>WNFI01689150.1_pt1 | contig 12288 bp, 6 predicted proteins | sample 5400471 | NCBI WGS metagenome assembly WNFI01 (sample SAMN13153348, study PRJNA577476) | soil metagenome | isolation source: 100 cm saprolite on Douglas fir-dominated hillslope | place: USA:California | collected 2013-09-17 | reverse complement strand
TCGATTGGCAGAGCTGAAGGTTCAGCGGCCGAACGATCTCGAAGCAAAGATCACGGCGATCGCCGAAGAGGTTGCCGACGATGCGCGTGCCAGCATCGTTGTCGCCGACTTTGCGCGGATGGAGGACCTGGAGGCCGTCGCCGAGGCTGCTTTTCGCTCGGCTCTGCAACTGATTACCGGGGAAAGCCACATATCCGCACGGCTGATGGTTGCAATGCATGCAGTTCGACGCGGCGACGCCGATATTGTCGCGGACCTGCTCGACGGGCATGTTGCAGAAGATCACGATAATGACGCGCTCCGCTCGCTCGCCAGGGCTCTCGTGAATGACAGTCCGATCCGGCAGCGGGCGGTCCGCTTTTTTGAAAGACTTCCACCCACAATCAAGAGCCTTGAGTTCTATCTGCATGCAGAGGGCCTGCTGCACTACAACCGGGGTGCGCTGAAGGATGCCGAGACGTGCCTTCGTCGAGCGATTGCACTCAGCGCAGATCTGACGAACTACCTGACACTCTTCTCTACGCTCCGGCGACTGGATCGCCGCGGCGAAATCAGGCCCATTATCGAAAGCCTCGATCTCGCCGCTGTCAAAGGGACCGCCGGTCAAAAAATGTATCTCGCCCAGGCGATGTTCGCCGAGGGTCTCCGTAAGCAGGCGCTGGCATTCGCTTACGACGTGTTGCAATCGGCGAAAAACGATGCCGAGGCGGCGCTGCGTTATTTTGGCCTGATGATGCTCGATCTCAATGGCCACGAAACGCCGCGACCCACGATCGTTGGGCTCGACGCCTGGGTGCGGTTGGAGGGTGCGCACGGTGAGTCGGCAAGTTTCGTTATTGCGAACGGGCCGAACCGGCCGGCCGATGGACTGGTGAGCCCCAAACACCAGCTGGCAGCTGCCGCCATGGGTCTAAAGGTTGGCGAGGACTTCACCGTCAAGGCCGCGTTCGGCACGGACGCGACCTGGCGTGTGGCAGAGGTAAAGCACAAGTATCTGCATGCCCTCCACGACGTCATGGGGAATTTTCAAACGCGATTCCCCGACGCGCAGGGCTTTTACACCCTGAAAATGAAAGAGGGCGACGTTCAACCCGCCCTCAATGAGATCAAGAGGGTCTCCGAGAGCAACCGTAAGCTCGCAGATCTCTATATGTTGCAACACTTGCCAATGGGTATGGTGGCGACCCGGCTCGGGGGCGACGCCATCAGCTTCGCCGACTATGTCCGATCGCTTGATCATGACATCGGCACCTGCGCCGGCACGGCACAGGAGCGGGAGGCCGCTCACGACGTGGTCGAGCAGCACCGTGCAGCGGGCGCAGTTTTCGACACCTACACGGCGTGGACGGTAGCAACGATGGACGCATTCGACGTCCTCCTCGCGGTCTTCGGAAAGCTCGTGGTTCCGCGATCCTGTATCGATGAACTTCGGGGGCTGCGCGACCGGGATGAGTTCGGCGGCGAGGGCAGGTCGATGACGATCGCCTGGCACGACGGCCAGTATATTCGGCAAGAGCATACCCGCGAGCACATAGAGGCGCGACGGAACTTCATCTCTGCTCAGATCGCAAAGGTCGAGGAGCATTGCGAGATCATCCCTGGCGTCGCTCCCGATACACCGTCTGAACTCGCCTCAATGCTAACAGAGACGTTTGGGACGGATGTACTCGACGAGGCGTACGTCGCGCGCGAGGGATACGTCCTCGTGTCGGAGGATATGTATTATCGACAGGCGGCCACAGCCGCCGTCGGCATTCAAGTCAAGAGTGTTTGGCTCCAGCCGATCTTTGCCTTTGCGCGGAAAGCATCATTGATTGACGCGAAGCGCCAAGCCGAAATTACGGTCAAGCTGGCGTGGCGGCGGCACGGTCACCTCTCTCTGGATGCCGAAACATTGTTGAGCGTGATGCAAGCGGACACAAGCGCAGAGCTTGCTGACTACCGGGCGACGAGCGCATTCATCGGCACTCGCAACGCCGACCTCATGTCGCATCTCTCGGTTTCTCTCGCGTTCCTGCTGCGCATTTGGCAGAACGGTGGCGTCGCAAAGTTAAAGACTATGCGGGCAACCGGCATACTGCTCGAGCAGCTGACACGTTTTCGCAATAACGACTGGGCCTTGGTGCTTGCACTCGCCGAAGATGGAGCGTCATGGGATCTGCGCGAATATATCGACCGATGGGTGATCGGGCATTTCCTGGGGCTGGAGAAGTTGCGACAGGCCGAACGGGAGCTTGCGGCTATTCGGGCGGCCAATCGGCCCAAAGCACGGCCGAGCGGTAGGCCGAAGCGGACCGCCCGGTAGCCAAGAAAAGCTCATGTCCCTCTCAGCGCCAGATTTCCGAAATGATCGGCCGCCATCTACGCGATGTCGGCTTGATGAAATCTACGATTACGCGATGCCGGCATGAGGGAACCTACGATACAGTGCCTGCGAATACGAACCCGGCTCCAGGCCCGGAAGACAAATAAGCCGCAAAGTTGCGCGGCAACTGCGGGGGTACCAGATGCGGATACATACCGAGGTTGTCGATGGCCCCTTGGCGTTGCGAATGCGGCGCCTCAATGCCGCGCGGGAACGGGCTATAGGTCGCCAGATTCTGACGCTCCCCCTTCTTGCCGCACGACTCGCCGGCGGCTTTATTGCACCGGCAACGCAAGAAAACCTGTATCCGGCCATAAGGCAGGCGCTCGAGGCCGGCGGATACGAGGACATCGACAAGGTTTGCCAACTGCCGGGGATGCCGGTAGCTGTGCTGTTTGCGCTCCGAGACTGGTGGGACATGGAGCTCCCGGCTTCATTGCCCGAAAATGCTCGTCTCAGGGACTTCACGTTGCTCGAGCGCCGCGTGCGAGGCGCCCTGCCGCCCGGAATGCTGTCACCTCCCGATCTGGTCAAAACAGCCCTGGAACGACTTCACTTTGCGCCAAAGTTAGTCGGCGCCGTCACCGTTCAAGACGTTCCCGATATCAAAGCTGTTTGGCGCCCGCTCGTTCAGGCGCTCTGCGATGTCGTGCCCGTTCGATGGACTGGATCACAACACAGCCGGTGTGCCTGGTTCACCGGAGAGATTGAAACGCGCTCCTCCGGTGCAGCATCGCTTCTCTCCGCTGATCTCTGTGCCGATCCACGAAGCGAAGTGCGGGAGGCACTGCGCTGGGTACGTGCGCTTGTGACGGGCGGAAAAGCCTCTCCCGATGAGATCGCTATTTCGGCCGCCTCGCCGGCGGCGTGGGACGATGCGTTTCTGGTTCTCTCGCGCGAGGCAGGGCTTCCCGTGCACTTCACACACGGTATTCCGGCGCTGGCGACCCGCGAAGGGCAGGCCTGTGCTGCCGTCGCGGACATCCTGTTACGTGGATTGTCGCAAGAGCGCGTGAGGTTCCTGTTTGCCCGTCTCCCGCGTAGCCCAGCCAAAGAGAGCCTGCCCGGCGACTGGGCCAAAGGCTTGCGGCGGAGCGCTGCGCTGACAAGCCCGGGGCTTTGGCGGCACGCTCTCGAGCAGGCGCGAGGCGAGCGGGCAAACGGCGATCTCGCGGAACGCGCATTGTTGCCGGTTCTGGATGACTTGGCCCGCGGCATTGCGGCTGCGGACGTGGTCGGACGCCGTCTCTTGAAGGGACCGGCACTCACCTTGTGGCGCGATGCTTTGCGTATGGCGCCCCCACAGGCCATCGAGCTCTCCTTGCAGGCGCTGCGCGTGGCCGACGGACGCGAACCCGGAAACGCCATCGCGTGGGGACCTGCCCGTCACCTAGCAGCGGCCCCTCGCGCGCATGTCCGCCTCATCGGGCTGGATGCGAACGCGTGGCCAAGACGGTCGAGCGAAAACCCACTGATACCGCAACACCTGCTGGGACACCTCCGACTGCCGTCTGCGGAAGCCGCCGAAAGTGACCAGGTGATGCATGACATCATCGTCGGCCAATCGCAGAATTATACACTTTCACGCGCTTACAGGAGTGCGACGGGCTCCCTGCAGGCAGCCAGTACATTGTGGCCGAAGGACCGTGAGCACGTCGTGGGACGTAGCGCGATACCCGCGCACGCCTTCAGCGAGAGTGATCGTCTCTATGCCCGCGCGACCGACGCCGGCAAGGACCCGCAAGTACGCGCAAGTCGTGCCTGCTGGCGCGCGTGGTGGGACAGCGAGCAGCACACCGCACACGACGGGCGGGTCCGTCCCGACCACCCGCTCATTGTCGAGGCTCTCGCCGAAGTTCAATCCACGACGTCGCTCCATCGGCTTCTCTGCGATCCGCTGGGGTTCGTCTGGGAATACGCGCTTCACTGGCGCGAGCCAAACCTCGACTCTCAGCCGCTCGCGCTCGACCATCGCGCGTTCGGCGAACTCGTTCACTCCCTCATCGGAGGCGTGCTGCGCGACGGCGTCCCTCGAAACGCCGACGAGATCGGGATCGCTCTGGATCGAGAGGCGGCGCGCCTTGCCGAAACCTGGCCGATCACCCTGGCTGTTCCACCCGGCCTTCTCTGGGGTCATACAATGGCGATGGCCCGCGAGCGCGCGTTGCGAGGCCTCACAGAAGCTCTGGGCGAACAGCGCGGCGTGACCTGGACGGAGCTTTCCTTCGGCGAGCCACGCGACGGGCCTCACCCGTGGGCCACACTCGCGCCCGTCCCAATCGGGCAGACCGGCATTTCCTTCCGGGGACGGATTGATCGACTTGACGAAGATGGCGCGCGCGGCTCGGCGGTCATCACTGACTACAAAGTTGGGACCGCACCTGAGCGTAAGAAGCCGGTCGTGTTCGATCGCGGTGCTGAACTCCAGCGCGTCTTCTACGCCCTCGCAGTGCGGTCTCTTCTTCCTGAGCTTCGGAGCGTAAGCTCGCAGCTGACGTACCTCAAGCACGACCCTGCGCGCACGCTAAGCCTGACTAACGAGGAGCTTGAGAAGGCCATAGACCAGGCCGTCGCTTTCACCGCGGCGGGCGCTCGCCTGCAACGTAGTGGCGAGATTGCGCCCGGGCCCGCGCCGGCATTCTTCGATCCGCTCTCTATTGCCCTGCCGGCGGACCTGGACTCGTACCGTCGTGTGAAGCGTCGTTTGTTTGCCCAGGCGAACGGCGCACTCGACAAGCTTTGGAGCAGCCCGTGAGTGTGCCCGACCTCGACGCCCGCAGGCGCGCACTCACCGATTTCGAATCCAACATACTGGTCGAGGCCGCGGCTGGCACCGGCAAGACGTCGTTGATGGCCGCCCGCGTCGCGATGATGATCGCGACCGGAATTGATCCCGCAAAGATTGCTGCGATCACCTTCACCGAGCCCGCGGCGAGCGAGCTCGAGGCGCGGATACGCTGGACCATCGACGAGCTCCGCCATGGAAGGCTGCCGCCTGCACTCTCCGGGATTCTCTCGATGCCCTTAGGCAAGGCGGAGCGCGCGCAGCTCGATGCGGCAACGCCACGCATCGGAGAAATCACGGCAACGACGATCCACGGCTTTTGCCAAGGCATCCTTCGTTCGCACGGGATCGACGCCGCCCTTGACCCTGGTTCGCGCGTGGTCGACGAGACCATTGCCGATGCCCTCTTTGATGAAGTGCTTGCGGCTTGGCTGAAGGAGATGCTGGCGCGCGGCGATGAACAGGACGGTCCGGTTGCTGTTCTTGCGAAGGACGATCCACTGGGCGTCGTCGAGCGGGTCCGGGAGCTTGCCGACCTCCGGCGAAAGCATCGCAGCGCGACCGTGCCAGCCCCGGATTTCTCAACTCGGCCGGACCGCACTTTCGCCGACGCCGTCACCGCATTTTCCCGCTGGCATGCCGCGGGACCTGGAGAGACGTGGACAGCCGATCTCATCGCCGATCTCGAGCGCCTTGCTGCGTTCTTCGAAGGTGACCACGCGAACGCGGGATTTTCTGCGTTGTGGCGCCTGACTCGGCCGCCGCGCATCAGCATGATGCGGCAGAAAAGTATCGACCTGCTGCCCTACGACAGGATGCGCGTCTGGAGACAGGCGCTCGGCGAAGCGGACGGGCGCCGTCGCGGACAGGAAGCAGCGGAACACTTCGAAAGGGTTCGAGCGGCTTATCGGACGCTGATTGGCTCCATTGCGCAAAGCTTGGTGCATGAGCTGGCTACGCACCTAACCGGGGTGATCGAGGCTTATGACCGGCGCAAGCGCGAGGCGGCCGTTCTCGACTTCGATGACTTGCTGCGGCAGGCGCGAGCGCTAATCTGCGAGAATCCCGACATTCGCGCTTGGCTCGCCGGCCGCTACGCGTACCTGCTGGTCGATGAATTTCAGGACACCGACCCCGTGCAGGCGGAAATCGTATTCTGCATAGCCGCGCGCTCGCAGCCCGAGACTTGGAGCAGTGCGGCCTTGCGCCCCGGCGCGCTGTTCCTGGTTGGTGACCCCAAACAGGCGATCTATCGCTTTCGCGGCGCTGACGTGGAGTCCTACGCGCTCGCGAAGTCCGTCATTGCAAAGGCCAAGAATGGCTGCCTGCTTGCTGTCACTGCGAATTTCAGGTCCCGCCCAGAGATTATCGCACACGTCAACCGCGTGTTCCAGGACGTTCTTGAGAAGGCGGGACAGCCGGGGTTCGTACCGCTCGCTCCGACGCTTGAACCGCCGCCACTGCCTTTCGCAGCGGCCGCGAAGCTGACAATCGACGTTCCGCGGGACGCGAACGCCGAGGAACAGCGCGAAGCGGAAGCGTCCGCCGTCGCCGAGCTGTGCGCGCGCCTGATCGGCGCCCTGAAGATCTGCCGGCCGGATGGGACGGAGCGATACTTGCGCGCAGGCGACATCGCGTTGCTTGCCCCGACCCACACGGATCTTTGGCGCTACGAGCGCGCCCTTGAAGGACGGCGCATCGCGGTGGCCTCTCAAGCGGGTCACGCGCTATTCCGGCGCCAAGAGCTTCAGGACGTCCTCGTTCTTATTCGCGCGATTGCGGACCCACTGGACACGTTGGCCTTCGGCGCGCTCATGCGAGGTCCTGTTGTCGGTCTGCGCGACGAAGACCTTCTTGATATCACGGCGGCGCTCTCTCCCGACCAGGACGGCCGTCGGCGCTTCCAGCTGCGGACGCCGCCGGACGAGGTGACCAGTCCGGTCGCGAAGGATACTCTAGTGAAGCTCCAGGCGCTTCATCGCCTTGCCGCCGAACTCACGCCGATGCAGCTCGTCGCCTTCGCGATCGAGCGCCTTAACTTAAGAGTGATCATGGCGGCACGGCACGGCCAGCGGAACGCGCGCGCGCTCGCGAACCTTGACGCCATCGTCGAACTCGCTAGGCCCTACAATGTTGCTGGCCTCCGCGCCTTTGCGCTCGATCTCCAACGCGGATGGCAGAGCAAGCGCCGGCATCCGGAAGGAAGGGTCGACGCGTCCGAGGACTCGCTAGAGATCGTCACCATGCACAGCGCCAAGGGTCTCGAATGGCCGGTCGTCATCACGGTGAACTCATCGACCCGCTTCAAGCCCCAAGACCAGTTTGTCTATCGGCAATCCGACGACACAATTCACTGGATCGTCGGAGGCATCGAGCCGCCCGCACTTGCGGCCGCCCGCGAAGAGGAGGAGTTTCGCGAGGCACGGCAGCGCGAACGGCTCTGGTATGTCGCGGCGACGCGCGCCCGCGACGTGCTGGTGATCCCTGACCTGCCAGGCGCTCCCTCGCGCTCATGGTCAAGGGTGATGGATCTCGGGCAAAAGCAACTTCCCGAGATCCGAGCCGACGTGTTGCCTGAGCCGGTCCCGAACGTTGTGCAGTCCGTCGCTAACGATCAGACCGAGACCGTATTTGCCGCCGAGGGCGCATATGGGACCGCCCGAGCGAACGCGATGCGGATCGCAGCGCCGAGATCGTGGATGCGTTCGTTGTCGACGACGCGTCCCATTCGCTGCCGGAGATTGATGGAGCGGGCGCGCTGCGCGGTACGATCCTGCACAAGCTTATGGAAGAGCTCCTCACTGGTGAGCTCGGCTCGTTCCGAGACCAGGCTGCAGCGCGCGCGGCCGAGCTACTTGCCCAGCTGCAATCAAACTTCCGCGATGAGAGGGGTGAAGGCGGGCCCAACGCGCTCGAAATGGCGGAGACGGCCCTTCGCACATTAGCTCTCCCCGAACTCACGCCCTTTCTCGCGCGACTCATCCCTGAAATCCCGCTCTGGGCGGCAAAACCGCCGCACTACCTCGCCGGACGCGCAGACGCGGCCGCGATCGAGGGGGAACGCATTGCGCTCGTCATCGACTGGAAGTCGGACGTGAATCCGACCGCGGCGGCCCACGGCGCGCACGTAGCGCAGCTGCGCGACTATCTTCGCGTCACGAATGCTCAACGGGGCGCTGTCGTTTACATGACCGCAGGCCAAGTGTCCTGGATCGAACCCACGTAGCGCTCACCATGGCGGATTGAGTATCGGCGAGGCCGAGCAGACCAGCACCCGGCGCGACCCGCGCGTCATCGCGACATAGAGATTGCGCGCGTTGAGTGCACCGGCATTGAGGACGACCGAGATGTCGGCTTCGAGACCTTTCAGCAACAGGGTGCTTCCAACGGAACGCCTGGCGAGCGGCCGGCCGATGAGCCGAGACTGTTCTCGTATCGTCACCGTCGAGTCCCGGAAGGATGGCCCGCCCGACGAGGCTGCAAGTTGCAGAGCCCGCTGTGCTGCAGCGAGAACCGCAGGACGGTAGCAGCGGACGCCACCCGCGCGGTTGATGGCGGCAAGGAGATCGGCGACATCTGCGAGTGACCGCGACGCCTCGAATCTCACGGCCGTCTGCTCTATGTCGGAAAGGGCCCGGCCGAGTTTTCCGGCATTCGCTGCCGCAACCGACCGCACGAGGTCATCTGCGGAAAAGGCGCTCATCAAATTCTCAGCGAAATCGGCCACGACGGAGAGCGCCTCCGGTCTGGCGAGGTCGAGCGCGGTGCCGAAATCAGTGAGATCGCGCAGGTCCACGGCCTCGACCGTCACCGCTCCCTCGACTTGCCGGGCGAAACGACGCTGCCCACGAGGGTCAGTGCTGTCGCCGATGATCAAGACCTTCGTCTCGCCCGGCGCGTCCACCGCGGCGGCCGCGTGCCGCAGCGCGTCGTCCTGCCGGCCATCGAGCTGAATCCATTGCCCGCCGCCGGGTGCTGTCCGAAGGTCGATCGGTTTGCCTGCCGCAAGGTCTGGCCGAATCGCCAATAACCAATTGCCCAGGTTGTGCGCTCCTGCGTTGTTCCATCGCCAAGGGGTCGTGAGTTCTCCCGCTATCGGGAAAAACGGCACCACGTCCGCCTGCCAATCTGCCAACGGATCGCCACCGAATCCAAAGATTGACTGAAAGGGATCTCCGACGATGGCCGTGGGTAGGCTTTGAGCCAACCAGGTTACGAGGGAGTGCTGGCGGATCGAACAGTCCTGGTACTCGTCGACGAATAGGCGTCCAAAACTTGCGGCGAGGACGTCATTTAGGTGTCCAGCGGCAACGAGCCGCGCTGCCGTGTCACGGATGGCTTCGTAGTTCGGCCGGGAGCCGTTGACGATTCGGGGATCGTGTCCGGCTCGCTGCGGAAACGTCGAAATCAACCTGATCGCGAAGCCGTCCAGTGTCGTGGCGCGGTAAGCGCTCGGCTTCACGCCAGCCCTTTCGAGGCGGCCGCGAAGCGCAGCGACCCCCGCGTTGGTGTGCGTCAGCACCAAGATGGGTTTCGACCCATCGTGCCGCGCGAGAGCATCGGTGATGAGCTGGGTCTTGCCACAGCCCGCTGGCGCTATCACCAGCGCGCGGCTTATCGAACGCAGATCGATCTCAGCGGCTGCCATCTTCGACCCAGTCCAGAACGCCGTCCATGACGCTGGTGAGGCTGGCATCAGCCTCGCCGTAGGCGGGTCCGACGATAGTCCGACCCGCCGTCTCCATCGTGCTGATGGTCTTCAACCATCCAAAGCGCGCTGCCGCATTGCCGAGGAGGGTGCGACTATCGGGAGTGAGGCCGTCTATCAACGCCTCGGTTTCCAGATCGCCGAGCGTCTTCGCGCCACTGGAGATTGTCTTGATATGCGCTTCGATCAACGTGCGATCCTTCGTCTCAATAGCGAGCTCGAGCAGTTCGCTCACAGGACCGTCCGGCAGTGCGGCGAACAATTCCTGTTCGAGCGCTCGCCCGCCGCCCCATGCGAACACCTTGCCGCCGCCCGCGATAAAAGCGGCTTCTGCCGGTGCTGGAGCGGGCTTGTCGCTGTCTCTCAGGATGGCTGTCCGGTAGCCAAGGGACTGCAGGGCGATCGCGCGGCTGAAGGTTTCATCGCCGGTGCCGTTGACCAAAGTTGCACCGCAGGCTGCCAGCGACTTTTCGCCGACAGCGGGGAAATGCTGATCCAGACCGCGCATCAGGCCGATTTCGCTTCCGCCCTCGCACACCACAATGGACGAGGCGAGCAACGCGTGGGCGTGGGCGCGGATCGTGCCCTGTACATCCCCGGCTCTTCCTTGGCGCCCAGCGCACCGAGCAGGCGGATGATCCGGTGCGGCTCGAGCCCATATTCCAGCTCGTCGATCAGAAACGTCGTTGCCTTCTCGGCCGCCTTCCGCTGCAGGGCGGCGATCAGCAGCCGCGACGAACCAAGACCGAGAGCACGTAGCGGCACCCCCTCTTCATCATGGAGCGAGATGGTGCCGCCGGTGAACGTGACCGAACCGGCATCAATCAACGCCTGTACGGCTGCTCCAACGGGTACGCCCATATCCCCGGCAGCTGCCGTGACGACTTTGAGTGGTTCTTCAAGTTCTTCGAGTTCTTTTTGGTCGAAGGTCTCGCGCATCTCACGAGCCGCCCGCGTCAGCTCCTTTGATGTGTTCGTGTTGCCATCGGTGAGCTTGGTCAGCACAGACCCTCGCCGCCACGTCAGATGCATGTCCCCGGTGACGCCAAGCCTGGCGGGAGCGATACGCGTGCGATCGGCCCAGTTGAGATTGCGTGTCCGACCTGCAGCCTGGGCACGTGGCGAGACAAGCGTCCATTCTGGCTCGAGGTCGTCCTGCACAGTGAGCTGCAGCGTCAGCGCGGTTTCGAGCCCGGCGCCGGGTTCCGGTTCCACCAACCCGGTGGCCACATCGAAGCCCACGAGGAAGTCGCCATAGGTGTCGATGTTCTTCAGGGGGTCATCGAGGGCGCCAAGAGTCAGCGCAATGCGGATGGGTCGGCCGAAATCAAGAGCATGGAAATCGGCGTCAGTGAAGGAAAGCGATCGGCGTGCGCCAAGACAAAGATCGATGGCATCAAGGATCGTCGACTTGCCGCTGTCGCCGGGCCCAATCAGGCAATTTACACCTGGACCAGGCAACCAACGAAGGCCCTTCACCGCCCGAAAGTTCTCGATCTCAAGCACACGGACCAGCGCCATACTACTTCCCCCCGCTCGTTCGCCACCCGGAGTGTCCCACCGAATAGGTGGATTCAGTCCCGGTCCAAACCCCCGTGTGTCAGCGCGGGCGACCCGGCTGAACTTGACTTACAATGCAAATGCATTACATGGGGTGGTGTGACGATGCAAGGAGCCGGTTATGGCCAAGACCGCTGAAATCCTCGAAATCCCCGCGACCATCACGGACCGCGGCCAGACGACCGGGCCCGCCGCCATCCGCAAGATGCTCGCCCTCGGCAAACGCGACCAGGTCGTGTTTCGCGGGCTCGCGGACGGCACCGTCGTGATCGCGAAGAAGCAATCGAGCGCCGAAGTCGGCGATCCGGTGATCGGCACGTTCCTCGCATTCCTGGCCCGCGACATGGCGAACGAGCCGGCCCGGATTCGGCCGGTGCCGAAGTCGCTGATGGCGCGCGGCAAGGGCTTGGTCAAGGGCGTTAAGGTGGACCTTGACGCGGCTCTGCCGGAAGATGATGCGTGAGCGACGACACCTTCGAGGTCAACGGTTGGACAATCTATGCGCATCCGCTTTTTCTCGACCAGCTCGAGGCGATGATCGCGGCGGTCGAGAAGGCGCGCAAGAAAGACCCAACGGGATATAAGAAGAAGCGCGCCGCAAAGCTCCTCGCAGCCGTCTTGAAGGTGGCGTTCGAAGATATCCCAAGTGACCCTACCCGCGACATCTATCGGCAGGGCGGCACGCTCGGCGACGAATACAAGCACTGGTTCCGCGCGAAATTTCTGCAGCAGTTCCGGCTGTTCTTTCGCTACCAGCAGTCAGCGGACGTGAAAATCATCGTCCTCGCCTGGGTGAACGATGACTCGACGCTGCGCGCCTATGAGAGCGCCAACGACGCCTATGCCGTGTTTCGGAAAATGCTGGACCGC
>WNFI01184487.1_pt1 | contig 12289 bp, 12 predicted proteins | sample 5400471 | NCBI WGS metagenome assembly WNFI01 (sample SAMN13153348, study PRJNA577476) | soil metagenome | isolation source: 100 cm saprolite on Douglas fir-dominated hillslope | place: USA:California | collected 2013-09-17 | reverse complement strand
CTCCGCAACTACTCGACGAGTACACGCACTATCACATCAATCCCACAGGACGATTCGTCATCGGCGGCCCCATGGGAGACACCGGACTTACCGGACGCAAGATCATCGTCGACACATACGGCGGCATGGGCCGTCACGGCGGCGGGGCGTTTAGTGGCAAGGACCCGACGAAGGTTGATCGCTCAGCAGCCTACATGGCGCGGCACATCGCGAAGAACGTCGTTGCAGCCGGACTCGCGGAGCGCTGCGAAGTGCAGCTTGCGTATGCCATCGGCGTAGCCGACCCGGTCAGCGTTCTCGTAGACACATTCGGCACGGCGAAGGTCGATCCCGAAATTATTCCCGACCTCGTGCGTTCGCACTTCAAGCTGACGCCGCGCGGAATCATCGAGTCGCTGAATCTGCGGCGTCCGATCTATAAGAAGACGGCGGCGTACGGACACTTCGGCCGCAACGATCCTGACTTTACATGGGAAGCGACCGGCCCAGCCTCGAAGCTGGCCAGCGACGCGGGATTGCGCGAACCAGTTGCTGTACAAACGGCTCGCAAATAGTTTTTCTCCGCGAACTCTGCGGTATTCTCTGCGATCTTTGCGGTTAAGAGCTTTGCAACAAGATCAAAAGCTTAACCGCAGAGTTCGCAAAAAATCAGCCGAGTTCGCTAAGACGAGCCAAACCAAAGGCCTGCCCAAGGCAGGTCGAAAGACGCATCCCAGACGAGCACTTCAGCAAGCTGACCGGTCCGTGGAGTTCGTGTATTCTGACGAAATACCTGAAGAGCGGCGAGCCCGTAAGGGCTAAAGCCCAATGATTTTTAGAGGCGAGATGGCGCGGCTAAAGCCGCGCCCTTCCCAAACATTTTTACCCGCGCTTTGAGCGCGCCACAGGAGAAGCATGTCAACAGCCGCACAAATCAGCAGCGATATTAAGAGCGTAGAACTGGCCGACTTGGGAAAGAAACGCATCGAGTGGGCGAATCAGTCCATGAAGGTGCTGCAAATCATCCGCAAAGAGTTCATTAAGAACCAGCCGCTGAAAGGCATACGCCCCGTCTACGCCATCAAGGGCGAGGACAACGACACTTACTACAACCATATTCTTGCCGCGATCGATCACAAGCCGCACATCACCATGGATGACGGCGCCGACCTCGTCACCCTACTCCACACCAAGCGCACTGACGGCCTCGAAAGCGTGATTGGTGGCACCGAAGAAACTACGACCGGAGTGATCCGGTTGCGCGCCATGGCCAAGGAAGGCGTATTGAAGTTTCCCATCGTCGCCGTGAACGACGCCGACACCAAGCACTTGTTCGACAACCGTTATGGAACTGGACAGTCAACCATCGACGGAATTATTCGCGCAACGAATTTCCTGCTCGCTGGATCGAAGTTCGTGGTCGCCGGCTACGGATGGTGCGGCCGCGGACTCGCCAGCCGCGCGCGCGGCGCTGGAGCCGAAGTCATTGTCACCGAAGTCGATCCCACGAAAGCGCTCGAAGCCGTCATGGACGGCTTCCGCGTCATGTCGATGAGCGAGGCGGCCAAACTGGGCGACGTATTCTGCACCGTCACTGGCAACAAGAGCGTGCTCACCAAAGATCATTTTGAGCACATGAAAGACGGCGCAATCATTTCGAACTCCGGCCACTTCAATGTCGAGATCGACATCCCCGCGCTGGAAAAGATGTCGTCGTCGAAGCGGACAACTCGTAATTTTGTCGACGAATATTCGCTCCGCGACGGACGCAAGATCAACCTGCTGGGCGAAGGCCGCCTCATCAATCTGGCCGCAGCCGAGGGGCATCCCGCGTCGGTCATGGATATGAGCTTTGCCGACCAGGCGCTCTCGGTCGAATACATGGTCAAGAACTACAAGACGCTGGAGAAGACGGTCTACAAAGTTCCCGACGAACTCGACAAGCGCGTCGCCAAGCTAAAACTGGAGTCGATGGGAATCAAGATCGACCGACTGAGTCCCGAGCAGGAAGAGTATTTGGCGGGCTGGAGCGAGGGAACGTAGCACTCAGCGGTTAGCCACTCAGCATTTAGCCAACAAGAGTCCGGGTGCCCCATCTTTGTCGCGTTCTTTGCGACAGGATGGGGCCTTTGACTTTTGGCGGAAGGGCGCCTCAGTGCCACGTAACAACATTCAGTCATGACCGGAATGGCGGCGGTGAAAGCCGCTCCATCTCATACAGTCCGCTGGTATCCATATCGACGGAACGGAGTAATATCTGGACGATAGCCGCCATGCACATCATCTTGGACGCAAACATTTACGCAGCTGACTACCGAATGAATGGGGTGGCTTTCCAGAGCCTCTTCGAGTATATGCGGCGAACGGAGTCTCAACTCGTCCTACCGCGGGCAACCCGCGAAGAGGTGGTTATTGGGTATGGTCGGCAGCTCAAACGTGAGGCCAAGGTTTTCGAGCAGGCGTGGAAACAGTATCGCCGCCTCGACCTGTCAGACGGCCCCCGATTTACAAAACCCGATACTAGGCGCGCGATGATTGACCTTCGGAGAAAACTGATGAAACCGGCGGAAGGGGTGATGCCGATCTACGTCCCCGAGATTACAGGGAACTTTGTACAAGAGGCTTTCATGCGGGGGGTGCATCGCACCAGACCTGCAAGTGACCAAGGGGAGGAACTCCGCGACGTTATCCTCTGGCTCTGGACGATCGAGTATGCGGATACCGTCGAGGCAGTGGCCTTCATCTCAAGCGACGGAGGATTCTGGGACGCAGACAAAATTCATCCACACATCGAGCGTGATCTTCGCACCAAGAGCGCAAAACTACATATTCACAGGACGATCCCCGACTTTCTAAAGTCGCACGCACCAGCCCCGGTCGACGTGACCGTCCCCTGGCTTCAAAAGCACTTTGAAATTCAGCGGATCGAACACGAGCTAATCGACGGCACCATGAGAGAACTGCAAAGAGCGCTATCCGGGAACACAATCCAAGCCCCTTCGCTCGAACAGCATGAAGTGAGAGCGGGCAAGGTCTACGATGTTTCCGCAGATTCGCAGTTCGCTGAGCTCCAACTTCATTTGATATTCAAGTTCAGTGCCATTCAGTCGCCACAGAGGCCGTATCTGGAAAACATGAACCTACTGGCGGCAATGAGGGATGCATTCGGGCAGCCTAAAGTGGCGGGTAGCGCATTCACTCTGGGTGATCTGGGCGGAGCCTCATTCGCGCCCGGTGCATTCGGAGGGTGGACTGCAGCGGAGGAGCCATCGCACCAAAACCCGCCCAGGGAAATGCGTTGTGCCACCGAAGCGCAGGTCTCGGTGCGAGTTAAGAACAACCAAACGACGGAGATTTCTGTTGACAGCCTCAAGATTGACCGCGCAAAGCTGTTTATGGACCTCTATTCATCGAAACCATAGGGCAGATCACTGATCAGGAACGAGATACAATGTGATGTTTTGTGAAAGGCTGGAGCCATGGCAAACGAAGAACATCTCGCGAAGCTCCAGCAGGGAGTCGCCGCGTGGAATGAGTGGCGGAAGGTCAACCTCGACGTCGTCCCTGACCTCAGAGGGGTGGACCTCAATGGGGCAGACCTCCGCGCTGTGAATCTCCGGGGAGCAGACCTGCGGCGTGCCAAGTTGAATGGTGCAAATCTCGGAGGCGCGAGACTTATGAGGGCAGACTTGTGTGCGACCGACCTCCGCAGGGCTCAGTTAGGTGGTGCGCACCTGGGTAAGGCGCGACTGGTCGAGGCGCATCTCGGTGGAGCGGACCTCCGCTTGGCGGACTTGTCGGAAGCTGATCTGACGCAGGCGAGGATGGGCTGGACATTCTTTGCTGGCAATGATCTTAGCGAAACGAAAGGCCTTGACACTGTTCGGCACGAATCTCCATCGACGATCAGCATCGATACGCTTTACCTGTCCGAAGGCAAGATTCCTCTGGCCTTCCTGCGCGGCGCTGGCGTCCCCGAGAACCTGATCACGTACCTGCCCTCATTAGTCGCGACGGGCGCCATCCAGTTCTACTCCTGCTTCATCAGTTACTCGACCAAAGACCAAGAATTCGCCGACCGGCTTTACGCCGACTTGCAGAACAAGGGCGTGCGTTGCTGGTTTGCTCCGCATGACGTGCAGGGCGGGAAGAAACTGCATGAGCAGATTGATGAGGCGATCCGCCGATATGAACGGCTGCTGCTGATCCTGTCTCCGAACTGCATGTCGAGTAAGTGGGTGAAGACGGAAATCCGGAACGCGCGCAAACGGGAAGTGGCGGAGAAGAAGCGCGTGCTGTTTCCCGTCCGGCTGGCTTCGTATGAGGCGCTGCGGGACTGGAAACTTTTCGACGCCGACGAGGGAGAGGATTTGGCGACCGAGATCCGCGAATACTACATTCCCGACTTCAGCGATTGGAAGAACCACGATCCGTATGCGCGGGAGCTTGAGAAGTTATTGCGGGATTTGCGGGCGGACGGAGCTTCTGCCGTAGGGAGAATTCCCTGAGGTGTTCTTGCCGGGTGTCTCACCCTTCGTTTTTTTGATGATGGGGGATTTTTGGGTTAGTTCCTGACGGACATGACAGCAGGTCCCTCCACTGCGCCGTCGCTGGCACTCCGGTTGCGGTCGGGATGACAGAGTATTTTCGACGCGCGCGCCTCGGCGACCGGACTGCCCCCATCCTTGTCGCGTTCTTCACAAGCAGGTCGGGCCTTTGTCTTTGAGTGTGCTGCTTCCGGCACTCGTGGTACACTCGCAGCGATTCGCCCTCCCCGGGTCGACCTGCCTGCTGAAACCTAACTCCAAGGAGTTTCCATGTCCGCAACTCTCGTCCAAGTCTCGCGCCGCTGGTTCACCGTCGCTGTTGTCGCCACCATGCTGGCTGGCTCGGCCTGGGCTGGCACGAAGTTTCGCATCATGCACACTTTCTACGGCGGACATGACGGCACGTATCCCTACGGTCAGTTGACGCTAGACGGCGCTGGTAATCTCTACGGAACTTCATTTGGCGGCGGCTCGACAACCGCGTGTAGCGGATATGGATGCGGAACTGTTTTTCGATTAGCGCTGAAGAATGGGCGCTGGAGCGAGACCGTGCTGTCCAACTTTGGAGATCTAACCGGGCAAATTGGTCAGTATGGTCCGATGGTGCTCGACAGCGCAGGGAACCTCTACGGAACCGGCATTGCTACGTATTTCGGCAACAGTCAAGACTCCTACGGGCAGTTGTTCCAACTGCTCAACAATGGTGGCTCCTACACGGAGAGCATATTTCACTTCTTTTTCAGCGGAAGCAACGATGGTACCTCTCTTAACCCCTCCCTACACGTTTGGTACAGGGAAGAGTAGCTATCCCGTCGGGACAATGATCATCGACCAAGCGGGAAATCTTTACGGCACCACAGCGGGGGGCGGTGCGTACGGATACGGCTCGGTGTACAAGCTCTCACAGGTCAATGGTGTTTGGTCTATTCAATCGCTCTACGACTTCACTCCGGCGCTTGGCAACTGTTCCTTTCCAACGCCCGCTAGCCTGGTCATGGATGCCGCCGGCAACCTCTACGGGAGTACTCAGTGCGATGGCGCCTACGGCGTGGGCTCGCTCTATAAGTTAACGCCCACTGCAGGATATTGGACTTTCTCGCTCATCCACTCCTTTACTGGATCGACGGATGGTGGCTATCCCTTCGGCGCTCTGGGAATCGATTCCAGCGGCAACATATACGGCTCAACCTACACGGGCGGTGTCTTCCAGTACGGTACTGTCTATAAGTTCGTTCACGCCGCAGCTGGACGCTGGAGCGAAACCGTGTTGCACAGCTTCACCAACGGCACCGATGGCTTCCAGCCAGGAGGCGTAACCGTAGATTCCGCGGGGAATGTGTACGGCGTCGCATTAGGTGGCGCGAACCAGTTCGGCGTGGCCTTCGAAATCATGCCGTGAGGAGTCTGCTATGACGATTCGAGCTTGTCTTCCTCTCCGCCTACAAGCACTGCAAAGGAATGCGTCCGTCATCAGAGCGGTGGCTTGCATTGGCATCGGCGTTCTGCTGTGCGCAGGCGCTTCGCTGGCGCAGACCTACACGGTTCTTCACACCTTCACTGGGCCACCCGATGGAGCAAACCCGATTGCTCTGATGCTGGACAATGCTGGTAACCTCTATGGAGCAACCGGAGGCGGAGGCGATACCACAGGCACGACATTTTGTTCTCCTGGAGGGTGCGGCACGATATTCAAGATCGGCCTCACTGGCAAAGAACATATTCTTTACAGGTTCTCTCCAAATGGTGTTTTCAACGGATACCTTCCCCAAGGGCCGTCGCTCGTGCAGGATGCGCAGCACAATATCTATGGGACAACGTTGTATGGCGGTGCCTTGGGCTGCAATGTTTACGGCGGTGAAGGCTGCGGAACGGTATTTAAGTTGGACCCTACGGGCCACGAAACAGCCTTGTATCGTTTCACACAAGCCAATGGGAACGGCACGCTGCCAGCGGGTCTGGTTCAGGATGCCGCAGGGAATTTATACGGAACGACATATGGCGGAGGCATCGGCTATGGCACGGTTTTCAAAGTAGACAGCCAGGAGAAAGAGACGATTCTGCATGTCTTCCAGGGCCCGCCCAACGATGGTGCTGCGCCGATTGATGGCGTAGTGCTTGATGCCGACGGCAATCTGTATGGCACCACGTTTTCCGGCGGCGCCAATTCCAGTAGTGGGACGATTTTCAAAGTGAGCAACGCGGGCGTAGAAACGATCTTGCATGACTTTGGCGCCCCTGGCTCAATCGGGGGCGAAATCGAAGGAACCCTGATACGGGACTCTGCCGGAAACCTCTACGGAACCGCCGTGCAAGGTGGAGATCCTAGTTGTAGCTGTGGGCTAGTTTACAAACTGGATCCGGCGGGAAACTACAGCGTGCTATACAGCTTTACTTTCGGAAGCGATGGGGCCTACCCCCAGACGGGCTTGGCGATCGACGCAGCGGGAAATCTTTATGGCACAACAAGGAACGGAGGCGGAACGCATGCCTGCGGAACCGTCTTCAAGCTGACCCCCAGCGGAACTCTGACGCCTTTGCATGCCTTTACCGATGGATGCGGAAGAGACGACATCGTCCCTTTCACAGCACCGGTCGTGGATAGTAAAGGAAATGTTTACGGAACTACGGCTGGTGGAGGATTGGTCAATAGCGCGTGCTATTACGGCTGCGGAGTGGTCTTTAAGATTACCCCTTAGGCGTTGCGGCATTACGAACGGCGTTCGTGGTGGGATGAGGTCAACGCCTACGGACGGGCGAAGGCGGAGCGGCAAGGCATTCGCGAAGAGGATGTGGACCGCCTGGTCCATGAAGTACGCACCAGCAAACGAATGGCGCGCAAGAAATTGCGGATTTTGCGAGGAATTTCGCGCTAATGTGATGATTCCAAAGATCGAGGGGGGAGGGGGGATACCCCCAAAAATTCTCCTGAAAATTCCAGTTCGGGCAACCTCCACCACCTCTCAGAAAAAATAAAGGCGGCCCGAAAACGCTGATGGTACTAACGCTGGATCAGGCGCGATGGCGGAAGCGGGGTGGGTGGCGGCTCGGTGCTGGCGGCGTCGGCGATACGCTTGGCTTTGCGCCAGACGTTGGCAACGGCTATCGTCCAGAAAGGGACTAAATCGACGCCGGGCACAAGTTTGGCAAAGAACGACGGTAGAAATTCCCAATGCCAGCCCAGCAGTTGAACCATCAGCGCGGCGATGCCGAGATCGAGTACGTCATCGGCAGGAGACAGCGCGCCCGCCGCAAACACCGGGAAGATGACGATCTGGAGTGCATCCGCAATGATGGCCAGCAACATAGCCGAGCGAAACTGCGGACCCGGTGAAATCGTAATGGAGTCATCCGCCATGCAGCGCACCTGATTTATTTTACGACCCGGCGATGGCTAGGAACAACTTCAGAATGACAACGGCATTGGGCGCTTATCGGCACGAGTGAACTCGTGCCCTTCCCGGTCTCGGCGCTACCGCGCTCCGCCAGGCTGCGAAAGCCGGGAATGAGGATTTATATCTCGCAAGGAGGCGCAGGATTCCACAGACAGTGTTATATTTACGCCGTACACACAATGAAGGGCACGAAGTCCCACTTGGAGGAAAGAGATGCCCCGTCACGCAGATCCAGATTTGGAGAACCGCATACTGAATGCGGCACATGCGCTGTGGAAGCGGGGAGGCGAAAAAGGCCTCACCATGCGAGCGGTAGCGAATGCGGCCGGAACGAATACGCCCGCGGTCTATCGGCGCTTCAAGAACCGGCAGGATATTGTGCGCGGACTGTTACGGCGCATTCAGGACAACATTCGCGCGCAAATGGAGCCATGCCAATCGATCGAAGAGATCGGCGAAGCCTACGTCGATTACGCGCTGGGGCATCCGCACGAATATGAGTTGTTCTTTAGCTATGCGCGCGAGTTATCTCCGCGTAAGAGTTCCGGCGGAGTTCGTCCGATCCGGGAGTCCAGACCGAACATGGCGCTGCTGGAGCGCAGGCTGGCGGAGAGGCTGGGAGGATCGCCGGAAGACCATACGCGGCTGGGGTTGGCACTGTGGGCTGCGGCGCACGGGACGGCGATGCTCCTGTTGCAGAAAGCAATTCCGGAGGACCACGATGCGGAAGTTCGACGCGCCTTCGGCGCAACCGTGGCGGCTCTAATGGATGCGGCATCGAAAATCGACAAGAGCAAAGGCATGTCCCGGAAACCAAGCGGCCCGTAAATTATGGTGGTTCTTCCGTGGAAATGCCTCGACGAGTAAGAAAATTCTCATCCTGTGACCAGAGTTTCTGTTCTCTGCCCCAAATCTGCCGATAGGAGATAACGAGGCTGTCGAATCGCGCGCGGGAGAGACTTGGCGAACATGACGAAGATTCTGCTGGTCGAAGACAGCAAATTCATGCGGCTGGCGACGGAGCGGGCGCTGACCCGTGCGGGATACGAAGTAAGCACGTCGGCAGACGGAAAAGATGCCCTTCAGGTGGCGAAGGAAAAGATGCCGGACCTGATTCTGCTCGACATGTTGCTGCCGCACATGACCGGGCCCGACGTACTGAAGGCGCTGAAAAAAGATTCGGCCACGGCGGGAATTCCAGTGGTAGTTCTGAGCGGACTGTCGGAGAAAAATGCAGCCAAGCTGCGGGAGGACGGTGCATTCGGCTTCCTGGAGAAATCCGCTTTGGCGCTGGACAAGGGCACGACGGAATTGCTCATGGCGGTAGCCGATATCCTCGAGCAATTGAATTCGGGCGCGCGCACCTACGTGTCGGGTAAAGGCAGCCGGGCAGTGGGCGCGAGTTCCTGAGGCTTCCTCATCTACGGGAGGAGTCTTACTAGGGTAATCAGACGAATGTTACTTATAGGCTCTCAACCCTAAGCTTTCATCCTGGATCGCTTCCCTGTCTGCTGAAAATAAACCAGTTATCAGCGGGAACTCTTAGGAGCCCGGCGGAGTCTATCTGCTGTGGACGTACTGGCTCCGCTTGCCAGGCGAAGGCTCCGAACCAGGACTGCCGATTTTGCAGACGCGGTAGGGTGGAAAATCCTATAATCGCAAGGAATGCACTATGGCGGGAGCAACCACCTTGGGTGATCTGGCAAGCGCAATCGGAGCGCGGTCACAGGAAGCGGCAATTGTCGCGGAGCTGAAAGCTGGCTCCGAAGCGGCTTACGCCTGGCTGATTGGCGAGTTCCAACATCCGGTGTACGGGCTGGTTTATCGAATCGTGAACGATCCCGCCGACGCTGCCGATACGACTCAGGATGTGTTTCTGAAAGTGTTTCGAGGAATGAAGCATTTTCACGGCGAGTCGAGTCTAAAGACATGGATCTACCGCATTGCCTTGCACGAGGCGGCGAACCGCAGGCGGTGGTGGTTCCGGCACAAGGCGCGCGAAACTTCTATGGAACCGGAGAGTTCGGAGGTAACGACGGCAATTGATTTCGCGATCCAGGTGGCAATGACGGATCCGGCGGAGTCACCGTTCGATAATGTCGCGCACCATGAAGTGCAGCGGCGGGTGGACGAGGAATTGAGACAAGTGCCGGAGCCGTATCGCACGACGCTGATCCTGCGCGATCTGGAAGAAATGTCGTACGAAGAAATTGCCGAATTGCTGGAGATTTCGCTGGGCACGGTTAAGTCGCGGTTAACACGCGGACGGGAAGCGCTGCGAAAGCGGCTCGCGGCTTATGTGCGCGAAGTGGGAAACGAATTGGGATTGGCCGCACCAGACGAGAGTCGGAGTTTGCGATCACGGGTTGCTGGAGGGGGTAGAAGGGTCGAGGTGATGCGATGAAGGGCACCCACAACATTTCGGGAATGCAGTGCCCGCAGGCGAGGCGATTGTTCTCGCCGTATCTGGATGGAGCCGTGACCGGCAACCAGATGCGTGCGTTGCGGCAGCACCTGTCGCAGTGCGCGGAGTGCGACGAGCAGTATCAATCTCTGTGCCAGACGCAGCAGTTGCTGGTGAGCGCGGGACGTCCCAAGGCTCCGGCTGATCTGGGAGTGAAGCTGCGCGTGGCGATTTCGCGGGAAGTGGCGCTGGCCCGGCAGCGTCCGTTCCATGGATTTCTGGTTCGGCTGGAGAATACCTTCAATGCGTTCATGGTGCCCGCCACGGCTGGCTTTCTGAGCGCGCTGCTTATCTTTGGAATTGCGATGGCCTACTTCGTGGTGCCGTCGGCGCTACAGGCCAACGACGACGTTCCGCTGATCATGGTGAATACTGCGCCGCAGTTACAGCAGAGCGTACTAGGCATGAACATGAGCTCGATCAATGCCGACTCGCTGGTGATTGAGGCCGATGTCGATGCCAATGGTCGCGTGCAGGACTACCGGATTCTTTCCGACTCTAACGACTCGAAGGAAGTTCTGCCGCAGGTGAAGCAGATGTTAATCTTCACCACTTTCCGTCCCGCGCTGTCGATGGGCCGCCCGACGCAGAGCCGGGCTGTGCTGTCGTTCTCGAAGATCAGCGTCAAGGGGTAAGATCGACTCATCTTGGCCGCTGGATCGCCAAAGATGCCTCTCATCGCGGCTTTTCTTTGCGGACTTGCGGTTAAAGCTTTTCTGCCAGAAATTCAACAGCTCTTGCCCGCTGAGATCGCGAAAGAACCGCCGCAAAGAACGCAAAGAAAATCAGTCGCAGGCGATCCGTACTTTACCTGTATTTCGGGTCGAAAAAGGGTGACCACGAGTTGCGTACTCCGGTGACCACCAGTTCGTCGTCAAACTGTCCTCCAAAATTCGCTCCAAATAGTCTGAGGCGAACCCGGTTTCCCAGCAGAAATGGCTTGCGTATACGCTTGCCGACGCGCTGCTTCAAGGTTGGATTCCGGGTAGTGACGGAGTGGAATTTGACGGGACCGCGACAGTAGACTTGATTGCGAAGTACGCGATGACAAGATGGCATGCATCGTAGAAGTTGAAAATGATCGTGCCAATGTTGGCGGCAGTGAAACGCTCACAGAATTCCATGTGCGAGTGACCAGCTTGTATGAACTCATCAACGGCAAGTGGCAGCTTGTGCACCGCCATGCGGATCCGGTCACCACGCCTCGTGCGGCAGAATCCGTCCATCAAAAATAGGTCGAACCTTTTCTCCAATATCGCTCCTGCAGCAGCCCGATGATTTGTACCGCAAAGTCGGCATCTCGTCAGGAAATCAAGCACTGACGAGATTCGCGTTTCTCGTTATTGATCTGCAACAAATGGAATTGGGCACGTCGCGCAGAGAGAAATCTGAATCTTATTCTGGATAATATAATCCAATATGACAGATTGGACCCACTCTGGAGGATGGACATGACGGGAAAGTACGGTCGATCATTTGCAGGCAAGGTTGCTCTCGTGACAGGTGGTTCACGAGGGATTGGCGAGGGAATCGTGAGGCGGCTTGCTTCAGATGGCGCTGCCGTCGCATTTACCTATTTCAACTCGGATGAGAAGGCAAAGCGACTCGCGAGCGAAATAGATGCTGCGGGAGGCAAGGCACTCCCGATTAAGGCGGATAGTGCCTCTGCTGAGGACATTCGCGCAACCGTGAATCAAGTCGTGAAAGAGTTGGGGGAAATAGATATTTTTGTCAACAACGCCGGAATTTTGATCCGGGGAACCATCGACAGCTACAGCCTTGAAGACTTCGACCGCATGTTGGCCGTAAATGTCCGCGCAGCATTTGTAGGTATACAAGCGGCTTCACAAGCCATGAAGGATGGAGGACGGATCATCCTGATCGGCAGCAACACTGCCGTCCGGACA
>WNFI01228481.1_pt1 | contig 12290 bp, 11 predicted proteins | sample 5400471 | NCBI WGS metagenome assembly WNFI01 (sample SAMN13153348, study PRJNA577476) | soil metagenome | isolation source: 100 cm saprolite on Douglas fir-dominated hillslope | place: USA:California | collected 2013-09-17 | reverse complement strand
CGCCGCGCGGCGGGCCGAGGTCTTCTCGCCCATGAGGGCGATGGTCTCGCTGCGGGGCCCGATGAAGACGAGGCCGGCCTCCTCGCAGGCGCGGGCGAAAGCCGCGTTCTCGGCCAGGAACCCGTAGCCGGGATGGATGGCCTCCGCCCCCGTTTTCCGCGCCGCCTCCAGCACGCGCTCCCCCCGCAGGTAGGACTCCCGCGACGGGGCTCCGCCCACCAGGTGGGCCTCGTCCGCCCGCTGGACGTGGAGGGCGGCGCGATCGGCCTCGGAGTAGACGGCCACGCTGGCGATGCCCATCTCCCGGCAGGCCCGCATCACCCTGACCGCGATCTCCCCGCGGTTGGCGATCAGGATCTTCTGGAACGGAGGCTTCACAGCGGTATGTTGCCGTGCTTCTTGGGCGGATTCTGGTCGCGCTTGGTCTTGGCCATTTCGAGGCCGGTGATGATCTTGAGGCGGGTCTGCCGGGGCTCGATCACCTCGTCGATGAAGCCCCGGTCCGCGGCCGCGTAGGGGTTCGCGAACTTGTCGCGGAACTCCTGGACCTTCTGGGCGCGGAGGGCCTCGGGGTCTGGGGCCTTGGCGAGCTCGCGGCGATAGAGCACGTTGACCGCCCCCTCCGGGCCCATGACCGCGATCTCGGCCGTGGGGTAGGCCAGGTTCAGGTCCGTACGGATGTGCTTGCTGGCCATCACGCAGTACGCCCCGCCGTAGGCCTTGCGGGTGACGACGGTGATCTTGGGCACGGTGGCCTCCGCGAACGCGAAGAGCAGCTTGGCCCCGTGCCGGATGATCCCCCCGAACTCCTGGGCGGTGCCGGGCAGGAAGCCGGGCACGTCCTCGAAGGTCACGAGGGGGATGTTGAAGGCGTCGCAGAAGCGCACGAAGCGCGCGGCCTTCACCGAAGCGTCGATGTCCAGGCAGCCCGCCAGGACCGCGGGCTGGTTGGCCACGATCCCCACGCTGCGCCCCCCGAAGCGGCCGAACCCCACCACGATGTTCTGGGCAAAATGGGCGTGCACCTCCAGGAAGCGGCCCTCGTCGGTCACGGCGGTGATGAGCCTCTTGATGTCATAGGGCTTGTTCGCCTCCGCCGGGATCAGGGTGTCGAGGGTGGGATCCTCCCGATCGGGGGGATCCTCGGTGGCGTGGGCGGGGGCCTGCTCGAGGTTGTTGGAGGGGAGGTAAGAGAGCAGCTCGCGGATGAGGCCGAGGCACGCCCGGTCGTCGTCCACCGCGAAGTGGGCCACCCCCGAGCGCGCGTTGTGGGTCATGGCCCCGCCCAGGTCCTCCTTGCTCACCTCCTCGTGGGTGACGGTCTTGATCACGTCGGGCCCGGTCACGAACATGTAGGAGCTGTCCTTCACCATCACGTTGAAGTCGGTGATGGCGGGGCTGTAGACGGCCCCCCCCGCGCAGGGGCCCAGGATGGCGGAGATCTGGGGGATCACCCCCGAGGCCAGGGTGTTGCGGAGGAAGATGTCCGCGTAGCCGCCGAGGGAGGCCACGCCCTCCTGGATGCGCGCGCCTCCGGAGTCGTTGAGGCCGACCACGGGGGCCCCCGTGTTCAAGGCCAGGTCCATCACCTTGCAGATCTTCTTGGCGTTGGTCTCGGAGAGGCTGCCCCCGAATACCGTGAAGTCCTGGGCGAAGACGTAGACCGACCGGCCCTCGATCCGGCCGTAGCCGGAGACGACGCCGTCCCCGGGGATCTTTTGGTCGGCCATCCCGAAGTCGAGGCAGCGGTGCTCCACCAGCTTGTCCAGCTCCTCGAAGGAGCCGGGGTCGAGGAGCAGCTCCACCCGTTCGCGGGCGGTGAGCTTCCCCTCCGCGTGCTGGCGCTCGCGCCGCTCGGGGCCGCCCCCCTCCTCGGCCCGGCGGACCTTTTCCCGAAGCTGGGCCAGCCGGTCCATCAGCATCCCTGCCCGGGGCCCCGCGCCACCCGCGGAGGGAGAGGCCGCAACCCCGCCTTCACGACGCCCGGCACCCACAGCCCCCCCGGCCGCAGCCACAGCCCCCTCCCCCTCCGGAGGAGGGCCCCCCGCTGCCCGTGAAGGCGAAGCTCGAGAGTTGCTTCTCGACCGCGTCGTTGTGGCAGGCGGGGCAGCTCACGGCTTCGCCCCAGGCCCGCACGTAGGTCTCGAAATGGTGGTCGCACCCGGCGCACACGTATTCGTAGATGGGCATGACCTACCTCGCGACCTTGCTGCCCATCTCCTTCTTGGCCTTCTCCCAGTCCTCGAGGAAGCGCTTGAGGCCGACGTCGGTCAGGGGGTGCTTGAGGAGAGCGGAGAAGACGCTCATGGGCATGGTCCCGATATGGGCCCCCATCTTGGCCGCCTCCACCACGTGCATGGGGTGGCGGAGGCTGGCGGCCAGGACCTCGCACTCGAAGCGGTAGTTGCCGAAGATCGTGAGGATGTCCCCCACCAGCTCCATGCCGGGGGTGGCCACGTCGTCCAGCCGGCCCACGAAGGGGGAGACGAAGCGGGCCCCCGCTTTGGCCGCCAGCAGGGCCTGGGTGGGCGAGAAGATCAGGGTCATGTTGACCCGGTGGCCCTCGGCGGTGAGGGCCCGGGTGGCCTTCAGCCCCTCGGGGATGCAGGGGCACTTGACCACGATGTTCTTGTGGAGCTTGGCCCAGTGCCGGCCTTCCCGCACCATCCCCTCCGCGTCGGTGGCCACCACCTCGGCGGATATGGGCCCGTCCACGGTCTTGCAGATCTCGAGCAGGATCTCCTCGGGGTCCCCGCTCTCCTTGGCCAGGAGGCTCGGATTGGTGGTGATGCCGTCGATCACGCCCAGGGCCGCGGCTTCGCGGATCTCCTTGAGGCTTGCGGTGTCTAGAAAGATCTTCATGGCTCCCTCAACAATAAGTCCCAAACAATGGAAGGGGTTGTATCCTTCCCCCAGCCGCTCTCTGCGCCGACCCGAGACACGGACTCAAGGCCCATGTGTCTTGGGAGATGATATCCCCAATTAACACGTTGCAGGCATGGCGGCTCTTCCCCCAAGTGCTGCAAACACCATACTTGCGTCAGCGGAGGGCTTCATAATTGCGGCCCCGAAGGGGACGGCGGGGGCTGGGTGTGCCCGCCGTTCGGCCCTCCGCCAGTCGGAGATGTCCTCCATCAGCCGCCGAACCCGGCGGGGGCCCTGCGGCTAAGCTTGCCGCCTTCGCTGCAGCGGGCCATGATGATGAAGATAGTGATCCCTCTAGGCAAAGAAGGGCCGACGGAGGGGTGGGCCAATGCTGCGTGAGTGCGAAAAGTGCCACGATCCTCTGTTTGACTACATGCCGCGGTGCGACCGCTGCGGGGTGCCCAACCTTTGGTATGAGGCCAGGTCCGACGCCCCGCTGTTTAACTTGGACGAAGACTCCCCCCTCGCAAGGGAGAGTGATCCTTCCCTCCGATGGCAACGAGCTCTCCTGTCCCTCGCCGGCTTGTCTCTCGCCTTCGCGGCACTTGCCGGCCTGGGTCTGGCAGGAGAGGTGTCCGCGCGATTGCAACCAGCGGGATGGTTCACTGTCGTGGCGATCTGCGTGCCACTCGGCGGCACCGCCCTCTACCTTTACAACCGCTCAGACGCTTGGGAAAGGGACGTGAAACGGCGCCGCCTCTTGCGAGCGTTTACGGTTCTGGGACACATCGTTCTCGTTTGCCTTTTCGTCTTCCGAGACTACTTTCCTTAATGGCTTCGCACCTCGATCCGTGCCAACTCCGACGGTTTTGAACACTCCTTAACCCGGTTCTCAATGTTCAATGTTGAGCCTGGCGGGCTGAGCTGACCCTCCGTAGGTTGGGTATCATGGGCTAAGGAGACGATAGCTCTTGTTGGAACGCCGCTTTGGCCCGGAAGCCGCGCGATCGGTGGGGGGAAACCGGCCTGGCGCAACCCGGGCCGCTCAGAATCCAAGGGGCAAATGGAATCCCGCTTCCCGGACGGGGCACCCGCAATCCTGGACCGGGGTCCGAGGCCGGTCTGGAAGTCCTACTGTTGCTTCGACGAGCCTGTCTGGCAACCGTTTTGCTTGCTATTCGCATGTGAGCCCCAAACTGCCGCCCGCGGACAGCTCTAGGAGCCTAGTGAGAACGCTGCGCGTCCTCATCGTCGGCCTCGCTTTCGCGACCAGTTTGGAGGCGCAGCCGAGCACCGCCCACAGCACCTTCAAGGTCATCGTGAACCCCAAGGTCAGTGGTCGTAGTCTCGCCCGAGAGGTTCTGGCCCAGATTTACCTGGGGAAGGTCCAGCGTTGGGGCGATGGCGCTCCCATCGTGGCCGTGGACCTTTCTGGCACTTCTCCCGTCCGTAAGGCGTTCTGCGAGGAAATCCTCGGCATGTCGGTGGAGGCGGTAAGGTTCTACTGGCTGCAGACCGTGTCGTCCACGGGCAAGCGGCCGCCCCTCACCAAGCCATCCGACGAGGAAGTGATCTCCTTCGTCGCCAGCAAAACCGGGGGGGTCGGGTATGTATCCTTCGGGACACCCCTTCCGGAAACGGTGTTTGAAGTCACCGTTCACTGAGCGCGCATGCGAACGTCGCGGCGACCACCGTGGCCCCCTGGGCGCTGTTCCCCGGGGAGCTGGGTGACTCCGGGTGCCAGCTCCTGGCCCTGAGCTCGTCGGGCATTCGTTCCTGGAGCACCCCGCCGGTCTCGAAGTGGGGATGCCCCGACGCGACGGCCTGGTCACGGACGACAGGACGGGTGCTTCGCGCCCCGAAGTCCTTTGTGGCCTTCTTCGGCACTCCCCCTCCGGCGATCCCTCCCTGAGCGGCGAGAGGGCGCGGGTCGCAACCTAGAGCTCGCCGCGCGGCTTGGCCGCGATCGCGCCCCGGAGAAGGCAGCGGAGAGTGAAGCTGCTCCCGCCCGGCACCCCCCGCGGTAGAAGCCCAGGAACGGGTGGGGGCGGCTCTGGTCCGCCCATCTGTCCGGTACGTGTTGCTATCATGGGGCCAGAGCGGTTGGCATGAAGACCCTGGAGAGCCTCTGGCTGGACCGCACGAGTCGCTTCACCCTTCAGGATCAGCTCACGCGCCAGGTCAAGGAGCTGATCCAGCGCGGCGTGCTAATCCCCGGTGAGCCGCTGCCCTCCACCCGCGAGTTGGCGGCCGAGCTCACGGTGTCGCGCAACACGGTCGTTTACGCCTACGACCGATTGCTGAGCGAGGGCTACCTGCAGCCGGTCGCGCGCTCCGGGGTCTTCGTGAGCCCCGCCATCTCGCTGTCGAGGCACTCGAAATGGACCTCGCGATCGACGGGCGCCGTCCGCGGGGAGCCCGCGCCCGCGGAGCAACCGAGATTGGCCTCCCCCACGCCCTTCCGGCCCTGCCAGCCGGACGTGACCCTGTTTCCGCTGCTGGTCTGGAATCGACTGCGCGGGCGCGTGCTGAGGGGCGAGGGCCGGAACCTGCTGCACTACCAGGCCGCCTGCAATTCGGGTCTGCCCGCCCTCCGGCAGAACCTGGCCGCCCACCTCCGCGACAACCGGGGCGTTCGCTGCGACTGGCGGCAGATCGTGATCACGGCCGGGTCGCAGCAAGGGCTCTTCATCCTCGCCAACCTGCTGCTGCGCCCGGGCGACTACGTATACATGGAGGATCCCGGCTACGTCGAGGCGCGACTCGCCTGGAGGAACGCGGGGGCCAGGGTCCTCCCCGGAGCCATCGACGAACAGGGGCTCACCCTGCCCGCGCGCCCGCCCGCGCGCCTGCGGCTCATCTACACCACGCCCTCGCGTCAGTTTCCGACCGGCGTGTCGCTCTCCCTGGCCCGCCGGCTCGCCCTCATCGACCTGGCCGGCCGCACCCGCTCCTGGATCATCGAAGACGACTACGACTCCGAGCTGCGCTACAGCGCGCCGCCCCTTCCCAGCCTGCAGAGCCTCAATCCGGGCGGTCGCGTGATCTACCTGGGGACATTCAGCAAGCTGCTCTTCCCGTCGCTCCGGCTGGGATATGTGGTCGTCCCCGAGCCCCTCCTCGACGGCTTCAACGCGCTGAAGCACCTGATCGACGATCACCTGCCGCTCGTCGACCAGGCGACGCTCGCCCTCTTTCTGGAGAGCGGGGCCTTCTACTCCCAGATCCGCCGCTGCCGCAAGGCGTACGCCGAGCGGCAGGCGTACTTCCTGCGGCTTCTGCGGGGATCCGATCTGCCCCTGGAGTTCAAGTACACCGATGGCGGCATGAACTTGACCGGTTTTCTTCCGCCCGCCGCGGACGACGTCAGCTGGTCGGCCCGGTTGACGGCGGCCGGCTTCGACGTGCCTTCTCTTTCCCACTACTCCATGAAGGCGACGACCCCGGGCCTGGTCTTCGGGTTCACGGCCTTCACGCCGGAGGTCATCGGCGCCTCGTTCGAGCGCATGCGCCGCGTGCTCAAGCAGCGGTCGTGAGCCCGGGAGCGCTTCCGCGCGCCCGGCTTCATCGCCGGGATCCGACCGGGCGAGTCGTTCTGGTCATCGAGCTTGTGGTGACGAAGGGACAGGTACCGGCCGCGGCGGCGGGGCCCGGTCAGATGGTCACCGTCGTCGGCTTTCGCCGGGGTGAAGGGTTCGGGCACCCCAAACCAGGCTTGGTGGTTTTCAGCACGGACGGGTCGGTGGAAGTGACGCGATCACAAAGAGCTGGGCGTCGCGGCCGCGCGCGCCCGCCTCTGCTCGAGGGTCCGGAACAAGAAGAAGAGCGGTACCCCCAAGCCGATGAGGCCCACGCCCAGGGCGGCCTGCCAGAAGTTCGCGACGAATGAGCTGAGCACGATGCCGACCGTGGCGGCGAGGAAGAAGATCGGCGTCGCCGGATAGAACGGGCACCGGTACGGGCGCGGGAGCTCGGGCTCACGCCTCCTCAGGATCAAGACCCCCCCCACCGCCAACCCGTAGAAGATCCAGGAAGTGAAGACGTAGGCCGTGAAAAGCTGCTGGAAGGTGCCCACCAGCGTGAAGGCGGCTGCCCACGCCCCCTGGGCGATGGTGGCGACGGCGGGAGTGTGGAACCGGGGATGGACGCGCGCGAACGAACGGAAGAACAGGCCGTCGCGTGCCATCGCCCAGTTCACCCGCGGCGCCCCCAGGACGACCCCGTTCATGGCCCCCAGGATGGAGACGACGATCAGCAGTGAGATGAACACGGCCGCGCCCGGCCCCAGCGCGCTCTCCACCGCCGCTGCCGCGACCCGGTTTGTTCTCCGTATCGCTTCCGCCGGCAGGACCGCGTAGTACGCCACGTTGGCGAGCAGGTAGATGGCGAAGGTCGCGGCGGTGCCGATCATCAGGCTTCGGGGCAGGGTGCGCGAGGGGTCCTTCACCTCGCCGGCCGCGAATGACACGAAGTGCCAGCCGTCGTAGGCCCAGAGGACGGCGACGAGGGCGACGCCGAAGGACGTCCAGCGGAACGCCATCCCCTGCGGCCAGAAGTGACCACCCAGGAGCTCCGCGCGGCCCCGGGTGAAGAGGAGCACCGTCATCAGAGTCAGCCCGGCCAGCTTGAGGGCGGTGAGCGTGTTCTGCACCCATTTGCCGACCACGATGCCCAGGCAGTTGACGGCCACGAAGGCCCCGATGCACAGCAACTGCAGGAGCTTCTGCTGGCCGGGGGTCAGTCCGAGAATGGGGGCGGCATAGAGCCCGATGGCCGCGGCCAGGGTGGCGATGCTCCCGGCGTGGATCAGGGCCATCGCGCTCCAGCCGTAGACGAACCCCACCCCGGGGCCGTAGGCCCGGGTCAGATACACGTAGAGGCCCCCCGCCGCGGGGAGGGCGGCGCCGAGCTCGCTCAAGGCGGCGGCGCCGCACATGCTGAGCAGCCCCCCGAACGCCCAGACCGTCACCACCGCGGCCAGCGAGTCGAGCTCCCGGGCCACGCTTCCCGCCATCAGGAAGACGCCCGAACCGATCATGATCCCCATGACCAGCGACACGGAATCCCAAAGGCCGAGCGCGCGGACCAGCCCGGCGTCCGCTTTCGTGCGGTTGGCGCCGGCGGTGCTGCCCAACGGCCCCGGCAACGCGGTCACCCTCGGCGAGCGGCGCGGGGGCTCATGCCGTCTCGGTGTCCGGGCGGTCGGCGTTGTAGCGCCGGGTCATCTCTCCCAGGGCCCGCTGGGCGGGATCGGACGCGCGGGCCAGATGCTCGGCCACCGCCAGCGCGTCCTTCTTCGGCTCGTCCTGCCCTAGCTTGAACTTGCCTTCGATGCGGTCGATCCGCAACTCGAAGCCCAGGATGGAGGGGAGGCGTCGGGTGACCTCGGAGCGCGCGATCTCGGTGATCTTCCAGCCGTTCGCGACAGGCGCCTCCATGCGGTCGACAAGAACGTTCAGCCACGCCTCCAGCTCGGCATCCGTCTGCAGGCGGAGCGGGCCATAGCAGTGCACCGCCGTGTAGTAGTAAGTGGAAGGCATGTCGCGGTTCGGGTACCAGGCGGGCGTGACGTAGCTGTAGGGGCCCTCGAAGACCGCCAGGCTGGGAAGGGTGGCGCGCGACAAGGCCCGGGCGTGCTCGTTGCCCCGGGCGATGTGGCCGACCAGGGTTCCCTGCTCCCCCTTGGAGAGGTCCAGGAGCAGCGGGAGGTTGGTTGCGTAGGGGCCGTTCTCGCCGTTGTTCACGAGCAGCGCCCAGGGGTAGTCCTGGATGAGACGGTGCATCTCTTGGAGGGAGCGCGGTTTCCAGGATGGCCTCACAAACATGGCGCGTTTTGGTCACCTCTCGAGCCGCGGCCGTAGGCGGATCGTGGCGCCCCCCGGCCTCCGAGGCGGCGCCCCTCCCGAGGAGCTCCCGCCGGCCCGGCATCCTGGCCTGCCTCCTGGTCCGCGTAAAGGTCCAGAAATCACGCCGCCGATGGTACCAGGACCCTCCTCCGCGGGGGGCTCCCTCGGTTCGCGGCTCTCCATCCCCGGTCGCGCCGGCCGTGGGAGCGGAGTCCCCCGCCCGCTCCGCGCGAGGCCCCTGGGTTCCCCTCGTCGCACCGGGAGGGCCCCTCCCTGGACCCATTGAACGTACAGGATCTGGCTCTTTACTGATACCACGGTTGACGCCAGCATGCCCTCCGCCCACGGCCACGGCGATCGGTCCTGAAGGGACGGCGCTCGGCGCCAGCCCCCAGGTTCACGCCAGGAACCTGACTGCTGTGAAGGAGCTGAGATGAGAATCAGACCGGGACTCCGAAACACGCTCTTGCCGTCTCTCCGGCTGCGGCCGTGGTTGCCCCTGGCGGGCGGGGCCGTCCTGTGGTGGGCCGTCGCCCCCGGCCTGGCCGGGGCGCAGACCACGAAGACCACGGGGGCCGCCGCCTCCTGCCACTTCGACGGCAGCCGACCGCCCTCGCGGCTGACCGGCACCGTGAGCGACGCGACGGGCGCCACCGTGCTCGGCGCTACCGTGTCGCTGGAATGCGGAAGCTTCCGGAAGGACACCCACACCCTAGCCGACGGCACCTACGCGCTCTCCGTGCCGAGCGGAACGTACGTGCTCGAGGTCCAGGCGCCGGGCTTCGAGGGGACCCTGGAAACGGTCGAGCTCCCCGCAGCGGGCTTGGAGCGGAGCGTCTCCCTCAAGATTGGACGCTTCGAGAGCATCGTGACCGTGTCCGCGCCCGGCGGCTACGTCGCCACATCCTCCACCTCCGCCACCAAGACGGATGCGCCCCTGATCGAGATCCCCCAGACGGTGTCCGTCATCACCCTCGCGGAGATGAAGTCGCGCGACGTGCAAACGGTCAACGATGCCGTACAGTTCACGGGCGGGGTGGCCGTCAACACCTACGGGCGGGAGACCCGCTACGACTGGCTCTACATACGGGGCTTCAATCAGTCGAGCTACGGCCTGTTCCGCGACAACTCGCGCTGGCAGGGCGGGAACCTCTCCGGACAGATCGATCCCTACATGCTGCAGGAGGTGGATGTCATCAAGGGACCGAGCTCGGTGTTGTTTGGACAGAACACCCCGGGAGGGCTGGTCAACCTCGTGACCAAGCGCCCCCCGGCCCAGAGCTCGAACGAGCTGGCCCTGAGCCTGGGGTCGTGGGACCGCAAGCAAGCGCAGGGCGATTTCGGGGGCCCCTTGGACCGCGAAGGCCATTGGCGCTATCGCCTCACCGGGCTCTACCGCGACAGCAACACCCAGGTCAACTACGTGCCCGACAATCGCTGGCTGGTGGCGCCCGCCCTCACCTTCACCCCTTCCCCGAACACCACCCTCACGATCCTGGGCGACTACCAGCACGACAAGACGGGCTGGAGCCAGTTCCTGCCCTCGCAGGGTGTTCTGACCGCCAATGCGAACGGGCCCATTCCCACCACCTTCTTCGCGGGCGAGCCGGGCTACGATTTCTTCAAACGCGACCAGTGGTCGATCGGAACCCTCTTCGAGCACCGCTTCAACGACACCTGGACGGTCACCAACACCTTCCGACGCTCGGAGATCAAGTCCGAGGGGCAGACCGTGTTCGGCGGCGGGCTGCAGGCCGATCTGCGCACGCTCAGCCGGTTCGGATTCAACTACCCGTTCGACCTCGCCCTCTATACCACCGACACCAACCTCTCCGCGCGGGCCCGGACCGCGGGCATGGAGCACGCGATCCTGTTCGGGGTCGACTACTCCCATTCCGACACCAAGATCCAGAACGGCTTCGCGGTGGTGGCCCCCCTCGACGTCTACGCCCCCGTCTACGGCGCCACGGTTCCGCCCCTGTTCACTTACCTGAACACCGAGCAGCCGGCCTGGCTGGCCGGGGTGTACGTTCAGGACCACGTCAAGATCGCCAACCGGCTCGTGGCCACCCTGAGCGGCCGCCACGACTGGACCCATCTGACCACCAATGACCGCATCACGGGCAAGACCACGGAACAGAGCCCCGGCGCCACCACCGGCCGCGCGGGCGTCAGCTACCTGTTCGACGCCGGCGTCGCCCCCTACTTCAGCTATTCGACGTCGTTCCTGCCCGTCGCGGACGTCGACTTCAGCGGACGCCCCTTCGACCCCACGACCAGCACCCAGTACGAAGGCGGGTTGAAGTTCCAACCGAAGCACTCGGACAGCTTCCTCACCGCGTCCTACTTCAACATCACGCAAACGAACGTGCTGGTTCCCGACCCCAACCACCAGTTCAAGTCCGTGCAACAAGGCGAGATCCGCTCCCGCGGACCGGAGCTGGAGGGGGTGGGCAGCGTGGCCCAGGGTCTGACCTTCCACGTTTCGTACTCGTACCTGGACCAGAAGGTCACCCAGACCACCGATGCCACCACCCTGGACAAGCGGCCCCCGCTGGTGCCGAAGCAGCTCTTCGCCGCCGCCGTCGAGTACACCTTCACCCGCAGCGCCCTCGTGGGTCTGGGGCTGAACCTCGGAGTTCGGTACGTCGGCACGAGCACCGGTGACAACGCCAACACGATCACGGTGCCGGCTTACACCCTCCTCGACGCCTCCGCCCGCTACCTGTGGAAGGGCCTGGAGCTGCGGATCACCGGCAACAACCTGTCCGACAAGGCCTACGTGGCGGTGTGCACCTCGGTGTCCTACTGCAACTACGGCACGCGGCGGCAAGTGCTGGGCACGATCCGCTACGCCTGGAGCTCCTGGTAGGGGGGGCGGAGGTCCGCGGAGGAGGCGGCGACGGATCACCGTCGGCCCCCGCTCCCCGCGGATCTCGCGGCCGTCCGAGGTGACGGGTATTATTCGCGCGATGGACCTGGCCATCGTGGGGGCGAAGATCTGGACGGGGAATCCGGGGCAGCCCCAGGCGGAAGCCCTGGGCATCTCGGGCTCGAGGGTCGTGGCCGTCGACACCACGGCCGCGATTCTCGGTCGGGCCGGACCCCGCACCCGGACCATCGACGCGCGCGGCCGGCGCGTGGTCCCCGGTTTCAACGATGCCCATGTGCACTTCTTCATGGGCGGCGACGCCCTGACCGGCGTCGACCTGCGGGGAGCGACCTCCGCCCGCGAGCTCCGTGACCGCCTGGCCGCCTTCGCGAAGACACGCCCGAAGGGCGAGTGGATCCTGCACGGAAGCTGGGACCACGAAGCCTGGTCGCCCCCCGTGCTGCCGACGCGCGAGCTGATCGACGACGCCACCCAGGACCACCCCGTGTGGGTGAGCCGGCTGGACGGCCACATGGGGCTCGCCAACGCGCTCGCCCTGAGGCGGGCGGGGGTGGAGAGCGACGCGCCCGACGTGCCCGGCGGCGAGATCGTCCGCGACGCCCACGGCCGTCCCACCGGCATCTTCAAGGACGCCGCCCAAGGCCTCGTCGATCGGGTGATCCCGCTCCCCTCCCGGGAGCGGGTGG
>WNFI01459278.1_pt1 | contig 12291 bp, 7 predicted proteins | sample 5400471 | NCBI WGS metagenome assembly WNFI01 (sample SAMN13153348, study PRJNA577476) | soil metagenome | isolation source: 100 cm saprolite on Douglas fir-dominated hillslope | place: USA:California | collected 2013-09-17 | reverse complement strand
AAAGTGTCCAGGATTCTCATACGAAATTTACACGCGATCGCGAACGCCGCCAGGTTCTGCCTCTGCGAGATATAGCCAACAAGTTGCAAATACAGGTACAAAAAATTGAAGGGCTATGGAGAAAACATGCGGAGAGCCTTGTCAATCCTCACTTTGACTTGCTAGAGTTGGTCCGCATTCTACCGGAGGTGCGCGAGCACGAAGCGACTCTCAATGGGCTGAAGTCTCGCTTGCAGCATTATGCTGTTATAATGCCGCGAACACAGGCTGAACTGATCGACTTTGATGAAAAGTTTACACGCTTGAGAACGAGACTGGTAAATCTAGAAAACTTGCACCCTGAAGTCAAAAGCTTTTTGCGTAAGGCTTATGATCATCAGGCTACTATAGCTGATCTGACCGATGAAGTCATACGCTGGTGCCGCCAGGGAGAACATGCCAAAGTGTTTCGCGTAGACTTTGTATCCTGAAGGAAGAGATGATTCTCGATGTCTACAACTGCATTAGAACGCTTGAATACGCTTTGCAATGAGGTACTAACATTAATTGAAATTGATGAAGCGAAGTTACTCAACTGGGGTTTCTTCGATGTCCGCAGCGACCTAAAAACAAACCTTGGGGATTTAGTAAAAAGATTACCCATATCCAGTCGTGGGCTCTGGAATGATACGCAGCAGGATGGTATCACAGTTGACGATATTCTAGAAAACCTGGTACAAAGGAAGTTGATATTCAGGTTGAGCATAGCTGGTAATGTATTTTATCGCACTCGCTTCGCTGAAACGATACGCCTTCTCTATCTACTCCGCCAACGTTTCTCATTTACTGATTGGCAGACAGCAAGTCGTCTGGTAAGCGACCTGAAGATCCAATTACAGCGGAGACGCTATCCAAAGCGCGACGTAGAGCCAAACGAACTCATTACTGAACTGCGTGGTTTGCACGTGAGTCAGTTATACATTGAGGCTGTACGATATCTCTTGAAAGACGCTCATGGAGAAGACTTCCAATTAGCACGTTTTCAAAAAGAAGCAGTGCTTCAATTGATTCGAAACTTGCGGAGTTACGGCGAACGAGCACTAACAATCGGTGCAGGTACGGGTTCAGGAAAAACAAAAGCATTCTATATTCCTGCGCTGGCTGAGATCGTAGATTCAATGACATCAGAGTATTGGGTGAAAGCTCTCGCCCTCTATCCTCGAGTAGAGTTGTTAAAAGACCAATTCGCAGAGACATTTTCTGAAGCTCGTAAAGTCGATGAACTTCTCGCTAAGAATGGTCGAAGAATGATTACCTTAGGGGCTTACTATGGGGATACTCTGATATCGGCGCAACAGTTGCTCTCTTTTCCGCCAGAGAGTTGGGTTCTAAATAACGCTAAGGATGGCTGGATCTGTCCCTTTTTTTTCTGTCCTAACTGCCACTCTCACGATCTTACCTGGTATCGACAAGATGTAGAACAGGAGGCAAAAGATAACCAGAGAGGAGCATATGGTAAATACGCACGGCTGCGCTGTCCTAAATGTGATTTCGAGGTCAAAAGCGATCAATTGCTGCTCACCCGCGAACAAATGATAAAACAGTCGCCAGATATACTCTTTACTACCACTGAAATGCTAAATCGCCGTCTAAGTCGGACCCCGGAGCATCGTCTTTTTGGCATAGATACAGTCAAATCCCCGAGGTTGGTTTTGCTAGACGAGATACATACCTATGAGGGGTTGCCTGGAGCCCAAGTGGCCTATCTACTGAGGCGATGGAAGTACGCTCGTAGCCAGCAAACTCAGAAGAATCTGTGTTTCGTCGGCCTTTCAGCAACCCTTACCAATGCAGAGGCTTTCTTTTCTAAGCTAACGGGTGTACCGGAACATCGGGTTGGTTACATCTATCCACGAGATGAAGATCTTGAAGACGAGGCAATTGAATATAATGTAGTACTGAAAGGTGATCCTGTCTCTGGCGCAAGCCTACTCTCCACTTCAGTCCAAACGGTCATGTTGTTAGGGCGCATGCTCGATACTGCCAAGTCACCGTCAGCAGGAGCCTATGGCAGAAAAATATTTGCCTTTACCGACAAATTAGATGTCATTAACCGCTGGTATCATATCGAACGAGAGGCAGAGACCTTAAAAACACTGAGCCAATTTCGTGATCAGAATCCGCAGTTGGACAGTGACGCCCGGAGACAATGCTATCAAACGGGTCAGGACTGGTCCGTTTGCAAGCAAATCGGGAACGACCTGAAGGCCCCATTACGGCTTGAGCTAACTTCCTCGCAGTATCGCGGCGTGAACTCCAACGCTAACCTCGTCATAGCCACAAGCACCTTAGAAGTTGGATTTAATGATCCAGAGGTAGGAATAGTTGTTCAGCATAAAGCTCCGCGCAGTCTCGCATCATTTCTGCAGCGTAAAGGACGAGCTGGTCGCACACGTCAGATGAGACCCTGGATGGTGGTGGTAACATCAGCCTATGGTCGAGATCGATGGGCCTTTCAGCATACCGAAAACCTCTTTAATCCGCATCTTGAAAGTATTAATCTTCCCCTTGATAACTACTATGTTCGCAAGATACAGGCGACCTATGCTTTGATGGATTGGCTTGCTTTCGTCCTAAAGTATGAGAAGGGTTATCACAATGCTGATGTATGGGACTTGTTAAGTAGCGATGATAAAGGCAGAGATAGACAACTTCAGAGATCACGTTGGGCAATCCGCGAACTGCTTGAGGAGGTACTCAGCGGAGCACGGAGAGAACACCTCCAGGAGTACCTACAGCGCGCTTTAGGTATTCAAGATAGGGAAATAGTATTGATGTTGCTGTGGGGAGAGCCTCGCTCTTTACTCTTCGAAGTTATTCCAACGTTGCTTCGCCAGCTAGAAAGCAATTGGCAAAGTATAAGAAATGGAGTGCAGACACTCTGGACCGACAATATAAGTCCCCAACCTATGCCGGACTTTGTACCTCCTAATCTGTTTTCCGACTTGAACCTTCCTGAACTAATGCTGCGTATACCGGATAAACCGCCAAATAGCAAAGTGCAGAACGACCCAACGCCCATAATGCGCAAAGATGAGTATATGCCACTTCTTCAGGCTTTGAACGAGTTTGCTCCTGGTCATGTTAGCAAGCGCTATTCTCGCAAACATCTTATCAAAGAATCCCACTGGTTAGAACTCCCGGAAGAGGCTCAACTCTCACGAGGTATGCTACCCCTGCAATACCTCAAGATTGAGAGATTCGAAGTACCAAAATCGGTAACGATAGATGATATCGAGTACCAAGTGTATCAGCCACGATCTTATACTCTTGGGCTTGTCCCGGATAATGTGAAGAATACTAGTAGTGCTCATCTCATTTGGCGTTCATACTTCGAGCCTAAAAGGCAACGTGCTTTTGATAGCACTGCGCAAATTGAGCGAAAATCCGCAGAGGAAAGTGAGGCAGAGTCGGTAGCAACACAACTCAAGTTGACGCCAAATTCACCCTGGCACCGCTTTTTCCGAATGGTCAGCAGTTGTTCACAATCGAACGGCAGTTGGGTCGAGATTACCAGATTAGCAACGAGTGTGAAGGTCGAGACACGCTACAATAGAGGAACCGAAATACGGCGCACCCTCCTGTTTGAAGAAAATGGTGAGCCCGCAGCCTTAGGATTTACAATCTATACTGACGCCCTGCGCTTTGAAGTCGAACCGCTAGATGTGCAACAAGTTCTAACCAGCCCTACCTGGCCTACGCTGTATCAACACTTCGGTCCAGAATATTTTCTCTATAAATTGCAACATGATGTACGTCTTGCAGAGTCGAAGCTTTCCTCATTTGAGATTAGTTGGTTGTGGCAGTTAGAGCTATCAATACTGGTAGCCGTAGCCGTTACGCGACAGTGTGGTCTGAGCGAGGCGGTTCAAGAAGTAAAAGAGAATCGAGAAATTTTGGCAGAACGGGCGATGAAAGTAATATTCCAGAGCCAGCAAGTGGAAGAGGACGAAGACGATGATAAAGTTGGTCGGCTACACCAAAGGTTGATGGAATATATCGCGAACAGCCTGGTGCAAGACGCACTCAATGATAGCGAAGTGGTACTCTGGGATCAAGGTGATCCAGGGCTACATAGCTGGCTGCACTCATGTTATATGTCCTCACTAGGAGCAACACTTTTCACTGGACTTGTAGAGCTACTTCCGGATATAAATGCAGACGACCTGGTCATGGACGTAGAAGGAAACAGCATCTGGATTTCGGAAGCCAGTGCTGGCGGTGTCGGTCTGATTTCTAGAATTGCAGATACTATCGCTTTGCACCCGCGAGAGTTTGACTTGCAAATGTTTGACACTCTGAAACACTGTGACCGTGAGAATCTAGCAGAGCAGTTGCGATCAATAGCACATCTAGTGGATCGATCTGATGCGACTTTGTCCAGCGCATTCGCAATGATTAGGGATGTCGCAGATCTTCCTAGACAAGTAGAAACGAGGCAGGCATTAGCAAATATTTTGGAGACCCGTGGTGTAACGGCTACACGGGAACTGATCGTAGCACTAAACACAAAATTTCTACGACCCAACTCTTCACCGGACACCGATAAGCTCATAGCAACACTGGTGCGGTTTTGGCAACAAGAAGAGAAACGCATTGGCTGTGCGATAGACTTACGCGTTATGGCAGTTGCCGCGCTAAACATACCAGAAATCAAAGAGCAAGTGAAGGAGGTGCTAGAGCGTATTGGTGGCTCCCGAGCGAAAACAGATGAGAGCCAGGTCTTCAACTTACTTCAATCCCTTCTTTGGCTCAATTGCCACGATAGTTGCCCAGATTGTATCGAGACTCAACAGCCTTACCAGGAGTTAGTTCGGCCGTCACGTGCTCTCCTTTTGACACTGCTCTATCCGCACACGCAACCAATTATGTATGGTATGCCGGAATGGAAGGCACATGCGCAACGAGAACTCGCTGCAGTCTACCACGTTCAGATAAGCTGTGAACAAGAGCAATTGGAGGACTGTAAAAAGAGTCTCCTCGATATGCTGACAGAGCCAATAGAAATTGGATTTCAATTTTTCTTTCCGATGGTGGAGCAACTAACGCGGACTGGACAACGATGGATTATCGATATGACTATCAGGGAGTTGATGTATGCCTAATCGCAGTATTAAATCCAAAGCCCGAGCAGGTTCACTTCAGTTGGCTGATTGTCTTAGTTCGCTCTTTGCTCTCGAATTGATGTGCCCAAGTTCCGAAATATATCTCATATCTCCCTGGATCAGCAATTTAACGCTCATAAGCAATCGCTTTGGCCAATTTCGTACCGTCATAGGAGATAGTGGAGAAGGTGATCTTCGACTTGCTTCTATTTTAAAGATTTTAGCAGAAAGAGGTGTAAGGGTTCGAGTGATGTACCGATCCGAACATCTGCAAACAGAAGAATTCCTCAATCTGCTGTCGGAAAACATAGAGCGACGCAGTATTGAGACGCTACATGAAAAAGGGCTAATTACCCAATACTTTTACCTGCGCGGTTCTATGAACTTTACATATTCTGGTGTCAATCTCAATGATGAAAGTGTGGAATTGACAACTGATCCACAGGACGTGGCACTTGCCTTCCTTGAAGCTCGACAGAGATGGGAGGCTCGCTCACTGTAATGCTCATAACCTTTCCAGAGAGTACACATTACGATTTTGCCATGCAATTTTTGCAGCGTACAAACACAGCGTTGCTCGGTATCCAGCCTCGTTCTCACCACTTAGAGATAGAGACCAACACCCCCGTGATTGGACGACTGCTACAGAGGCTGAGCGAGAACCGCCCCACCGTATTTCCATATCTGGGAAGTACATCCCATTCATGGATCATCATGGGACAAACGAGACGCCAGTTAGATCGTACTCTGGCACAAGTCAGTCGCTTTGTGGTACCGACATATGCAGAATTTGCTACTAACAACCGTTTGCCTCAGTTAAGGCCTTTCAAAAAAGATGGCGTCAGGGTTCAGCAACTTGGCGCAGTACTCTATCCTGCCGGTTACTACAGTTGGCGTTCACCTGTAAAGCATTTCGATATCATACTTCGCAACCTTGATATGTGGATGAGTCTAGAAGAGGCGTGTCCATCTTTTCAGGTTGAGCAACATCCTACCTATCGGTCACTCCATGACATCTATGAAGCAGCATTGGCTGGTGAAAATTGGCAAGAAGCGGAACAGTGTTTGCAGGAAATGCAACAGTTACACCTGATTACAGCAGATAATTTAGCCTTCCTACAGGTGCAGGTGTTGGCACAGCAGCAACGCTGGTCAGATATATGGAGGAGACCGGATTTTGCCAATTTAGCTCGTATTCGGATGCCCAGAGCGGTACGAGCCGCTTTGCTCACAGCCTTTCACTATAGCGTGATCCTTCCTTTCGAACAACAAGAGCGTTGGGAGAGTGCCCTTGATGCCTTTAAGCAGGCTCGCTCTGAACTGGGGCTGCTTCTAACCGGGCGGTTCGGCCTCACTCAGGCACCGGTAGTTCAGGTGTACGCTTTTCAGGCAGCGATAGAAAAGGATCGTGACGGCCTAGCACAGCTTACTAACGTAAGCGCTACTCAAACTGCACAGGTGTGCATTGAACAGTTGCAGCAGATATTGGACCGGACAACAGCAGATGTTCCCAGGGTAGCCAGTGGCACAATATCAAGCGCTTCACCTCTTCGTCAGGCCCGATTAGCTCTCGCCGACCTTGATTATGATGCTGCCATCCGCTTTGCAGAGGAGATAAAGCAACCCGCAGAGAAAGCTATCTTGTTGATGCAGGTTGCTTTTCACAGTAGTGATGTTCCTGTAGCAGAGGAGGCGCTGCTATCTTACTGGGAACTACCCCTAGAAGAGCAGGTACGCCTTGAAGAACTACATAGTTTCTTGCACCCTTGTCTAAAGTATCTCCTGGAGATCACAAATTATAGGGCATCAAGTTCTACCCCATCGCATCTATCTTCATCTCCCTTAATTCAAAATTGGCTAGAGTGGTTTGACGTGGCAGAGAAAGATCCAGACAATCCTGAATTAATGACATCATTAGATCATCTTGCTGTCAGCACAGATGATAGATGCTGGAATCAAGAAAAAGTGAAGCTACTTAGTGATAAACTGCTCAGTTTCATCGTTGAACCTCGTTCTTCCTTGTATCCATACACGAAGATTGCCATACAAAGACTCGTTGATTTCTTCCTACAGGACTCCGACTTTCCAAGAGAAGACGATGCCTATGGTGACTTATACGAAACACTGTATGTAAGTCTTTTAGAAAAGCAGGGAGTAAATCAGACTACCGGATTTACCCTTTTGCGCCTGGCCGAGGCAATACTACAACGCTCACCGGGGCAACGCGACCGCCTCTGCGAAAACCTTATCGATTGGTGCAAAACTCCTATTCCAGCCCTAGAGAGTTGGGTGTTAGAAGCCTTTGATCTATTATCAGAGTATGGATTAGCTCCTGGTCTGCTTGCGACGTGGTATAGGGATTGGGTCTCTCACTTACTGAATTTGCCTAGTAGTCGTGAGCGGGCAAATCTAGAAACCTGGCTTATTTTTGGAAAGTGGATACAACCTGGTCCTGATCTGCTCAACCGATTAATGCAAGCCGTGACGGTTGTAACTAAAAAGGATATTGATAACCCAGTCGCAAATTTGCCAGATGGTTATCGTATCAGCATTTTCTCTTTGCGAGAGTCATCCACTGCCCGCGCAAAACAGTTGCTGCTGGAGCGCAATAAAAATCTGGGCATACGTATCAGTCTAGAGAAAGATCTTAATGCGCAGGCCAAGGCGCTCGCTCAAAACTCTGATTTGGTCGTGATAACTACAACCTGTATCTCACATGCTCTGACGTATAGTATCGGGCCTTACTTGAAAAAAGATCCAGTGTACCCTCTCTCAAGTGGCTCGACTAGCATCATACGTGCAGTTGAAGAACATCTGCGGAAGATGGAGAGAGGGCCGGCCTAGATTTTCGATAGCGCGTAGGATAGGTGCTTCCCGGCCCCGTAGGCGGCTTGACAAAGCCAATCAAGATCTCGTGTCGCTCCAACTGCTGCTTTACTCTTGCCGGGATCGGGTTATATCCTCGTTTTAAGTATCCACACTTGCGTGTGCGACTCGCCGCAAGGCACCTATCACGAATCCAGCGTCTTCATGCTCAAACCGAACGTCATTAAGGATACCGTAGAGGTACGCCTTTGCCTCCATTTGGCGTCGGACAATCCCAACGAAGATCACAGATCGCACAGTCCTTCTCGCTGATAATTCCAGGTTGAGCAGGGTTCCACCGATCTGCTCTCCGCGCATTCTCAATCTCACCTACAGTCTTAGTAAACTCTCGCATGGCAATAGCGATATCGGCTGGGTTCAAACTGACCTGCAAGACAGCGTTCACTGGACGCGTTGTTGGGCATGTAGGCCCGTCTAGTTCATCCAAAAAGTAAAGGATTACACTCTGGGGAAGAACTCCATGCTTGAGCTCGTAGAGGTGGGCGTATACGCGCATTTGAAATTCGTATGTCTGCCGGTCTGCCGGGGTCAAGTCGATGCGGCTTGTACCTTTATAATCCCATATCTCGCAACTCGCAGCCCCTCCGGAGCCATTCGGTGTATCTACCAGGAGATCGACGACACCATGGAGAATATGCGTGGTTTGATCGGCCTGCAGTCGATGTTCCGTATCCAGTACCCTAGGGTAAAGAGTAGGACCTTCCAGCGCGTTGAAGTACTGGAGAAGGCGCACGGCCTTGATTCGGAGGTCCGGCGTAACGGCCCGGATGCCCTGGCTCTTCAGCCCATTCTCGACCTCAAGGAAATACTTCACGATAGTACTCGGGGCGATGGGTATAGCCTGTCCACTACTCTGCGCGTTCGCCACGCGACTAAAATAATCGCGGATTTGGCTATCGCTAAGGAAGTGACCATTATCTGGAATCGATCCTCTTGTAGAGGGGTCTAACGTGCCATGATAGTGCGAGTGGCACCGGTCTAGAACCTGATGCAGGATGGTACCAAAATAAAGCTGAGTCTGGTACGCGGGTGCATACCTGTGGACGCGAAAGGCACCGTACTGTCGCCCACAACGTCGAAATGCCACTATATCCGCAGTAACGCTGTAGCGGCGCCTCAAAGGTTTGCTGTTCTGAGGTGGAACAGAAAGGCCATTGAAGGGCTGGGACATGTATCCTCCTTTTAGATTACCTGGATGCTACGGCGAAACGTGACATGGTCGCGATTTGGTGCGGCTACATGACTCTTGATCTGCCCAAGTGTACCCGCCAGAATGAGGCCATACTGGGCTCGGGAGTATGCTACATAAAGAAGGCGTATATCGTCTTCCAGAGCTAGCAGATCAGCCCCCCTGGTGGTTCTGAGATAGAGATCTTGTCGAAACGGTGCCAGTTCCTGCTCAAGGATCTGTGCGGTGCCAACTGAGCCTTTGTTTCCCAACTGCCCCACAACGACGAATGGGAACTCCAGCCCTTTTGCTTGGTGAATGGTCATAATGGGCAGGTAACCCTGCGGAACAATCACTTCCTCGTCCTCTTCATCGCTGATACCAGCCTCGATGAGGTACTTTGCAAGTCGTTGATTCTGTAACGGATCCCGACGCCAACTGCGGAAAGGCTCACGCGAGAGGATTCGGTACATGATTTCTAGCAGACTGAGGTTGAGAAAACTGCCCTGATTAGCAGCACAGATACCAGGAAGAGCGGCATTACTGGCCCTGATGTAGCTTTCAAGCTGGGCAGTCTGCACCGCTGTGTCTCGGAAGACAGCATCGAGTGTATCGATCCATGTTTGAACCGTGGTGGGTAGATCGGCTATCTGGTTGGAGTTGAAAATATGCTGCATATCCACAACGCGGATGAGTGCTGCGAGCAAGCATTGAACCTCCTCACTTTCCATGAACGACTTTGATCGAGGATTGTAAACGGGTATTCCACTCTGCTTGAATGCTTCAAGGTACGGACCGGCATTTCTTGGTGAATCTTTTGTGCTGCGCAGCAGCAGGACACACTGGCTCAAGTCGGATATTATTCCGTCGCCCAACAGGTGATCATTTATCAAATCCGCGACGGCTTCGGGTACATCTCTCGCCCTGTTTCTTGCGATCCAGGAAACCGCTGGATACAAGCCAGTGATAGATGATGCAGCCGCGACCGGTAGTTTGCCCGGGGCGCGCACTCCTACGGTGGTCATCTCGGGGAAAGAGGTAATATAATCACTGAAAAACCGAACGATCGCCGGATGAGAGCGATAATTTTGATCCAACTGGATTTTTGTTGGCTGTAAATGAAAAGCTGAAGCGCAGGCCTTATCGAAATTAACCATGCATGAGACGTTTCCGCCCCGGAAGCGATAGAGCGCCTGATCATCGTCGCCGACCACTGTGATGTTATGCGGTGCGAGCTGCGCGAGGGCGAGGTAGATGCGCTCTTGAACGGGGTTAGTGTCCTGATATTCGTCCACCAGTACGTGCTGCAACGGTGGGCGCCTTTGGCCGTCCCCTCTCAGAAATACCGTGCCCGCGGATGAGTTGATGAATTCTAGGAAACGAGACTGGAGATGGGCGAAGTCACATCGATAGCGCTCCCGCAGTGCCTGGGCGTACTGCTGGTAAAAGTCGGCAAGCATTGCCCAATGGCCGCCAGCAGCGTGCATCTTTTGTACATCGACGCAGTCTTCGACGATATGGTTGAAGAGCGTAACCGCCGCCTTAACCCGCTTCCATTTGTTGGGAGGATATCCTTGCCGCGCGCTCCACTCGGGTACGGCGTGCTCAAAGCGTGTCCAGAATGCTATCTCCTGATAGTCCGCGATAGATGCGGACCGGTAAGCGAAGGGTCTCCTGAAGGGCTGCTAAGTAGGAGGCCAGCCGATCTTCCAGATTGCGCGCGGCCTTCGTTGTAAAGGTGGTTAAAAAGATGGAGCGAGGTGCTACCCCATCTACACAAAGTAGTTTCAATGCTCGAGTAACTAAGACTTCGCTCTTGCCCGATCCCGGACCTGCAAGTAGCCATAATGGGCCTGCCCCGTGATCCACGGCGTCCTTCTGCTTTTGGTTAAGGTCGTAACCCCGTGCGCTCGGCTGAGCGAGACAAGCGTGGAAGTCGGATAAGTTCATCATAGCTTGTCCTCAACAATGATTCCCAAAACACCCACTAACACATCATAGAAAGCTTTCACGATCTGGTTTGGATCCAAACTTTTCTCCGATGGGAAAGAACCGGGAAATAATCACATCAGCATTTTACCCTTATTATCATATCATATGCACTGTTATGCGATGCTTTGTCCAAATGTACCTGCGAGGTCATCTCGATGTATTCAGGCGAGCGGAAGAGGGTCTGTTTTCCACCAAGCCATTTCAGAGATGCTCAGGATCATAAGGGGGAAAACGCACTTCTATTTGTGGGGACAAGCCATGAAATTCTCGCTCTATCTTCTGCGTAGAGTGAAGAAAGGATGTGATAGCACTCTAGCACCTCAATAAATTAAGAAGCCCACACCGACTACTTCAGCGTAGGCGTTGGTTGAGGTGGTTTGTCCCCCAGTCACCACAGAATGTGAACGGGGATGAACGGTAAATCTCTACTGCTCTAACAGTTTTCGGAAGCGCTTATAGAAAACGTGCGTGTTATGAAAACCACGCCGCCGATTGCGATCATTGCCACGGAATATAATGACCTCCACGCCGAGATCGCTACATATCTCGCAGGAGCAGTTCTTCCACGGCTTATCCTCCAAAACCTTGCGGTACAACGCTTTATGCTGCTCGTAGTTATACTCTTCCAACTTGTCGATCTCAAGCAGAACACCGAGCGTTGTTTCAAGATCCAACATTCCCCGGTCATATGCTCGCACAGCTTTAAGCGCTTCTTTTTCTAGCTTTTGAAGCTGTTCGAAAGTAGCAATACCATCGGCCAGAAGGCTCCGCACGCGAGGGCTAGAGGAATACACGGGTGAGATGCGTAGCGCGGCATATCTTCCTCCATCTTCCGTAAAATAGTTCGTGTTAGCGCTCATCCAGGCTCGTCGCAGGTAAGATGCCGAATCAAAGCTGGTCACGCCAAGTTCTCGAAAATGGAGCATTTCTGTCCCCTCACGATCTCGAGCGACCCCGAACAGGTGCAGATCTGTATCCTCAGAGAGTACCGGTGCAACTTCCTCTAAAATCGCATAGATCTCCTCCGTTTTGGTTCGCGCCAATCCACCCAGCGCAACATATTGATAACCCCAATCTAGAAGTTCTGCTACAGCCTGTTTG
>WNFI01463831.1_pt1 | contig 12292 bp, 16 predicted proteins | sample 5400471 | NCBI WGS metagenome assembly WNFI01 (sample SAMN13153348, study PRJNA577476) | soil metagenome | isolation source: 100 cm saprolite on Douglas fir-dominated hillslope | place: USA:California | collected 2013-09-17 | reverse complement strand
TGTCGCCGAAGCGGCTTCCCTTGCCGGGCAGCTGCTCCCCGATGCCGTTCTGCTGGATGCGGGCGAAGGCGAAGCCGAGGAGCTCGATGCGATCGCCCGACTCGCCACCGCCCAACCGGGCCTGCCGATCGTCGCGTTAGCGAGCGACCACGGCTCCGTCTCGCAGGCGCTGACCTTCGGTGCATCGGCCTTGCTGCCGGCCGCGGTCGATGGCGAAACGCTTGCGGCGGCGTTGCGCGCCTCGGCGCGTGGGCTGGTATCGATTGCGCGCGCTGACCTCGCCGCGCTGCTGCCACAGGAGGAGCGGATCGAGGCGGCGGTCAGAGCACCTGCTGAAGCCCTCACGCCCCGGGAGCTCGAGGTCTTGCAATGGATGGCGCGGGGTCTCACGAATCGACAGATCGCGCGCCAATTGCGGATCAGCGAGCACACGGTGAAATTTCACGCCGGTGCGGTCCTGGGCAAGCTCAACGCGCGGTCGCGCGCCGAAGCCGTGGCGCGGGCCATCGGCCTTGGCTGGATCCTGGTCTAGGGGCATCAACCGAGGCTCGGAACCGGCTGGATTTGTAACGGGTTGAGTTGAAACCCACCACAGAAACCGAACTGCTGGCCGTAGGCACTTCTTGCCGGGATCGTGAGTGGCGTGTATTCATCCGGCGGCCAGAGGTCGATGCTTGCGACGGGATTCTCGTTGAAGTCGCACAGCACGTCGTTAGTGAACACGTTGAAGAAGGCGTGACCAGTCCGCGGCTCAACGCCTAAAGGTCTCGTGCCGGCTGGAAGCAGAATGCGGCTCGGGGGCTCACTGTCGCCGAAGTAGGTCTTCCACGACCAGTTTGTGGTTTGCGGCAAGCGCCGACCCTGTCGATCCAGCGTTTGGAATCCAACGTACCCGTAAACCCAGCACGCCTTTGAGCTCGTGTTCCGCATTTCAAACGTATCCTCGACGTTTCCGGCGGCCGCAGTGCCCATGATGAAGGCAACCTCGACTTGAGCCGTGTGACAACGCGGTGTGCCGGCCGGCACCGGCAGTCTCGGATACACCGTCAGCGACGGAGCAGCCGAGGGGCTCGGTAAGGCCTGGGCGGGCGACGGCGGTGGCGCCGTAGGTATTGCCTGCGGGCTGACAGTGGGGGTCGGCGACGGCTTCACCGCGCTCGATGGCGAAGGTGTACAGCCTGCAGCCGCAGCTACAACAAGACTGGCGAGCAGACCGAATAGCCTACGGCTCTGCGCGGACACCTTCAACGATCTAACGGACGGACTCGCGGAACGTAACGACCTACACTAGGCAGACCGACATGGCACTGGACGCCGAAGGCTACGGTTACGGTTCCCACGAGGAAGGGCTCGAGCGGCTGCTGACAGACGCACGGGTGCTGTCTCCGGCTGGTATCGAGCGCGCGGCCTGGGGCTGGGACCGGCACGAGGATCCAGCTGCGATGCAGCGTTTCCGGGACGCCGAGCGAGCCGCACTCCGCATCCTCGAGCAGACCAATCGTGATCAGGCATGGGATGACGCCCGTAAGCGGATCCTCGACCTCACCGAAGGCCGGACCTCGCTCGTTTCGTGGAAGGCGGAGCACGGCGACCTCGGGCACAAGGCCGAGCATGCCTTGCTCGGCGCCGCGCTGGCGATCCTGGCCCGCGACCGGCTGAGCCACGAGCAATACGTCACCCTGGTGCGACCGATGGCCGAGGCGCTCCCCTGGCTGTTGCCTGAGGCGCCGCCCGAACCACGCCGATGATCATCGCGCCGCGCATCGATGTGGCTTCCGCCAAAGCGAAGTTGGACGCCGGTGAGGCCGTCGCGCTCGATGTGACCAGCTCGCTGGTGTACCCGGCGGTGAGCCACCGAATCCCGGGAGCCATCCGCATCCCGCCCGAACCGATTATCCGGGGCCTGCAGGCCGCTCGGCCGGCGGCTGAAATCGCTACACACCTGGAGTCGCTGCCGCCGGATCGCGACGTCATCGCCTACTGCACCTGACCCGACGAGGGCACCAGCGCCCGTGTGGCGCAATTCCTCCGACAGCAAGGCCGGCAGGCCTGGGCGCTCCGAGGTGGATTGGCGGCGTGGCGCGCGGCGCAATACCCGATGGAGTCGAAACACGCCGGCCACGCCCCCGGGCCGGATGAAGAGTGCCCCGACTGTCACGAGGAGGTCGGGGCACATATCGCCTGACGCTTAGTCGGTCAGCTCGTAGACGACCGCCACGTCAACCGTGACGTTCATCTGGCCGGCCTGGACGGGTGCGCCGCCCCCGCCGCCGCATTGGCCGCCGGCCCCGCAGGGCGAGTACGAGGACCCACCGCCGACGACTTCCGAAACCGAGAGCACCTTGCCGAGGTGACGCCCGGCGAGGTTCGCCCATTCCTTGGCACGAGCCGCCGCCGCTGTCATCGCGGCCTGACGCGCACCTTTGAGTTGGTTGGTGTTATCGCTCAGTTGGAGCGAGATGCCACTGATCTGGATGTCGTTGCCCACCGCCCCCTGGGCGGCCCCGAGGACGGTCCCGATGTTGGCGATGTGATGGATCTTGACGTTGACCGTGTTGCTCGCCCGATAGCCAATCACGTTGTACTGCTGGTCTTGATACACGCCGATGCCGGTCGTTTGGATGTCGACGTCCTGGACGCCCTGGCCTTTGATCGCCTTGAGCAGTGCCGTCATCTCGACGTTCGCGGCATTCATCGCCTCTACGGCTGTGTTCTGCCTGGTCGAAACGCCGAGGCTGATCAAGGCGTTGTCCGGCGTCGCATTCTGGGTCCGGCGCCGGCGCGTACCGCTACCGCTGTTACCGCCGATGCCGCGATCGCGATCAAGGCGCCGATGACGATTAGGATTCCACGCGTGGCGAGCGTACCCCTCAGGGATTGCATGATGTCGTCCTCCTACAGATGAACTCGACTAGATGAATCTGCCGTAAGAACGTGGCCCAGGATCAAACCGTTACACCTGCCTTAATGGGCGGCTCGCTTCCCGGGTATCCGGGTGATGACGCCGACGGATCAAGGCGATAGCGTGGGGGTATGGCAACTCTCTCCGATCTTTCACGCGAAATCGCTGAACTCGTCGGGCGCCTCGCTTCCAGCATCGTGCGGGTCGATGCCCGCCGTGGCCGGCCGGCCACCGGCATCATCTGGGCCGACAATCTGGTTCTGACGGCGGATCACGTGCTCGAGCAGGAAGACAGCATCCAGGTGACCGGCCCCCCAACGACGGTGAAGGCATCGGTCGTCGGTCGTGATCCTGGCACGGACCTCGCCCTCCTGAAAACGGAGGGGTTGAAAGGCGCGCCCGCATCGCGCGGGCGGTCGACTGACATCCGGGCCGGCCACCTCGTGATCGCGGTCGGTCAGCCCGGCGATCTGCAGGTCACGTTTGGGATCGTGAGCGGCCTGTCGGGCTCATTCCGAAGCTGGCGGGGCGGGCAGGTTGAACGCCTGATCCAGACGACGGCGGAGCTGTTGCCGGGATTCTCGGGCGGGCCCCTTGTCGATGCCGAGGGCCGCGTCATCGGCATCAATAGCTGGAACTTCGGACGCGGCGTCAGCCGCGCGGTCCCGGTGGAGACGGCTGAGCGGGTCGCCGAAAGCCTACGGGCATATGGCCGGATCCGCCGGGCCTATCTCGGCCTGGGGGCCCAGCCGGTCCGCCTGAGCGAGGCGCTCGCCAACCAGCTTGGGCAGGAAAGCGGCCTGCTGGTCGTCACGGTCGAGGCCGGTGGCCCGGCCCAGAAGGCCGGCCTCATGCAGGGGGACACGATCGTGACCATCGATGGCGACCCGGTCCGGCACCTGGATGAACTCTTTGGCAAGCTGGGCGCGCTCGAAGTCGGCTCGGCGCACCGGATCGGGGTGGTCCGGGCGGGCGAGTCCAAGGATGTCGCCATCACAGTCGGCGAACGCCAGGGCTAGCTGACTCGTTCAAACGCGGCCCCGGCTGGGTAGGCTAACCAGCATGTATTGGTGGCACGGCGGCTTTCACGAGCCGGAGCCGGGGGTCAAGCTGGAAGGGCCGCTGCTCAAGCGCGTCTTCAGCTACTTCATCCCGTACTGGCGCCTGGCGCTGGTCGTGCTCGCCTGCATCGGCGCGGCCGCCGCCCTGGGCTTGGTCCCCGCCATCGTCACCCGGGACCTCATCAATTACCTGACCGGGCGGCATGGCGAATTCGGGTTCGTCGCCCTCTTGATTGGAATCCTGGTTGGGTCATCGCTGCTCGGCGGCCTGATCGGCGTCCTGCAGTCGTACTTCAGCACCCGGATCAGCCAGAGCATCATGTTCGACCTCCGCAATCAACTGTTCGACCGCGTGCTCAAGCAGTCGATCGCCTTCTTTACCGCCACCCGGACCGGCGACGTCATGTCCCGGCTGAGCAACGACGTCAACGGGGTGCAGAGCGTGGTCTCCGACACCATCTTCAGCCTCGTCAACAACGTGGTCATCCTGGCCAGCACCGTGGTCCTCATGTTCGCGCTCGACTGGAAGCTCACGATCGCGGCCCTCCTCGTGCTGCCGGCCTTCCTTCTGCCGACGCGCCAGGTCGGGAAGGCAACCTTTCAGGCGCGCAGGGCAACCCAGGGAAAGCTGTCGGAGATGACCGCCTACATGCAGGAAACCCTCGGGATCTCGGGCATGCAACTGGTCAAGGCGTTCGTGAGACAAAGCGCGGAGACTCTTCGGTTCCGCAAGCTCAACGACGACCTCCGCCTGCTCAACATTCGTCAATCGATGATCGGCCGCTGGTTCTTCATGCTGATGGGCGTGCTCGGGACTGCCGGTCCGGCCGTGCTCTGGCTGTTCGGTGGCTACCTGGTGGTGACCGGCCAGGAGACGCTGGGCACGGTGGTCACCTTTGCGACCGTCCTACTCGGACGCCTCTACGGCCCGGTGGGCTCGCTCGCGAATCTGCAGGTCAATGTCGTCGGTTCGCTGGCGCTCTTCCAGCGCATCTTCGAGTACATGGATCTTCCGGTCGTGATCGATGAGAAAGCGGACGGCGTCGACCTGGATCAGGCACGCGGCCAGGTCGAGTTCGATCAGGTGACGTTCCGCTATGGCAGGAGTGACCGCCCGGCGCTCAAGAACGTTTCCTTCAAGATCGAGCCCGGCCAGCTGGCCGCACTGGTCGGCCCGACCGGGGCGGGCAAGACCACGATCACCAACCTGCTGCCCCGTTTCTACGATCCGCAGCTCGGCGCCGTCCGGCTGGATGGCTACGATGTTCGCGATCTGACGCTCGAATCGCTGGGCCGCCAGGTCGGCATGGTCTTTCAGGACACCTTCCTCTTTCACGCCTCGATCCGCGACAACCTGCTCTACGCGAAGCCTGACGCGACGGAGGCGGAGATGGTGGCCGCCACGAAGGCCGCGTACATTCACGATTTCATCGCGTCGCTGCCGGAAGGCTACGACACCGTGGTGGGGGAGCGGGGCCACCGGCTTAGCGGGGGCGAGAAACAGCGGGTGGCAATCGCTCGCGTCATTCTCAAGGACCCGCGGGTGCTGATCCTCGACGAGGCGACCTCCAACCTCGACTCTGAGTCGGAGCACTTGATCCAGGTCGCGCTCCGGCCGCTATTCGAAGGACGCACCTCACTGGTCATTGCCCACCGTCTCTCGACCATCCTGGCGGCCGACGTCATCCTGGTCATGGACCACGGTGAGGTGGTGGAGCAGGGGCGCCACGCCGACCTGCTTCAGCAGGGGGGACTGTATGCGCGACTGTATCACCGGCAGTTTGAGGCTGTCGACGAGCTGGCGACTACCGCCTGACACGGGAAGGAGACATCGAAGATGGCAACCACACAAGTCTGTACGCATCTCGAACTGGTACGGAATCCACGCCCGCGGACGAAAGGCTGCGAGGAATGTCTGAAGATGGGGGACACCTGGGTTCACCTGCGGCTCTGCGAGGTCTGCGGCCACGTCGGCTGTTGCGACTCGTCGAAGAACAAGCACGCGACCAAACACTTCCACACCACCGGCCATCCGATCGTCAGGTCGCTCGAGCCGGGCGAGAGCTGGATGTACTGCTACATCGACGACGTCATGTTCGAGGTCGACTAAGCCGAGCGCCGGCCGATCAGCATGCCCCGGTCGCCGCGCACGTCAAGCGCGGCCGCCTGAAATCCGGCCTCCTCGAGGAGCTGCAGGATGCCCTGCACCGGCAGGGGGCGGTCGCCGTTGCAGGTGGTCGAAGGTCCAGCGAACCGCGGCGCGGTATTGCGCCTCGGCGAGGTGATGCAGCGACTGCACCGCGATCACGGCCGAGCACGCCGCTGGCGCATTGATACGATCCAGTGATGTCAGGTCGCCCTCGGCCAGTTTGACCCGCTCGCCGTAGCGCGCGAGGCGATCCGCTGCGATGCGAAGCATGGCTGTCGACGCGTCGAGACCAAAGATCCGTGCGTTGGCCGACTTGTCGAGCACCATCTGGGCGACGAGGCCTGATCCACAGCCGAGATCGAGGATCCAGCCAGCCTTGACCTGCTCCAGGATCGCGAGCAAGAGCGATAGGTGCTCGGCGCGAGCCGGGTTGCCGGCGAGGTGGCGGGCGTCCCAGGCTTCAGCGAACGCCGGGTCTTGCCAGTTGTGGGCCACGCCTTATTCTCCCTCCCCCTCTGGGGGAGGGTAGGGTGGGGGCGCTTTTACGCCGCCAGCGTCCCTTCCGACTCCGGCGTCTTGATTTCGATCACTTCGCCAAAGCGGTGGACGGTTTCGATGGCATCGTAAAGGGGGACCGCGCGTTCCGGCGGAATGAGGTCGGTGATCTTCAGGTAGTAGCTGCGGCCCTCGGGCCAGACCAGGGTCGGCACACCAAACACTCCGCGCCGCACCGCCTCCTCGTGCTCCCGGGCCAGCGTCGTGAAATCGGTCGCTTTGAGGTCGGTCTCCCAGCGGACGACGTCCAGCCCGGCGCGCTCGGCCGCTTGCCGGTGGGTCGCGTGCTGATCGACGGGTAGGTGGTCTTCGTGGCGGGCGCGCTGCAGAGCCAGCCGGAAGCGATCTCCAGCCTCGGCACCCTGAGCGCGGGCGGCGGTCGCTGCCAGAAACGCCGCTACCCCTTGCGCCTTCGGGTCGCGCTCCCAGACGGGCGGGTTGGGTGATCCCTCGTGCGCCTGGTGGTTTTGGCTGAGCGAGAAGAACCGAAACTGGGGCCGGATCCGCCCGGCTTTCTCGACGTCGGCCAGCCACATGGCTCCCCGGTAGGCCCAGGGGCAGAGGAAATCGATGTAGACGGTCGGCTCGCTGATGGTCATCTCGTGGTCGAGTGTACCGGGGCCGACGCGGCCAGCAGCGGAATGACTTCACTTTCAAAGCGGTGCAGCGGCTCCTGGTCGTAGGCGATGCCCGGGATATAGATGATGAAATAGTCGATCCCGGCCTCGATCAAGGTCTCCAGATGTGCCGCCACCGCGCCGGCGTCAGCCACAAGCGTCCCCTCGCGGAAGGACTCATAGCCGCGGGCTTTGGCTCTCGCCCGCTCCGGGTCATCGCCCTTGCCGATGACCAACGCTTCCACCTCGGCCGATTTGACGATGTCGTCGTAGTTGCGGCCGACCGCGTCGCAATGCTGGCGGAGAACACCGAGCTTGTGTCGGATCGTCTCAGGATCACCGCCGATGTTGCAGGCGTCACCGAACTGGGCGACCAGCTTGAGGGTGACGCGCTCGCCGGATCCACCGATCCACAGTGGCGGGTGCGGCTTCTGGACCCCTTTCGGCTCGTTGATGGGCCGGTCGATCGTGTAGTACTTCCCCTTGAAGACGGGGTAGTCCTCACTCCACATCCGGTGGATGATCTCGCAGGCCTCTTTGAACATTCCCATCCGTTCTTTGAGTTCCGGAAAACCGTAGCCGTAGGCGCGCCATTCGTGCTCGTACCAGCCGGCGCCAATCCCGGCATTCAGACGCCCGTGGCTGGCGACGTCCACCGTGGAGGCGATCTTGGCGTAGAGGGCCGGGTTGCGATAGCCGTTGCAGCCGACCATCTGGCCGACGCGCACCCGCTTCGTGTCCCGCACCAGCGTTGAGGTGATCGTCCAGCATTCGAAGGTGGCCTCCAGCTGTGGCGTCGGCACCGTGTGGAAGTGGTCGTAGACCCAGATCGAATCCCACCGGCCCTTGTCCGCCGCCTGGGCGACCCGCGTCATCGCCTCGTATTTTTCGACGGGATCTTTGATCTTCGCCAGGTCCATCCGCCAGCCCTGCGGCACGAAGACGCCAAACCGGATTGCCATCCGTCGAGTTTAGCCGCGGGCTGAGCCCATCCGCCTGTTTAAGCTTCAGCCATGCTGCGTCTCGACGTCCATTGCACGACAGCCGCTGACGGGCACCGGTGCGAGGTCGACGTGGTTGACCTCGGATCCACCACCCACCACGCTGTCGAGGTCTCAACCGCCGAGCTTGAACGGTGGGGGAGGGGACGCTCGGCAGAGGAACTGGTCCGGGAGAGTTTCCGATTCCTCCTCGACCGCGAACCCAAGGAGTCGATCCTCCGGGAGTTCAAGCTCTCGGTCATCACGCGTTACTTTCCTGACTACGAGCGCGCCATCACTCGAGGTCGACCCTGAACCGAGCGGCAGGCGCCAATTGGAGATGCGCCAGAGCAGGCGGACGTACTTCCGCCGTATAAATATTGAATGGCAGTTCGTCAACCGCTCGACGACAAGGTTCGCGACGCCCTCTCCAGGCCGATGACGGTCGTCGACATCTCGACCAGCGGCCGGAAGAGCGGGCAGGAGCGGCGCATCGAGATCGTGTTGCACAACATCGGTGGCCGGCTCTACATCAGCGGCCAACCGTCCCGGCGGCGACGCAGCTGGCTCGCCAACCTGGACGCAAATCCGAAATTCACGCTCCATGTCAAACGCGGCGCGCGCGCTGAGCTCCCCGCGACGGCACGGGAGATCACGGACAAAAAAGAGCGCCTTCAGGTTCTCGAGGAAGTGGCGCGGCATTGGAAGCGCGATGATGTCAACACCATGGTCGAGTACAGCCCACTGATCGAGGTCACGCTCTAGCCGTGCGTTAGCCGCGTCGAGCTGTCGCTGCGACCCTTAGGATATCGGCGATGGGGGAGTGGCCAGGGCCCCGGTCGCGCCAGTTGCAAGAAGAGCGGGATCGCTACCTGCCTCGCGGCATGTCGTCCGCGAGTCCACTCGGGTGGGCCGGTGATGATGCCCGAGGTTTATGTGCGGCTCGCCCGCCGGCTCTGCGAGATCACGCCCGGTGGCTTCTCAAAGAAAGCCCTGCTGCTCAACAGCGGAGCGGAAGCGGTAGAGAACGCAGTCAAGGTGGTGCGTCAGGCGACCGGCCGTCCGGCCATCGTCAGTTTTCACAACTCCTTCCACGGCCGCACCTTGATGTCGATGACGCTGACCGGAAAGGCCGCGCCTTATCGGCAGAACTTTGGTCCCTACGCGCCTGAGGTGTATCAGGTGCCCTATCCCTATGAGTACCGGCGCCCGGCCGGGATGGCAGCCGAAAGCCTGGGTGGCGCCTGCGTCGAGGCTGCGCGCCAGCTGTTCAAAACGACGGTGAGTGCCGATCGCGTCGCCGGCATTCTCGTCGAGCCGGTGCAGGGCGAGGGGGGCTTCGTGGTGCCACCGCCGGATTTCCTGCCCGGCCTTCGCAAGCTCTGCACGGAGTATCAGATCCCGCTGATCGCCGATGAGGTCCAGACCGGCCTCGGTCGGACCGGGCGCATGTTCGCGGTCGAGCATTCCGGCGTTGAGCCGGATGTGATCGTCCTTGCCAAGTCACTCGGCGGCGGGCTGCCGCTCGGCGCCGTCGTCGGGCGCAGCGAGCTGATGGATGCCACCAACCCGGGTGGGCTGGGCGGGACCTTTGGCGGCAATCCGGTTGCCTGCGCGGCAGCTTTGGCCGTCATCGACGTGCTGATCGAGGAGAAGCTTCCGCAACGCGGCAAGCGGCTCGGCGATCGGGCGCTGGGACGGATGCGCGTGTGGAACGATCGTCACCCTCAGGTCGGTGATGTCCGTGGGCTCGGCGCCATGATCGCAATGGAGCTGGTCACGGACCGTGCAACGCGGGAACCGGACGGAGCGCTGACCAACGATGTCCTGCGCTACTGCCACACGCACGGTCTCGTCCTGCTGAAGGCCGGCCTTTACGACAATGTCATCCGTTTGTTGTTTCCCCTGGCGGTTAGCGAGCAAGAACTCGATCGCGGGCTCGACATTCTCGAAGAAGCTCTCGATCAAGTCAAGAGGGTGTGAGGAAAATATGAAGCGACCCGCGCTTTCGATCGCGATTGCTCTTGGTGCCACCCTGGTGATGACCGTGACCGCGGCCGCCAGCAGCAACTACGCCGAATGGATCAACGGTACCGAGCTGCCGAACGCAACCGCGACCGAGGGCCAGTTCGTTGGCGAGGCGACCGGCAGCTATAGCGGGACCTGGTACATCGACGTCAGGCATCAAGACCTGAGTCATCACCCCGCCTACATCACTAGCGGCAGTTTCCTGATCAATACCCTGGTCAACGGCTGGCCATCCGCGATCAAGGGGTCGTTTTCTCCCTGGGGCGGAACAGTCTCTCAGATCAGTGGATTCAGTGGCTGTACCAACCAGCAGTACGCTGTGCGTGGCGCCCTGAGCGGTGTCGGTATCAATGGCGGCAGTGGGTCGGGCTCCTTCAGCGCGACACTCACGCACTATCGCGCCAGCATCTGGTTTGCCGGTTGCGTCGTCTACAGCGCATCCATCAATGGCTCGGTCTCACTGACCTTCTAGCTAATCCCACTGGTTCCCTCCCCCGCAGCAAATCTCCCTCCCCCGCTTGCGGGGGAGGGGTTGGGGTGGGGGTTGTAGGGTGGGGGCATCATCCCCTTTTCGATCCGTCCAGTCCAGACGCAGGAGTTGAAGCCGTGGCTCGACCTTGCCAATCAGCACCGACATTGGCAGGAGGATGTCCGAGGGTTTCTGTTCGAAGAGACCTTGCGGCCGGTGGATGAGCCGACCCTGAGGCTCGGCGCATGGACAGCCGAAGGCGTGCTGGCTGGGATGGCGGAGGGCGCGTTGAGCGAGGATGGGGCACGGTTGACCGATCGTGCTCAGGGATTCGTTGCGGTCGCTCCAGCGTATCGCCGGCAGGGGTTGGGCGACCGCCTGGCCGACGAGGTCGAGCGCTTCGCGGCTGCGGCCCGAGTCAGATGGCTGGAAACCGAAACGCGCGAGCCGGAGCTCGCGGCAGCCCTGCCGCTGCTGCGCACGCGCGGCTTCGAGGAGTTGGAACGGTACCAGACCTCACGCCAGAAGCCGAGCACGGTGGACCTCAGCACACTCGACCTACTCCGGAGCCGGCTGCGCCACGACGGCATCGAGACGATTGCTCTTGAGGACATCGACGGCGAGCTCGCTCGTCAAGAGCTCTATCGGTGCAACACCGCGATCTGGCGCGACATGCCGCACGAGGCGCACGTCGCGTGGCAGGATCCTCCTTTGGACACGTTCACTCGAAGCATCTTCGAGCGCCCGTCGGTCGTGCTCGACAGCTTCTTCGTGGCCCGGGACGGCGATCACATCGTCGGCTTGAGCTATCTTCTTCGCCGCCCGGACGGCGATGCCGAGGTCGGCGACACGGGCGTGCTCAGCAGCCATCGCCGTCGGGGGATCGCGCGCGTCTTGAAGATGTTGGTGACCCGTTATGCGGCGCAGCAGGGAATCCCCTACGTGCACACTGATAACCGCGCGGATAACGCCGCCATGCTGGCGATCAACCGCGAACTCGGCTTCAAACCGGGCGAGGTGATGGTGGTCCTGGAGAAGACGATGGCGTGTGCGACCGCGATCTGAGATCTGAGGCCGACCAGAGGCAGCCAGCGATAATGGCTGCGGCATGAGCGTTATCACGCGACCCGGCGAATCGGGTCTCGGTACCGAGACGGATGGCTTTGCGATCGTCGTCGATGGATTGCGCAAGCGCTACGGGAGCCTGGTGGCCGTCGATGGCATCTCGTTTCGCGTCAAGGAGCGCGAGATCTTCGGGCTGCTGGGTCCCAACGGCGCCGGCAAGACGACCACCGTCGAGATTCTCGAAGGTCTGCGCGGCGCCGACGAAGGACGGGCGCTGGTGGCCGGTATCGATGTGCGCAAGGACCCCAACAAAGTCAAGGGCCTGATCGGCGTCCAGCTGCAATCCTCGGCCTTCTTCGACGGCCTGAACCTGCTCGAGTTGCTCGACATGTTCGCGGCCCTCTACAAGCGGACGGTCGATGCGGTGGCCGTTCTCAAGAAAGTGGACCTCACCGAGAAGGCCCGC
>WNFI01227704.1_pt1 | contig 12293 bp, 19 predicted proteins | sample 5400471 | NCBI WGS metagenome assembly WNFI01 (sample SAMN13153348, study PRJNA577476) | soil metagenome | isolation source: 100 cm saprolite on Douglas fir-dominated hillslope | place: USA:California | collected 2013-09-17 | reverse complement strand
ACTCGGCCCCGTCATCCCCTTCGGCTGTTAGAGATTCATTTGCTACAATCATCCCCGCTCGTACGCTCCATCATGATAGGAGGCAGTCGATCGAATCGGCACTATCTGGGGCCGATGACAACACTCCTCGTTCCCGTATACCTTCAGTTGCTGCCCCAGCACCAGTCGATAAGAGTCGTCCGCCGATGATGGTGCTTCCCCCACCCCCTCGCGCTCCTCCGCCGCCAAACAGTATGCTCCCACCTCCATTCATACCCGAAAGGAGGATCCCCACCTCACCTGCTTCATTGCATGATGTCGCCCCGGGACGCCCTACATCCCCTCCCCCAGCCGAGCTCATACAGCGCGCCACGACTCCAACGTTTGGTTCACTCAGAGGCGGTTTGCCACGCCAGCATGGCTCTAGCCTTCCTGCGAGCGCTCAAGGACTGGCCTCACGGCCGTCCACGCATAGTTTCCGGTCGGCAGCCCTGCCAGCCCATCCAACGGCAGCCTCCATCTTCGGTCGTGACCGTGATCGCATGAAAGGGATGTCCACGACCTCTCTGCAGTCTGATCGCAGCCTTGGATCGGGGCGGTCGTCCATGTCATCTGACAATCATTATTATCCTGCGCGGTCCCAGTCTAGGGCCACAAATGCCCCACCAACTGTTGGCGGCTACCCGCAGAATGGTGCAGCCGATCCATCTACGCATGGGACCGACCCTGCTATTCTCCATGCGATTACGCAGACTATGATTGGCGAGTTCTTATATAAGTACACGCGTCGAACGATTGGCAAAGGGTATGGAGAGAGACGGCACAAACGTTTCTTCTGGGTCCATCCGTATACCAGAACCTTATACTGGAGTGATGCGGATCCTGGGTCATCGAACGCTTCCGAGTCTAGTGCCAAAAGTGGTGGGTAACGCCTACTATTTCACCTCTGTTCTGAATTAACGTGCCACTCGTAGCATATATCGAAGGCGTCCGCTCCGTGCTTGACCCTAATCCCCTCCCTCCTGGTCTCCACCAGTACAGCGTCGTGGTATCGACACCATTCAGGGAGATGAAATTCACCGCGCCAAGTAAGGAGAGGCACGATATATGGATCAATGTATGATCTCGAATTTTCTGTCTGACTTGTCGCTGACTTTGGATTTCACAGGCCCTCCAATATTTGCTCACCAGGCCAGGTACTGTACCATCCTCCTCAGCAAGTGGACCAAACGGGACAATTCCTAGGCCAGGCGCGGCATTGTTTGGCACTGGTCGTGTTGAACACTCTACGGAGGACCATCAGCCTGGACATCACAACTCTCAGTTATTAGCCAGTCCGCAGAGTTTTAGAACTGGTCGCAGCCCTCATGTCAGCAGTGATACCTGGGGTACTACACCTCGTGGCCACCGAAGTACGTCACAGCTGTCAGCTCATGGTTCCATAGGCAAGCGTTCGGGTACACCAGCGGCGGAATACCTTCGATACCCAGGTCCCGATGGCCCTTACAGCCCGACCAAGTCCTCCGATCACGTTCAAGCTGGCGCGAGAGGTGATGGGGATCTGGACTTTGAGCTTAATGAGGAATCTATGTCAATGTCCGATCACGGCTTTGAGGGTATGGAAAATGTACGGGCATGCTGCGACGGTTTGCATACGGTCGGTGGTGACCATCGTCATCACGTCCATCATCATCACCACCGTGATGACCCTCCTCCAACACGTTCTCGGATGCGAGACGGACACCTGGACGCACGCGCTGACCCGCCACGGCCATCATCACCAGCTTGGTCCTTCCGTTCGCGTGAGGGTAGCACAACGTCACATGATGGTGGTATTTTTTCAGGCAAGCTTCGCTTCGGCTCCCGGCGGTCGGCCAAGACTTCCAATGCTACGTCGGCTAGCGCTATGGAAGTGCACAGCCAACATCAACCTACCTGACTTATATTACACCCACTTTATACCTTCCCTCGTATTTCCAGGCTTTCTAGTTTCATGATACCGGCTACACGCTCTTTCGTAATCAAGTATGGTGTTTTATGCATTTACCCTTCTTATCTCATGTACTTTGACTCATTTTCATGCAAAAAATCGTCAGCGTATACTCTCTTTCAATTCTGGATCAATGCGAGCTTTGCTACATTTTCTCTATGAAAAAAATTGGAGTGCCCCATAGAAGGAAAAGGAAAAGGACGTCACGCTGTCATGTTCTATCAAGGGTTTCCGTCAGCGAAGTTCACAACCCCGATCTGCTAAAGCTCGCATGGAAAGTTGTCACCACGGGGCGCGCATAGCCGCCGCGGTGGATAATCCTGAACCACTCTGCAGCTAGAGAAGCGGTAAGCGAGTTTAGCCGGGTAGTCATTTGAGTTTGAGTGACGATAACTCACGGCAGTGGTTATCTGCTTGTGGACCAGGGACAAGTCTGACGCATAACATAAATATATCTTGGATATTAAGCGCTCGAGAAATGACGCACAATCTGGATAAGTCAATGCGGCATTATTGTGATCTTCCATGAGCATATCTGCAAATTCGATCTCGGCGGCGTCGAAGTTCTGTCGCGCGATCAGAAGCTTCGCCATGCAGCCGCCCCTTTCCTTGCATCTCTGTGCGATTAAATTTCGAACTTGCTTAGAGAACCTGGTGTCTAAAACTGGGAGTTCCGTCTTTTTTTTTTGGAAGGGGAGGGTTTGGCGGAGAGGAGAGGAGCAAAGCGTGTGGGCACCAGGAAGGAAGGAAGGAAGGACTTTGCGTTGGCGGAAAATATATTTGACTGTTTGAAAAATGGGACACGCACGATCCGGACGTCTACATTGAAGATGTCATCTACTCCGAGTAGGTCGAGAAGAAGCTGCGGAGATGCGCTCTGTCCAATCCATAATACCTGGAGCTCCTCGTTATCTGAGGTGCCAGAAAGCAATTTTTTTCAGTTTGTTTACTGGCCTGCGTCTTCATCAGCGGAGCGCACAAACCTATTAGATAAATACCGTCCTCTTGCATGAAGATGTGGCTACCTCGCATCAGCGACGGCACCTCGATGACACCCGTCTCCGGGTGTGGAAGCGCAGTAGTCGCGTCCAAATCATGGACTGCTAGTAAACGCGGGTATAAGTGATACATGGTACCCCGCACACTCGCACCAAGCAATTTGTGTCTGTAGTAATTTCGAACATCGGGATCGATGTATTTTGCTAATCAAAGGGTGAGTCAGCGCGACCAGAGTCATAGGATTCTGAGCCACCTTTCAGCGGTTTGCTCTTGAGAAGGGACAGCGTGTAGACAGGGAGATCACGAAAGGCTTCCGGGATGACTAGCTACTCAGTAAGGTTATCCTAGTAGTCCTGTTTCACCCTGCGAACCAAGCGGACGTACCTGAGTCGGCACGGTTGCCGCAGCACAATTTCGACGGTACGAGAATAAAATTGCGGAGCACTGTTCAGTTAACTCCTCCCGAATCGTGGATAGCTTCATGGTTGGCATGCGAGATATAGCTAATAAAATGTGAGCCAGATTCGAACGGTGGTAGATCGTGGAGACGATATAACTTGCATTGACGCACAAAATGTGCTACCACAACGTCCATATCTGCAAACCTGAACACATTGGCAGCGAGATCTGCGACTTGTAGCGCCAAGTTGATCACGCGCACCCGACGGTGGCCGTCGGTAGTGGTGTGCAACACCGCGCACTGGATGGATGCATACTGGTGTGTTGATAACGTGGCTGTAACACTGAAGGAGACAGAAAGGGCCTGGTCTGCATCGAGGGTTCCCGAAGTAGGGGCACCTGGGTCAGAGAGATTGAAATTTCCCGTCAATTGGTCAACCCGGAGGCCTGCATACACAGTTCATTGAGGTCGGAAGGCCCGGGAAAGTGACAAATACTCAACCATATGAAGCGCGAACGCGGAGGGTGCAGTTGTAACCAGTCGTACGTGTAACAAGTCGGCGTAGCTGTGATTCTAATATTGGGCCATCGCGCAACGGATTGAAGTCCCAATGAAAGAAAATGTCGCCACCAGACAGTGAGGGCACGGCATCTAGGTTCATAGCGATCAACACGACCTTGGATGTACGTCACAAGAAAATGTAGACCCATACCTATGGATGCAATGTCCAAAAACTTTGATGGGGCCATGAACATGCTGACGCCTACGCCTGCGTTTGCGCAAGCCTCACCCAAATTATTCCATTCAATGTCACGAGGAATACAGAACTTTTGATCATCCAGCTTCTCATCGCGATTAGAATTCTCAAGTGGAACCAGCCGACCAGGGCCAAGGCCTGGAAATGTGCAAACGAACGATACTATGTGACCACCAGTATATGCCTTGATGACACAACTTCCCTGAGATCAGACATTATCATATAACGATCTATCACATACCAGGGCTTCCAGGCTCGCACGTAAAGCAGAACCTAAACATGAATGGGAAGTAACACCAGGAGGCAAAGATGCTTGGCGCTGCTGGAGATTGTCAAGTAACCTTTCAATCACTGCCCTAGGCGAGGAAGTATTGAGCATCTTTCGAATTAGCAGACAGAATTTTCGCACCGGGACTGATGGGGGTCTATGAACAAAGCGGATGGCGGTAACGGAAGGAAAGGGTCATCGATATCTGGAACAACTAGCTCTTTGGGTGAAATCTGATCGGGCTGTAATGATCTTTGTCGACCTCAAAGCGTAGCTAAACCAAGATATCGTACATACCGAAAGATCATAAAGGTGAAGTGCATCGTCAAACGTGACTAAGGTGATGACACAGCCTGATGGTAAACACGCCCCCGCTTCTTCTGATCTATCTTCCGACAAACGCCCATAGAGGATGGCCCGGAGTGCAACACATGTCGCCCCAAGAAAGCCGGAGCGGACAGACGTGTCAGACACATCGAGTACAAACATGTATCGCATATTGTTGGGACTTCGCGCCGCTGTGCCAGGGGTGGGATTGGAATCAGTATTGGACAAACCCGGGTCTTGGGGATTGGAAGCCCAGTAGTCGGTCGATTGCGAGACATCAAAATCAACGGTACCCTTCTGAAGTTCAGGACGTTCCGAATAGTCAAGGCGAGCGAAGTTGGCGTCAAGAGCCGAAAAGTAGTGAGACTCCACTTTCAAGTGTTGAGATGAGCTCAACGTCGCGATTCAACTTTGAACCGACTTACCGCGCGTCTCGTGTGAGCATAAATTGCACTTCCACTTGGTTCCACCGGAAACCCAGGTACACCATGGATTCACATATCCTCCACATTTCTCACAACGAGCAGGACCGGAATCTCCGCATTCGACGAGTGGAACCGGTTCCTCCCGGTCATATAGATCGGCAAATGGCTGGATGACGGCAGTAACAGGAATGCTGAGGTCCTCTGCAAGGCGGGAGGAACTTGGCATGCTCCAAGTAGAGACGCGAATAAATTTCGGTGAGGAGTTACCTGCTGGTCATTCATAGCTGATTAGAAACATGGGAGATATATGCGTGCCTTGGTCGATTGCAACAAAGTCGGTAGTAGATTGCGGAACATGGCTCCCAGGTAGAGTCATATAAGTCTGGTTTTTCCATTTTGCACGATCCGTTTCGATGCTGTAAACGGGCGAAGGTATCTGGTGGGGCTCGATGTGCACATGAAAGCCTACCAGATAAGTTAGGGCTAGTTACAGTGGGTTAAAAAGCCTCTACCTGACTGTGCTGCCCCTGCGCTGTGAGGTGGTTGTGGGATGTGCGCACGCATTGGCGCGAGCGTGAACAAAGTTGATGTGGTACTACTACACACCGCAACTTGGCTTGCAAAGTCCACTCACGTGATTGTGCACCCGCAAATAAATGCGCTAATTCCCCGGGCAGTGTCGCAACTCGCTTTGATGCAGATTGAAGTCGGGGAAACAGTCCTTCGAGAGTGATAGAAAGAAAATAGCAAAATAAGCAACAATGGCCGAGTGAAGGAAACGATCAGGACGGCGGTCCGAGTGCTGCCGCGCTGTTAACGATTTGCCATCCATGACAGCAGCGTCCGATAAACGCAGGAACGGATCGCTTACCTCGCATCCTTCGAAGAAACGCAAAACAGCACACGTATCTCTGGATAATTTATCTTGGAGACCTGTTGCGCGTGCGCATACCGCTGGCATTGAATTTGATGAGGGACTGCTTGAACTGGAAGAAGTAGAGGACGTTCAGCTCGTGTACGAGCAAACGGCGAACGGACGTGTTGCCAAGTTTCTGGTGCGCATCTTCTCTCGAGAAAAAGGCATTGTGTAATATCTACAGGTGAATGAGTCGACTCGCGCACCGACCGATGCTACAAATGAGGATGAACTTTGCTTGCAGAGCGACGTCCTACCTGTAACACACTCGGAGGCTACCCAGACGACTCCCAAGCCTAGCCATACCCTCACGGACCACCATAGTGTTGTCACGGAGTTTGACTGTACGCGCTATTTACTGTGCGCATCAGGGTATTAGGCTTACTCGCCCTAGCGGAAAACCTACTACCAGCATGGCACTCTTTCGCTCTCCATCCGCAACTATATGCCGCAATTTATTCACAAAACTTCGTGAAACCAACTCCAATTCAGTCTCAAGCCATCCCAAAGGCGTTTTCTGGGCGTGATGTAATTGGCGTCGCGGAGACCGTAAGTGACTATCATTCCTTGCACGTTATGTCTCTCTTCCTCTAGTTCTTAGGGCTCTGGGAAAACCCTCGCTTACGGTCTACCCATTCTTCACGAACTCCTCGTGGGTGCCTCTACTTCACCCCCCAAAACGAAAACCCGTCGTCCCTTGCGTGCCCTTGTTCTCGCACCCACCCGTGAACTTGCACTTCAAGTTTCTCAGCATCTTAACGCCTGCTTAAACCATCATGACATAGCTGCTATTTCCAGCGAAAATTTGAAGAAGGGGAAGCAAAAGGCTCCTAACAAGGGAAACAAGGAGGGACCGCCGATGCCTCGCGCCCCGCCACCCGTGAGCGTCGCTGCGATCGTGGGTGGGCTGTCAACGCAAAAGCAACGACGGATACTGGGACGAGGTGTTGACGTCCTTGTCGCCACCCCTGGGAGATTATGGGATATCCTCGAAGGGGTAAGCCGAGCCGAGCCTCCTGGTCATAGTCTGAAAAATGACCCGGGCAGGATGACGAACTTGCAGAGGACGTGAAAAATCTGCGGTTCCTTGTCTTAGATGAAGCAGACAGGATGATCGAGACAGGACACTTCGCAGAGTTAGATAATATCTTGAAATTAACGCAGAGACAGTTCCAGTATGTCTCATATCTTCCCTTTGTTTGGCGCACCATTACGCTGACCCGTTAAACGTGAAAGGCGGATTATGACAGATCCAGAGTTTCATTCTGAAGCCCCATCAACATCGACAGCTGACCGTGCAAACTCCTCTTCTCCCATGCAGACATTTGTGTTCTCTGCCACACTCAGTAAGGAGCTTCAGCAAAATTTGAAAAAGCGGTGGCGGCATAAAGGGTTCCAGAAGGACAATAGTGCCTCTACTCTCGACGATTTACTTTCGCGACTTGACTTCCGAGACGCTGAGCCAGAAATTGTCGACATTAGTCCAAAAGGAGGCATAGTTCCTACACTAAAAGAGTCTAAGATCGAATGCCTCGCTACCGACAAGGTTCGTGCTCTTCGTTTTAACGTGCCCCCTCAGCGAGTCACTAGTCGCAGGATGTCTATCTTTATTATTTTCTTCTGCGATACCCGGGGCGCACGCTTGTGTTCATGTCATCAATAGACGGAATTCGCAGATTAGCACCACTCCTCGAGCTACTCGGCCTACCCACGTTCCCACTTCACTCTCAGCTTGAACAACGCCAGCGTCTCAAGAATCTCGATCGGTGCGTGCCCGAACGTTGCCTCGTGTTCAATGTAGTAAACATTGCTCGTCATTAGCTTCAAGTCACACGCACACTCTATCCTGCTTGCGACTGATATTGCTGCCCGTGGGCTCGATGTCCCATTGGTGTCTCATGTCGTTCATTATCAAATACCGCGGACCGTAGACACCTATATCCACCGTAATGGGCGTACAGCACGAGCGCAACGGAGCGGCTTCAGTCTATTGGTCTGCGCACCGGACGAGCGACGCGTTGTACGTGCGCTGTTTGGAAGTCTTGGTCGTCGTGGGTACTATCTATTACCATTCTCAGTCTGTGCTGATAAACGATCGGAAGCCGCGGATATTCCTGAGATGAACGTCGAGCATCACTTCTTGGACAAGCTCAAAAGGCGCATACGAGTCGCGAAAGAGATCGATGCATTACAGCACCGGGAGAATAAGGCAAAGCATGAGAAGAAATGGATGCGCGCGACGGCGGAGGCGCTGGACATTGAACTTGATTCTGATCATCGGTCCGAGTACGCTCCAAACTCTCTTCGGTTGCATCGTTTCGTTGATCGAGGTGATCAGCGACGACAGGGCTGGCAGAAGCAAACGACTGATCAAGACACATGAGGCCAAATTGGTCCAGCTCAAGGCAGAACTAAGAGGATTATTAAAGCAACCGCTAGTCGCCAGGGGAGTGTCCACGCGATACGTCACGTCTGGAAGCAATCCCATTGCACACGACATGCTTTCTGGAGAGTGTAAGTTATGGTGGCTTGATATTCCCACGGAGTTGTGCCTTTCTGATGACTGAGACAGACCATGAGGGCATGATAGGCGTGCGAAAAACAGAGGCAGGCTGTGATATTGCCCCCGGGAAGGGAAGGACGGTGACAAAAGAACATGACGAGTTTGAGGAATGGACCGGAATTAGTTGACCAACCACGTGTCTATTCGGGTCGTTGGGAACACGTTCCTTTCGCCAAGAAAATGTTGTTCCGCGTTCCCCAGTTCCCCATGTCGATGTCTCGATATCGACTTGGGTTCAAAGTTGGACATTACCATCGCCGTATCTCGGTTGAAGTAGTGCACGACTAAATCCATATATTGGTCGAGTTGATGGTTGATTATCTGTGGCTGTGTACCCCAAAGTTACCAAATGGCTGTGCAGTCGGAAGTCGGAAGCGGGATCCCACGAAGTATTGGGTTGTGGACATCCCTTCGTACACCATTCGACATGACATGCTTTGTCCGCACCTCACCGTGACTTGTATAAAGTCCGCATTGAACAGACACGTAGTCCGTCCGACCCACAGCCACCAACCCGAAGAGCACCGCGACCATGTCCACCACTTCCGGACAGTTTCTCACCGTACCTCCCTTGAGGCATCGCTCGCCGCATCACCACCGCAGGGACAATGCACGCGCTGCGGCGCAGTCACCACCGCAGGTACCAATGCACCGCGAGCGTCTGGCGACTGGGAACGTGGCATCTTCCTCCAGAGTAATGGTAGAGGATGCCCCTTTAGGCATTGCCGTCTCGGGCCCCCAACCCGCGTCGCCCAGTACCAGTAGTCACACGACGACGACGACGACCTCTTCCACATCGTCGTCAGCGTCCTCCCCGACGCCGGTCGTTCGACGACAGACCGTGACGCGGCTGGCGCCAGCGTCACCCCCTTCTATTCTTCCCGTGATGGGGAATCTGAATGGCTCCGGTCGATCACGATCATTATCACTGCAACCACCACCACCACCACCACCACCACTCTCTCCGCGCAGCATATTCCGCGCGATGCCCTTTCTCCTCAGACTGCGTTCTCCGCCCTCAGATCTTTTGAACATGACTTGCTCGTCTGGAGGACCGCGCACACACACAGTCCTTAACAAGCCCCCAATCAATATCAACAAGGCACCTCTGGCTTTGGTCTATAACCAGACCCTCGTATGCGAGGACGCAGTCAATGCGGAGGTTCTGCTGCGCCTCGCGCGGAATGAGCTCCTAGAACGTGCGCAGCAGACTGATCGACGTGTGACGGCGCTGGTGGATGAAGAGTACGTCCTTTTTCAGTATTTTCTTTCATCGAAATGAAAGGTTAACTCAAAGATAACTATGTCTAGGTGGCGGTATACCATTCGACAAACCAAGAACGGTGATTATAACGTGCAGGTGGGGTTATAAAACCTGTCAATAACCTCTTAATTGGAAGCTTGAACTGATTATCGGTTTGTTCGATCAGGTGTTCTACTCGGCTTGTCCCGCGCAGTGTGAAAGCCAGAATTCGAACGAGACTTTCGACCCTCGGAAACCCGTTGCCCTCAGTCATGTTACCAATATTCCCGGCCTTATGCGCGTCGTCCACTGCAAATGATCCATCGTTCCACGTGTCTTGCATTTACTTTTGACGACGCATCGAGATTGCATATGTTAGCTGCCGTTCGTGTAATATCCTTGCCTCGTATACATGTTCCATAAATTGAATATCACATCATTGTATCAATCACTCGCTGATTCTGCTTTACCCTACACCCAATAACAAATACGTGATGGGAAATACACAGAAAACCTATACGAATTACGGCAACTTGAGAATTGGGGCCTCGCAAATAGATGATTGCGAATTCTCGGAGGAGCTCAGCGCCCCGATGGGGCCATATACCACCGGGACCGAGGAAGCCTCAAGGCGTGCCTGATGTGCATGTCTGCCTGTACTCTAAGGTGCACATATGGAGGTACCATCTATTCTGTATCGGATTTCGCTGATGCACGAGGGTAGCATTCCAGGAGAAAAGACAAGAGCTTTCCCTCGCGAAGAAACAAGTGAGGCGTGTACATGTGATGTGAATTTGCTGGGTATCATAAGGTGGACAAATGCGAACGATAATCACCAAATCCTAGTATGAAACGTAGTACGTTAACAATGAGATGGATACAAGATATGCGTACTCACATCTTGTGATAGAATACCTTCGACTCGCCCGAAACGGCAGAAGGAATAAGGTGCTTGTCGAGGACGTCAAGGATGTCCTCGCATGCTCAGGCCATTTAAATCCGCCCCATGCTCAATTACAGTAATAACGACAATATGTTCGCATGTCCCTCTGACGCAGCAACATGCATTGGAATCCATTTTTTCCAGCCCCGGGCATTTATAGTCTCTGGATGCACGGCGATGAGGTGCTCTGCCGAGTTGCAAAATGTTGGTAGGTAGGTGCAGTCACGTGCTGGGGTGGAAGAGTATGAGCTTCGTTTACCGTAAGACGTCTCACAGGTGTCAATTCAATTCAGTCTTCATTGCATCACACTGAGCCACTCTTGTCACTCACCTTCTGCCAACAGATTATGAGACCTGTGTTGGCAGAAGGTGAGTGACGAGAGTGACTCTGTGTGATGCAATGAAGACTATGAGACCTGCGCTCTAGGTACTGAGTGCAACAAGAACGACTCACCCGCCGTTGACTCACATGTACCTCCTCCAGCCCTTCATCATCTCCGAGAGGAAGAGCCGGCTCTCGCGGCGGCGGCAGGGGCGGCGCTGTGCCTACAGGAGGACCCACCACTCAAGCAGCAGCCTCTCGCAGGCAAGTCGCAGCAGCTGCAGAGGAGGTGGCCTAACTCCCACCGGGGACCCTACTACTCGAGTGGCGGCATCACCGACCTTGAGAATAGAGTTGGGAGAGTAGAGAGACTGTGAATATGGCGAGTCTCTCCCACTGCGGTGTGTTTCAGTCCGGGAGAGACCGAATATAGGCATAGATGGTCGAATTACGGAAATGAAACGTGGTTTGTGTAACCAATCAGGAGTTCAGGAGTTAAGATCATGATTGTGGCAATTTGCAACCAACGTACTTTTGAGAAATTTCAAAGTAGATTTACTTGCCCAAGTGAAAAAGTCGAAAAGTTTTTTGCACAATCTACTGCCGAGCTAGCAAGTTACGGTGCACAAGGATCGACGAAACAAAAAGATGTTGGTCTTTGTACAAGCGTAAGAAGCTGGGGTGAGCTAAGGCGGACGCGCACGGGGAATCGTCTGTAGATGACGATATAATCTCAGTAAGGGCTCACTGGCCCAAGACTATGGTAGAGACTAATTGAGCCTATGTACTAACTACCGAAGAGATGCACATGTGGTGCTGCCAATGTGTGTATGAATGATACTAAGCGTGTATGTACTTATCTGCCCATGTGCTGCTATCGCTCGGGCGCTCCGACACTCCGTTCCGTCGTTCCGCTCCGCGCTCACTTCCGACAACTATTTCATGGGATCGTACGATCGTGTCTTAGTCTTGTCTTGTATTTTGAGTAGAACGGGGTGGTTTTTGTAAATCATCCATCACGTGATGCAAAGCTCGCACATCCCACAAGTTCCCGCCACCGCGCCACATCAGCAAAATGTACCGGAACATGTGACTTTTTTCGACTTTTTGACTATCCCACAAGTCAAAAAGTCACAAGTCGAAAAGTCAAATGAATAGATT
>WNFI01362097.1_pt2 | contig 12294 bp, 21 predicted proteins | sample 5400471 | NCBI WGS metagenome assembly WNFI01 (sample SAMN13153348, study PRJNA577476) | soil metagenome | isolation source: 100 cm saprolite on Douglas fir-dominated hillslope | place: USA:California | collected 2013-09-17 | reverse complement strand
ACGGATGGCCACCGGGCGAGCACAGGCCATGCGGTAGCCGCGGACCTGGCCCGCTGCAACAACTGGCCATCCTGGCCGAGGCGCGGCGAGGGACGGCCGCTGCGCCTCGCGAGACGTGCCGGGCATCGGGCTAGCGGAGCGGCCGCCAGCGCTCGGGCCTGCAAGCGAGAGAAGCCCTTTGACGACAGCAACCTCCCGGCATTGACCTGACGCGCGGTCGCAGCCAGCGCGCCGATGCCGCGGGCTCGCACACCTCCTCTATCGTGCGGTCGCTGGCCGGCAGGTACGGGGACGCCTGCCCTGACCGGCGAGGTGCTCAACACGGCACTAATCGAGGATTCAGCCGCATGCCCGGTCGCGAGGGCCGACTGTACGGCGTGCTGGCCAGGATCGAGGAACTCGGCTGGTGTATGTCGAGGTCCGTCGGTTCACGCCGGAATGCGGATCACCAGAATCAGGCGATGGCCGCTCATCATGACGGTCGCTACCGTCGGGTTGGCGTTCACTAGGAGGACATCATGACATCTCCGATGCCGGATTACATGCCTTTCCCGCGTGCCTCACTCAGCCCGGCCCTGAACGAGCAGGGCTACTGCGTCGGCCAATGGTGGCCGCTAAAACGCGCTGTCGTGCTGGCTCGTGCTCGGCCGGATTGTCGATGGGTGCCATGGAATGGCTTGACCAATCAGTCATTAAGTGCAAACCGTCCACCTGAACGAGTAAGTCAAGGTCGAAGAACCTAGCATGAAGGAGCTTGTCATGAGGAAGTTGAAGCGCGTTGCCGCGGCCGCGGCCCTCGCCGCCGTAGGCCTGGGAGTCGCCGGCGCCGCCGCGGAGGCGACGACGGCAGCCCCCGGGCACAGCGCCCAGGAGGCGGCGTCGTCGTGGGATAGGGCTGCGAGCGTAAGGGCGAACGAGCAGGTGGTAGAAGCATTCCTGCAGGACGTCGTCAACGAGCACAACGGCGGCGACGCCGCCAACTACCTGAACGCCGACGTGCAGTGGTACGGCGGCACCGTGGGAACGGTCACGGGCAGTGCAAACGTCGCCGGGCTATTCGCGGGCGTAGTCGCCGCATTCCCCGACGTGCACGTCACCATCAATGACATCTTCGGCCAGGGCGACCAGGTCGTGGTACGCGTGGTCGTAAGCGGCACGCAGGAAGGCGCCATTCTCGGCATCCCCGCGAGCGGGCGACACGTCCAGTGGGATGGCGTCGACGTCTACCGCCTGAGCGACGGCAAGATCAGCAACATCTGGGCCGGCGACGACTGGACCGCGATCCTCAATGACACGGGCACGTTCAAGGCACCCTGGATCCCCTGACATCCGTTCGAGCATGCTGCTGCGCCTGTACCGCTTCAAAACTGGGTGCGGGCTCCGTGAGCCGGATTTGGCGTGGCAGGCGGTGCCCGGGTCGACTGCCTGGGCCCCGACCGGCCTCCGCGAAGCCCCGCACGTCAGCGACTACCCATCCCGCGCGCAAGACGTCGGGAACGTCGGCCAAAAGCGCGGCGTGAGTAGTCTCATGCCGCGGCATAGCCTCCAGCAACTCAAGTGCGCCCGTCATCGCGAACGGCAGGACGAGCCGGTCCGCCTCCGCCGAGGCCAAGGCGCCTTCGGTGGCGATGGTGGTAGCGCGTTGGTCGCGGAGTTCGCGGCGCTCGATGGCCGCCAGGTGCCTCAACGAGTGTCCCGTAGCCGTTGGCCGGAGCATAGCCGGGCGCCGTGATCGAGGACGACGACCGCGGCGGTCAGGGCCTCGCGGGCGGCGGGAGCCAGCGCGCCGAGCATGAGCCCGGACCCGGCTAGGAGGGGTCCGTCCGGTTGGTGCGCGCGCATCTTGTCGGCACCGCCGCCTCGGCGAAGCCCGCGTGACCCGGCGCACGGGTGCGCTACGCACGGGCGGCGTCGGCGCGGAAGATGGGCCAGCCGATCTCGGTCCTCCATTCCGCCTCGTCCGGCGTGTCCGCGGCGCCGCGCAGGTAGTACTCGCGCAGCGGCCCGTCGATGCTGATCTCGTGCGTGGTGGCGTACGCGCCGAGCTTGGCGTAGCTGAGGTCCGCGTCCGCGAGTGAGCCCTGATGGCTGAGGACGGCGGCCCGCAGTTCGCCCAAGGCACCCTGCCACCAGGCCAGCAGGTCCGCCCGGTCGACCACCGCCCCGACGGCCGCCGCCGCGGCGGCGGGCACGCTGCGGTGCTCGATCGCGACCGGGCCGGCCGGCGGCTGCAGCAGGTCGCGCAGCGACTCGACCGCGGTCCGCGTCTGGGCCAGCCCGGCCTCCAACCGGCCCAAGTGCGCGGCGATGAGCGCGTTGCGGGCGGCCGCGTCCGGCGCGGCCAGCACCGCCTTGACGTCGGCGACCGGCATCTCCAGGTCGCGCAGCCGCCGGATGACCTGCGCGGCCGGGATCTGCCCGGCCGCGTAGTACCGGTAGCCCGTGCCCGGGTTCACCGCGGCCGGCTCGAGCAGCCCCACCTGGTGGTAGTGGCGCAGCGTCTTGACGCTGAGGTGCGTGGCACGGGAGAAGTCGCCCACCGTGAGCACTGCGGCCATCAGGCCATTGTCAACCCTCCCGTTGCCGGAGAGTCAAACGCGGGATCCGCCGTTGACCCTCCGGCAAAGGGAGCACCGAGAGTGGAGTCATCAACGCACACGAAGGCTCACTAAGGAGCCGACATGACCGACACCACCACCTTGGCCCCGGTGCTGGCCGAGTACATCGCCGCCGTCAACGCGTTCGACGAGGAAGCCATCGCGGCCACCTTTGCCGACGACGCCCTCGTCAACGACGTGCACCGGGAATTCTGGGGCCGCGACGCAATCCGCCGCTGGGCGGCCAGGGAACTGGCCGGCGACCGGGTGACCGTCGAGGTGACCGAGGTCCTCGACCATCACGGCGACACCATCGTCCGCGGCCGTTACGACGGCGACTACGACAAGACGAACCTGCCGGACGAGCTCATCCTGACCAGCTACTTCACCGTCCGCGACGGCAAGATCGTCACCCTCATCACAATCCATAACACCCCCGCCAGCTACTGAGAGCCCACATTAGGAGAGGAATGCGCTGATGAGAGATCCTGGGCGAGAGCCTCCAGTTCGATGGCTGCGAGACCATCCGGATCGTGCGCGATCAAGACGACCCGGATCACGTCGCCGGAGTCACACAATGGACCGAGCGCCGCAACTTCGTACCTCGCGTGGCGTACGCAGCATAGCTTCACCAGCACGTTCGAGGCCATGCTGACCCGGCCGTTCGTCATCCACTACTACGGCATAGCGTACTTCGGCGAAGGCATCGCGGCACGCCAGAACATTCAGCGTTAGCGCACGACCCAGCAAACGCCGCACTGCCGGACGGTGGCGGCATACCCTGCCCAGAAGTGACATTCCTGCCCCTACCCGGAAATGCTGAGCAAACCAGTGCCATCGCGGCGCCACCGTCCCACGCCGTCAAGAACGGCGGCAGCCCTTCCTTTCCGCAACCGCTCCCCCGCTAATGAGGGAGCAAGTGGGGAGCAAGCGAGCATCGATCTAAAGCTTCGCCAGGCGCGATAGCGGTAGCGGGCGGTGCGGTGGGCTTGCTGCTGGGCGGCGCGCTGACCGAGCCGCGCTCGTTCGATGGGGACCACCGCGACCAGCTGCCGCCAATCCTGCTATATCGACTATATCAACACACTTGCAGTCGCGGACCGGTGCAGGTAAGGCGGCTCTTCGCGCCACCCTCCACGTAGGGCTCGTTTGCCCGGTATGCCCGCCATGCCGGTTAGGCACGAGCGCTGGGAACGCGGACAGCAGCGTGGCGCCGTGGTGGGCGGGGATCAGGATCGAGTAGGCGGTGAACGCCGGGTCCAAGACGCTGTGGTCGAGGGCTGGCGGGTGAGCCCACGGTCGCCAGGATCAAGTGGCAGCCGTGCTAGCGGATACGGCCGATCGCTAGTAGCTGCAGTTCTCGCGCGCGCCGCACTGCGGAGGAGCGATCACGGGCCTGGAGCTTGGCGTAGATGTTGCGGATGTGCGTGTTGACGGTGTGCACCGAGACGGATAGCTCTCTTGCGATCTCCGGCCGCGAGAGGTACGTGGGGAGATACCGCAGCACCCTTAGCTCGCTAAGGCTAAGGTCGTTCGTTGGCGGCGCGCTGGACTGTTCTTGGGCGGCCAGCGATGAGCCGCGCAGCACGTCGCGGATGTCAGCGTGTAGTGCGGGGTGCGCCGTCTCATGCTGCGGCAGCGCCTCCAGCAGCACCCGCGAGCCGGTCATCGCGAACGGCAGGACCAGCCTGTCGCCCTCTGCGAGGCTGAGCGCGAGTTCGGCGGCCTGGTTCGCCGCCCGCTTGTTACCGAGCTGGCGGTGGGCGAGCCCGGCTAGCAGATGCGTCTCAACGAGAGTGACGTATCCGATGACCGGTGCCGAGCCGCCCGCAACATCCTGTACTGCGGCCAGAGCCGCGGCCGGATTGCCTTCGGCGAGGCAGATCACCGCGCGGGCGTTACAGACTTCGCCCGCGTTGGCCCGCTCGTCATCGAGCGGCTTGGGTGGCCAGTTCCCGCCATCTGGTTCGTGACGTACACCTCACGGCCATCCGGGGCGATCGCCATGGAGCAGGGTGAGTGGCCAACCTTGATCGGCTTGCCTGCCTTATTGGTGGCGGTGCTAATAGGCGTCGCCGTCCCCGAGCCTTGGTTGAGGACATAAACGGTGAACGGGCCATGTGGCAGATGCGCCGCCGCCATGGGACGAGACGACGGGGCGACGGGTCCGGCATTCGCACATGCGCCGACCGCTATGGCCAGCCCGAGGCGGCCATCGCGGCGACGGCACGTTTGACCATGCGCACTCCCACGATAGCCAGCTGCGGCATCCATTGGCCTCGCTCATATCTTGGCCCAGCTCCAACTCAGGCGCTATAGGGCCCCGGCGCGTTCGCGGCGCAAGATAACGCCAAGTCTCGTGCCCGCTGCATGCCCGATCGGACGGCTAACCCCAAGTCCAGGCGGTCACTCGCGGACCACATTTACATGCGTCTGACCTTCATCCCGCAGATACGGGCACTTGCTTCGCGAGGATCTGATAAGGAAGCGGTCACATGGGTCCGGGGGCAGAGCGAAGAGCCGAGCGCGGCCCGGTACGTCCGCTCGGTCAGGCTCAGCTCCCACGGCGTGGGCGGAGATACCGGGCCGTGCTAGAGCGTTTCGTCTTCCTGATCGCCGCAGCGACGGCGGACTCGTCTTGGGTACGGCCGAATAGCCTGGTGCGGTAGTTCGCGGCAGCACCCGGATTGGCGATGGTCCCATGGCCCCGATGACGCCCGGGCTTGTCATCGGCGATACCGACATGCCACCGGGCTTCGTTGCCCAGACCGTGCTGTCTTCAGCCGCGTCCAAGCTGATCCTGCACGCCCCGCCTGGAGTAATCCGCTGGACGCTCGACGGTGACTCTTGCCGGGTCGACCAAACCTGGCTGGTGATCCCTCAAGGTGGCAGCCCAGGAGGCGGAGGTTTCGGAGGCGCAGGCTGCCCCTGGGCGCCACACCTGTCGATCGGTGCCCGGGGCAGCCTTGGCACCAATGGGGCACTCTTTTCTGTGATCGGCGGCAGGGTCCTGCCTCCCGATAACGTGCAGATACGCGTCGAGATGGCAAACGGCGCTCAGATGACAGTGCAGCCTCATGACGCGATGTGGCTGGTGATCGTGCAACGATGCGGCGACTACGAGGGAACGGAGATCACATCGGTGGAGCTCCTGGGAGCGGACAACTCCCTGATCGAGCGCAAGGCCCTAGAGCTCCCGAGGCCCTTGGAGACCACCACTCGCATTGTGCTGCGCACCGGTAGTGCGGAAGACCCGATCGTGGATCACCCTGGGCAGCCTGCGGACTACTTTCACACCGACGGGACAGTCTGGACCTGGCACCAGCGATGGCGCCTAGTCGGCGGGGCCCGCGGGGGAGATCGCATAGTCGGACCTGTCCACGTGCGCGTCTACGACTTGCTGACGCCTGGTGCCGATTAACCGTGACATGCTTTCGTCGAAACTCCTGAGCGCGGGATAGGCGCGGGATGATCAGCCTGCGGCAGCGGTCGGCGAGGGGCTGCTGCGCAGATCAGCAACGGTGCCGCCATGTCAAGCGTGCCGGTCTTGAAAACCGCAGCGCGTGCTCCGTCAAACTGGTACGTCTGTCTGATGACTGACCGCGTCGAGCGGGTCGGGAACACCGTCCGGCGCCCGATGAATTACTGGTCGCCGTCCGTGCACGATCTTCTCCGGTATCTGGAAAGCATCGACTTCCCAGCGCCGCGACTGCTCCGCGCCGAAGGCGGTGCCGAGACACTCACCTGGATCGACGGCGAGGCCGGCCCTGACGGCTGGGCGAAAGTGGTTCCAGAATCTGGGCTTCGGCGGTGGGCCCGGTTCCTGCGCTTCTACCATGACGCGGTTGCTGGCTACCGGCCGCCAGCGGACAGCGTGTGGTCAAGCGGCACGGGGACCTGCGCTGTTGGGGAGATCATCTGTCACGGGGACTACGGCCCGTGGAACGGCATCTGGCGAGGCAACCACATCACGGGACTCATCGACTGGGACCACGCCAGGCCCGCACGGCCGCTGTTCGATGTGGCCTACGGACTGGAATACGCCGCTCCGTTCCGTGATGACGAAGAATCCGTGCGATGGCTCCGATATCCCGGCCCGCCAGACCGCCGCCACCGGATCGAGGTGTTCTGCGACGCCTACGGTATGCCGGTCCCCGATGATGTCAGCGCCTGCGTGGCGTGGCAGCAGCGCCTGGTCGCCGCCAATTGCAAGGCTATGGCACGGCTCGGCATCGAGCCGCAGGCAACCTGGGTCCGCCAGGGCTACTTGGGCGAACTCCGGGCCCGGATCGCATGGACCGAAGCAAGCGGCCTCTAGGCCAGCACCAACGAACACGACCACCCGGTCGTGCCCGTCCCGTGCCCGATCAGGTAGCGGGCCAAGGGATATCACGGTTGCCTGCGGACAGTGCGCCATCCCGTCGGGCTGGACACCCCCGAGTCAAGTAACGGGCCCGAGATGATCTGATATGGAACTACTCCCAGAGCCCGTGGGTGACGAAGTGAGTAACTAAGGCCAGAACCAGCCAGCGAAACGAGCGGACGCAGACGGACAACTCACCGCAGGTATACAGCTAACCCGGCCTGGCACGCCAGACTCGGCGATGGCTTCGGGACGAAGAGACCATCGTGGCTAGGCCGAGGCTAGGCCGGGCTGAGGACCACTCGATAGTCACTCAGGTAGTCACTCACCGCCTAACAGGACGGGGATCGGAAGCAGATATGCCTGGTGGGCGCAACTGGGTTCGAACCAGTGACCCCTCGCTTGTAAGGTGAAAACGGCCTCCGCAAAGGTGCAGGTAGAAAGTCCGATGAATTTCGCTGACCTGCGACGACAGGCCGTAGAAGGTCGCCAAAGGATCTATGGGTGTCTGCCCGGTGGGACCGTTTGGGACCATGGGGTGGGACCAATTGGGACCACCATCCGGCCCAAGATCATGCCCTGTTCGATAACTCGAATACCGTGGCGAACACCCACTGTTCTTCAACGCTCAGCGTCCCTGCTCAAACCACCACAAGCGGACTGCGTGCTCTGCTTCGGCAATCCGCGGCGGCTTCTCCAGCGCCGCGCCGGCTTCCCTGAACAAGGCCCGTGCCGTATCCAGCAACGCGCGGATCCGATCGGGCGCAACGTAGCCGGGAATATCCATCCTGACGCTGCTCTCCTCGGGAAGATCTTCGGCGCGCGCGCTGATGCCCTTGACCCGCGCGAGCCGCTGATACCAGCGAATCCATTCCCGGTCTAGGCGCTCGGCCAGCGGGATGACTCCATCGTGGTCCTGGTTGACATCGTAAGAACGGCCTATCGAGATCTCCGCGCGTGGGTCGATGTCTGTCATGGACGGTCCGCCTGGGTTCCATTGTCCTACGGGTCCTAAAGCTGCGACTTCGCTCGTTGATGTCAATACGCGAGCGGCAGCCATCCTGATCACGGCATCAATCGTTTACAAGCTCGCCGGGCCGATGAGCGGGCTGCGGCGTCACCTGCCAAGCAGGCCGAGAAGTGTGCTTTTCCCCGATCCCGATGGCCCGATCACAACAAGCAGCTCAACGGTCCGGAGCGGCGCTGCCCTGCACACTGAATGGATTCGGGAAAGGGCAACCGCGCCGATGGGGCAGCAACATCAGTGCGAGAGCGCGCCGATGAGCACCAGCAGCCCGATGCAGACGGCGATGGTAAGGCAGGTCACACCGAGCCAGGCCGCAGCCGCTGCGGTTCTGCGAGTGCGTGACCTGGCCGTACTGATCGCGGTAATAGACCCTCATGGAATCTCCCTTCCGAGACGGCGAGCGCCCCGCCTCGGCCGGAGCCTAGCGGGGCGCTGCTTTGAGAGACAGGCGAACTAGTCGCGGGCTTCCTGCTACGGACGCTGACCTTGGGCAGCGCGATCAGCGGGCCGTCCTCGCCGGGGTCGTAGTCGGTCACTGTGACCGGGCCGACACGTGAACCCGCTAGCGAGACTTGCCGAGGAGAGGTCTTGGTTAGATATCGTCCGCCTACCAGATCCTGACTCAGGTGGGAGGAACATGAAATGGCGAGTCCCTGGGCGAATGAGGGCGACATTTTGGCCACCGACGCGATGGCGCTTGACAACGCTCGTATTGCGCATACGGTGCGGCATCAGTGCAAGCGAGCACAGCGCATGTCGGGCGCGGCAGGTGCTGGAATTGGCGTGTGCGCAGATGCAGCAACTTGGCCCGCTCCCCCGCCCAGTAAAGAGAGCGCCCTCGGCTTAGGTAGTCCTCCCCGCGCCTTGTGGGCCTCGCTCCCACCAGCGGGTGCCCGGTGTCAGGCTAGGAGCTGGCCGGAGTGTCAAATTAGTTTGACACCTCATCACCATTCCCGCAGGTCGGTGGTGATCCGCAGATTGCGATCGGCGGGGCGGCCAGGACCTGCGCGGCGGTTGCCGGTAGCAGGACCATGGACCAGAACCTGAGCACTATCACCGATGTTGTTGCCGACGTTCCCCAGGCCGGTCCGTTTGACCAGGCCGTTGCCGCTGCCCTTGCCGACGCGCCGAAGCCGACCGGCAAGAAGCTCCAGGAGCTCTCAGCCATCATCCTCGGCTAGGCCCCTCCAGACAACCTGCACCGAGTCCTTGGTGAAGTAGGACTGCCCGGGCTTCCAGCCAACCGGCCGGCCTTTGGGTGCCACCACAGCCGCCCGCACCCGGCAGCGTGCGGCACTCTGCGAACAAAGTTACGGAAGCAGACTCCCCTCGTACGCGTAGGCGAAGAGAGAGGCACCATCCGTGACCGGCAGCCTCATACCTGTACCGATCAGGTCGTCCACGATGCCCTCAGCTGTCGCCCGGCCCAGGATCTTGCTTTTGAACCCACGAATGACCAACCACAGTGATCCATGCACCGTAACTCCAGTCGCATCGCCAATTCCTGTAGCGGCGCCTTCGTCGATGACTGCAATCCCGCCGTGCACGCTCACCCAGGCGAGGACTGCGGCTTCTCCGTTGTTCCTTTCAGGTCCGCCCCCCAATTCGCCCTTGTATCTGGCGAAAGCGACGAGCTCCTCGAACTCCCCTAGCTCGACTGCTTTCAGCCAAGCTTGGCTGGCTACTGTTCCAAGCGCAGGATATGCATCAACACCTCTAGCTAGCTCATCAAGCACTTCGGCTGGAACAACACATTCGTCAGTGGTTGTTATTGCCTCAAGTTCGCCGAAGCGACCACCGCGTGCAAAGTGGCTCAATGCGGTGCTGTCGAAAGCAAAACTGCTCACGGCGACGCTTTGAAATCACGGCGGAGTTGATCCAGTGATAGCTCCTCAGCCGGTGGAAGGTCAGACTCCGCAAGGGTGCCGTGGAGCAATTCTACTGTCCGTGCCGAAGTCAATCGCCTAGCCCTGTAAGCACCAACCACGGCACGTGCATACCGCGGCGGAACAGCGGGAGGCTCCAATTCAGGTACCCAGCGCTCGCCGAACTCGAACATCTCGCCCTTCGTCAGATCAGTTTCAACGAGACGATCGCGCTCCCTGCCGTCGATCAGGTCGAGATTCCTTAGCTGGTTACATGCCACAGTCCAACTGACTCTGAAACGCACAGCTACTGCGATCGCAGCGACCCTCGAAGACCGGCTGGAGAATTCGTTCCACGTGGTCAACGCAGCCGTTCGAGGCATAAGAAAATAAGCCGCGAACGCATTGAACATGCGCTCGGTCTCGTCCGTTCCTATTCTTGGTCGCGGTTCGTACGCATCTCCGACCAAGTGATGGCCCAGCTCGTGTGCAAGGCTAAACCGCCGACGACCCGGGTCAGTCGTGCCGTTAACAATCGCGACTCCGAGATTTCCAACCTCGACGTAGGCGGCGTCACCAGCATCAGGGCCGAGCGCGAGGGAGAAAGCGAGAAGGCCAAGAGGCTCGCAGACGGCTTGCAAATCGAGAATCGGGCCATCCGGCAGGCCAGCCTCGACTCGTATCTCGCGTGCGAGATTCTCGGCGGCTTCGAAACTTTCTGGCGCATTGCGGGACGTACGTGCGGCGTCCGGGAGGATATCGCGTTCGATGAGAGAGTTCACGTCGCGGGCGACGTCTTCTAGTGCAAGATCGAGTCTCCGCGAGAATCCACCAACCGCAGGATCCCGGCGACGGCTGACCACCGCAGGTGGAGATTCGACCACAAACCAGTCGATGGGCCGTTCCAAGGCACTCGCGATAGCTACCAGCTCGGTCGCAGACACCTTCCGCGTCCCAGCTTCGATCCTGACGAACGCTGTACGATCTATTCCCACAAGGGCAGCGAGTTCGGCCTGAGTCCGTCCTGCACCTTCCCGGGCCTCCGCGATGCGTCGTCCCAGGTCAGCTTGGGTCTCGATCGCCATGTGGCTCATAGTGTGATTATCGCACATCCGGCTCGCGGTTGACGCCGGGAACCTCTCTGAGGACCAGAAGATTAAGTACCCAGCTGGGAAACGTGGGCTCAAGTGGCGGCCAGGCCCTCTCTGGGTAAGTCCGCCATGCGGTTGGGATACGCGCAATCGGCTGGTGAGTTGACGTCGCCGTGCTACGCGGTCAGCTGCCCCGATCAGCGCTGACGGCCACGCCACAGACATTGATGTGGTCCTGACCCAGTCGACCTCAGCACAGCGCCACGCGGAGCGGCGTTCGCCCTCATCCAGCCGACGGAGCCTGTGGCTCCGTAGCCGGCCAGGTTCTCAATCGGCGTCGTGTGATGTCTTGAGATGGTGGCGCTCAGCCTGTGGCGACATGTATCAATGGGCGGATCCATCAAAACTTAGAACGTTTTTGCCTTCTTTTACAATCAACATGGCATTATGCCCAGGTGACATAAGAAGCTGAGGGCCGGATAGCATCACGGCGACACGATACTCATGTCGCTGGAAGGTTCCTGGCTCCGTTCCTGCTTGCAGCGTTTCTAGGCGTGGCGGCCGGCGCACACGCGCAAGCAAACCGCAACCGGGCTCCGGGCTGGCGTAGCGGCATCGGGATTCATCGGCCGCCAAGGCGTCGGTTCATTCTCAGCAGGCGGACGCGCGGCGCAAGACCCTGCCGTCCCGGCTGGATGCCCGCGACTTGGCCCGCCTCGCGGCCGCCGGTGCCCGCCCGCCCGGCCCGCCGCCGCTGCCCCCGGCATCCGGCGACGTGATCGAGGTCCAGCGGACCGTGAATGCCTCGGGTAACGTCAGCCTCGGGAATTACATGATCAGCGCCGGGCTGCGGCTGGCCGGGCAGCGCATCACGCCGCGGCTGGACGGCCCGGTCGCCCACTTCCGGCGGCACCCCAGTCCGCACCATTGCCTGCCCCGTCCCACAAGAAGCCCAGTCCCGGCCTCGCGGGGCACGCACAGGAACTGCCCAGCCGCCGCGTCTGCCCGAGCCGTTGGTGGTCACGCGGCGGGTCTTACGCGGGGCGATCATGGTCGGCGGGCAGAAAAATCCAGGTCGGGCTGGCGCACACCCGCAAGACCGCTGAGGTCACCGTGGAAGCCGACACCTACCAGATCACCGTCGAGCCTGGCATCACCATCATCGCGCCCCGCACTACCAGCCCGGACATCAAGCGGCATAAGCCTCGAACTACCAGCCGGGCTAACCTACTCCGTGCAAGACAGCCCGGGGTTAACCGGATAGCTTGTGCCGGTGATCATCTGGATCAACGGCGGGTTCGGCGCGGGCAAGACGACGCTCGCGGAGGAACTGCACCGGCGGCTTCCGGAC
>WNFI01341146.1_pt1 | contig 12294 bp, 10 predicted proteins | sample 5400471 | NCBI WGS metagenome assembly WNFI01 (sample SAMN13153348, study PRJNA577476) | soil metagenome | isolation source: 100 cm saprolite on Douglas fir-dominated hillslope | place: USA:California | collected 2013-09-17 | reverse complement strand
TGGATCTTGCCCCAGCCAATGTCTTCATAGATCGTCCCCCCGCTCCAGGCATAGAAGCCGGTGACCGTGAGGATGATGAGCAGGAAAGCCCACACGAAGCTGGGCACGCTGTAGCCGACCACGGCCGCGGTCGACGCCACGTAGTCGACCCAGGTGTTCTGCCTGATCGCGGCCAGGACTCCAAGCGACATGCCGACCAGCACCGTCACCAGGACCGCGGCCAAGCCGAGCGTGACGCTCGTCTTCGCCTCGCGGAGGAGCAGCGGAGTGATCTGGGTCCCTTCGTTGACGAGGGATTCGCCGAGGTCGCCGTGCGATAGCCCCTGCAGCCATAGCGCGTACTGCTGAGGCCAGGGCAGGTCGAGGTGGTAGTGGTGCAGGAGGGCCGCTTCGGTGGCCGGGTTGATCCGGCGCTCGCGAGCGATCGCGTTGCCGGGGAGCTGGTGGATCCCGATGAACACGATCGAGGACACCACGATCGCAGTGAACGTGATCAGCACAAGGCGCTGCGCCGCGTATACGAGGGTTCCTCGGCTCACATCCCTCCTGGCCAACGATACAGCAGAGGGGGGGTCCGCACAAATTGCGGAACCCCCCTTTTGAACTCAAGACCGGCGGTTTAGTGCTGGAGGAGCCGGATCCCCTCCCAGTTGTAGTCGTAGAGCGAGTTGTAACCAGCGCCACGAACGTAGGTCGCGATCATGTAGCTCTGGGTGCCGTAGAACATGGTCGCCCAAACCACGTCGTTGACCAGCATCTTGCCGGCGTTCTGGTAGTCGGCGACCGCCTGGGTAAGCGGCTTAGCGTCGGCGGCGGTCACGATCGTGTCCATCGCCGGGTTGCAGTACGCCTGGTCGTTGCCCTTGCCGATCGGGGCCTGGGCGCACGTGAACAGGTTGTCGAACCAGTCTTGCGGGTGGTCGTAGTCCGCGCCCCAGCTCTCGCGTCCCATGATCGGAAGCTTCTGCTGGCGGTCGCGCTGCAGGGTTGGGAAGTCAGACGGAGCGAGTTTGACGTCGATGCCCAGGTTCAGCTTCAACTGAGACTGAACGTTCTGGTAGACCTTGTCGTTGGTGGCGTTCGAGTTGTAGCGGAGCTCTAGGCCCTTGACCTTGCTGCCAGTCGGGTCCCACTTCGTGTAGAGGGCCTTGGCAGCGGTGGCATCGAATTTCGAGTAGGGGTCGGCACCATCGCCGAGGTAGCCTTGCAGGCCCTTGCTGATGACGCCCCCAGTCGCGGGCTGACAGGTGATCGAGTGAGCGCACGCTATGTCGGTCAACTGTGCGCGGTCGATTGCCATGGAGATCGCCCTGCGCCCATCGAGGCCAGGGTCGCTGGCGTTGGTCGTGTCGCTGCCTGGGGTAGCCCCAAGCTTGGATGCGAACGGACCCTTGACGAAGTTGAAACCGAGGGCGGTGCTGCGGGCGCCCGGGAAGATCGTGAGCAGCTTGCTCTTGGTCGGGTCGTTCTTATACCGAAGAACGTCGTCCGGCCCGGGTCCGTTGTTGGCCATGCCGACGACGTCGTAGCCGCCGGACTCGAACTTCTTGACACGCGAGACGTCGTCAATGCCGATGACGTTCTCGGTCCAGTGGTCGTCACCGCCGCCGGCGGCGATTGCCTTCTGGTCCAGGGCCTCGGCGGCCGTGGGCATCGCGAGCTGAGTCAGCCAGAAGCCGGCCGGCGCAGCGAGCTGAGCCTTGAGCGTGTACGCGTCCGGCGCGCTCAGGCCTGAGATCGTGGTCGATTTGCCGTTCTCAACGTCGAAGGCGCCTTTGAGCGCTTCGAGGTTGCTGGCGTACGCGTCGTTCAGGCGCAGCGTCCGGGTCCAGCTCCAGACCCAGTCGGCGGAAGTGACCTTGTCGCCGTTCGAAAAGACCACATCGTGCCGAAGCGGGAAGGTCCATGTCAGCCCATCGGCCGAGATGGTGGGCAGAGCGCTGGCCCCATCGGGCTGGACCTTGAGGTTGTTGTCAAACCGGTAGAGCCCCGTAAACACCTCGTTGAGAAACGTGATGTCGACGGCCGAACTCACATGAGCCGGATCCAGGCTCGTGACGTCGTTTGACAGTCCGAAGCGGAACGTCTGGTCGGCGGCGAGAGTCTCACCGTTCCCGCCTCCACCGCCGCCACAGCCGACGACTACGAATAGTGCTCCCAACGCGACGGCGAGGGAACGGAACTTGGAGCTTCCAGTCATACAACCTCCTCAGGAAAACAAGCCGAGGAAGGCGCAAAGCTCCGGTGCCATCCTCGACATCCATCGCCCTCTTCCCGGAGGTCCGGGGCGAGAGTGCGCCGGCGATAGACTTCGCCACCTCGCGATGGCACCGCTACTCCACGGTCATCTTGGGCCCTAGACCCCCCTGGGGTCAAGCTCCCGAAGGGTTCCTGGAGCGCGGCGACCCGGTGCCCGGCTCGACGGGCATGGCATGATCGGTCGATGAGCATGGTCGGGGTCGGCAGGCGGAGGCTGGAAGGCGGCGAAAAGGTCACCGGAGCGACCCGGTTCACGGCCGATCTCGACCTGGCGGGCCTCCTTCACGTCCAGCTGGTTTTGAGCCACCTGGCGAGCGCCCGGATCCGCAGCCTCGAGACCGGCGCCGCGAGATCGGCGCCTGGCGTGTTCGCGGTGTTCACGGGTGCCGACCTCGCGCTGGCCGGCGCCGGGCAAGAACGGGCCCTGGCGGTCGACCGAGTGTTCTATGCAGGCCAGCCGGTGGCGGCGGTCATCGCCGCGAGCGAGGCCGCCGCGGTCGACGGGGCGGCTCTGATCGAGGTCGACCTCGAGTCGCTCCCGGCCAGCGTCGACGCCGAGTCCGCCATGAAGGAGGGCACTCCGAGCCTCAAGCGCGGCCACGTCGCGCCGGCGCTGGCCGGCGCCGACGTGGTCATAAAAGAGACATATCGCCTGGCGGGCGTCCATCACTCGCCGCTAGAGCCGCATGTTGCGATCGCGCGCCCCGAGCCCGATGGCGGGATGACGATCTGGGCGCCGACTCAGGGACCGTTTCAGCTGCGCGAGGAGATCTCCAAGCTCCTCGAGGTGCCTGCGCAGAAGGTCCGCGTCGTGCCCATGCCGATTGGTGGCGGCTTCGGGGGCAAGGTTTCACTGCTCGAAACGCTGCTGGCCCTGCTCGCACGGCGCACGGGCCGACCGCTTCGCCTGACGCTGACCCGGCAGCAGGAGTTCGCGGTCGCGCACCCGGCGCCCGCGGCCGTTTTCGAAATCGAGCTCGGCGCCAAGCGGGATGGAAAGCTGGTGGCGCTGCGGGCCCGGTATCACTACGACAACGGAGCAAGCAGCGGTTGGCACGCCGGGATCACGGGTTCGTTCCTCGGAGGGACGTATCGAATCCCCAACTTCGAGCTGACCGGATACGAGGTCGCCACCAACAAAACGCCGGTGGACGCGTATCGGGGTCCGGGCGGTCCCCAGGCGTACTTCGCCCTCGAGTCGGCCATGGACGAGCTGGCGATCGAGCTCGGCATGGACCCGATTGAGCTCCGGCTGCTGAATGCGTCGAAAGAAGGCGATCCGAACGCCCAGGGTGAACCGTGGCCGCGAATCGCCATGTTCGAAGTTCTCGAGGAGGCGCGGCGGCATCCCATGTACACGGCGGCCTGCGGACCAGGCGAGGCCGTCGGTGTGGCGATCGGGTCGTGGGGCGGCGCGCGCACTCCGGCAGCGGCGGGATGCCGGGTCGAGCCGGATGGGACGCTATCGGTCCTGATCGGGACACCCGATGTCAGCGGGGCCACGACCGGGCTCGCCATGATCGCCGCCGAGGCGTTTGGCATGTCGACGGACAAGGTGAGGATCGAGACCGGTGAGACGGGTATCGCCCCGTTCGGACCGATCGCCGCCGGCAGCCAGACCACGTACAGCATCGGTGGCGCAGTGCGCGAAGCTGCGCTCGAGGCGCGGCGCCAGCTGTTCGAGATCGCGACTGAAGAGCTGGAAGCCGGCCCCGAGGACCTCGAGATCGTCGACGGCCGCGTGATGGTGCGCGGCGTCCCCGATCGATTCGTCGAGATCACCCGGCTCGTCACCCTCAGCACCGAGTTCATGGGCCGGCACAAGCCCATCCAGGCCAGCGGCCGGTCCGCGGTGCGGAGCGCCTCGCCGCAGTTCACAGTCCAGATCGCGCGCGTCAAGACAGACCCCGAGACGGGCGCGTTCCAGCTCACCGGTTTGGCCGCCATCCAGGACGTGGGCAAGGCGATCAACCCTCCCGAGGTGGAGGCGCAGATCCACGGCGGCGCCACCCAGGGGCTCGGGCGGGCGCTCGGAGAGCAGCTCGCTTACGACAGCGATGGACAGCTGCGCACGGGCAGCTTCCTCGACTACGAGCTGCCGACGGCCGACCAGATGCCCGACATCGACGTGCGCCTCATCGAGGTCCCCTCACCAGGGGGACCGCTCGGGGCCAAGGGCGTGGGCGAACCACCCGCCATCCCCGGGCCGGCAGCGCTCGCGAACGCTCTCGCGCGGGCGACCGGGATCCGCGTGCGCGAATTGCCGATCGATCGCTCGGCATACGTCCTCAAGGTGCTCTCCAGACAGCCGTAGTGAGCATCGCGCAGGACGTGCCTGCATCCGTCGACAGAGGCAGTCCGGGCTCTTCGATGCGGGCCTACATCGCCCATACCCTGCCCGACGTCTCTCCGATTGTCGTCTGCAATCGCGCCCCTCGTGAACCCAGGCCGGAGGGAGGCTTCAAACGCGGAGCGGGAGGCGTGATCACCGCCCTGCTCACAGAGGCGGAGGCGATGGAGGCGGATTGGGTCGCGGTCGCGCGCAACGACGACGAGCGGCAGCTGGCCACCAGCCACGGCGCGATGGTCACAGTCCCCCTGCTGAATTCAACGGGCCGGCTGCACTATGCGATGCCCACCAAGGAGCAGTACGACATGTACTACGGGGTGTTCGCGAACCCTGTGCTCTGGTTCATCCAGCACTACCTGTGGGACCTCGGCAACGAACCCGTCATCGACGACCGCATCCATCAGGCCTGGGCGGAGGGTTACGTTGAGGTCAACCGCCAGGTGGCGGCGAAAGTGGTCGACGTCGCCCGGAAGGCGCCGCGACGGCCCCTGGTCCTCGTCCACGATTATCAGCTGTACCTGGTCCCTGGGCTGGTGCGAAAGGCGTTGCCGGGGGCGATGCTGCAGCACTTCGTGCATGTGCCATGGCCGACGCCGCAGTACTGGAAGGTGCTCCCAAAGGCAATGCGCGACGCGATTCTCGAGGGTTTGCTCGGATGCGACATCGTCGGCTTTCAGTCGAGCCTCGACGTGCGCAATTTCCTCCTTACGTGCGAGGAGAATGCCGGGCTCCAGGTCGATGAGCGCGAGCGGGCGGTTTTCTATGGAGGCCGGGTCGTTTACGCGCGCCATTACCCGATCTCGATCGACGTCGCGACGACGTCGCGGCTCGCCGCATCACGCGGCGTCAAGCGCCAGGAGCGCGACCTGGCGTCGTGGCGCCCGCCGCGCTTGATCGCGCGGATCGACCGGACGGATCCGTCCAAGAACATCGTCCGGGGATTCATCGCCTATGACAAGCTCCTCCGCTACCACCCCGAGCTGCGGGGCGAGGTCCAGTTCTGGGCCTTCCTGCAGCCGTCGCGCCAGGACGTGGCCGTCTACAGCCGCTACCTCCGGCAGATCCGCCAGACCGTGGGTCGCATCAACAGCGAGTTCGGCACCGAGAGATGGCTCCCGATTCGGCTGGAGATTGGCGAGAGCGAGCGCAAGGCGATCGCATCGCTCAAGAACTTCGACGTGCTGGTGGTCAATCCTGTTTACGACGGGCTCAACCTCGTGGTGAAGGAAGGCGCGCTTGTCAACGCGACCAACGGCGTGATCGTCCTTTCGGAGAATGCGGGCGCCCACGAGGAGCTGCAGGCGCACGTCCTGTCCATCAACCCGTTCGACGTGGAGGCGACGGCGGCGGCGATGTACGCGGGGCTGACCATGGGTGTGGAGGAGCGGCGGCGGTTGCACGATGGGGCGCGCGAGGTCGTGCGCACCAACGACATCACGCGGTGGATCAGCAGGCAGGTGCAGGACATTCGGGACCTGGTGGCCACGAACCCGCGCTCAGCGAGCCGCGAAGCCTAACCAGCCTCCCCACGAAGTGACGAGTCGGCCTTTCGCCTCCCCACCATGTGGGGAGGTCGGCGCGCGCAGCGCGCCGGGTGGGGAATCGCAGTCTTTAGAAGCCGTGCACACGACACTCTTAACAAGCGAGCTTGATTGGAAGGTTTGGAGCGGCGATGGTGGGCCGGTGCACTCGCCCGAGGTCTCCAACGCCCGCTGGTTACGCAACAACATGACCGAAACCGAGCGTCGCGTCTGGTCTCGGTTGCGCGGCAGGCAGGTGGGAGGCTACAAGTTTCGGCGCCAGGTCCCGGTCGGATCCTACGTTGTCGACTTCATGTGTTTATCGGATCGCCTGGCGATTGAGGTCGATGGACCGCTGCACGAAGACGAAGAGTCGGACGAGCGTAAGACGAAATTTCTGCAAGCCCAGGGCTACCACGTACTTCGTATCCCTGTGAGCGACGTCGATGAGTCGCTAGACGATGTGATCCACGGAATCTACTTGGAGCTGGCTTATCCCACGCGCCTGGGTTAGTGCGACTCCCCACCTTAGGCCCAGTCGGCCAGCATCTGCAAGAACTCGGTCGCCTGGTGAGGGCCGTCCAGGACCAGGTCGCAGCGCACGAAGAGGTTGGCTGGGACTTCGGGCGAGCTCACCCCGATACACATATGAGGTATGGGGTGCGCGCTCAGCACTTCGAAGGCAGCCCGATCGTTTTCGTCGTCGCCCATGCAGATGACGCCGCCGGGATCGACCTCGTTCAGCAGCGCCGCGAGCGCCGTGCCCTTGCCGGCAAATGGCGTGTGGACCTCGATGACCCGGCGCCCCTGGGCGCCTGCAAGACTCGTTGCCTTGAGCAGCGGGCGCAGCAGCGCCATCGCTTCCTCGCCCGTGATCTGAGCCGCGCGCAGGTGCACGGTCGTGCTGGCCGGCTTGATCTCGATCCTGGCGCCCGGGATCGAGGCCACAAGTTTCGCTGCCTCGGCGTTGAATCGCTCCAGCGCCCGCTTCTCATCAGGAGTGAGCGGCGGCAGCCCGCTGTCGCCGATGAGACGCACGCTCCTTACCGGCACCAGCCGCGGCAGCTCGGCGCTGGTGCGGCTGCTGAGAACCACGACCTGTTTCAGCGCGAGCGAAAGGCGCCGCAAAGCGTCGAGTGCATCGGGCACCGCGACGGTTTGGGAAGGATCTGGACCAATGTCCGCAAGCGTGCCGTCGAAATCCGTGACGAGCAGGATCTCGCGTGGCGAAATGGCTGACACCGGCGATCGTCGCCAGACATCCGCGATCTCCTCGAGCTCCGCGCGCACCACCCTAAGTTAGATCTGTGGCTGGTGACGGCGCACGATCCCGGCTAGCTCCGCGCTTGGCGGCAGCGTGCCGAACGTCCGGCCTCCCTTGGAGTCGAGACGCGACGCGCAGAACGCCTCGGCGACCGCGGGATCGCCGTGACGCACCAGCAGAGACGCCTCCAGGGCGACGGCCATCAGCTCCACGACCCTGCGTGCGCGAGCCTCCACATCAGTCTGGTCGGACAGCTGTCGCTTGAGCTCGTCGACCGCGTCGTCAAGCCTTGGATCCGATCCGCGAGCCTCTTCGACCTCATTCACGAATGCCGTCACGGCCTCAGGCTCGCGAGCCATCGCCCGCAGCACGTCCAGGGCGTTGACGTTTCCCGATCCCTCCCAGATGGAGTTGAGCGGCGCATCCCGATACAGGCGCGGCATGATCGATTCCTCGATGTAGCCATTGCCGCCATGACATTCGAGCGCCTCCGACACGACCGCGATCGCCCGCTTGCACGTCCAGTACTTGGCGACCGCGAGAGCCAGGCGCTTGAACGCCGTCTGCTCCGCATCGGAGGCGCGATCGAATGCGCCGGCCAATCGCATCATCAGCACGGTGGTCGCCTCCGACTCCACGGCGAGATCGGCGAGGACGTTCACCATCAGCGGCTGCTCGCTCAACAATCGCCCGAACGCGCTGCGGTGGGCGGTGTGATGGGTCGCCTGAGCGACCGCCTGGCGCATCAGCGCGGCCGAGCCGATGACGCAGTCGAGGCGCGTGTGGTTGACCATCTCGATGATCGTCCTCACTCCTCTTCCCTCTTCCCCGACCATCACCGCCCACGCGCCGTCCAGCTCGATTTCGGCTGATGCGTTGGAGCGGTTGCCGAGCTTGTCCTTCAGGCGCTGAATGTGAAACGCGTTTCGCGCGCCGTCGTCGAGGACGCGCGGAAGTAGAAAGCACGACAGCCCACCCGGCGCCTGTGCGAGGACCAGGAACGCATCGCACATGGGCGCCGAGCAGAACCATTTGTGGCCGGTGAGCAGGTGCGCGCCGTCGGTGCCGGCGGGAACGGCGCGGGTCGTGTTGGCGCGCACGTCCGAGCCGCCCTGCTTCTCCGTCATCGCCATACCGACGAGCACGCCACGTTTGCTTGCGGACGGCCGCAAACCCGGGTCGTAGTCGAGCGTGGTCATGCGCGGCTCCCAGCGCGCGGCGAGGTCGGGCTGCTTGCGCAGGGCGGGAATCGCCGCATACGTCATCGAGACCGGGCAGCCGTGCCCGCCCTCCACCTGCGACCAGACATAGAAAGCCGCCGCCCGGGCCGCATGCGCTCCCGGGCGTGGCTCGCGCCACGGCAGAGCGTGAAGCCCGTGGCCGATCGCGACCTCCATCAAACGGTGCCAGGCGGGATGGAACTCGACCTCGTCGATGCGGTTGCCAAACCGGTCGTGCGTGTGAAGCTGCGGAGGGTTGGAATTCGCCTGGAAACCCCAGCCGATCGCCTCCTCGGTGCCGGCGAGCTGCCCGAGCTCGTGGATCGTGTGGTGCGCCCACGAGGCGCCTTCGCGTTCGAGGGATTCGCGCAGGGCCAGGTCGGATTCGAAAAGGTTGTAGTTGAGGAGCGGCGGCGGTTGGTTGGTCACGTCGGCCGGATTCACGGCTACAGGCTAACGCCGCCCCGCCCCACTCCCGACTCCATCGGCGGCCGCGATTTCGCGCAGCGCGACCAGGTGACGGTCGAAGGTTCGCCTTCCGTCCTTGGTGATCGAAAGCCACGTCCGGCCCCGTTTGCCGACGAAACCCTTCTCGACCTTGATGTAGCCCGCCTGCTCGAGAGCGCTGATCTGCTTCGACAGCATCGAATCGCTGACCTCGACGTGATCCCGAACGAAGCTGAACTCCGCCTTGTTCGCTGCCGCCAGCAGAGCCACGATCGAAAAGCGGACCGGGTGAGCCAGCAGGTCGTCCAGCTCGTGCCGTGGATGGCTCACCTGCGCCCGATCAGCCAGGCCGCGACGAACAGAGGGATGACAGCCGCCAGGACGCTGCCGCCAAAGTGGGTCCCTGGCTGATGCGGCCCCCACCACCCGGTGGCGACGCTCACCCATATGACCGCGCCATTCCAGACCAGGAATGCCGCCACAGAGCCCAGCAGCCAGAGAATGCCCGCGCGGCTCCAGGCTCGAACCCGCCAGGCGAGGTAGATCGCCGCGGCCGACCCGCCGACAAAAATGGGCAGGATCCAGAGATTTCCTTGTCGCGGGTCGCCACTGAGGAGTGCCCCAATCGCGAGGTACATTGCCGCCACCACCAGCAGCGCCGGCCGGAACTGGCGATCAGAACGCCGAACCGCCGCGGCTCGTCTGTTGGCTTCGTCTAACGAAGCACGCGCGTCTTGTGGAGTCGGCGATGAATCGGTCATTAAGTCCAACCTAGCACATACTTTCCATTTTGGCAAGTACATGCCACTTTGGACTATCCGTTGAGCTCGGCCACCAGGCGTAGCTGCTCCTGCCGCTCCTCGGCGTCGAAGGTCATCGGCGAGACGATCAGGGTTTCCACGCCGGCGTCGCGGAATGCCCGCAGCCGCTCGCGGGCGCGGTCCTTGGGCCCCGCGATGGTGGTCATGTCGATGAGCTCGTCCGGGAGCGCCTCCATCGCGGCCGCCTTCTGCCCGGTGAGATAAAGGTCCTGCACCTCGCGCGCAGCGTCCTCGAACCCATACGACGAAACGAGGCGGTTGTAGAAGTTCTGCTCGCGCGAGCCCATGCCACCGACATATAGAGCCAGCACGGGACGCATGGCGTCACGCGCGCCGGCGATGTCGTCGCTGATCAGTACGTTGACCTGGGGGCAGATTCGGAAATCGTCGAGCGCGCGCCCGCCGCGAGCCGCGCCCTCCTCGAGCGGCACCCGCAGCTTGGAGACATGCTCGGGCGAGAAGAACACCGGCAGCCACCCGTCCGCGATCTCGCCCGCGAGCGCGACGTTCTTGGGGCCGAGCACGGCCAGGTAGATGGGAATGCTTTCCTGGACCGGCCGGATCGTGAGCTTGAGCACCTTGCCGGGCCCGTCGGGCAGCGGCAGGTCGAGCGTCTCCCCGTGGTACTCGACCTTCTTGTGGGCGAGCGCCATGCGCACGACCGCGACGTAATCGCGCGTGCGCTCGACCTGATGGGGAAAGCGCACCCCGTGCCAGCCCTCGGAAACCTGCGGGCCCGAGGTGCCGAGGCCGAGCAGCATGCGGCCGTTGGAGATCTGGTCGATCGTGGCGGCCGTCATAGCCGTCATCGCGGCGCTGCGGGCCGGGATCTGGAAGATGCCGGCGCCGAGCTTGATGCGGCTCGTGCCGGCTGCGAGCCAGGCCAGTACCGAGGCGGCGTCAGAGCCATATGCCTCGGCCGCCCAGATGGAGTCGTAGCCGAGATCTTCAGCAGTGCGTGCGATCTCGAGCTGCTGGGCGGCGGTGATCCCCATGCCCCAGTAACCGACGCTGATCCCGAGCTTCACAAAACCTCCCGTGCCGCCGAATCCAATCGACTCGAATCGAGTGTATTGTCGTCTGGGGGGTCGTAACCGGCCCCGGGGAGGTTGCGCATGGATTACCACGGTCCCGGTTTCGTTGGATTTCACATCTTTTTGGTCCTGCCGCTGGTCCTGCTTGTGGTGGCGGGTGTAACCGTGCTGGCCATTTGGGCGATCAGGGAATCGGCCCGGCCGCACCCCGTGGGTCCCACTCGCATGCCCATGGACCCGATGGCGGCTCAGGCGCCCCGCGAAACCCCGCTCGAGATCCTGGCCCGCCGATTCGCCTCAGGCGAGATCAACGCGGAAGAGTACGAGCGCGCAAGGGACCTGCTCGGAGGCGGCCCGAAGACCTAGAACGACGTCGGCCGCCTGATCAGTGGCCGCCGCTCACGAGCAGGAAGATCAGGAACGCGTTCAGGCTCAGGATCACGCCGACCACGAGCGTCGCGATGCCCGTCGTCGATGCCTTGTTGACCAGCGAGCCCATCAGGTCGCGGTCGCGGCAGAACAGGACCAGGGGGATGAGCGCGAACGGGATCCCAAACGACAGCACGACCTGGCTGAGCACCAGCGCGCGCGTCGAATCGAAGCCGATCGCGATCACCAGGAGGGCAGGCGCCATCGTGATGGCCCGCCGGAGGAACAGCGGAATCCGGCGGTGGATGAAGCCCTGCATCACAATCTGGCCGGCGAGCGTGCCGACCGACGAGGACGAGAGGCCCGAAGCCAGCAGGCCGAGCCCAAAGAAGATGTCGGCTCCATGGTCGAGCGTGTGGCCTAGCGCATGGAAGGCGTCGTCGAGGCTCTGGACGTGGATGTTGTGCGCGTGGAGCGCAGCCGCGGCGATCGTCAGCATCGCAACGTTGATGACGCCCGCAAGGCCCATCGCGATGATCACGTCCCACTTTTCGAAGTTGAAGATCTTCTTCTGCTCCGCATCGGTCGCTCCGACAACCCGCCGCTGCGTCAAGGCCGAGTGCAGGTAGATCACGTGCGGCATCACCGTCGCCCCGAGGATGCCGACGCCCAGCAGGACGCTCTCGGTGCCGTCGAACCGCGGCACGAGCAGGCCGGTCGCCACCGCGCCGACCGACGGCCGCGCGAGGACGACCTCGAAAGCGAACGCGGCCACGATCACGCCGACCAGCATCGTGATCACCGCTTCGAAGCCGCGAAAACCGCGTGACTGCAGTGACAGGATCCCGAACGCCGCGAACGCGGTGATGATGCCGGCCAGGAAGAGCGGGATGGCTGGGAAGATCAGGTGGATGCCGATGGCGGCGCCGATGAACTCCGCGAGGTCGGTGGCCATCGCGATGACCTCGGCCTGGACCCAGAGCCCGACCACGACCGGATAGGGAAATTTC
>WNFI01182225.1_pt1 | contig 12294 bp, 11 predicted proteins | sample 5400471 | NCBI WGS metagenome assembly WNFI01 (sample SAMN13153348, study PRJNA577476) | soil metagenome | isolation source: 100 cm saprolite on Douglas fir-dominated hillslope | place: USA:California | collected 2013-09-17 | reverse complement strand
GGACGGCGACAGGTTCACACGCTCGGCGAGTTCGGCATTGGTCAGCCGCCCGTCCCGCATCAGTTCGCGAAGAATCGCGCGGTCCCGTTGATCGATTGCGTCTTCTTGCATGAATCTCCTAAAGTTCTCGTGATCTGCACAATATAATTGTGCAATTGATCGATACGGCGTCAAGTTCGGCCGAAAATTCCCAATCTGTCAAGCTAGTCTTGGCGCATTCAGCCTTTAGGAGTCGGCAATGCTGGTGGGTGTGCCCAAGGAAATCAAAGACAACGAATTTCGCGTCGGGATGACGCCGGCGACGGTTGCCGAACTGAGCCATCACGGTCACTCCGTCCTGGTGGAAACGTCCGCTGGCCTTGGCTCGGGGTTGACCGACGAAGAGTATCGCGCCGCGGGTGCTGCGATCGTCGACGGCGCGGCGGAGATCTTCGCCCGCGCCGACATGGTCGTGAAGGTGAAGGAGCCGCAAGCCTCCGAGCGCAAGATGCTGCGGAAGGGGCAGACGCTGTTCACCTATCTGCACCTCGCGCCAGACCTCCCCCAGACCCAAGACCTGATCACCAGCGGCGCGGTCTGCATCGCCTATGAGACCGTCACCGCTTCCACCGGAGGCCTGCCGCTGCTGGCGCCGATGTCTGAGGTCGCGGGCAGGCTGGCCCCTCAGGTTGGCGCGCATTCGCTGGAAAAGGCTTCCGGCGGCCGTGGCGTCCTGCTCGGCGGCGTTCCCGGCGCGCCCGCGGCCCAAGTGGTGATCATTGGCGGCGGGGTGTCCGGCACCCACGCCGCGACCATCGCGCTCGGCATGGGCGCCCAAGTGACAGTCCTGGACCGTTCGCTGGAGGTGCTGCGGCGGCTGTCCGTGCAGTTCGACGGACGGGTGCAGACCGTCTTCTCGACCCGCGCGGCGATCGCGGAGTTCGTGAAGAACGCCGACATGGTGATCGGTGCGGTGCTGGTTCCCGGGGCCTCTGCGCCGAAACTGATCACCCGCGAGATGCTGGGCACGATGATGCCCGGCAGCGTGATCGTGGATATCGCGATCGACCAGGGCGGCTGCGCCGAAACCTCAAAAGCCACCACCCATTCCCATCCGACCTATGTCGTCGACGGCGTCGTGCATTATTGCGTCGCCAACATGCCCGGCGCGGTGGCGCGGACGTCCACCTTCGCGCTGAACAACGCGACACTGCCGTTCACCCTGTCGCTCGCCGACAAGGGTTGGCGAAAGGCGCTGACCGAGGATCCGCATCTGCGCGCCGGCCTCAATGTCTGCGCCGGCCAGGTGACGTGTGAACCCGTCGCCGCCGCGCACGGCCTACCCTATCGGGCTGCCGAGACGTTGCTTGGCTAGGCGGCCCGGCTAAAGCGCCGCCAGCACCGCCTTGGTGATGTCGGCGGTGCCGTTGCGGCCGCCGAATTCGATCGGCTTGATGCCGTCGGCATAGGCCTTGTCGACGGCGCGCTCGATGGTCTCACCGGCTTCCGCGGCGCTCTCCAGGCCGTGCTTGTCGGCAAGCCAATCCAGCATCATCGCGGCCGAGAGGATCATGCCGGTCGGGTTGGCCTTGCCCTGCCCCATGATGTCGGGCGCAGTGCCATGGCATGGCTGGAACACCGCGTAACGGTCGCCGATGTCGGCGGAGGGTGCCATGCCCATACCGCCGATCAGGCCCGCGGTCATGTCGGAGAGGATGTCGCCGAACATGTTTTCCATCACCATGACGTCGAAATCCCAGGGTCGCTTGACCAGCATTGCCGAGCAGGCATCGACATAAAGGCGGTCCGTCTTTACCTCCGGATGACGCTGAGCGGCCTCGTCGAACATCTCGCGAAAGAACGCGAACGCCTTGAAGACATTAGCCTTATCGACACAGGTTAATCCGCCATTGACACGGCCGCGCGCCTTGCGTCGCTCGGCAAGGCGGAAGGAAAACTCGAACAGCCGCTCCGAGGTCTTGCGCGTGATCACGAGCGTCTCGCGCGCCTCCTCATGCGTGACGACGCCCTTTCCCATCGAGGCGAACAGGCCTTCGGTCGATTCGCGGATCACGACCAGGTCAATGCCGCGTTGATCGGCTCTAACGATCGGGCTCGGCACGCCCGGGATCAGCCGCGCCGGACGCACACCGGCGTAAAGGTCGAAATGAAAGCGCAGCTCGACCTGCGGCATGATCTCGGTGTTGTCAGGATAGCGCACCGACGGCAGACCGCAGGCGCCGAGCAGAATCGCGTCCGCCTCCTCGCACAGCCGGATGGTCGAGTCCGGCATCGATTTGCCGGTTTCGCGATAATGGTTGGCGCCGGCCGGCGCCTCGGTGAAGCGGAATTTCAGATCGGATTTCGCCTCTATCTTGCGCAGCATTTCGAGCGCCGGCGCCATCACTTCCGGGCCGATCCCGTCGCCAGCCAGGACTGCGATGTGGAGCGCGTTATTCGCGGACATGGAGTTTTCCTTACTAATCGATCTCGACGGGTGTTTATTGCGCGTCATGCCCGGCCTCGTGCCGGGTATGCGCACTTCATTGTATATCAGTGACGCGTGGATGGCCGGGACAGGCCCGGCCATGACGGAGAAATAGGCAAGGGCCGGCTACGGCGTCAGGATCGCGCGGCCGACCAGCCGGCCCTTCTGCAGGTCGACCAGTGCCTCATTGGCCTTGGCGAGCGGCATCGGTGTCACCGGGATCGGGGGAATATTCTTGGTGCGGACGAGGTAGTCGAAGCCGAGCTGCGCGGTGGCGGCATTGCCGACCAGATCGATCACCGCGCGGATCGGCTCGTCGGCCTTCTTCATCAGTTGCTCCAGCGCATCCGGGGCCTTGCCGTCGACGGTCGCGAGCGCACCCGCCTGCTCGGCCGCTTCCCGCTTCCTGGCATCGATATCGACCACGATGGCGCCCTTGCCGCCCATCGCCTTCAACAGCGACAGCGCCATCAGGCCGAGACCGCCGGCGCCGAAAATCACGATCGGGGTACCGAAATCCTTTTCGACCTTCTTGAGTGCGCTGTACGTGGTGACGCCCGAACAGGCGTAGGGCGCGGCCGTAATGGGATCGAGCCCCCTCAGGTTCAGAAGATATTTCGGATGCGGCACCGTCATGTGGTCGGCATAGCCGCCGTCGCAATAGACGCCGAGCGAAGCCGGCTTCAGGCACATGTTCTCGTCGCCTGCGAGACAGCTCGCGCATTTGCCGCAGCCGAGCCAGGGATAGGCCAGCGCGACGTCGCCGACCTTGAGATCGCCCTTGTCGCTGTCCTTGACGTCAGGCCCGAAGGCCACGACCTCGCCGACCGTCTCATGCCCCATCGTGCGTGGCAGCGACACGCCGCGGTCTTTCAATGAGAGACGCTGGCGCCCATGGCCGAGATCGTAACCGCCTTCCCAGATGTGCAGGTCGCTGTGGCAGACGCCGGCGGCCTTGACCTTGACCAGGACCTGGGTGCCCGAAGGCTCGGGCGTCGGCTGATCCACTTCCTTCAAGGGAGCGTTGAAATCGGCTACCTGGAAACTCTTCATCTCGTCTCTCCCCGAAGTTCTTGCTTTCCGCGGACATTGCCATGTATCGCCGGGCAGCGTCGAGACGAAGCCGTGGTTTTCGTTCGGGATTTCATGATGGCCGGGCTCCGGCCCCTTCCGTCCCGCTTCGGCGGGCAGCACTCAACCCAATACTATCAGTGGATTTGTTCTTCCTTTGTGCTAATAGCCAAAAATGCACGGAGGTAACATTCGGTGGCAGGCAATTTCTGGTCCTACGTCTTCGACGGGCATTCACGGCCCCAAAAGTTTCGATTGCCGGCAACGGCGCGATTGCTGGCGATCGCCCTCATCCTTCCATCCGCGGCGGTTTGCGGGACCACGGGGCCGGGCAGAATCGAGCTGTTCGGGCACGAGATCGTCGTTCGCTCGTTCGTCAAGCATCAGGGCGAAGCGATTTGGGAAACGGATGTCCTCACTATCGACAAGAAGGTCCTGCTGAGGGATCGCCAGATTCACATCTGGGACAGCGGTTCTTTCGAAGGTCTCGGATTTGCAGTCGGCATGCACACCAGCGGAGCGATGTGTGACAATCATTTCTTCGTGCTGGTTTTTCCCGACAACGCGCCGCCGCGCATTGAAGGTACGTTCGCTGCCTGCTGGGTCAGGTACGCCATCGAAAAGGACCACGTCATCTTTGAAACGGAGAACGGGGACCCTGGCGTGCAAGATCAGGATCTCCGATCGCGCTGGATCTGGACAAGGCGCGGTCTTGGCGCTCAACAGCGCTTCAAGATCAAGACGGGCGTTGTGGGCAAGTTGCTGCAAAGTCGCTCCATCCAGCAGCCTTCCGACCTGCTGGAACACGCCGAGTTCACCGGTCAGATTGCCCAACTCGCCAAGGACTCGCACTTTGCGGAAGACGTCCTGTTTGGAATCATAAAAGGCCCCGGCACGGTGCGCTACGAGGGCAATGTCTTGCTCGGCAAGGCGTGTCAGGCCGGGGACTGCAGCTTGGGCTCTCTGCTTGTCGCCGTGGACCTTGCAACGAACCGGCTCTACCTCGCTTTGAAGCGCGGCGACAAATCCGCAATCATTGCGCCCGAGCAGACGACATGGCCATCCAGCGCGCAAAACGAGTTCGGCGAATGGACCTCGCAATCGGACGGCAAGTGATGAAAATCGGGCTCCGCCAAATGCCCTTTGTCGTCGAGATCAATGAATGACGGCAGGCGGCGAACTTACCGGGAGCGACCAGCCGGTATACTGGATCGTTGATCGCCTCACGTCAGATCGGCAGCAATCGCAACCGGCAAGTTGACCGGCTGCGAGAGCGAAGCGCTTTGCTAATTCCGCTCGGCGACAATCGGCTAGCCAGAGAACGCGGCGATCGCTTGTTCCGAAAGGCCGGCCTCCTTCAGCAACGCGCGCGTGTGCTCGCCCAAGGTCGCCATCCGCGGTGCCGCCGCGACCTTGGCGCCCGACATCCGAAACGGCAGATTGAGAACCTTGAACGTGCCGCCGGCGTCCTCCACTAGCGACATCGCGCCGCGATGGGCGATCTGCGGATCGCTCAAGGCTTCGCCGACGGTGCGATAGGCCGACGACGGAACACCCTCCTTGCCCAACGCGGCGAGACAATCTTCCGTGGTCACCGCGCGCGACCAGGATTCAACGCCCTGCATCATCTCCGCCCAGTTGCTGCGGCGGTCGGCATAGGCTGCGAAACGCTGATCGCCGATCCATTCCGGACGCCCGATCACCTTCATCAGGCCCTGAAACGTCTTTTCGCTGGCGATCGCGACCATCACATAGCCGTCCGCCGTTTCGATCGGGCCGAACATCGGACGCGAAGTCTGCTGCACCTCGAATTGCGACCACTGCAATTCGTTCAAGGTCAGGCTGAGCATCGATTCCAGCATCGACACGTCGATATGCTGGCCGCGCTGGGTGACGGTGCGCTGGTACAACGCGGCCGAAATGGCGCCGAAGGCATAGACCCCGGTCAGGACGTCGGCGTGATAGATGCCGCAATAGTCCGGCCGGCTTCGGCCGGGCTGATAGGCTAGATGCGCCATATCGTACCCCGACGCCGCGTGGATGACCGGCGCATAGGCCGGAAGTTCCGCCGACGGGCCGGTCTGGCCGTAACCGGAAATCGAGCAGTAGACCAGCTTCGGGTTGAGTGCACGCAGCGTCTCGTGATCGAGCTTCAACCGACGCATCACGCCTGGACGAAAATTCTCCAACAGGATATCGACATTCGCAACGAGCTTGCGAATCACTTCGGCGCCGTTGGACGACTTCAGATCGAGCACCAAGCTTTTCTTGCCGACATTGAGCTGACCGAACGCGGTGCTGCAGCCGTTGCGCACCGGCGGGCGGGTTCGCATGGTCTCGCCGTCAGCGGTTTCGACCTTGATCACCTCCGCGCCCATGTCCGCCAGCATGCGCGCGCAATGCGGACCGGCGATCGTTGTTGAAAAATCGAGCACGCGGAGTCCTGCGAAGCATCCTGTCAAACAGCTCTCATCGTTCATGGTTAGGGTCATCCTTGAAAGTTCCCTCAGATCGCTTTGGTTAGTGAATCCAAAATGCACCGCTCCGCCAGAAAAAGCCCACGCCAAATAGAAACAAAAGCTTCGCTCTTGCATTGTATGGAATTGGACCCATTCTTGCATAAGTCCGTGGTTGCATAAGTCATCCGTGCATCAGCCGGTCTAGGGCGCGCGTCGAGGTCTTTTGTTGAAAGTACTCTTTGTCACGACAGAAATGGATGACTTCGTCCGCGTTGGCGGGCTCGCAGCGGTTTCCGCCGCTCTGCCTCGGGCGCTTCGCCCCTGGTCGGATATCCGGGTCTTGCTTCCCGGCTACCGCGATGTCGTCGAACAATTCACGCATATTCAGATCGTTGGCCACTGCGCCTCGCGCGGCGAAATGCCAGCCTGCATCCTCGGCCGGGCGGCCACCCGGGACGGCCTACCGGTCTACGTGCTGCTCTGTCCGCAGCTCTACGACCGGCCGGGCAACCCCTATGGCGACGAGCACGGGCGCGATTGGCCGGACAACGACATTCGCTTCGGCCGGCTGGCCTCGGCTGCGGCAGAGCTCGCCGCAGGCACATTGGACAAGAATTGGGCAGCCGACCTGGTTCACGCCAACGACTGGCAGGCCGCGCTCGTGCCGGCCTATCTCGCCTGGAGTGGCGCCAAGGTCCCCTCGATCCTGACTATTCACAACCTGGCCTATCAGGGCCTATTTCCCCGGGACACGCTGCGCCGGATCGGCGCGCCGGAAAGCTCCTTCCATATCGATGGATTGGAGTTCTACGACCAGTTGTCCTTCCTCAAGGGCGGCCTCATCTACGCCTCGCATCTGACCACCGTCAGTTCGACCTACGCGAAGGAGATCACCCAGCCGGAGCTTGGTTGCGGGCTCGAAGGCCTGCTGCGCATCCGGTCCGACGCGGCGCAGTTGACGGGAATCGTCAACGGCATCGACGAAAGCTGGGACCCGCGCTTCTGTGCGCAACTGGCGCAGCCGTTCGGCGCGGGCGATTGGGAAGGCAAGCGCGCCAATGCCGACTATGTGCGCGGGCAATTTGGACTCGCCGTGTCGCGCGGGCCGATCTTCGGTCTGGTCGCCCGGCTGGTGCATCAGAAGGGCATCGACCTCGTGCTGTCCGCCGCCGACGAGATCATCGATGCCGGCGGACAGATCGTCGTGACAGGTTCCGGCGAACCGGAGATCGAGCAGGCGCTGGTCGATGCGCATCGCCGCCGACCGGATGCGATCGGAGTGACGATCGGCTTCAACGACGGCCAGGCGCGACGCATTTTCGCCGGCAGCGACTTCACGTTGATGCCCTCGCGCTTCGAACCCGACCTTCATGGCGACGGATCGTCTGGACTCCATGCGCCGCAGCGCGATGGCGCGGTCCTTCAGTTGGGACCTGTCAGCCGCCTGCTACAGCGCGCTGTATCGCAAGACGGCATCGACTTGAGGGCGCGGTCTACGTCATCCATTCCACCTGCTCGTGCAAGATCACCGCGGAGAGCGGATCGAACTCGCCGGCCCAGGGCGCGCGTTCGAGCACAGCCTTGGTATGGGCGTAGCCCGCATTCCAGCGTCGCATGATGCCAGCCGGACTGAAATCGATGTCCTTGGTGTGAGTTTCGCGATCGAGCTGCGGCGCCAGCAGCCGGACCACATGCATCCGAGTCTGGCAGCCATAGCCGGTAAGCTCCCGCACCGCCGGATCGTTGCGCTCGGCTTCCGGCAGCCTTGCCGCGAGCTGGTTGATGACGTGCCGCAGCCGATGCGCCTGCTGGTGGCGCGCGATGTGGCTCGATATCCGGCTGGAATATTGCACGTCCTTGTGGCGATTGAGCACGTCGGCCATTGTCGACGGCTCCGGGCCTTCCGGATTCCACAGATGCACAGAGAAGATCAGCGAGTCCTTGCGCGGATAATCGTCGAACACCGCTTCGGTCGGGGTGTTGGAGAGAATGCCGCCGTCCCAGTAAAGCTCGCCCTCGATGCGCACGGCCGGGAACGCCGGCGGCAGCGCGCCCGACGCCAGGATGTGCTTGACCCCGAGCGCGCATTCGCGGCTATCGAAATAGCGCATCTGGCTCGTGCGCACATGCGCCGCGCCGACAGTCAGGCGCGGCTTGCCGAGATTGACCAGATCGAAATCGACGAGTTCGGTCAATGTCGCCTCCAGCGGCGCCGTCGAATAATAGCCGGCAAGCTCCGCACCGAGCGGAAAACCGTCGCCGACATGAGCAAGCGGGTTCGGCCGGAAAAATCCGGAAATGCCGCGCGTGATCGTCGACCAATAGGACAGCCTATCGTTGATCCCGGGAAATACCTCGCGAAACTTCCAGATCGGATCCTGCTCCATCCGCTTCCAGAATTCCTCGAGCCGCAAAAGTCGGTCCGGCGGCACATTGCCCGCGATCAGGCTGGCATTGATGGCGCCGATCGACGTGCCGATGATCCAGTCCGGCTCGATGCCGGCCTCATGCAGCGCCTGGTAGACACCGGCCTGATAGGAGCCAAGCGCGCCGCCGCCCTCCAGAACCAGTACGATCTGGCCGGGCAGGCCTCTCGCCTGCGACTCGATGGTCTGAGACGAGTTGTCCTGCTGATTGTCCTGCACGTCGTTCACACCCTGCTTCCGATTGAGCCGCCCTATGCCCTGATATTCGCTGCCGAAACGAGGAGGTTACACGGCTTTTGCGCCACCGGCATGCGGCGACGCCGTCCGCGCGGCGTCTGGACGCACGCGAGGCGCCTACGCGGCCAACATTATCGTTTGGGGTTTACGACGGAGGTCAGCGGACGGTCACGTCAGGCTGCGGCTCCTGCGGCGGCTCGTCATCGGCGATCGCGCGCCAGGCTGCCCCATCGAGATCGTCATACTGCCCGCTCTTCAGCGACCAGAGAAAGGCCAGCAATCCGGCAAGGCCAAGACCGAGCGCCAGTGGCACCAGAATGACGAGCACTTCCATCAGGTCCTCCCGCCACGCAATGCTGGATCGGACGCGGAGTTTGAACCCGCTTGCGCGGCTCCGACCTCGCCGCGGGCGCTGCGTGCCCGCAACGCGTTCAGCATCACCAGGATCGAGGAGCCGGACATCGCCGCCGCCGCGATCAGCGGCGTCACGATTCCGCTGATGGCGATCGGCACCGCCAGGAAATTATAGCCGACCGCGAGCCAGAGATTTTGCCGCATCAGATGCAGCGCCGTGCGCGAAAGGTCGATCGCAGCCACCACGGGCGCCAGCGGCTTGCCGAGAAACACGAGATCGGCGGTGGCCTGGCTCAGATGCGCGGCGCTGATCGGCGACATCGAGACGTGGGCCGCGGCCAGCGACGGCGCGTCGTTCATGCCATCGCCAACCATCAACACCTTGAAACCGCGCCGCTTCAGCACTTCAATCCGCGCGATCTTGTCGGCCGGGGTGACGCCCGCACGCCACTCGCTGATCCCCAGCGCGCTCGCCGCTGCCCGGACCGCCGGCTCCCGGTCGCCCGACAGAATTTCGAGCATAATGTTGCGCTGCTTGAGTGCTGCGATCACCATGCGCGCGTCCGGCCGCAGTCCCTGCCGCACGGCAAACAGGTATCTGTCTTCGCCCCGGCTGAACGCCACGATCGAGGCCTCGGGATCGGCCATCGCGTCATCTTCGGCCACCTGCTCCGCGCCGCAGAACGACGGCCGCCCCAACCTTGCTTCGACGCCGTCGATCGTACCGCGCACGCCCTGCCCCGGCTCCTCGACCACGCCGATCAAGGGCGACGTGGCGCCCGAGGCCTGCGCAATCGCTACCGCGACCGGATGATGGCTCGACAGCGCGAGCTGGCCTGCGAGAGCGAATATATTTGCTGGAATGTCGGCCGCGTTCACGACCTCGAGCTCCGGCAAGGTCAGCGTGCCGGTCTTGTCGAAGATGACGTGATCGGCCTCAGCGAGCCGCTCAATGGCGTCACCGGCATTGAGCAGCACGCCGGATTTGAACATCGCGCCCGATGCCACGGTCTGCACGGTCGGGATCGCGAGCCCGAGCGCGCAGGGACAGGTGATGATGAGAACGGCGATGCCGGTTACGATCGCATCATGCCAGCTTGCGCCCGCGAGTACCCAGCCCAGCACCGTCAACAGCGCAGTGGCGTGCACGAGCGGCGCATAGAGCCGCGAGGCGCGATCGGCGAGCCGCATGTAACGCGAGCGCGCCTGCAACGCGTTGTCCAGAAGCCGGGTGATCTCCGACAACAGCGTGGCTTCGGAGGCCGCGGCCACCCGCACCCGCAAGGTACCGGAAATGTTCAGCGAACCTGCATAGACCGCGGTGCCCTGCTCTGCCGCGACGTATAGCGTCTCACCGGTGATCAGGCTCTGGTCGATCTCGGATCGCCCCTCGATGACCGTGCCATCGACCGCGCAGCGCTCGCCGGGCCGGAGCAGCACGATGTCGCCGGGATGGATCGCCGCCACCGGGACTTCGGAAATCTCGTCGGCCCCGACGAACTTGGCCGCGGTCTCCGCTTTCAGGGCGGCAAGATTGCCCGCGACCGCTCTCGTCTTTCGCCGCATGTTCTGGTCGAGATAGCGTCCGACCAGGAGGAACGTCAGCAGCATGATGGCGGCATCGAAATAAGCATGTTCGGCGTGGTTGATGGTCTCGACCACCGACATGCCAAGCGCCAGGGTGACACCGATGGCGATCGGCACGTCCATGTTGACGCGGCCGGCGCGCAACGCCCGATACGCCGAGCGGAAGAACGGCTGGCCGGCATAGGCCGCCGCCGGCAGCGCGATCAGCGCGGACAGCCAGTGGAAGAAATCGCGCTGCTCCGGCAGCATGTCGCTGACGTTGCCGGACCAGACCGGGATCGACAGCATCATCACGTTCATGGTGGCGAAGGCGGCCACCCCAAGACAGCGCAACAGAAATCGCGACTGCTCGGCCTCGGTCGTCTCAGCGCTTGCCTTCTCGAATGGATAGGCCTTGTAGCCGAGTTCGGCGAGGCGATCGATGAAGCGGGCCGGGTCGAGCGTCCCCTGCTTCCATTCCAGCGCCACGCGACGGTCGGTCAGGTTGACCCGCGCCAGCGTCACGTCGGGAATTGCCGAGAGCCCGCGCTCGATCTTCGATATGCAGCCGGCGCAATTGACGCCTTCGACCGCGAGATCGATATGGCTCAGCCCGGAGCCCAGATCCTTCACATAATAGGAGAAGTCACGCGTCGCCTGCATGATGCGGCCTGCCTACTCGTTTGCGCATGATCTTTTCGGAAAACCGGTATCCACTTTTCCGGATCCTGCTTCAATTCAACACCACGCGGCTCTTGGACTGGAACATCCGCTGTCCCGCCGCGTCGCCCTCCAGCACCAGGTCCCATTGCCCCGGCGCAACCGGCGCCACGCTGCCGCGGTAGACGCCGATGCCGACTTCCGCGAGATCGACCGGCAGATCGGCGCGCTTGTCGGTCGGCCGTTCGAGGCGGCCCTGAAATTTCAACCCCGTCATCGGCCTGCCGCCATTGTCATGCGCCTCGACCTGCACCGTCGCGCCGCCGTCCGTGCCGCGTTGGATATGGGCGTCGACCCGCCAGTTGCGCGCGTACTGATCGTGCGCAGCCGCGATCTCCTTCTCGTAGCCCAAGCTCGCGGTATAGGCGCTGTCGACATCGGTGCCCGGCAACGTGCCGATCGCAAGCCTCATCATGATCACATTAACGCCGATCACGACGCCGAAAAACGCGACCAGTATGGCCAGCACCTTGCGCCCGGTCAGCGGTTTTTCAGAAACGGAGGGCTTGTACATCAAGGAAACTCCTGCGCGGCCCACGGTGCCACGAAATTGTCAGTCGCGGAAGCCGCCTCGCCAAGCCCGATATCGGTGACATGGAATTTCACTGGGATCGACTTCGCGGGATTGTCGTCCGCGGGCGTGGTGACGAGCACTCGTAGTTCGGCGGTCTGGTCGCGTCCAATCACGATCATCGGCCGGTCCGGCGTCACCGAATCGACGCCGACGATATGGATCGTCGCATTTTTTGGACCCTCGACATCGACGGCGATGACGCGGTCGAACCGCATGCTTGTTGAGCAGGCGGACCGTATAGGCGTTGCGGATCGAGCCGTCGCTGAGCCTGACCGCGATCGGATTGCGGTCGTGCAGCACGTTGACGTCAAGCAGCGAACGCGTCATCAAGGCATACAGCATGATGGCTCCGACCACGGCAATGATCAAGCAATAGACGATGGTGCGCGGCCGGACGATCCGGTAGATCGGCGGCTTGCC
>WNFI01661249.1_pt1 | contig 12295 bp, 11 predicted proteins | sample 5400471 | NCBI WGS metagenome assembly WNFI01 (sample SAMN13153348, study PRJNA577476) | soil metagenome | isolation source: 100 cm saprolite on Douglas fir-dominated hillslope | place: USA:California | collected 2013-09-17 | reverse complement strand
GCCTCCGGTCCGAAGCGGAACTGCTGCGAGCAGATCTCCTGCGCCGCGCCCGAGAGCCTTCCCGAGAAGCGCCCCGGCTCGATCTCGCGGATGAAGGCGCGCACGCGCTCGCGCTCGGCCTGTGCCGCGCGTGCGATCCGCCGGAGGCGCGGCAGGAGGGCCGACCCGGCGACTGCGGAGAGCAGCCGGCGCGCCGCCGCGGCGTCGGGCGGAGGGCTGACGCGGAATGCAGGTTCGGCGAAGGCGTCGAGCGCGGCGCGCGCGAGCAGGTCGGAGGGGCCCGCGCAGTCCCGCGGCTGCGGGATCCAGGCGATGGGAAGCCCATCGCCCGCGGAGCGCCCCAGCGCGCGGGAGACTTCGTCGACGAAGGGCGAGCGCAGCACCTCGCGGCCCTGGGCATCAGCGCGCGGCCAGAGGAGTGCCACCGACTTGCGAGCCGACGAAAGCGCGAGGTGGAAGAGCAGCGGCTCCTCTGCCTGCCGCGGCGGCAGCACCGCAGTCGCTTGCGCGCCTTCTGCCGGCGCGCGGAAGACGGGCCTTTGCGCGGCGCGGTTCACCGCGCGGCGGTCTTCGTCGGAGAGGAGCGGATCCGCCGCCGGCCGCGCCGGCAGCTCGCCGTCGACGAGGCCGACGACGAAGAGGTGATCGAACGACCGCTCCGGCAGCTCGCGCAGCTCGACCAGCTGGACCGCGCCGCCGCGCGCGCCCCCAGGCGGCAGGGAGGCGTCCTCGAGCGCTTCGGAAAGGAGCTGCGCCCATTCCGCCCGCGCGAACTTCTTCTCTTGAAGCCCGATCTGCGCCGCGCCGCGCGCGAGCCCCACGCAGGCTTCCTCCAGCGCGCGCACCGCGGCCTGATCGCGCGCCAGCGCCGCCGCCACGGCGCGCTCCAGCGCAGGCCCTGAGTCGTCGGGCTCGGACGCGCGCAGCCGCCGCTGCAGCCCCCACTGCGACAAGACGGTGAGCAGCGCCGCGCCGTGCTCGCGCAGCGTGGCGCGCCGGGGGAGCGTGCGCAGCACCGCGAGCGTCCGCTGTACCCGCGCCAAAGTCTCCTGCACGGCCTCGACCGGCTGGCCCTTCTTCTGCCGCCGCGCGGCCAGCGCCGAAAGCCGCCCGGCATAGCCGCCGTCGGTGGCGTCGTCGCGGACGTGCGCTTCGCGCAAGCAGCGGGCCAGCGCCTGCGGCGGAAGCCGCTCGCCCTCCTCCCGCATCCAGAGCAGCCGCGAGGAGAGCAGGTCGATGAGCGGCTCGCGCGGAAAGTCCTGCTCCGGCAAGTCGAGCAGCGAGAGTGCGAGCCGCACCGGCGCCGCGGGCAGCGCCGGCCGTCCGCGCCGCTCGCGCCAGGGGATGCCCAGCCGGTCGAGCGCGGCGCAGAGCTCCTCCGCGACTCCGCCCGCCAGCGCTCGCGCCGACACCGCGATGGACTCCGGCGGCGCGCCCGCCGCGAGCAGCGCCGCGCACCTGCGCGCCACCTCGCGCGCCTGCGCCGCGGACGAGGCGCACGACACCAGCTCGACCGGCCCGTCCACGGGCGGCCCCGAAGGCGCGAACAGCCGCTGCAAGAAAGGCGCGAGCGGCCCCGAAGCCGGATCCACCAGCGCAAGCTCCGGCCCGTCGCCCAGCTTTTCGAAGGCGCGCAGCGTCGCCTCGAGCGCCTCGGTCAGCTCCGGCTTGTCGGAGGACCAGGGCAGCCGCACGCGGACCGGCAGGCGCGACGACAGCGCCGTAGCGAGCCGCAGCCGAAGCGGCGTCCAGTCCAGGATGCCTTCGAACTGCAGCTCCCCCGCCGCGTCGAGCAACCCGCGCGCGGCGAGCAGCGTCCGCGCCAGCGCCTGCACGCGCTCGGGGACGTCGAGCGCCAGGAGCTCCGCCGGATCGAGCAGGCCCTGCGTCAGGGCAGCCAGCAGATCGCCCAGCGCCCGCGCGTACCCCGGCTGCTCGCGGATGTGGAAGAAGGGCCCCTGCGAGTGCTCGCGCGCCGCCTCGCGCAAGGCCAGCGCCAGCGCCTGCGGAGAGGCGGGCGCGGGACATCTGCCGGCCTTGCGCGCTTCGCGCACCAGCTCGCGCTCGAGGTCGGCGAGGCTGCACGCGATCTTCCCCGCGACGAAGCCGTGCGCCCGCGCGAGCAGCGCCAGCCGCTCCTCGACGCGCGCCGCGTCGGGCAGCACGGCGAGGCGCGGACCGCGCCGTCTCTGCACATCGGCGAAGGTGAGCTGCGAGGCCATGGGCCCGCATTAGCACGGGGGCCTGACGGCGTGGGTCGCGGAGGAGCTACTTCGCCGGCGCGGCCGCGGGTTGCGGCGGAACCGCGGGTCGCGCGGGAGGCGTCGGCGGCGTAGAGGCAGGCGCCGCGCCCGCGCCGGTCTTCTTCTGCGGCGGCCGCACGTTGGCCATGCCCCACACCGACTTGCGCGCGTCGCTGAACGTCCTGGCGATGCGCGGCGAGGTGTCCGCCGGAACCTCGACCCAGGGGCGCATGGCGAGCGCGCGCTTGAACTGATCGATCGCCTGGGCGGTCCTGCCAGTCTCCGAGTAGATGAGGCCGCGGTAGATGAGCACCTGCACGGTCTCGTCCTCGTTGTCCTTGGCGGCGATGTCGGCCAGCTGCAGCTCGGCCATGGCGGCGTCGAGGTCGAGCTTCTGGTAGAGGCGCTGGGCGGCGGCGAGGTGCGTGCTGGGCGCGGCGGCGGCAGGAGCCGCCGGAGCTGCGGCGGAAGCGGCGTCGGACCCGGCGTGGGCAGAGGCGGAAAGCAGCGCTGCGGCGGCGGCGGCGAAGTGGAAGAGTCGCATGTCCGAAAGGCTAGCAGACGGCGCGGCTTCTGGCGAAACGGAAGTAGCGAGGCCCCGGGTGGAAGGGTAAGGTCGGGCGCATGCGGCATGTGAAAGGCTGCTGCCGGGCGCTCGCTGCGCTGCTCGCTCTGGCCGCGTGCGAAAGGCTCCTCGGCGTCAATGGCCTGCGCCCGCCTGCGGCCAAGGGTCCCCAGCCCGTCTGGATGGGTCCGTGGCTTCTGGATCCAGGCGCGGAGACGATGACGGTAGCGTGGGTGACCGAAGGCCCGTCGCTGGGGAGGATCTGGTACGGGACCAGCGCGCCCGATCGCCTCGCCACCGAGCCCGGCCAGGCCGTCTCCGATCACCGCGTCGTGCTGGCCTCGCTGCGGCCGCAGACGCAGTATCGCTACCGCATCGAAGGTTCGGACGCTCCGTTCGTCTTCACCACCGCGCCGGAGCCGGGCGCCGAGGGGCCCGTCGAGGTGCTGGTCTACGGAGACAACCGCACCAACAACGGCGACCATGCGCTGGTCGCGCGCGCCGCGGCCGGGGAGCACGCGCAGCTCGCGCTGCACACCGGCGACATGGTCGTCGAGGCCGGGGACAAGGACCTCTGGCGCACCTGGTTCGCCGAGGAGCACGACCTGCTCGCCAATACGCCGCTGGTGCCGACGCTGGGCAACCACGAGATCACCGACTCCGGCGTCGCCTACTCGCGCTGGTTCCAGCACCGCGGCCGGCCGGCCTACTGGTCGCTCGACTACGGGCCGCTGCACATCGACGTGCTCGACTCCTTCGAGGTGGCGGCGGGCGCGAAGCCGTACATGGGCGCCGTCTCCGAGGCGCAGAAGGCCTGGTTCGAGGAGGATCTGCGCAAGGTGCCGAAGGATCGCCACGTCTGGGTGCTGGTGCACCAGGGGCCGTACAGCCATCCGGCGCACGCGCGCTCCGGACACGGCGGCAGCGAGGCGGTGCGCGCTGCCGTCCGCGCAGCCGGGAAGGTGCATCCCATCGAGGTGGTCTTCGGCGGCCACGAGCATTTCTACGAGCGCGGCGAGGTCGACGGGCTGCAGTACTTCGTCCTCGGCGGAGGAGGCGCGCCGCTGGAGGAGCCCGACCCGTCGTTTCCCGGCGTGCACGCTGCGCTGAAGGCGCTCTCCTATGTCACCGTCGAGGTCTGCGGCTGCCACGTGCGCGGCGCTGCCAGGGACATCGCGGGCAAGGTGATCGATTCATTCAAGCTGGCGGACTGCGCGACGCCCTGTGCGGCGCCGGGGTTCGTCGCGGAGTCGAAGGGACAATGAGGATCACCGACATGCTGCGGTTCGCCGCGGAGCGGGGCGAGCCGGTATTCTCCTTCGAGTTCTTCCCGCCCAGGAACGACGCGGGCGTGGGCGCGCTGTTCGAGACCCTTCGGGCCTTGAGGCCGCTGGGGCCCGCCTACGTCAGCGTCACCTGGGGCGCCGGCGGATCGACCCGCGGCCGCACGCTGGAGATGGTGACGCGCATCAAGCGCGACACCGAGATCGAGGCCATGGCCCACCTCACCTGCGTGGGCGCCTCGCGCAAGGAGTTGGAAGAGCTGATCGCGGTCATCTGCGACGCCGGCATCACCAACGTCCTCGCTCTGCGCGGCGACCCGCCCAGGGGGCAGCACGACTTCATCGCGCATCCGGAAGGGCTCTCGCACGCCAGCGAGCTGGTGCTGCTCGCCCGCGAGGTGAGCGAGAAGCGCGGCGTGAAGCTCTGCATCGGCGGCGCCTGCTATCCCGAGGGCCACGTCGAGACCCGCGACCTCGCGCAGGATCTGCGCCACTGCAAGATCAAGGTGGAGGCGGGCGCGGAGTTCCTCATCACCCAGCTCTTCTTCGACAACCGCTGCTACTTCGACTTCGTGGGTCGGGCGCGGGCGGCCGGCATCGAGGTGCCCATCCTGCCGGGCATCATGCCGGTGACCACCGTCGACCAGATCCAGCGCATCACCTCCATGTCCGGCGCGCACATGCCTGCGGGCCTCTCCGCCGCTCTCAAGGCGCGCAAGGACGAGCCGGAGGCGGCTCTGCAGCTGGGCGTGGCGTACGCGGCGCTGCAGTGCGCGGATCTGCTGCGCAACGGCGCTCCGGGGATCCACTTCTACACGCTCAACCGCAGCTCGGCGACGCGCGCCATCCTCGCCGCGCTGCGGGCGCAGGAGCCGTGGCGCGAGGCCTGAGCTGCGCTTGCAATTGAAAGAGATAGGTCGTATTCTTTCAATTGAAAGCGAGGTTCCCCCCAAGTGCAGAGAGCAGCTCCCTCCAGCGCCGGCGCGGTGGCCCGCAAGGCGCTGGTGCGGGCCGCGCAGGGGCTGGGCTTGAGCCAGGCCGAGCTTTCGGCGGTGCTGGGCGCCAGCGCCACCAGCGTCTCGCGCACCTTCTCGGGCGGGCGCGAGGTCGATCCCAAAACCGCCGAGGGCCGCAGCGCGCTCCTCTTCATCCGCCTCTTCCGCAGCCTCGATGCGCTCCTCGGCGGCGACGGAGAGAAAGCGCGTCTCTGGCTGCGCGCGAAGAACCGCCACCTGGGCGGCGCGCCCTTGTCGCTGCTCACCACCACGCAGGGGCTGGTCCATGTCGCCGAGTATCTGGACGCGATGCGCGGGGCCCTCTAGGGTCCGGCGGCTCTCGGGCACCTTCCGTCGCGTGGTCGAGGCGCAGTTCCGCAACTCGACCCGCAAGCTGGTGGACAGCGACGAGGAGCAGGTCGTCCTCGAGGAGCTGCTCGACGCGCACGCCAAGCTGCCGGTGCCGGAGGGTTTCGGCCACCTGCATTTTTTGCTCTTCACGCCTTTCCGCCATCCGCCCTTGCCCAACGGCTCGCGCTTCGGCACCCGCCGCGAGCGCGGCATCCTCTACGGCGCCCGCGAGCTGCCCGTCGCCTTCGCGGAGGTGGCCTACTACCGGCTGCTCTTCCTCGAGGGCACCGCGGCGGACCTGGGCACCGTCACCGTCGAGCTGACCGCCTTCTCCTTCGGCATCGCGGCGCGGCGGGGCGTCGATCTGACGCGCGCCCCGTTCATGAGATTTGCGGCGCAGATCTCCTCCAAGATCAGCTACGCCGTGCCACAGGCTCTAGGTCGCGAGCTGCGCGAGGCCCAGGTCCAGTGCTGCCTTTATGTATCGGCACGCGCGGCCGGCCACGGCGTCTGCATCGCGGTCTTCGACGACGCCTTCCAGCCGCGCCGGCCCTTCTCGGAGCAGCGCTTCACCTGCGCCGCCACCCGCAAGCGGGTGGACTTCACCTCCCGCAGCCTCTTGCGCCCGGCGGTGCGCTGCGCCTTCGAGCGCAGCCAGTTCCTGGTCGGCGGCCGGTTGCCCGCGCCGGCGGCTTGACGAGGGGCCGTGCGAGCGCCGGCTCGCTACCCAGTGCACCGGCTCCAGGCCAGGGGTTCTACGGATGCCAGGCTGGCAGAGTGTGCACTTGCATTTCATGGAGGGGGCCGAAACCTTGTCTCAAGGGACGGGCGTGGCCATTCATTGGAGAGATGCTGCTCGATTTCCTCCGCGAGAACCGCGACGAGTTGATCGCGCGTACCCGGGTGCGTGTTGCGGCGCGGCCCGTTCCGCGCGCGAACGCCGTCGAGATGGAGAAGGGGATCCCCATCTTCCTTACGCAGCTCACCGAGATCTTCCGCCTGGAGACGCTGGGCCTCCGCGAGGAGCCCGGCGCCCTCGCGAAGACCGCGGCGATGCACGGCGCCGAGCTGCTCAAGAACGGGTACACCGTCGCGCAGGCGATCAACGACTACGGCGACATCTGCCAGGTCGTCACCGAGCTGGCCGCGGAGATGCAGGCGCCGATCACCGTCGTGGAATACAACACCTTCAACCGCTGCCTCGACGATGCGATGGCGAACGCGGTCTCGGAATACCTGCGCGGCCGCGAGCAGATGATCTCCGAGGAAGAGGTCGAGCGGCTCGGGACGCTGGCCCACGAGCAGCGCAACCTGCTTTCGGCGGCGATGCTGGCCTTCCAGGTGCTGCGCAGCGGCAGCGTCGGAATGGATGGCAGCACCAGCGCAGTGCTCGGGCGCAGCCTGATCGCGCTTCGCGATCTGACCGACCGATCGCTTGCGGAGGTGCGCTTCGCCGCAGGCCTCCACCACAGCGAGCGGATCGAGCTGGCGGCGTTCATCGAGCAGATCGAGGCGGCTGCAACCATGGAAGCGCGCGTCAAGGGCCTGCAGCTGACGGTACTCCCGCCCCGCTACGGAACCGCAGTCGAGGCCGACCGTCAGCTCCTCGGCTCGGCGCTGGGAAACCTCATCAGCAATGCCTTCAAGTTCAGCCGTCCCGGCGGGCACGTCGTCCTGCGGACCATCGTCCGCGCCGGCCGGTTGGCGATCGAGGTCGAAGACGAGTGCGGCGGGCTGCCGCCCGCGAAGGCGGAGGAGCTGTTCCGTCCGTTCGACCAGCGTGGCCACGACCGCACCGGCCTCGGGCTCGGCCTCACCATCGCCCGCAGGGCGGTGACGGCGAGCGGCGGCACGATTCGCGTGACCAACCTGCCGGGCAGGGGATGCGTGTTTACCATCGAGCTGCCGGTGGCGCCGGCGGGCGACGAGAGAAGCGCGCCGATTCACTGAAGGGCTGGGCCTCAGGGATAAGCCGTGCTCGTGAACGTGCTCGTGCTCGGTCGGAGACACCGAGCACGAGCACCAGCACGAGCACGAGCACGAGCGATCCAGAGTGCGACCCGGACCGAGGTCGGGTCGCAAGATTTCTGACTCAGGAACTAAGAGAGCCCCAACTGAGCGCGGGCGGCCTGGATCGTGTTCGACAGCAGGTATGCGATGGTCATCGGGCCCACGCCGCCGGGAACCGGTGTGATGGCGCGGGCTCGCTCGGCGGCTTTGGCGAACTCGACGTCGCCGCAGAGCTTGCCCTGGGCGTTGCGGTTCATGCCCACGTCGATGACGGTCGCGCCGGGCTTCACCCACTCGCCCTTGATCATCTCGGCCTTGCCGATGGCTGCGACCAGGACGTCCGCGCGCGACACCTCTTCGGGGAGCGCCGCCGTCCGCGAATGTGCCACCGTCACCGTCGCGTTCCGCTCGAGGAGCAGCAGGGCGACGGGTTTGCCGACGATGTTCGATCGGCCCACCACCAGCGCGCGCGCCCCGCTCAGCTCGGTGCGCGCCTCGTCGAGCAGCCGCAAGATGCCGAGCGGCGTGCACGGCCGCAGGCCCTTGCGGCCGCTGAAGAGCAGGCCCGCGCTGTGCGGCCCGAAGCCATCGACGTCCTTCTGCGGCGCGAGAGCGTCGAGCACCGCCCCTGCGTCGATCTGCTTCGGCAGCGGCAGCTGCACCAGCACTCCGTGCACGCGCGGGTCGACGTTCAGCTTGCGCACCAGCGCGAGCAGCTCCGCCTCGCTGGTCGCCTCGGGCAGGATGTGCTCGAACCCGGCCATGCCCGTCTCCAGGCAGGCCTTCACCTTGCCGCGGACGTAGATCTCGCTCGCCGGATCGCTGCCGACGCGGATGAGCGCGAGGCCGGGCTTCAATCCGGCGCGCGCCTCGATCTCGCGCACCTGCTGCGCGACTTCGGCGCGGACCTTGGCCGCGATGGCTTTGCCATCGATGATCATCTTTTTCCTCCGCGGTCCGGGCGAGCGATCTAGCACTGTGCTAGGAAGCGCGCCATGCGAAGCGTCTTCATCACCGGTGCGTCGGGCGGCCTGGGCCGCGGGCTGTCGCTGCATTTCGCCAAGGAGGGAGCGACCGTGTTCGCGGCGGCGCGGCGCAAGGACGAGCTGTCCAGGCTCAGGGACGAGGCGCCACAGGGCGCCATCGTGCCGGTGCCGCTCGACGTGCAGGACAGCGAGGCGCTGGTGAAAGCCATCCACCGCGCCGAGGAAGAGGCGGGCGGCGCGCTGGACATGGTGATCGCCAACGCCGGCATCGGCCAGCCCACCAACGCGCGCAAGATGGACTGGCAGGTGGTGAAGAGAATACTCGACGTCAACGTCAGCGCTGCCTGCGTCACCCTCGCCGCGGCGCTGCCGAAGATGGTCGAGCGCAACGCCGGGCACGTCGTCGCCGTCTCCTCGCTGGCGGCCTTCCGCGGGATGCCGGGCAACGCCTCCTATTGCGCGAGCAAGGCCGCGCTGCACGTCTGGATGGAGAGCGTGCGCGTCGACCTGCGTGCGACCGGAGTGCGGGCGACCACCATCTATCCCGGCTTCGTCAAGACGGAGATGACGGCGAAGAACAAGTTCCCCATGCCGTTCTTGATGGAGTTGGACGACGCGGTCGAGGTGATGGCCCGCGGCCTCGCGCGCGGCGCGAAGACCATCGCCTTCCCGCTGCCGATGGCCGCCCTCACCCGCACGCTGGGCGCCATCCCCCGCTCGGTATACGAGCCGCTGGCCGGCAAGATGCGGATGTTCTAGCTCCTGCGCATGATCACGGCGCTCACCATCCTCTTGTGCTGCCAGCTCGCCGGCGAGGCGGTGGTCCGGCTCTTCGGGCTCTCCATTCCGGGGCCGGTGCTCGGCATGCTGCTGCTCTTTGCGCTCCTCGTCGCCCGCGCGCGCATGCTGGACACCGTGCGCGACTCCGCGCAGGGCCTGCTGCGCTACCTCGCGCTTCTCTTCGTGCCCGCGGGAGTCGGCCTGATGCGCCACTTCGACCGCATTCGCGCCGAGCTGCTCGCGGTCTGCGCGGCGGTCGCCGTGAGCACGGTGCTCACCATCGCCGTCACCGCGCTGGTCTTCCAGCTCGCCGCCCGCGCGCTCGACAAGGAGCGGCGCTGATGGCGCGCATCTGGGTCTACCTGAGCGCGACGCCGCTCCTCTGGCTGGCGGCGACGCTGCTCGCCTACGAGGCGGGCAGCTTCGTCTTCCGGCGCGCGGGCGGCAGGCCGCTCTTCCATCCGGTGCCCATCGCGGTGGCGCTCCTCATCGGGACGCTCGCCGCTACCGATACCGCCTACGAGACCTACTTCGGCGGCGCGCAGTTCGTGCACTTCCTCCTCGGTCCGGCGACGGTGGCGCTGGCCGTGCCGCTCTACGAGAACCGCGCCGAGGTGCGCCGCGCGGTCCTGCCCATGCTGCTCGCGCTGGTCGCAGGATCGGCGACCGCGATCGTCTCCGCCGTGGGCGTCGCGCGCCTCTTCGGCGCCAGCCGCGAGACGCTGCTCTCGCTGGCGCCCAAGTCCGCCACCACCCCGATCGCGATGGGCATCTCCGAGCAGCTCGGCGGCCTGCCCTCCTTGACGGCGGCGCTGGTGATCGCGACAGGCATCCTCGGCGCGGTGGTGGTGACGCCGATCCTCAACCTGCTCCGCATCCGCGATGCCCTGAGGGGCGCTGCTCCCTGGCGGTGCCCCCCGCCGGGAGCGCGCAGTCGCTGCTCAACCCCGCTTCGTCGCCGGCCGCTTGGGGACGAGCAGGCCCCGCACCGCCGACTCCAGCTCGTCGGGAAGGCAGGGCTTCTCCAGGAAGAGGTTCGCGCCGGCAGCAAGCGTCTCCTCGCGCGGCTCCCTGCCCACCGAGGCGGAGAGGATGATGATCGGCGTCTTCGCCGTGTGCGGGCTCTTCCTCAGCTCGCGCAGCACCGCGATGCCGTCCATCCGCGGCAGCGCGAGGTCGAGGACGATCAAGTCATAGTGCGCGGGAATGGCCAGGTGGAGCGCCTCCGGGCCGTCCGCCGCTCCGGTGACCTCGAAGCCCTGCAGACGCAGGAACTCCGCATACAGCTCGCGGGCGTCTTCGAAGTCGTCGACGATGAGGATTCGGGCCGGCATCGGGACTCTTTCATGCGGGCGATCCGAATTCGCCACACACGCCGCGTGCAAGTGTACGATTCTGAGCCGACCCGCGAGCGAGCGACTGCGACTGCGAGCGCGACCGCGACTCCGACCGATTGCGAACGCGACCGCGATTTCGAACGCGACTGCGATTGCGGCAGATTCGCAAATCAGCGGGTCAAGGAGCTTCGCAGGCGCTGGGCGGCGCGCGCGAGGGTGTCAGTAGGAAAGCCCCCGGTAGCGTTTTGCAATGCTTCGTCGAGCCTCTGTTCGAAGCCGCTGGGCAGGGGGTGATTTTCGTCGCCCACCGAGCGCAGCGAGAGCGGAACACCGGCGATCCGCGATTCGATCAGCGCCCGCAGCGCGCTGCTGGCCTTGAGCGCCGCGGCGCCGACTTCGGCCTCGTCCGCTTTGGGCCCCAGCACCGCGGGCGGGATGCCCAAAGCCGAGAGCAGCGCCACCACCGCTTCCGCTTCGTCGAGCATCGCCTCGACGGCGGCGACGTCCGCGCGCGTGGCGAAGGCCCGCGGCCTGCGCTTGCCCGGCTCGTGGAAGAGCGGACGCGGCTTGAGCAGCGCCTGCACCGCGCTCTCCAGCGGCTCGTCGAGCAGCGTCGCGCTCTGCGCCTGCGGCAGCCGTGCCGCCTGCGCCACCTTTCGCGCCCGCGTCTGCAGGCGGTAGGCCTCGCCCATCGCGGTCTGGAAGAGCTGGCGGATGGGCAGCTCGACGAGCACGCGCGAGGCGCGCACGGGGTCGCCCCCCGAGAGCAACTCGAGCCCCAGAGAAAGCGTGGCGCGCGCGTCGGCGAGCTGTTCTCGGACCTCGTCGGGGTCGTCGAGCGGAACGCGGTTGGCGACCAGCGCCGCGTTGGCGGCGTAGACGGCCGACTCCTCGGCGAGCTCCAGCTCCTCGCCCGAGAGCAGCTCGAGCGCCGCGTCCATGAGATTTCCCTGGGGCGCAGTGAGCGCCTGCGTCTGCGGCGCCGCCATCGGTGGCGCGGGCGCGCGCGACGCGGGCCGCGCATAGAAGGAGATCGCTTCCTCGAAGTCCGGCACGCCCAGGTCGCGCAGCCTGCCGTCGCGCCAGCGCCGCGCCGCTTCTTCCAGCTCTGCGGACTGCTCCCGCGGGTCCTGGTCCTCGCCGAGGTCGTACACCTTCATCCCGCGCCGCAGCACCAGCGCGAGCAGCTCGACGTCGAGTCCCGAGAGCTGGTAGCGGAAGCGCATGCGGCCCGCGTCGCCGCCGCCCTCGCGCGAGAGCCGCAGCCAGCGCAGGACCTCCGAGGTGCGCGGCCCCTCGTCGCCGCCGCGCCAGGCGGACATGTCGACGAAGTGCCGGAACTGCTCGGGCGAGGCGAGCGCCACCACCTCGGCCGCGTCGTCCGGCCCGATGTCGAGCAGCGCGAGGTAGAGGTCCTCGGGCGGCAGCGAGCGCACCAGTTTCGCCGGCTCGTCCGTCGAGAGCAGCAGATCCAGCTTGTGCTTGCCGCGCGCCTCGCGCAGCGCCTTGCGCATGGTCCGGACGTCCACGAGCGCGCTTCCGTTGCCAGCCGCCATGTCGCGAACCTCGACGCGCCGGGGACCCATTGCGCGCGGGGACACCATTGCAATGGTGTTCCGGACTCTATGCCGCCTTGGTGACCTTGCCGGCCTTGAGGCAGCGCGTGCAGACGCGCAGATGAGTATGCGAGCCGTCGACCACGGCGTGGACCCGCTGGAGGTTCGGGAGGGTGCGCTTCTTGGTCT
>WNFI01356046.1_pt1 | contig 12296 bp, 13 predicted proteins | sample 5400471 | NCBI WGS metagenome assembly WNFI01 (sample SAMN13153348, study PRJNA577476) | soil metagenome | isolation source: 100 cm saprolite on Douglas fir-dominated hillslope | place: USA:California | collected 2013-09-17 | reverse complement strand
GGACCGCAATGGCATGCTCCTCCTCAAAAAAGCGGCCGACATTCTCCAGGAAGGCTTTCTCTTTGAATATCTTTTCCCAAACGGTAGGGTCGCTGGAAAGAACGTAGCTGTCGGACTGGTCGCCATCGAGCGGGTAGGAACGGAAATGATCGAGCTTAGTCTGATCGTAGTGCTCCAGAAGATTAGCCGGGTTGGGATTGATCTTCGGTGCGGAGCCGTAGAGCACGATCTTGCCGGCGAGTTTGCTCTTCCACTTGTCGAAGTCTTTCTCCTCATTAAGGGTGGGAACAGCAATGACTTGTCCGGAGACCTCGCCAGAAGTAGCGGGTGACCACGGCGTCGCCTGCGCCAGAATAGTCGCGGTGGAAGGTGCGGTCATCAAGACGGAGGTTCCGATCTGCTGCCAGCCCATTCCGAACTCTCCCCAGGATTCGGCGTGCGCATTGGAAGCGCCCATCCGGCGGAGTTGGTCGAGTGACCACTGCTCAGCTTTGCCGAAGTCAGGCGAACCAGTGAGGCGCGGGCCCACACCGTCAAACAGCCCGCTCGCGTATTCCATGATATGCGAGTGATTAAGGCCTTCATCGCGGATTCGGGCGATCGTATCGAGGTCGAGTGTTTCGGTAGCAGGTTGGGCCGCACCCGATGCGGCTTTGGGCTTCTCAGCCGCAAATACAGATAAAGGTGATAAGAATAACGACAAGGCAAGTACTGCGGCAGCAGCGAGTCTCATATTGGATGAATAATACCGCAGATACTCCCGAGGACGGACCGGCTCATCCTCGCGATCTACGAAGTGTGGGAAGCACGCGGGATGCTGCCACTATGCGATGATGGCCCTCCGTACGATGCATGCACCACCATGGAAGAGTGGCCCTCAGTCATGCCTAGGAAAATATTCCCTGGCATCCGCTCGTAGTCTCTTAGTTCAGGCAACCCGTGCGAAATTACTTCTTGCTCGGGTCATCTGCAGCGTTGACATAGTTAAACTGCAAGGGCGCCTTCCCATGAACTTGCACTGTGACCTCGCCAACGGCCATTGCATAGTGGTGCATGTCAGGATCGAGAAATGCAAAGCTACCGGCCGGAAAAGTCGCCATCTTTCCCTTGTCAAAAACATCTCCCATCCCGACCTTGAAGTTCCCTGAGATGACCGTGACGTTTTCGCGCAGCGGATGCCAATGGGGTGCGATTCTGTATCCATCCGGCATCTTCAAGCGCACGGTGTAATCCCCGCTCGATGCAGCCGGGTTCCCCTCAATCACGGCAAGTTGCGCGCCGGGTGCAACGAATGGCGGCGGAGGGCCCCACGGAATTGTCTCCGGCGTGAATGCGTTTTTGTCGTTGGAACCGGAATGAGCGGCAATCGTGACCACCTGGCCCGCGAGGCACAACGTTCCAACGATCGCCAGGGCGATAAACAAATTTCGTTTCATGAACTTGGTCTCCTTTGTGATTTGTAACAGTGCATCATCCCGCAACCCGCAGATCTTTACAATGCAGCACGTATCGCCTTTTGATATCTTTCGTATATCGTCGTAAGTGATTGATTTCTATTCGATAATGCTTGAACAAGAACCTTTCATGCGGAGTTCAAAACAAAGCGCTGGCGAAGTAGAAGTCGACCTGGGACGCTACGAACTTCGGCGGTTCGGACGGCGGATCAAGCTCGAGAGAAAGCCCATGGACTTGCTGATCTTCTTGCTTGAGCGGCGCGGCCAGATGGTGTCCCGTGAGGAAATCGTCAGGAAACTTTGGCGCTCTGATCTATTTGTCGACGCCGAGAAAAACGTCAATAACATCGTGCGGAAACTTCGTACTGCTCTCGGCGACAATGCCGGCAAACCGCGCTTTCTCGAAACAGTCGTCGGAAAGGGATACAGGTTCGTTGGTCCGATACGGGTGATCGACGCAATCCATCCAGCCTCCGATCCTTCCCGAAATTCAGCGCCCTTTGACAGCCGCAAAGACCGCAGCAAACGGAGCGAGCGAGCATCCATCGCCGTGTTGCCCCTGTTGCTATTGGGGAAGGCTACAGACGATCAGGGCCTGTGTCTCGGGTTTGCCGATGCGCTCGTCTCGCGTCTCGGTAACCTGCCGGGGGTGGACGTGCTGCCAACTTCGGCGGTTTTGAACCTGCCTCTTGAAACATCCCCTTCGGAGATCGCTTCCCGCCTGAGTGTCCGGTTTGTTGTCCACGGCGCTATTCAGATGTCAAAAGGGCAGTGGCGTCTCTCGCTGGAGATGCTTGACACCTACCTGCAACACTCCTGCTTCACGAAGAAGTGCGACCTCGACCTGGATCGCCTATCGAGCCTCGAAAGCAATGTTGCGAAACAGATCAGTGGCGCGTTGAACCGGCCCTCAGGGCCGACGATAGTTGAACAACATCCACGGTATAGCAGGGACCCTTTTGCGTATGCGGAATTCATGCGCGGTTATCGGATCACGGCTTCCGGCGATGGCTCCATGATGGACAAGGCGAGCCATCATCTAACGAATGCTGTGACTCGCGACCCCACTTTTGCCCTCGCTCACGCGACCCTTTCGTTCGCATGTACAACCCGCCACTTCGAATTCGACCCAGCCAGCGAGTGGCTGGACAAGGCAGAATTCCACTGTCGGCGCGCACTCGAAATCGACACGAACCTTCCCGAAGGGCACGTCGCCCGCGCTTTTCTGCTGTGGGGTCCGTCGAAGAACTTCCAGCATCTGGAGGCGATTGCCGATCTCAAACGCGCCTTGGCGCTACAGAACAACCTGCCTCATGCTTACAATCGCCTTGGCACCATTCTGGCGCATATCGGGCTACTCGATCATGCGCGAGAGATGTTCGAAAGAGGACGATCTTTTCAACCCAGGAAGGCTGTCAGCCCAAGCATCGTACAAGTTTATGTTTGGAGCCAGGAATACGATCTGGCGCGCCAGCAGATTGAAGTCTGGCGGGCGGAGAGCCCGGGTAACAAGTACCCACTTTATTTTGCTCCACTTCCAGCAATGATGACTGGTGATTGGAAAGAAGCGAGCCATCTGATGGATGAAGCGCTGCGGCTTGTACCGAACGAACCGCTCATCATTAGCTTACAAGGCTTGCTGCACGCTTTGATGGGGAACGGAGAAGCTGCCATCGACTGTGTGACCAGAGCCTGTTCGAGTCCAAAATCCTTTGGGCACGCCCACCATACTTATCATCAGATTGCTTGCACCCTGGCCCTGACAGGAAGGCGTGAAACTGCCTTTGAGTGGCTGGAGCGGAGCGTCAGCACTGGATTCGCCTGCTGGCCTTTCTTCCTGAAAGATTCTTGCCTCGCCAGTTTGCACGGCCTTCCCGAGTTCGAACTTCTGATCAGTGCGTTGCAGGCCAAATATCCGGACCATCTGGGATTGCTATAGGAAACAACATCGGTGCGCTCTTTGCGAAGGGTTGGAACCACGCGGCGTACAGCTGCGCTAATCCAAGAAGTGTTGCCTTCGAATTATGTCAATATGAAAGTCGTGCAGGCGGACTATCAGCCAGGACATGCCCGCCCTCTTCGACTGCTCCACGGGGCGAGTGCCACCGAATGCGATGCGCTGACCACCTGAATGTATGCACTCACAATGTGTGCACTCACCTAGATACGTGCATCGCCGTGGATGCGTGCACCACCGGATGTGTGCAACCATCGGAGTGTCACCACCGTGTGTCAAGCCTATTTTTCGAAGGGGCGAGCGGAAATCCTTTGCGGCGAACTTTCTTGGATGCGGGGCGGCTAGTCGGCTAACCGGAATCAATCCGATCGGCGGGAGTGCGTACCTAAGAAAATATGCTAATGCTCTGCTATCGCAGTTTACAGGGGAGAGTCTATGCATGAATGGTGCAGCGATTTGATTCGGTCACAAATCTAATGAATCACAGCGCAAGTACCAGAGCAGCTGAATCTGATTATCGCGAGTACGCACCGCCACGGTCGTTGGCGGACCATTTCTTGTGCCTCTGGACGCAGTCGATCACCGGTTGCCATAGCGAATACGCGCAGCGCGTGCTCCCAGATGGCTGCATCGACATCGTTTTCATCAACGACGAACCTCCCATGGTGGTCGGCCCATGGGTCAAACCCTTTGTTGCTCGGTTCCCGGTCGCCACTAAGATTGTCGGGGCTCGCTGGCATCCGGGTCGTGCGCCTGCGCTGCTCGGCCTTCCCGCCGCGGAGCTGCTTAACCAATCCGTGGCATTACGCGACGTTTGGAGTGCTACGCTCAGTTCGTCATTTGAGCAGGTTTCCGAGCAGCCAAATCTCAGTGCGCGAAGATCGTCACTTGAAAACATGTTGCTCAGTCTCTTGGCGGATGCGGCACCCAGCGACCCGATAGTCAACGCATCCATCCAATGGCTGGCTCGCCACCCGCATGGCCGGGTAGGACACCTGAGCCGACGGATTGGTATCAGCGGCCGCCATCTCCAGCGCCGTTTTTCGGCGTCTGTGGGGTACGGCCCGAAAGCCTTTCAGTCCATTCTGCGGTTTCAGCGTTTGTTACATTTTGCTGGCCGTGCAAGCCGTTGGAGGAGCCTTGCTGAATTGTCCGCAGACGTAGGCTACGCCGATCAGGCCCATATGACCCGCGAAGTCCAACGCCTCTCGGGCTGCCCGCCGACCGTCCTGTTCCAATCCGTGCAATGCGCGCTGCAGATGTCTGATTTTTTCAAGACACCCACGGATGAGCTTGGTTGGCTTCGTGAAGGACAATCGCCTAAGGGGTGATTACTATGAAATCTCCGTGCATGCTGGCGCTAGCAGCGTTGATTTCCTCCCACAAATCAACCATGAGGCACGCGTTCCCTTTATTTTCGTGACCCAGATGGAAATCTCATTGATTTTTATGCGCTCGTGAAAACGCCATAGCCTTTATTCTCTTTTACTGCGCGATGCGGTGAAAAGCTTGCAATGTTCGCAGGTTTTCCAGCGACACCACGCCTCGCCACTCTTTTTCTGCCAGTTCCCAGGCCGCGGGATTGCGGTCTTCCCACGACCAGGTAAGCCCCCACCCGCCATCGGATTTCTGTGTGGGGATGATGTAGTCCAGATTGGCGCCAACCGCCGTTTCCATTTCCGGATAAAACGGCGATTGCGGGCTGTGGACGAAAGTGAGCGGTTTGACGTTGTAACTGTTCCATTGTTTGGGATCCTGCACCACAACCACGGCCAGCACACTTTTGAGTTTACGTACCGCGTCAGTGCTTTGGCCCGGCGGCAACAAACGCACAAGTTCGATGAGAGATTCGATATCCGGCATCTGCATGCGTACCGGTGCGGCGGCCAGGTAATTCAGGGACGACTCAGTGATGCGCTGCACGAATCCCGGCGGCAACAATGCTGCGTAGCTCTGCAAGTATCCCGCGAGCGCCGCCGTCGGAAACAGTGGACTTTCCACTTCGCACTTTCCTGTATCCTCTCGGACCTCCCACCAGGAAGCGTGCGGCGCCGCATTCGCTTCTTTGGGTAGCGCATGCCACATGCCGTGTTTATCATCGAAACTTGCCAGCAGGTATCTGATAACCGCCTTGACGTGCGGCTCACTTGCTGGCACCCCTAAATCCGTAAGTATACCCAGAGCCTTCATCGCCCCAACCCAAGAGGAGAAGAGCCGCACCAGCGCGTGTCACTCTCCAGGCAGGAAGCGAATCCTCCGTCACTGTTTTGGAACTTTGCCAATTCCGCAATCACCGCATCGCGGCTGCCATGGGCGAAATAAAAAGCGAACAGAGCGCGCTCAAGAGGCCGGGCAGTCTTGCTAATAAGAACTTCAGCCCTTGCAAATGCCTCGTGGCTGAGCATTGTTGAATCTTTATCCGGATTGCTGCATTCGGCGATGCAGCACAACAACATTGCCTGCAACATCCCACAAAGTAACTGCTTCGCTGTCATTGGTCCCTTCCTTGAGAAAACGGCTACAAGTCAAGCGCACCAGGCCGTTGATTAATTTATTGCACAATTCGGAATTCGCGCCCTACGAACCCTCCCCACCGATACCTCTGTCTACGCTTGTACTTTGCAGAACCGGGATATCACGCCGCGAGCCATCATTCGTGCTTTGCAGATGAATTAAGCACGGTGCCGCGAGGGCCAGAAGCATGGCCCCTGCCATGGCCGCGTGTGACGGATGCAGTCTCATTTTTCGAGCAGCCTCTTCAACCCGTTCAGGTCGCGCTGCACAAATCCGGCGTCGGAGGCGAACTGCGCATCAGACATGTTAGGCTCGCGAAAGAGAGTAAACAGCAACTCGCAGCCGCTGCTGTTGGCGATCAATCGCATGGGGACGTAAACGCGCTGGCCGGAGGGGCGGACGACGGTATGGTCGACAACACCGAAGTTGTTCCGCGGCGTGAATTGCACCGTGGCGACTCCGCCGTCCGAGTCGGCCATCCAGCCGTCCTGTGAGCGCCGGATGTTCCTGCCCAGACCGAAGGCCCACTGGTTCCAGTTGGCGGGATCGACGAGAAACTCGTACACCTTGTCGAATGGCCGGTCGATGCGCACAGTGATGGTGCGCGACTCGACCGTGACGGTTTGGGTGCCGGCGCCGATAGCAGGCCGGCTGCCGCAGGCGCAGCTCAGTAATCCCATCACGACAGCGCGATGGACGATTCTCCGCAGTCTCTTCATGCATGACACGCTACACGTGTCCAGCTACGGCTGTCTTGAACGAATCGGCCAATCCTCCCTGCGCCTGGGCGACGAATTCGCCCGCCGTTATACCGCTCATGCGCCGGACTTCGCGGGTCATGTGCGCCTGGTCTGCGTAGCCTGCGCGCGCGGCCATGTCGGCCAGGTTGTAGTTTTCGGGTCGCGACGCAAGCCGGAAGAACCGCTCTCGATTAATCCTAAAGGCTTAACATGTGCCCACGGACCACCAAGTCAGCCCCTAACTCCTTACGGCTCAAGATTTTGCCCCTAAGTCGTTGATGCCCTAGGATTACTTCACAATTTCCTCCTAAACCAATGATTCCAACAGACCGGGGGAGGGGGGGGCCCCCAGTTATCAGAAAGTAAACACCCTTCCCAAAGTGAGCATCCCTATATAATCGACCGTTCCGACAGGAGAAGCTTCTTGCCCTTCGACGACCTTCGTCAGTGGATCGCCGCCCTCGACCGCGCCGGCGAACTCAAGCGCGTGCAGACTGAAGTTGATCCCATCCTCGAGATCGCCGAAATCACCGACCGCATCTCCAAAAGCCGCGACTCGAAAGGCATCACCGGAGGATCAGCTCTGCTCTTCGAGAACATCAAAGGTCAGCCTGGCGCGAAAGTCCTGATCAACCAGTTCGGCTCCGAAGCTCGCATGAAGCTCGCGCTCGGCGTTAAGTCGTTCGACGAATTCGCCGCCCGTATCCGCATGTTTATGGAGATCAAATCTCCACAAGGCTTCCTCGACAAACTCAAGATGCTTCCTCTGCTCACCGAGGCAGGAAAGTTCTTTCCGCGCACCGCTCAGACAGGCCCGTGCAAAGAAGTGATCAAGCGCGACAACTTCTCGCTTCTCGACTTCCCTTTCCTGCAATGCTGGCCCAAAGACGCGGGACGATTCATCACTCTTCCTTGTGTCACCACGCGAGATCCGAAATCCGGCAAGCGCAACCTCGGGATGTATCGCATGCAGGTCTATGACGAGCGCACCACAGGCATGCACTGGCAACGCCAGAAAGTCGCCGCCGAACACGCACGCGAGCGCATGCGAATTGCCGTCGATGGCAAGTCCGCAGCAGTCGACATCATGGCGCGAAGTTCCGGAGGATCAATTCTCGCCGAAGGCGAACGTCCTTCCGGCAAGATGGAAGTCGCAGTTGCAATCGGCACAGACCCCACAGTGACTTTCTCGGCAATTGTTCCTGCTCCGCCTGAAGTTGAGGAATACATCATCGCAGGCTTTCTGCGTGGAGCTCCCGTCGAACTGGTGAAATGCGAGACCGTCGATCTGGAAGTACCAGCGTCGAGCGAGATTGTGCTTGAAGGTTATGTGAACCTCGACGAACTTCGCAGCGAAGGCCCGTTCGGCGATCACACTGGCTTCTATTCGCTCGAAGATCTCTATCCGGTTTTTCACGTCACCTGCGTCACGCATCGCAAGGAACCGATTTATGCGACCACGATTGTGGGCAAGCCGCCGCAGGAAGATGCCTACATGGGCAAAGCCGTCGAGCGCGTCTTTCTGCCCATGATGAAGTTGACGATTCCGGAGTTAGTGGACATCAACCTGCCGATCGAAGGTGTCTTCCACAACCTGATGATTGTCTCGATCAAGAAGTCGTATCCAGGACAAGCGCGCAAAGTCATGAACGCCATCTGGTCGTTAGGACAAGCGATGTTCACGAAATGCATTGTCGTGGTCGATGAAGATGTCGATGTGCAGAATCTGGCAGATGTGACGCTGAAAGTGTTCAACCACATCGATCCCGAGCGCGACATTCAATTCACACTCGGCCCAGTCGACTCTCTTGATCACGCCAGCCGCTTGCCCAACTACGGATCGAAGATGGGCATTGACGCAACGCGGAAATGGGCGAGTGAAGGATTCGCGCGCCCTTGGCCGGATGAAATCGTGATGGACGCGAAGACCAGAGCGACGGTTGATGGGAAGTGGAAAGCCCTGGCGAAAGAATTAGGGCTGGAATGATATTAACGAGCAATTAGGTTTTCGGTTCGTATCCGCGACACTGAATTACAGGCAATCGCGGATATTTCGGATAGTTCTCATCGGTCGCCGAGCGACCGCATAGATAGAAAGTCGATCCGCGCGCCGATTCGATGAGGCGCATGAAGCTGCAATTTGCGCAGAGACCGACACGCGGATTCGCAGGTGCGTTCTCATTCATCGTCACAGAATAGCGCCCTGTCATACAAAATGCCTGTCAGCTTTTAGCTGCCAAAGTTTCGCTATGAACCTGAAGAAAAAATCATCGAATTTTACCCGATTTGCACGGCTAAGGAAGGGGATGGAGAAATCATTCGGATTGATATACGGAACTCTGACTCCGGCAAGCGGCCCGGAAGTGAAGGAATTGTCGGTCCCACCTTGGGTAGCTCGCTTGGGCGAGACTCCGGTAGCCAGCGGAAGAATCGGATTGGTGATGAAGTCGTCGGCACTGAAGAAATGCTGGCGGCCGTTCCCGAGAAATCGATGACGCTGAAGGGCTGCCCGCTCTGGGCTACAGTGACACGCTGTATACCCCAGTTGTTCGCTACCGTATTCACGAAATGGGATGCATTCTTAATGACCGGAGCTGATACACATAACTAATAGTCAAGACGTGCGTGCGATCGAAATCGGAGGAAGCATAGGCAGTTCTGGGCACGAGCGGATTGTTGCCGTTGAAGAAAAGGCCCGCGCCCAGCCCGCTACCTTCATCGAGAGAATGCGAGTAAGTGTAGGAGGCATTCACCATCAGGCCATAGGACATTCTCTTGGTCGCCTGCAACTGCAAGGCGTTGTATGTAGAAACGCCCTCAGCTTTCCAGTAGTCTGCGTTGGGATTGAAACCGATGTAGGGCCCCAACCCGAGGAACTTTGGCGTGATCAGACAGACGGTCGGGAGCAATCGCTTCCTGCAGTTGGCGATGCATCTGTCGTTCTGACGAAGTGACCTGCGTATCACCCAGGAGGAACCCGGTCTGCTGTGTCGAACGAAGCGCGGTAATTTGCGACGAGGGCTCATCAGCTTCGCGCTGATGGCTCTTGTTCTTGTCCAGAGCCAAGGTGTTTTTGCCTGGGGCAATGAAGGCCACATATGCATCAACCGCGTCGCGGCCGAGAAGATTCCGGCGACGATGCCGCGATTCTTTCGCCGTGCCGTCGTCGAGATCGCTTATCTCGGGCCTGAACCCGATCGCTGGCGTAGTCCGTCGGAATTCGCGCTGAAGAATGCGCAGGAGGCGGATCACTTCATCGATCTTGAACGGGTCGAATGGCTCGATCCTTTGCCACGTGGGCGCTACGAGTTCTATCGCAAGCTTTACGAAAAGCGGGCGGCGACGAGCGATCATCCTGACGACTACCTTCCCGAGCACGTCGGCTTGCAGCCGTATATCACGATGGAAGTTTATGGGCGCCTGAAAGCGGCGTTCCGCGAATATCGCCAGCTGCAGGCTGCGCACCAACCTACTCAGGCTGTACAGCAAGTGATCATCTTTTACGCCGGATGGCTGGGGCACTATGTTGCGGATGGTTCGCAGCCTCTGCACACTACGATTCAGTACAACGGCTGGGTCGGACCCAATCCTAATGGGTACACCACGCAGCATGGGATTCATGCGCAGTTCGAAACCGCATACGTTGGAGCGAATATGTCGGCTAAAGATTTTTCGGGACTGGTGCATGCGCCTGAGAAAATTGACGAGCCTTTTACGGGATACCTTGCGTATCTGCGGCAGTCGCACGGAATGGTGGAGGACGTATACGTGCTCGAAAAGGCGGGAGGCTTCACGGGCAAGGGATCCCCTGCCGCGTTCGAGTTTACAAAGCAACGACTCGCCGCAGGCTCGCAGATGCTGCTGAATCTGTGGTTCACGGCGTGGGTGGAAAGCGCCGTGCCACTGCCTACGGAACCTACGCCCTCGGCTCCGGCAAGGAAGTAAGGTGGTAGGACGCCGTTGGCTAACGCTTGGGTAGTCTCCTAATCAGTACACCACTCGTGTTCTTGACTTTCTTTGCCTGATGCACAAGAATCCTCCCACCTAAATCTTGCCGAGGTGGATTATGTCCTCTGACCCCAAGGGCCCCGGTAACTCCTCAAAGGCGGAAGTTTCCAAGAAGACTAACAGGGACCCACAGTGGAATTCCTTCGTTACGACTTGGTCCGTCATTGGAGGCGTCTCTCTACTCTGGTGGAGCTTTGAAAGCCAATTCGAAGTCGACCGATTTATCCTGGCGGCGGGCTTGTCCGTGGCCTCCTTCATGGTGGGAAGCCTTATCGGCTTTTTATTTAGCAGCCATATCGAAGAGGCCGATACCATCGGCAAAGTCAGAGACTGGGTCATCGGCGGCGTCACGACTCTCACCATCGCCAAAGCGGGATCGATCAAAGCAACCATCACAGCCTTTGCCGCAGGAAAAGAGGCTGACGAATACGCCATCGCTTTCGGCGGCGCCGTGGCCTATGCGGCGCTAGGGTTCTTGTTCATGTACTTCATGCGGGAGCTTTACTTTAACCCGCGTTTGGCCACCAGCCGCCGCGAGCGGGGCATTATCGAAGGCACGCGGCAGGTGGAACAAGTAGTAAAGAGCTTCCAGGTCAAGCTTCCAGCAGAAATCTTGACGGGCGGCAGTTCAGTGGACGACATCACCAACGACGCGAACAAGCAGGCCGCGAAGGAGTTGGAGGCCAAGCTTTTCTCCGACGAAGTAAAGGCCTTTCTCGACGGAGTCAATGGAGCGCTCGACGGGGGTGCCACGCTGGACTGGGATATCGTCTCCAAGGTCGCCTACATCCAATATTACCGGACTTATTTCACGGGCAAGGACAAAGAGGACGACAAACTTGTACAGGCCCGGTGTGCTCTGGACTGGATCCAGCGGGCGTTATTACTCAATCCGCATCACGCCGACCTAACCACCAAATACGCGGACATGCTGTCCGTCACCAAAGATTTCGCAGGGGCGGTAAGCGTCCTCGAACGGTTACTCCGCCAGCCCGATTCGCCTCTCGTAGTTCGGCAGTGGCTGGGCTACTATCTCCTGTTCGTGCCCAAGCGCCTGTCAGAGTCGGTACGGTATTCCGAAGAGTTCCGGCAGCTTGTCGGGGAAAATACCGATTCGTTATTCAACATCGCGTGCGCCTATGCGCAGGCGTATTGCGAAGGGCCCGGCGCCGAACCGGGCATGGAAGATGCCAAAAATAATCACGACAAAGCGTTGGAATATCTGCGCCTAGCCCTGCTGCGCGAACCTGGGTATGGGACCATCGTGCTTACACGATGGACCGGCAAGGATGAGAGTTTTGTGTGCTTCGCCAACGACCCGGCATTTCTGGCGCTGGTGACGCCGAAGGCTCCGGCCACCGCATCTTAGCGCTTCCCGGAACGGCCAGCGCCGGAGGCACCGCCATCGAGAATGACGTGAACCTCCGGCGCCGCTGCATGCTTGAGCTATTGCACTTTAATGGCGATTCCAGTCTGGGAGGTGCCTCCGCTGGTGTCCCACGCCTTCACCACCAGTGAGTGAATGCCCGATGGCAGCGACAGTGACGTAGCAATGCTCTGTCCTGATGTGTTGTAGACCAATAAGTTATCGACGTAAATCTGCATGGCATAAATGAGACTGTT
>WNFI01112043.1_pt1 | contig 12296 bp, 13 predicted proteins | sample 5400471 | NCBI WGS metagenome assembly WNFI01 (sample SAMN13153348, study PRJNA577476) | soil metagenome | isolation source: 100 cm saprolite on Douglas fir-dominated hillslope | place: USA:California | collected 2013-09-17 | reverse complement strand
CGATCATCTCCGAGCGCCCTTTCTCCAACTCGTCCTGCTTTCGACTGAGCTCTTCCAGTTCGCGCTTCTGTCGCTCGATCGCTTCCTGCTGGCGTTTCAAGTGCAGAAGCTGTTCTTGAGCCCGTTGAACCTTATCATCGAGTTCATCCGGCGAAGGTGGGTCGCCGTTCGAGAGATCAAGGAACGGCTCTTTCGTACTTTCCGACATCCAGAGAACATATCCGAGAAATGCCGCCTTCGCGACCGGAAAACCTTGGTGTCAAGGGTATAGAACGCAATCTTCGGGTGGGGTCGACGCCATCGTCCTCGTCCTCGTCGTCGTCCTCGTCCTCGATTGTTGGGGCGTGAACGAAGGCAAGAGGGCGAAATTACATAGGTCACATAAGTCCCATGAGTCCCATTCGTTATTATTGCCCCAGCGGAACGAACACACCTCACACTCCCACCCCCCTGTTCGAGGACAGCTTGCCGCGCCGTAGGCTTGGCGAAGGCGGGAGGACGAGGACGATTTCGTGACGCCCACACGCCGATACGCCGATACGCGCACACGCAAATCACCGACCCGGCAAAGCCTGAAAGACAAAACCTTTCAGATATTCGGTCTCAGGAAGATGCGGCAAAATCGGATGATCGAGTGGCTGCGACAACGATTTGAGCCAGCGCAGATGTCTTTTGGCATCGACGCTGGCATCGACGACGACGTCCAATAAGGCAGCTTGAGTGACATGATGTGAACAAGAAAAAGTGACTAACAAGCCTTGTGGCGCCAGGAGTTGGATCGCGCGCAAATGAATCTCTTTATAGCCTCGCCGCGCGCTGATTTCTACCGCTGTAACCGACTCCGCACCGTTCTTCGCGCAAGCAATGGCAAAGGCGCCTTGGTTCGCGAAGCAATCGAGTACCCGTTTCCCGGGCGCGAGTAGAGCGACCTCACGGTAGTTATCAATTTGATCCAGATAGAATCCGGTTTTTTGTCCGCTCAGAAGTTCCAACTCGAAATCCATGCCTGCGATGCGCATGTTCAGCCTCGGCGGTACTTCTCCTTTGAGAACACCGGTCATCAGTTCCAAGCCTTCAGCCCGGCGCACTGGAACATCATTCCTTTCGATAATCGAGGTCGGCGAAAATAGGGTGTCGAGGGCCTGAACGACCAAGTCTTTCCGTTGATCCATCGCCAGGGTCAGCGTCTGTATTACGAAATTACCGTCGTACCGATCCACAATCAGCCCGGGAAGACCGTCACTCTCGCTCCAAACTATTCGTCCCGGGTCGCGATCTAGCGTCCATTGCCGGCGAACTTCATGTGCTTGACCGATGCGCCGGGTAAAGAAGTCCAGATCCAGTTTTTCTCGGCGGCGTGAAAATCGGCGCGCCACGATTTGCGATCGCGGATTATAAATGGCGCTGCCCAACATCCGATCCCGCCCATCTTTCAGCGAGACGATAGAACCTGGCTCCGGGTCACCGAATACCTTTAGTACCTCGGTATTAAATACCCAGTCATGCCCGTGAAAAATGCGCGCCCGTGGCCGGACGACAATGCCTGCCATCGAATCAAACTAATAGCCGCAAAAAGGCACAAAAAACGCAAAAAAAGACAAAAACGGTAGGCAAGTCTCGGCGCGCCCAGAGCTAAGCACCATTGTTAGCGTTAGAGCCGCGGGTGCCATCCATACAAAGCTTTCATGAACACGGCGTTTCCGATTGAGGTTCACCAGGGGCGAAGCCGTGTCCGCGGCACAGGCTCAACGCATGCGAACAACGATATCCTAGGCACGCCGAGATTTAGCCCTATCGGTTTTATCTTTTTTTGCGTTTTCTGCGCCTTTTTGCGGCTATTCTCCGACTCTCGCCCAGCGCTTACGAAAACAGCAATTCGTCAGCTGGCTCGATAACCCGTTGGAATTTTCCTTCTTCCGCTAGCTCAGGGTATTCGAAAATCTTGCCCTCGTAATTGCGAAGCACCACTTTGTTTTGGTCATGGAACAAAACGTAATCCGGGTTAACCGGTACTTTCCCACCGCCCCCCGGGGCGTCGATCACGAATTGCGGGACCGCGTAACCGGTGGTGTGTCCGCGCAATGACTCGATAATATCAATCCCTTTAGCCACCGATGTCCGAAGGTGAGAAGAGCCGTGAATCAGATCGCACTGATACAGATAATACGGACGAACCCGGCACCTTAGAAGCTTCTGAACCAGCGTCCGCATGACCTGGGCATTCCGTAATCCTTTGCGGAAGAAAAATCGGTACGCGACTGCCGATGCGAAGAAATTCGATATGAGGAATCTCCCGGAGCCGAGATAAAATCCCTTTTAATTTGTCGTCAGAAAACAGCAAAGCGTCTCCGCCGGAGATGAGGACATCACGTACCTCGGTATGCGAGCGCAGATAAGCGTAGATTTCTTCAAAGTCGGTCTGCAGCTCTTGTTCGCCAACGCCGCTAACCACCCGGCTCCGAGTACAATAGCGGCAGTACGAGGCGCAACGGTCGATTACCAGAAAGAGAACACGATCCGGATACCGATGTACTAAGCCCGGAACCGGCATACTGGAGTCCTCGCCGCATGGATCGGCGACTTCCCAAGGGGCGCGGGTAGCCTCTTCGATTCTGGGAATCACCTGCCTCCGGATCGGGCAATCCGGATCTTCCGGGTGAATCAAATTGAAAAAGTGTGGAGTAACAGCAAAGGCCAATTTTTGCCCTGCAAGCAATACACCGGCACGCTCTTCTTTCGTCAGGCGGATTTTGGATTCGAGCCCTTCAAGCGAGGACACCCGATTTTTGAGTTGCCATTTCCAGTCATTCCAAAGTTCAGGAGCGACATCTGGCCAGTAACCCGGAGCGTTTGAAGTAAATTGTTGGTCGTTCGATTCGAGAATGGGTTCGGTCATTTCTTGACTAGTTGGTACACTTTAAAGTCCGCTGGGGACTTGTCAATTAAGCAGCCCCGCGCCGGCTGGAATGCGCCTGCATTACAATCGGCACAGGGCTACTAGCCAGCAGGGCAACATATGCATGCGCATTTGTTGCCCTGCTGGCTATTTACTTGAGATCGCAGACATGCGTGCGATCGGTTTTACTGGGTGTGCTGAGGCTAGGTCAGCTCGCGCACTGTACATAGAGTGAGAAATTTAGATTTATGAACGTCGCTCGGGTTTTCACGGTGGGTGTTTGTATCGCTGGTCTCGGGTTCCTCCTTGACACTTCCGCCGCCGGCCAGAGCACTGGAACCAACGCCCGTGACCTGGTTCACCAGCTAAACGAGGCTCTCGAGTCCGTATACGATCATGTCGCCCCTGCCGTGGTGGTGATTGATATCAGCAAAAATGCGAACCCGAGTAGTGGGAACAACCCGTTCGAAGGGTTCGATTTTTTTCATGGACCACAAGGTGACGAAGGGGGCGACCAACCCGACCAGAGCGAAGGTTCTGGTTTTATCGTGCGCGCGGACGGCTACATCTTGACCAACAACCATGTGATCGAGGGCGCCGATAAGATTCAAGTTAAGCTAAAAGACGGGCGGATCTTGGCTGCTCGGCTGATCGGGGCCGACGACAGAACAGATGTGGCGGTCATCAAGATTGACGGTACGAACCTGCCGGTGGTGGACCTAGCCGATAGTGATCAGGTCAAAGTGGGACAGCTGGTTTGCGCGATCGGCACTCCATACAAATTTGAATACACCTTCACAACCGGGGTGGTGAGCGCTAAAGGCCGCAATGAGCTATTAGCTGACAAATACGAAGACTATATTCAGACCGACGCAGCGATTAACCCTGGGAACAGCGGAGGACCGTTGTGCGATATCGACGGCAAAGTCATTGGGATGAATACGCTGATCCATGGGCTGAACCGTGGTTTAGGGTTCGCGATCTCGAGCAATCTTTTCAAGCAGGTCAGCGATCAGCTCATTTCAACCGGCAAGATCGTGAGACCGTGGCTAGGTATCATCATCGAGTCCTTGAACGGGGAGAATCGAGGCGACCTTTTTAAAGGGGTGGATAAAGGTGTCGTGATCCGCACCGTGCAAGCCGAAACGCCGGCGGCCAAGAGTGATCTGCGGCCAGCCGACGTTATCACTGAGGTTGACGGAGTCGGCGTTGGTTCCGCGCGTGACCTGCAACGAGAGATTCTCAAAAAGAAAGTGGGCGATCAGGTCAACCTTGCCATCTGGCGAAATGGCAAACGGCTCGTGGTCGGGGTGCGGACAGAAGAATTACCCGTTGAAACCAAACCCTTGGCAGCTCAGCCGAGTCCTACCCAAGCGCCGGTGGCGAACACCAGTTTCGGTCTTCAGCTGCAAGAGGTAACCCCTGACTTGAAACGAGATTTGGGACTGAAAACCGACACCGGTTTGGTGGTCGTGGCCGTCGCGCCAAATAGCCCCGCTGCAACGGCCGATATCCAACCTGGCGACGTCATTACAGAGGTTGGCAAAACCCCGGTTTCGACGCTCGATACACTTCAAAAGGCGCTTGGCGATCAGAAAAACAAATCCAGCCTGCTGCTTTTGCTGGACCGGCGCGGAATAAAGACCTATTCTATCGTCAAATCTGGTAAATAAGTCGTACCCCCAGTTCTCTCTCCTTGATGCGAAGGCCGAAGTTGCAAAACTTCGGCCTTCCAACTTTATAAGAACTGCCGTTTGATCCGGCAGTTATCCGAATATGCGAGACGGTACTTCAGAACGTACAAAACCGAAGTTGCGACGATCACGAATTAGCGAGCTGGGTCGCTCCCAAAGGCTGCGAATCATTCATCTATTGAAGAAGACGAGAGGGCTGGCGGTGACCGAGATAGCCAATCGCCTTGGTTTGAGTTATATGGGCGCCAAACAACATTGCGCCGAATTGGAAAAGCAGGGTGTAGTCGATACCTGGCGGCGCCCCAAACCGGTTGGACGCCCGGAATTGGTCTATCGGTTAACACCCAAAGCAGGTGTATTTTTCCCGGCTGATACCAACCTGAGCACGATCGAAATTCTACATGCTGCGCGTCGTCTGTTCGGCGCTACCGCTTCCGACAAGCTATTGCTGGCTCTCTTCAGAAAGAAGGCGGAAGGCTACGCCCGAAATCTACGAGGAGAGACCCGCGAGGCTCGGGCCGAAGCCTTGTCCCGCCTACGCGATGCCGAGGGCCATCTTTCCGAGGTTGTAAAAGCGCCCGACCTCATGATCCAAGAATATCATTCCCCGATCCTGAATCTGCTGGATGCATTTCCGCTGGTTAGGCGGTTGGAGAAAGAAATGTTTGAGACTCTGCTTGGAGCATCCGTCGAGCGGCATGAGGAACGGGCTTCCGGCCTCTACCTTTGTACGTTTCTGATCAGTTAAAACTCGTGAGTCGCTTCGTTCTCGTCCTCGTCGTCGTCCTCGTCCTCGAATCTGGCCACGCGGAGTGATGGAGTATTGGAGTATTGGAGTACTGCGCCAATTCGGAATTGCACCCCGCGTCCGCGGGGTTGGGAGTGCTTTCAGGGCGCACTTATTCACGGGTTAACCCAAGGCCGAAAGCTTTCGGCGCTTTCGGCGCTTTCACCGCTTCGCCGCGACATCCGACAGGCTCCAGGCGAAACCGAGTAAGTTCCACGGCTTCGCCCTATGTTGACACGCATGAACAGCCGCCAGACGGCAACCGAAAACGCGTCGGTTACCAATCACTTCTCAGCCTCATTCCGCGGCTGACCCGTTATTTTCCGTTCCAGTCAATGGGCCTCGGCGCTTGTAAAAATCGTACCTGGCCAGAATCGTTCGCACATAATGCGCGGTCGAAGGAAAATCGATGCTGTCTTCAAAAGCCTCCGCGCTGAGCGGCTGCTTATTTCTCTGCAGTGCGACGCGAATCCAACGGTCAACGCGGCTCTTTCCGGCGTTGTATTCGGCCAACGCAAAGGGAACTGGTTCCAATTGCGAGTTCCATCGTTGCAAAGCCTTGCCTAAATACCAGCAGCCAATCTCTAAGTTGATCTCCGGGTTGAATAACTGGTTCGGCTCGAAATTAGGCACTGAACTGGCCTTGGCCCAATCGCGAGCGGCAATTTCGGAGACCTGCATCAGGCCGCGTTCACTGTTCTTGCCGATCATATCGGCTTGAAACCGGCTTTCTCGCCAAACCACGGCTTTGACTAGACGTGGATCTAGCAAGTGTTCGTTGGCGATCTGGGTTATCAGACTATCGTATCGCTTGTAGTCGCTCCAATTCTTCAGTTCGCGAAATACGTAAAAAGGGTCTTTCGTCCTCAGCACCAAGTAGCCGACCGCCGCGACGCCCGACAAGAATATGACCAGTGCTAGTTTGATAGACCAAACAACCACCAATTTGGGCAGACGCCCGATTTGACTTCGCTCTGACCTGGACGCCATTGGTAAACAAAACGATGCCGCTCTATGCGCGGGTGGTCACGGATGACCCGACCAACAAAGAACTAGATTATCTCGTCCCGCCCCAGTGGGAAAGCAAGGTCCATGTCGGATCACGGGTGGAGGTTCCTTTACGCTCAAGAAACCGTCTGGCCACGATAGTTGAGTTGGTCGATGAGTCAGCCGCGCCGGGGATTAAGGATCTGGCCGCGCTGGTTTCCGAAGAACCAGTGCTGGATCAGCAGATGCTTCAATTGACACGCTGGATGGCGGACTACTACTGTTGTCCGTTGGACGCAGCGATCCGTTGTGCGCTACCCCAAGTAATCCGTACGGGTGGATTCAAACGAGAACGCTGGTATCAAGCAATTGGTTAATCAAGGATGGCTGACCCTGCAGATGTTGAATGCAGAACGTGATCCGTCCCAAGGCGAAGAGTATGTCTCGACCGCACCCCTGCGCGTGAATCCAGGCCAACTCAGCATCCTGGCAATGCTGAACGAGGCGATCGATCTCGGCAAAAGTAAGCCCATTCTGCTCCACGGCATCACCGGCAGCGGCAAAACTGAGATATATCTCCAGTCGATTCAGCATTGCCTGGACTTGGGACGCGGCGCGCTCGTGCTGGTACCAGAAATCTCATTGACTCCGCAAACCGTGGAACGCTTTAAGTCCCGTTTCCCTCGGGAGCTGATTGCGGTTCTGCACAGCCATCTTTCGGCTGGTGAACGGCACGACGAATGGCATCGGCTCAGAAGAGGCGCAGCCCGGGTTGCCATTGGTGCGCGCAGTGCGGTGTTCGCTCCGGTGAAAGATCTCGCTCTTATCGTGGTGGACGAAGAACATGAGAACTCCTACAAGCAGGAAGAAACTCCGCGTTATCAGGCCCGAGACCTGGCCGTGGTCAGGGGCCAGATTCAAGGTTGTGCCGTTTTGTTGGGGTCGGCCACACCCTCCCTCGAAAGTTACCACAACGCGCGGATCGGAAAGTACGAGTTAGCTCGGTTGACCGCCCGGGTTGACGATCGTGAGTTACCTCTGATCCGGGTGGTCGACCTGCGCCAAGAGTTTGCTAAGAGCAAACATCCTTCCATCCTTTCTCGCCGCCTAGGCATGGCCATTGAAGACCGCCTGCAAAAAGGGGAGCAGTCCATTCTATTTCTCAACCGGCGCGGGTTCGCTTCATCCCTGCTTTGCTCCAAGTGCGGATATGTTTGCGAATGCGCCAACTGCAGTATCCCTCTCACTTTTCATCTCACCGAGAATCGTCTGAAATGCCATCTCTGCGGTTATCAAGCGGTGGCGCCAAAGAAATGCCCGGGATGTGCTGATCCCGGCATCCGCTACAGCGGCTACGGCACAGAAAAGGTGATCGAGTTGGTGCAGAAATTGTTTCCGACTGCGCGAGCCGCTCGCATGGACGCCGATTCAATGTCGCGGAAAGATGCCTATCGAAAAACGTTAAGTGAATTCCGTAGCGGCAAAATTGATATCCTCATCGGCACACAGATGATCGCGAAAGGGTTGGATTTTCCCAATGTCACCCTGGTCGGGATCATCAACGCCGATATTGGGCTCCATATCCCGGATTTCCGAGCCGGCGAGCGCACCTTTCAATTATTGACCCAAGTAGCCGGGCGAGCCGGACGTGGCGAAACCCCAGGAGAAGTCTTTGTGCAGACCGCGACTCCGTTCAGTCCTTCGATCCAATTCGCCCGGCACCATGATTTCGACGGTTTTTGGGACCAAGAGAGAGAATTTCGCGAACGGTGTGAGTATCCGCCATTTAATCATCTCGTCTTGATCCACATAAAATCGGAACACCAGCGGCGGGCGGAGTTCACGGCCGAGACGGTCCATCGCCGCTTGAGCGAGAAAATCGATTCATCAGTGATGCTTCACCCAGTCGTGCCTGCGCAGATCGAGCGGGTAAAAGGATTCTATCGGTTCCAGATCATGGCGCGCACCCGTGCTATCCTCCGGCTTTCTCGCACGGCCCGAGAAGTGATTGATAGCCTTTCGTTTCCCGAGGATGTGCAGGTGAGTGTGGACGTTGATCCGTATCAGCTCCTCTGACAGAATAGCAAATAGCAAATAGCAAATTCCGGCTGCAACGCGGCTCGGGAGGCTTCATCCGAAATTTGCTATTTGCTATCTGCTATTTGCTATTCAGTTTCCGGCGTTTGGGCTCCCGGATCCAACGACCTCAAATACTCATACGAATAGATCCCGGACCCATGACCATCGGCCCATTGTGGTTGGAGGCCATAGCTGCCGACTGGAGCACACGATTTCAGAACATAACTGTTCGGTGACAAAGTCGGTGAACCTCCATATCGGCGCCCTAACAGATCCGTCTCCCCGGCACAGACTGCGCAGGGACATTGTCGACGCAACGCTTCCAGACGAATATAAGTTTCACTTCCATCCTTCCAGCGGATGGCCAGCTCTTCGCCGATAATGGCGAACGATTCCAAAACCAACGGATCCTTCATAACAGTTCACCGTTTGGCGTTCACCGTTTGGCGTTCGGCGTTCGCAGTCCGGCCGTAAGCCTCGTACCACAGCCTCGCTATCAAGGCAACGCTCCAGGCTCCAACCGCGCCGCACCGAACGCCAAACGGTGAACGCCAAACGTCAAACGGTGAACGGTCTCGTTGACGACAGGAAAGTTCCGGCTTACGTCAGTTAAATGAGCACCAGTTATTTCGCCGGTTGCACAGTTCTGATCACTGGCGCATCGGCCGGGATTGGCCGCGAGTTCGCTCGTCAGTTGGCTCCGGTGGTAGGGTCTATGATCCTGGTTGCTCGCCGGGCGGAACGCTTGGAAGCACTGCAGCTGGAGTTGAAGGTGATCAACCCGGGGTTAGAAGTTTTCTATCGTGCTCTGGATTTACGCATTCACAATGATTTAGCCAAGTTCTGCGATTGGCTGGAGGAGAGCGGACTATCTGTCGACCTCCTCATAAACAACGCCGGCTTGGGCGACCGGGGTCGTTTTATCGATAGCGATTGGGACAGAGTGAAAGGAATGCTCCGGGTTAACATCGAAGCCCTGACTTACCTCACTTATCGAATCCTGCCCTCGATGCGGAAGTCAGGGTGCGGCGCCATCTTAAACGTTAGTTCGGTCGCCGGCTTTCTGCCGGTACCTAATTTGGCCGTCTATGCCGCCACCAAGGCTTACGTCACCGGTTTTAGCGAGGCTCTAAGAGCCGAATTGAGGTCAGCGAATATTTCCGTCACGGTTGTTTGTCCCGGACCGGTTCCGACCGAATTCGATGCGGTAGCGGCACGCTTGGCGACCGAACAACGGTTACCGCCCGACTTGGTTACCGTTCCAGCGCAGCAAGTGGTGCAAGAAGCATTGGCTAGTGTCGCGCGTGATCGCCCTCGGGTCATTCCGGGGTTGACACTTAGGCTGATTGTCACTTTGGTGATCTTCGTCCCGATGTTTCTCAAACGTTTCGTTTACGATCTTCAGCTCCGACGCGAGAGCGCTCCTAAAGCAAATTTGCGCCCCGATCTTGGCGCCAAAATCCCCTCTCGTATTTAACCCCGGTTACCTGCGGATTTAGTGACTGCTTACTATTATATCTTTTTTGGGATTGTCTGTATCTTGGGCGGGGCACTTGGATACGCCCGCGCCCGCAGCAAAGCGTCGATTATCGCGGGAGGAGTTTCCGGAGCCCTCTTAATTCTCGCTGGAATTCTGTCTCGCGGCCTAATCCCTTACGTGATCGCGATCGCCGTCAGCGTTTTACTATTGGCTCACTTCGGCCGTTCATTCGTGGCCAGCAGAAAACCGATGCCCGCCATTCCCATGATTTTGCTGAGCCTGGTGTGCATCGCTTTGACCGTGCGACATCTAATCCACTAATAGAAGGTCCATGCGGTTTCGCAGTCACCTTCCTGGCAGCTTCGATTCGTCCTCGAAAGGCGGGAGTGTTGGAGTATTGGAGTGGTGGCCCGCCCGCATCCGCCGCGGCGGAAGCGTTGCGGGCGGGAGTATTGGAAAATTGCCATTGCTCCTAGCCTGCATCTTTCTGGCTGGTTGCCCTGGCCCGAAGTTCAATCCACCGCCTTCGGTCTCCCCAACGCCAACCCCAAGCCCGACCGCCACCCCAGTTCCGACACCGACACCGACGCCGACACCGTTGCCGGAAGCGATCATTCCTTACTCACATAAGGAGGTTGCTCGTTTGTTTAACGGAGTTGAAGTCCACTCCCAGGTGGAGTCTGGGATTGGGGATATTGCCGCGGTTGAGCGCAAGGCGCTCGATTCCTACGTGCTGGATTTACAAGTTCAAGTTCGGGTTCCCAAGGCGGCTCAGACCATCCAAGAGCTCAGCGAACCAGATCCTTCGCTACCTACAGTTTTACCCGGTCTGGCCGCGATGCTGCCTACCAGCAAGATCTCCGACTTCTATTACGGGCTTTACCAGTTGAAAGTAGAATCGGTGGGCCGAGAGCTTGGCCGTCTCGAACAGCTGCTCTCCAAGCATAATTTCTTCGACTGCAACACCATCTTAGAACTGACTAACGCCCAATTCGCGCGCAAGGTGTTGTTGATCCAAAGTGATATGGACGTTAATGCCGATGGATCGGACTCAGATCGGACCTTAGATGTTGACGGCTCTTCGGCTAATTTCCAACCCTATACTAGCTATCGCTGGCCAAAACGAACCGATCAACCCAGCGAGTTCCTCACCGATTGCCAGAACAAGCTCAAACAAGCCGAAACCGAGCTTTCCCTAAAAGCAACGTCGCCCGATCGAAAGAAGGCTTTGCGAGAACAGGTTGAGACCTATCAGAGAGAGATAGGTGATCTGAAGCACTACAGCTATCTGGTCTCGAAAGCGGATCCTTTCGTGGTGCTGCCCGGTTTTATTCTACGGCAAGCCAACCACGCCTTCTTACCGAAACTAGGCGACTACGTCGTGGTAATTTACGGAGGCAAACTCTATCCGGCGCTACTGGGGGACGTAGGACCGTCTTACAAGATCGGTGAGGGATCGCTCAGATTGGCGACTCAGCTCGACCCTCATGCCAATGCTTATAACCGGCCAGCATCGAACCTGAATGTCACTTATTTGGTTTTCCCGGCCACGGCTGACCCGGTTCCAGGTCCGCCGGATCTGAAAAAGATACGGGATCGTTGCGAAACGTTGTTGACTGAAATTGGCGGTATCTCCGGTCAACTCTGGGAATGGATCGACATTTTTGCGACTCCTACGCCAACGCCTTCGCCGACTCCAACTCCGACGGCTACCCCAAGCGCCACGCCAACTGCTACCGCGTCCAGCTCTGCGTCGGCAACTGTCACCGGCAGTCCAACCCCATCGGCGACAATTACGCCTTCGCCGTCTCCAACTTCAACCCCCGGACCTACCGCGACACCGGTATCCCCCAGCCCGAGCCCTTCTTCCAAACCAACCAAAGCCTCTTCGCGCGAGACGCCGCATCGACATCACGAGCAAACTCGGGGCGATTAGGGATCGGGGATTATGGTAATTCTTTATGTTACATATGTAGTATGTTACATACGCTATATGCAGAGTTGTCGTTTTGCATTTGCTGTTCATGTACTGGCCGTTCTAGCCACTGAGAGCAAATGTGCCTCGTCTGCAAGTCTGGCAGCGACGGTTAACACGAACCCAGTTGTGATTCGTCGTTTACTGATCGATCTTCAAAATGCAGGATTGATCAGGACGTCGCGAGGCCCGCAAGGAGGCGCTATTCTGGCTAAACCCCCCAAGAATATTTCGCTTTGGCACGTCCACTCAGCAGTGGAATCGCGCGAACTATTTGGCCAGCATCCAAATCCGCCGTCACCGCACTGTCCGGTTGGCCAAGGAATTGAGAAAGTGCTGGGTTATGTCGAGAAACGGGCTAACCGTTCGTTCTCTCGCGAACTACAGATGATGTCATT
>WNFI01044928.1_pt1 | contig 12297 bp, 18 predicted proteins | sample 5400471 | NCBI WGS metagenome assembly WNFI01 (sample SAMN13153348, study PRJNA577476) | soil metagenome | isolation source: 100 cm saprolite on Douglas fir-dominated hillslope | place: USA:California | collected 2013-09-17 | reverse complement strand
CTGGAAAAAAACAAGAACGACTGGTTTGTCCGCGAGGTGATCGGCTGTCTGCGGCGCACGCTGTCCCGCCTCGACGTCTCGTCGCGCTCGATGTTCGCGCTCATCGAGCCGGGCTCGTGCTTCGCCGGCACGCTTCTGGAGATCGCGCTCGCCGCCGACCGCAGCTACATGCTCGACGCAGAAGGCGGGCCGAAAATTGCGCTGTCGCCGCTCAACTTCGGCACTTACCCGATGGCCAACGACCTGTCGCGCGTCGATGCGCATTTCTGCGGGGACGCGCCCTCGCTTCCCCAAAACGAAATGCTGGATTCCGAAAAGGCAGGCAAGCTTGGTCTCGTCACCTCGACACCGGATGACATCGACTGGGAAGATGAAGTGCGCATCGCGATCGAGGAGCGTTCGAGCCTGAGCCCTGACGCGCTGACCGGGATGGAAGCCTGCCTGCGCTTCGCCGGCCCGGAAACGATGTCCACTCGCGTCCTCGGCCGGCTCACCGCGTGGCAGAACTGGATCTTCAACCGGCCGAACGCGGTGGGCGAGCAAGGCGCGCTCAAGGTCTACGGCACCGGCTCGAAAGCAAAATTCAACTGGGAGCGGGTATGAGCGCGATCGACTACGCGGAAAAGATTCCGAACAACGTCAACCTCGTCGGCGACCGCACGCTGCAGCGCGCGCTCGAGCACTGGCAGCCGCAGTTCCTGCAGTGGTGGCACGAGATGGGGCCGAACGACTTCGAAGGCGCGGATGTCTATCTGCGCACCGCGATTTCGGTCGACGCGCAGGGCTGGGCGCATTATGGAAAAGTCAGAATGCCGGATTACCGCTGGGGGATCTTTCTCGCCGACCCGGTCGCCGAGCGCAAGATCGGCTTCGGCGACGCCATGGGCCGGCCGGCGTGGCAGCAGATTCCCGGCGAGTACCGCTCGACATTGCGCCGCCTGATCGTGACGCAGGGCGACACCGAGCCGGCGTCGGTCGAGCAGCAGCGCCTGCTCGGCCATACCTGCCCTTCCCTCTATGACCTGCGCAACCTGTTCCAGATCAACGTCGAGGAAGGCCGCCATCTGTGGGCGATGGTGTACCTGCTGCACGCCTACTTCGGCCGCGACGGCCGCGAAGAAGCCGAGGAGCTGCTGGCGCGCCATTCGGGCGACGCCGACAAGCCGCGCATCCTGACGACGTTCAACGAGCCGATCTCGGACTGGCTGTCGCTTTACTGCTTCACGTACTTCACCGACCGCGACGGCAAGTACCAGCTGAAGAGCCTCGCCGAAAGCGCCTTCGACCCGCTGGCGCGCACCTGCCGCTTCATGCTGACCGAGGAAGCGCATCACATGTTCGTCGGCGAGACCGGCCTGAGCCGCGTGGTGAAGCGCAGCCTCGAGGTGATGAAGGAGATGGGCAGCGACGACCCGGATCGAATCCGTGCCGCCGGTGCCGTCGACCTGCCGCTGCTGCAGAAATATCTCAACTTCTGGTGCTCGTCCTCGCTCGACCTGTTCGGCTCGGAGATTTCATCCAACTCGGCCGCCAACTTCGCCAACGGCCTCAAGGGACGTCCCGACGAAAACCAGTATGAAGATCACGTATTGCGGGAAAAAACGCTCAACCTGGTCACGCCGCAAGGCGCCTCCGACGTTCCCATGCTGAATGCGCTGAACGAAGTCATGCGCGAGTCCTATCTCAAGGACTGCGAGATCGGGGTCAAGCGCTGGAATCGCTCGATCGAGCGCGCCGGCTCCCAGTTCCGCCTGAGCCTGCCCTCATCGCGCTTCCGGCGCTCCATCGGCGCCTGGGCGGGACAGCCCGTGGACCCTCAAGGAAACCTGATGCAGAGGGAACTGTATGAAAAATCCCTTGCCAGCTGGATCCCGAGCGAAGGCGACAGGGCGTTCGTGCACTCGCTGATGCAGAAGGTGATCGAGCCCGGCAGGATGGCCGGCTGGATCGCGCCGCCCGAGCGCGGCATCAACAACCTGCCGCTGGAGTACGAGTACGTCAAGCTTCACTGAGCTCGAGCTGAACGCTTTCCTGAACCGCATGCTCGAGGCCGAGCGCGCGGGGGCGAAAGCGCTCGTCGTGTTCATGGATTCGTATTCAAGAAATTCGGAGGAATGGAAGGTCTTGCGGCGCATCCAAGCCGACGAGGCCCACAACTGCGTGCTCCTCGGCGAAATTCTCAAGCGCACGCAAGCCGAGTACAGCCATGCCATGGGCGAGTTTTACGACAAGGCGGTCGCGGTGAAAGGCAACCGGCAGCGGATCGAATTCCTGATCCGGGGATTGCGCTGGGCCGTGCAGCGCTTCGAGGAATCCTTGCCCAGGCTGAACCCCGAGGCGCGCGACGTCCTTACCCGGATGCGGGATTCGCACCTGCGCAGCATCGCCGCCTGCGAGCAGGTTGTTCGGCTGTTGCCGAAGTAATGCTCCAGTCGAGCCTCAGATTCGCGCCGGCGAAAGTCGACGTCGAGAAGCGGCCCGATGGCAGCATCGTGCTGCGCTCGCCCCAGAAGCTCGGTGCCTATGCGCGTTGCGTGACCGAATGGCTGGTCCATTGGTCCGATCACCAGGCGGAGAGGACTTTCCTTGCCGAGCGCTCGGCTGAAGGCTGGCGCAGGATGAGCTACCGGGAGAGCTACGGCGCCGTGCGCAGGATCGGGCAGGCGCTCCTCAACCTCGGGCTGAACCAGGAGCGGCCGGTCGCGATCCTCTCGGACAACAGCATCGATCACGCTCTGCTCGCGCTGGGCGCCATGCACGTGGGCGTGCCGGTGGCACCGATCTCCCCGGCGTACTCGCTGATGTCCAGGGACTTCGGCAAGCTCAAGTCCATCTTCGAGCTGGTGCAGCCCGGGCTAGTCTACGCTTCAGACCCCCAGAAGTTCGCGCCTGCGCTCGCCGCGGTGGGGGCTAAATCGGCATCGGTTGCCGAGCTTCTCGAGACCAATCCCGGCTCGACGATGGAAAGGGAATTTTTAAAAGTTAAACCGGAATCCATCGCGAAGATCCTGTTCACCTCGGGCTCCACTGGCACCCCGAAGGGCGTGATCAACACGCATCGCATGCTGTGCGCGAACCAGCAGATGCTGGCGCAGGCCTGGCCCTTCGTCGAGGACCGGCCGCCGGTGCTCGTCGACTGGCTGCCGTGGAACCATACCTTCGGCGGCAATCACAACTTCAACCTGCTGCTGCGAAACGGCGGCACGCTGTATATCGACGGCGGCAGGCCGGCGCCCGGGCTGGCGGAGATCACGGCGCGCAACCTGAGGGAAATCGCGCCGACGATGTACTTCAACGTGCCGCGCGGCTACGACCTTCTGTTGCCTTTTCTCGAGAACGACGCGGAGCTGAGGCGCCACTTTTTCAGCGAGCTCGACGTGCTGTTCTACGCCGCGGCAGCGCTGCCGCAGAACCTGTGGGAGCGCATCGAGCGGCTGGCGCAGAACGAAAAAGGCGGTCGCCTGGCGATGCTCTCGGCGTGGGGCTCGACCGAGACCTCGCCGCTCGCGAGCTCGGTGCACTTCCTCATGGAGCGCGCCGGCGTCATCGGCCTGCCGGTCGCCGGATGCGAGCTGAAGCTGGTGCCGTCGGCGGGAAAGCTCGAGGTGCGGGTGCGCGGGGCGACCCGGCGGACGCGGCGAAAGGCATCGTCTTCGACGGCCGCGTCGCCGAGGACTTCAAGCTCTCCACCGGCACGTGGGTGAACGCCGGCGCGGTGCGCATCAGGCTCATCGCGGCAGCCGATCCGCTCATCCAGGATGCCGTGATCACGGGCCACGATCGCGACGAGCTTGGCGCGCTGGTGTTCCTCAGTCCCACCGCGAGGGATCTGCCGCCGGAGGAGGTCCGTTCGCGCCTCAGAAGCGTGCTGCGGGGTTTTTCCGGCGGCAGCTCGACCTGCCCGACGCGGCTCATGGTGATGACCGAGCCGCCATCGATCGACGCCAACGAGATCACCGACAAGGGCTACATGAACCAGCGCGCGGTGCTCGAGCGGCGCGCGGCCTTCGTCGAAAGGCTCTATTCGAGCGATGAAGGCGTGATCAGTGCCTGAGAACCTAGGCCGACGAGGATTTCTGCTTCTGCTTGTCCTTCGCCATGGCTTCGAGTCGCGCGCGGACCTCGGCTATGTTGAAGGCGCCGGTGAAGTCGAGATCGGCTTCGCCGTGCGGCACTGACTCGATGAGAGCCAGTTCTTCCATATTGGCCAGCCACTCGTCCAGGTGTGATTCGGGATGGCCGGCAAGACTGGCTCGAAGCACGGCGGAATGGGTGCCGTTGCCGACCAGTTCCAGGATGCGGCGGTATTCAATTGGAACGTCGGGATCCTGCTTTTCCCAGGCTTTCTGGCCGGGTGCGGTGCGGCGGTAGTTCCGGTCCTTGGTGCCCATGCTCCCCCCTGAGGCGGTCCGCACAGTAGAGCACCACCTAGAAAATACTTCAATATTCCTTAAACTCTTTTGCATCGGGTCCTGCGGCGGGCCGTGACAAAAGTCCGCATGCTGTTCGTTTCGTTCGCCAGGCCGACGACCGCCAGCAGCTCCATGAACATGGCATCGGTCATGCCTTTCTTGCGCGCCGCCGCGGGCCTTCCAGAAATTGTTGACCCAGTCGACGCCGCGCATGCGCATGATGTCGTCGTGTGACCAGCGACACGTTTCCCTCCATTCGTTTTGGCTATATTAACAAGGTGATCGAATGGCTTGCCGGTCTTGATCCCCAGGTCCTGCTGTTGGGCTTTGCCGCGCTCGGCATTGCGCTCGCGCTGCCGCTCGTGGTCGTCGCGCTCGGCCGCCTGCGGCGGCTGCGCCTCGCGACCGGCACGTTCTACCTCCTGCTCGGCGCCTTCGTGGTCCGGCGACGAATGGCAGATCGACGCGCGCGTGCTCAAATGGCGCGGGCTCGCGAGCGTCGCCGGGTTCGATACGGTCTACCGCCTGGACCGCCTCTCCGGACGCTACGCCGACATTTCGCAGGAGCGCTCCGCCCCGCGCACGGTGTACAGCCTGTCGCCGGAGCCCGGCATGGATCTGTGGAGCGTGCTCAGGCGCTACCACCGCTATATGCCCCTTGCCGACGCGCTCTACGGCAGCGCGGCCTACGTGCCGCTCGCGGAAAACGCCGACTATGTGGTTACGGTGTCGGCCTTCGGCCTGGTGGTGCGGCCGGACAACAACGTCGCCCGCCGCGCGGTCAGCGACTGGCGCTAGGCGCTGGTAGAATCCCGCGCCACATGAAGTTTCTTTTCGACCTGCTTCCGGTCGTGCTTTTCTTCGCCGCGTTCAAGCTGTGGGATATCTACGTCGCCACCGCGGTCGCGATCGCGGCGACGTTCGTGCAGGTCGGTTGGCTGAAGCTGGCAAAGCGCCGCGTCGAGCCCATGCTGTGGGCGAGCCTGGGCATCATCGCGGTGTTCGGCGGCGCCACCCTGCTGCTGCAGGACGAGACCTTCATCAAGTGGAAGCCGACGGTGCTCTACTGGCTGCTCGGCGCGGTGCTTGCGGGCGCGGCGCTCCTGTTCCGCCGGAACCTGATCCGCTCGATGCTGTCGGAGAAGGTGCAGCTGCCCGAGACGGTGTGGTCGCGGCTCAACTGGAGCTGGATCGGATTCTTCGCTTTCATGGGCGCCGCGAACCTGTACGTGGCTTACAACTATTCCACCGACCTGTGGGTCAATTTCAAGCTGTTCGGCGGCATGGGCCTGATGCTGGTCTTTGTTGTCGCGCAGGCGCTGTTCCTCGCCAAGTACGTCGAAGAGAAGCAATGAGCGTGGCTGACGGCGGCGGCACGCACTGGCGCCTCCAAATCGTGTCGCCGCGCTTCACCGGCCAGCCGACCGTAGCGCGTCACCGCATGGTGTACCATGCCCTCGGCGAGTTGATGCAGGATCCCATTCACGCGCTTGCCATCACGGCGCGCAGTCCCGAAGAACCGAAAGGAACCCGATGAAGATTCGAATCCTCGCCGTCGCCCTGCTCGTCGCGCCTGCCTTTGCGCTCGCTCAGGCCGAGCCCAAAGACAGCGCCAAGCCGGCGGCGAAGCCCGCCGCCAAGGCGGGGGCGGTCGCCACCGTGAACGGCGTGGCGGTGCCGCGCTCGCGGCTGGACCTCATGATGCAGCAGCAGGCCGCGCGCGGCGCTCCCGATAACGACCAGACGCGCGCCATGGTGCGCGACGAGCTGGTCAACCGCGAGATCGTGGCGCAGGAAGCGCAGCGCGCGGGGATGGCGAAGACCTCCGAGGTGCAGACCCAGCTCGACCTGGCGCGGCAGGAAGTCCTGGTCAGCGCCTATATCCGCGACTGGGTGCGCAAGCACCCGATCACGGACGACGACGTGCAGAAGGAATACGACCGCGCGAAGGCTCAGACCGGCGACAAGGAGTACAAGGCGCGCCACATCCTGGTCGAGACCGAGGACCAGGCGAAGGGCATGATCGCCGAGCTGAAGAAAGGCGGGAAGTTCGACGAGCTGGCGACCAAGAATTCGAAGGATAACGGCACCAAGGACCGCGGCGGCGACCTCGACTGGAACGTGCCGAGCGTGTTCGACCCGCAGTTCGCCGACGCCATGGTGAAGCTCGAGAAAGGCAAGTACACGGAGACGCCGGTGCGCACGCGCTACGGCTTCCATGTCGTCCAGCTCGACGACGTGCGGCAGGTGAAGTTTCCGGCCCTCGCCGAGGTCAGGCCGCGCATCCAACAGCAATTGGTGCAGAGCAAGGTCGAAGAGCTGGTGCGGGGGCTTAGGGCAAAAGCGAAGGTGGAGTAAAGCGAGCAAAGCTTCCAGGAAGAAGTGGCCCCCGGCCGGGTCTTCGAGGTCGTCCGCGGCAACCTGCTCGAAGAGCCGGTCGAGGCCATCGTCAACGCCGCCAACGGCCACCTCGCGCACGGCGGCGGCGTCGCCGGCATCATTTCTCGCGCCGCTGGAGCAGCGCTGCAGGAAGAGTCCGATCGCATCGTGCGCAGCCGCGGCCCGATTGCCGTGGGTGGCGCGGTGGTCACTACCGCGGGAAAGCTGCCGTTCAAGGGCGTGATCCACGCCGTCGGTCCGCGTTTTGGCGAGGGCGAGGAGGAAGACAAGCTCCGGCAGGCGCTGCTGGCGGCATTTCGCTGCGCCGAGGAGCGCGGCTGGCAGTCGGTATCGTTCCCGGCGGTCTCCAGCGGCATCTTCGCCGTGCCGCTCGACATCTGCGCCAGGGCCTATCTGGCGGCGGCGCGCCGCTCGCCGCTGCGTAATGTACGGCTGTGCCTGCGCGACCAATCCGTCATCGACGTCGTTCTCGAGGAATTTGGAAAATGAGGAAGATCGGTCTGATCATTTTTGCCCTGTGCATCTCGCTGCCGGTGTTTGCACAGCAGAAGCTTGAAAGAGCGACCTTTGCCGCGGGCTGCTTCTGGTGCACCGAGGAGGCCTTCGACAAGCTGCCTGGCGTGGTCTCGACCACTTCCGGGTACATGGGCGGCCAGAAGAAGCACCCCACCTACGAGGAAGTGTCCGCGGGAATCACCGGGCATGCCGAAGCGGTGCAGGTGGTCTACGACCCGGCCAAGCTAAGTTACGAGCGGCTGCTCGACCAGTTCTGGCTCAACCATGATCCGACGGTGACCAACCGCCAGTTCTGCGACGCCGGCTCGCAGTACCGGCCGGCGATTTTCTACCACAGCGACGAGCAGAGGCGCCTCGCCGAGGCCTCCAAGGCGAAGTGGGAGAAAGACAAGCCGTTCAGGCAGCCGATCGTCACGCCGATCGTCCCGGCGGGCGAATTCTGGCCCGCCGAGGACTACCACCAGGATTACTACAAGAAGAATCCGGCGCGCTACAGGTTCTATGTCACCGGCTGCGGCCGCTACGATCGCCTCGACCAGCTGTGGGGCGCGCTGCGCAAGAAGTAGCTAGAACTTCCTGATTCTCTCGATCTCGCTCACGCGGCCGCCGACTAGCGTGACGGTGGTGGTGAAGGGATCGCCTGGCGTCGGCAGGTAGGTATAGGTCCTAAGCGCGAGCGCGGTGCGCGCGGCGCCGCGCAAATTGCGGCCAGTCTGCACCGTCGCGGGCGCCGAGATAGCTAGGCCCTGGTCCACGAGTAGGTCCGGGTCGCCGGCGATGCCGAGCACTTCGCCTTCGGTCATGCCGCGCTGGATGGAGACGTACTTGCGGAAATCGAGGCCGCGCGGCGGGCGCGGTGCGGTGGCCGTGCGCTCGGCGGCGAGCCGGGCTTCCGCCTCCTCGCGGCGCGCGAGGCGCTGCTCGAGGCGCTCGCCCTGGCAGCGCAGCGTATAGCACTCCGTGGTATCGGCCGACGGCGGGCCGCTTCTCGCGTCGATGTCGACCCGCTTTGCATTCACACCGGGGGGCGGCGCGGCGTCGGAGTAATGCACGGTGCCCTTCTCATCTACCCAGCGATATACCTGCGCCGAGGCAGCGAAGGCAAGGATTGACAACACGGCGAACAGCAAAACGCGCATCTTGAACGCAAATTGTAGGCGCCTCCCCGCGCGGCGCAAGGCGATTTACCTTTTGTTACTAGTCAGCCTCTTCGATCCAGGCCGTCTGGATGGCTTCGAGAATTTTCTCGCCGCAACGCTTCGGATCGTCGCTGAAATCCGGCAGGGCGAGCACCCATTTGTACAGGTCCACGAAGTTCACGGACCTGGGATCCTGGTCGGGGTGCTGATCGGCGAGCGCGAGCGCGATCTCCAGCGTGTCGGTCCACTTCATTTCTTCGCCCCTCCTTCGCGCTCGTAGTTGATGGTGTACTTCGGGATCTCGATGGTGAGGTCCTCAGCGCCCACTTTTGCCTGGCAGGAGAGCCGCGAGGTGGCTTCCAGCCCCCAGGCCTTGTCGAGCAGGTCCTCTTCCTTTTCTTCCGCCTCGGCCAGCGACTCGTAGCCCTTGCGCACGACCACGTGGCAGGTGGTGCACGCGCAGGATTTCTCGCAGGCATGCTCGATGTCGATATGGTTCTCGAGCAGCGCGTCGCAGATCGATTTCCCGCTCGGCGCCTCGATCTCGGCGCCCTGCGGGCACAGCGTGGCGTGCGGCAGCACCTTCAGCTTCGGCATCAGAGGCTGCCGATCTTGCGCCCCGCGAGTGCGCGGCGGATCCCCTCGTCCATGCGGCGCCCGGCGAATTGCTCGGTGGCGCGGTTGAGCGCGTCGGCGGCCTGCTTGATGGCGCGGTGATCCGTGCTTTTCATCAGCTTCTCGAGAGATTGAGCAGCGCTCTCGATGACGGATTTTTCCTCCACGGACAGGAGATGCCCATCTGCCTGAAGCGCCGAGCGCGTAGCTTCCAGCAGGCGTTGAGCTTCGACCCGGTGCTCGGCGAGCGCCCGCGCATGGACGTCCTCCCTCGCGTGCTCGAACGAGTCCCGCAGCATGCGCTCGATATCGGCGTCGGCGAGCCCATACGAAGGCTTGACCGTGACGGACGCCTCCACGCCCGTGGTATTTTCCTTTGCGCTGACAGAAAGCAGGCCGTCGGCGTCGACCTGAAAGGTCACCTTCACCCGCGCCGCGCCGGCGACCATCGGCGGGATGCCCTTCAGCTCGAAGCGCGCCAGCGAGCGGCAGTCGGAGACGAGCTCGCGCTCGCCTTGCACCACATGGAAGCTCATCCCGCTCTGCCCGTCCTTGAAGGTGGTGAACTCCTGCCCGCGCGCCGCCGGGATGGTGGTATTGCGCGGGATGATTTTCTCGACCAGGCCGCCCATCGTCTCGATGCCGAGCGAGAGCGGGATCACGTCGAGCAGCAGCCAGTCCTCGCCCTGCGGCCTGTTGCCGGCGAGGACGTTCGCCTGCATCGCGGCGCCGAGCGCCACCACCTTGTCGGGATCGAGATTGTTGAGCGGGTCACGCCGGAAGAACTCGCCGACGGCGCGCTGGATCTGAGGCATGCGCGTCGCGCCGCCGACCATCACCACGCCCTTGATGTCGTCCACCGTCAGGCCGGCATCGCGCAGCGCCTTGCGCACCGGGCCGAGCGTCTTCTGCACCAGCGTCTGCGTGATGCGGCAGAAGGTCTCGGTGTCGAGCGTGACATCGACGAGCTCGCCCGAAGAGAGCTTGGCCGTAATGCCTGCTTCCGAATGAAACGTCAGAAACTCTTTCGCCTCGCGGGCTTTCACCAGCAAAAGCCGCATGTCCCTGGGCGAGAGCGGCGCGAGCTTGGCCTGCTCGGCGCTCCAGCAGAACACGCGCTGGTCGAAGTCGTCGCCGCCGAGCATCGAGTCGCCGCTCGTCGCGACGACCTCGAATACGCCGCGCGAGAGCTTGAGGATCGACACGTCGAAAGTGCCGCCGCCGAGGTCGTAGACCGCATAGACGCCCTCGGAGGCATGCTCGAGGCCATAGGCAATGGCCGCGGCGGTCGGCTCGTTAAGCAGGCGCAGCACGTTGAGGCCGGCGAGCCGCCCGGCGTCCTTGGTGGCCTGGCGCTGGGCATCGTCGAAATAGGCAGGAACGGTTACGACAGCGCCACTCAAGTTGCCTTGCAGGGAAAGCTCCGCACGCTCGCGCAGCACTTTCAGGATTTCGGCGGAGACTTCAACTGGGCTCTTGACGCCCGCCGCGGTGCGAATCTGCAGCATGCCGGGAGCGTCGACGAAGTCGTAGGGCGCGTTCTCGATGTGCGTCACGTCTTTGACGCCGCGCCCCATGTAGCGCTTGACCGAGACGATGATGTTCTTCGGATCCTCGACCTGGCGCGCCTGCGCCGCATAGCCTACCTCGGCGCGCCCGTCGGGCAGGTACCGCACGATCGAGGGCAGCAGCGGCCGTCCGTGCGCATCGGCGAGCACGGTCGCGACGCCGCTGCGCACGGTCGCTACCAGCGAGTTCGTGGTGCCCAGGTCGATGCCTACCGCGAGGCGGTGCTCGTGCGGCGCAGGTGAAGTGCCTGGTTCGGAGATCTGCAGCAGTGCCACTATTCCAGCGCCTCGTATGCGAGATCGATCTCGGTGTCGAGCTTGTCCAGGAACATCAGTTTTCTGACCAGCCCCGCCGCACCGGCATAGTCATTGTTTGCGTCGATGCTCTCGCCGAGTTGCTTTTCAAGCCTGCGTTTTTCCTCGGCTAGGCCTTTTCGCAGCGAGTCAAGCGAAGCGCCATCCTTTGTCTCCACCGCCTCTTCGAGCGATTCCCGCAGCGCCATCTGCTGCACCAGGAAATCGGCGGGCATGGCGGTGTTGGTCTCGAAGGCGACGTCGACGCCGCGCAGCTCGAGCAGGTGCCTGGCGCGCTGCACCGGGTCCTTGAGTGTCCGGTAAGCCTCGTTCACGCGCGTGGTCCACTGAAGAGAGGCGCGCCGCTCGGCGTCGCCGGCGTGCGCGAAGCGGTCCGGGTGAACCTTCGCCTGGATATCGCGGTACGCAGAGTCGAGTGAATCGGCGTTCAGCGCAAAGACCGGCTCAAGCCCGAACAACTCGAAATGATTAGACGTTAAAGCTTTCCCCGCAACCGCATTCATCCTTGACCTTGGGGTTGCGGAACTTGAATCCTTCGTTGAGACCTTCGCGCGTGTAGTCGAGCTCGGTGCCGTCGATGTACTGCAGGCTCTTCGCGTCGACGAACAGCCTCACGCCGTGGCTCTCGAACTGCTGGTCCTCCGGGTTTACCGTGTCGGCAAACTCGAGCTTGTACGCGAGCCCCGAGCAGCCCGACGTGCGCACGCCCACGCGCAGCCCGACGCCCTTGCCGCGCTTGGCGAGGGACGACTGGACATGGCTGGCGGCTTTTTCAGTCAGCGTAACGGCCATCAAGCGACCTTTTTCTCTTGCTCTTCGGAATCCAGGCCCCGCTTCTTGCGATAGTCGGCCACCGCCGCCTTGATCGCATCCTCGGCGAGGATCGAGCAGTGGATCTTGACCGGCGGGAGCGACAGCTCCTCGGCGATCTGCGTGTTCTTGATCGTTACCGCCTGGTCGAGCGTCTTGCCCTTGACCCATTCGGTGACCAGCGAGCTCGACGCGATCGCCGAGCCGCAGCCGTAGGTCTTTAAGCGGGCGTCCTCGATGCGGCCGTCGCTTCCGACCCGGATCTGCAGCTTCATCACGTCGCCGCAGGCCGGCGCGCCGACCATGCCGGTGCCGACCGACTCGTCCGACTTGTCGAACGAGCCGACGTTTCTCGGATTTTCGTAATGATCGATGACTTTGTCGCTGTATGCCATTTGAGACTCCTAATGTGCAGCCCACTGAACAGTGTTCAAATCTACCCCTTCCTTGTACATCTCCCAGAGTGGCGAGAGCTCCCTCAGCTTCGCCACTTTGCGCCTGATCAGATCAGCCGCGTAATCG
>WNFI01002918.1_pt1 | contig 12297 bp, 10 predicted proteins | sample 5400471 | NCBI WGS metagenome assembly WNFI01 (sample SAMN13153348, study PRJNA577476) | soil metagenome | isolation source: 100 cm saprolite on Douglas fir-dominated hillslope | place: USA:California | collected 2013-09-17 | reverse complement strand
TCGCTTCAGTGGCACTGAGCCGATCATCCGCGTGTACTGTGAGACGACCCATGGGGACAAAGTCAGCGCAATCTTACAGGATGGCCTGAAGGTAGCCGGCATTATCTGACCAGCCTTCACTTCAATCCCGCTCCGGTCAACTCACTATCGATTCGAAACCTGGCAACAGCACTTTGGCCCTTACGGATACTCACTGCCATCTTAATCTTGAGAGCTTCGCTCACGATCGGGAGCAGGTGCTACAGCGGGCACGCGAGCGCGGATTGGTACGAATCCTCGTTCCAGGCCTGACCACGGCCTCCAGCAGGGCCGCGGTCAACCTGGCCGGGTCAGACGACATGCTTTTTGCAGCGGTCGGAGTTCACCCAAACGATGCCTTGACCTGGGACCCGCACGAGTCCATTCAGGAACTAAAAGATCTGGCCAACAATCGAAGGGTCGTAGGCATCGGGGAAATTGGTCTTGATTATTATTGGGATCGCACTCCTCACCAACATCAACAAAAGGTTCTCCAAGAACAGCTCGATCTCGCCTCCGCACTAAGCCTGCCGGTGGTGCTTCATAGCCGCGAGAGCGGTGACGCGCAGACCGGTGATTGCAGCAGAGATCTCATGGGTATCCTGGAAGACTGGGTCCGGAGCCTCAGATCCAAAAATCCCGTTCTGGGGACACACCCGGGGGTGCTGCACTCCTTCTCCGGAGAGATCGAAACCGGTTTGCAGGCGATCAACCTCGGATTCTATCTGGGCATCACTGGCCCGATTACATACAAGAATGCCGAAACAAAACGCCATGTCATACAAAATCTGCCTCTGGAGAGGCAGCTGATCGAAACGGATTCCCCGTTTTTGGCTCCTTTGCCCTATCGGGGGAAACGGAATGAGCCCGCTTTTGTTTCATATATTGCTGATAAAATTGCACAAGTTCATAACACTACGCCGCAGGAAGTCGCCCGTGTGACCTCCAGGAATGCGGCAGAACTTTTCGGTTGGGGAGAGTCCATTTGAACCAAGTTGCCTTCCTATCACCCGTCCAGGAACAACTGAAACTGGTTGAAGTCCGTCTACACGCGCAGGCAGATGATCGGCATCCGGATCTGCGTGCGGCTCTTGAGCAAATCCTGGCCGCTGGCGGGAAACGCATCCGCCCCAGTTTTGTGTTGCTGCTTGGGAACATGCTGGGCGCACCCGAAGAAAGGCTGGTGACTCTGGGGGCGTCCGTGGAACTGCTCCACACCGCCACCCTTGTGCACGACGATCTGATTGACGGCTCGCTCCTCCGGCGAGGACTGCCGACCTTGAATGCCCGCTGGTCACCAGCCGCAACCGTCCTCACCGGGGATTTTCTTTTCGCCCGAGCGGCAAAACTGGCCGCCGACACAGATCACCTCCCGCTGATGAAAATGTTTGCCGACACCCTCGCAATCATTGTGAACGGTGAGCTGACCCAAATGTTTTCGGCTCGCGGGGTGATCAGCCGCGAAAACTACAGCCAGCGTATTTACTCGAAAACCGCCTCGTTGTTTGAGCTGATCGGGAGCGGCGCTGCCGTTCTCAGCCCTGCCGAAGAGGATATCGTCGATCTGTGCCGGCAATTTGGCTACGAAACAGGGATGGCTTTTCAGATCGTGGACGATATTCTTGATTTCTCAGGCGAGCCAACCACCATGAGCGCAGGGATCGCCTCGTGGAATCCATCCGCGGGACCGACGCCCTGGAAAAGGCAATGGAGGAGGCCAGGTCTCACATCGACAAGGCACTTCAAAAAATCGAATCGTTCGAACCATCAACCGAACGGGAAGCGCTGGAAAGTCTCGCAAAGTTCATCGTGGGGCGGCATGTTTGACGGCGCGAATCGACCATGCTACAATCCCCGACCATTTCTCAAGGTTCAAAATGCCTAGTCCTCGCCGTCCCTTTCGTCTGAATGTTGGCTTTATCATCCATGAGGAGATCGGCTATCTTCATGAATTTCCCTTTGAATTTGAAAAAATCATTACAGGGGACGATCTCGAACTGCGAAATTTTCGCGGATTGGTGAAGGTTGACCGAACACCCCAGGGCTTGCTGGTGACCGGCGATTTTGAGGCCGAGACGGGGCTTGAGTGTGCGCGCTGCTTGACCCAGTTCACCCGAGGGTTGGAATGGAGTATGACCGAACTCTATGCATTCACCGAACGGTCCGTCAGCGACTCCGGTTTGCTAGTTCCAGAAGATGCGCACATCGATCTGGAGCCCATTATCCGGGAATACGCCTACCTTGAAATCCCGATTAACCCGCTCTGTAAATCCGGCTGCAAATGCTTATGTCCAGTTTGTGGACAGGACCTAAACCTTCGCGATTGCGGCCACCGTCCTCAAGAAGAAGAGTCGCCCTTTACTTTACTCAAGAAGCTGTTGTGAGCGTTTCAATAGTGGGAGGAATGTGATTCGCCATGAACAGAAGATTGCACTCGAGCTTCTGGTTGAAAAGGCCGGAGTCCAGGGATATTTGACCATCGATGGCCTCATGGAGGCCTATCCGAATTCATCCCAGGATGCTAAGAGCGCCGGATCCCTGCGATCCCTGTTCGCTGCTCTGCAGCGACGCGGGATCGAAATTGTGGATCCGGACGAGGCTCCGGCACACTTTTCGAATGAAATGCTCTCCGGCGATGACACCATCAGCTTGTACTTGAAAGAAATGTCCCGGGTGCCGCTTCTTGCCGTGGCGGAGGAGCTCAATCTGGCGATTCGGATCGAAAAAGGTCGGCGAGCATCAAATAAATCCCTGAACCTCAGCGGACGAAGCGCAGCTTCGGTGCGTAGAAAAATCGAACCGGTCATCCGGGATGGAGAAAATGCCCGGGAGCACCTCATCAAAGCCAACACCCGTCTGGTGGTCTCGATCGCCAAGCGTTATCAGGGCCATGGAGTTCCTTTCCTGGACTTGATCCAGGAAGGCAATCTGGGCCTAATGAAAGCCGTCGAGAAATATGACTACCATCGCGGCTTTCGGTTCTCCACCTACGCCACCTGGTGGATCCGACAATCCATCTCACGTGCCCTGGCCGATCAGGCACGAACCATCCGGGTGCCGGTGCACATGATCGACCGCATTCGGCAGCTGTATAAGGCCACGCACGAGTTGGAACAAAAGCTGGGAAGACCGCCAACGATCGAGGAGCTCGCGAAGAAGGTGAAATCAAGTGTCGCCAAGGTGCAATGGACCCTTAAAGTGTCGTGGTTGCCGCTATCCTTAGAATCCCCTGTTGGCGATGATGAAGAGTCGGAGCTGGGCTATTTCATCGAAGATGAATCCAGCCCGACTCCGCTCCAAAGCGCGTTCCAATCGATGCTCAAAGACAAGCTGGAAGAGGTGCTCGAAAGCCTTTCTGCGCGCGAGGCTCGTGTGATACGGCTGCGCTTTGGCTTGGACGACGGGAATGCATATACCCTCGAAGAAGTCGGTCAGAAATTTGGTCTCACGCGCGAACGGATTCGTCAGATCGAGGGAAAAGCGCTGAGACAGCTACGGCATCCACGCCGTGCCCAGGATCTCAAGGAACTTCTTTAGCGCTTTCTCCCGCACGCTTTTCAATATTTCCGGAAAATGAATACTGCACAGAAGAGGATCCTAAACATGGGAGGGATTATTCTTGTGATCCTCATCCTGGCTATCCTCATGTATTGGAAGGCAAATCAGAACTATCAGCACCAAGACTACACCAATTCAAATTTTTTTACAATCTGGTTGTCCGGACACATGGTTTGGACGGGAGAGAATCCCTATGACCAGACACAATGGCTGGCGGGTCATGATACCTATGGCGTGACGTACAGGCCGAACAAAATCTCGCCCTACCCGCTCCCCATGATGTTTTTTGTTGCTCCCCTCGGCCTGCTGCCGTTGGGGCAAGCCTACTTTCTCTGGCAAATCCTTTCACAGGTCATCATTGTCATTAGCGTCTACCTGCTTCTTGCCCATTGGAAGGGACGCACTCGTTGGCTCTTGTTCCTGCCTTTGATCATCGCTATGCTGTTCTTTGGTCCGGTGTTCTTGACCCTCCAAATTGGCTCGTTCGGCCCCTTTTCGCTTTTAGTGGTCATGGCCGCTCTGCTCTTACTGGAGAGGGACCGATCCCTGGCGGCCGGAATCTTCCTGTCTCTTACTGTATTGAAACCACCGCAAGGCCTCCCTCTTCTCGCTCTGGCGGGGATCCTGTTCCTTGGGCGCCGTGATTGGAAGGCGATCGCGGGCTTGTTTCTCGGGGGTGCCGCTCTCCTGGAGATTGGTTTGCTGCGTGATCCCCTCTGGTTAATCGAATTTCGGGGCGCGAGCGCAGTGGTGCTGGATCGGACACTGGGAATCCAATCCAATGCTCTCAGTTTTGCTTATCTGGCGTGCTCTGGAGTTCTGAATTGCATGTGGATCGCGGGTGGGCTTGTTGCAATTCTGGCGCTCGGTCTCAGTGGCTATTTCTTATGGCGGGAACGCAATCGGCTGAATGATTGGGAGGCGCTGAATATCATCCTTCCCGTTGCATTTTTTTCAACCGTATATCTTTGGTCATATGATCAAATTCTGTACATCATACCGATTACATGGATCGCGGGAAAACTGGTCGAGAAAACACGATCGTACCTCCCGGTATTTGTTTTTCTGCTAGTGTTGGATGTTGAGTCCTTGATCGGGCTGGCTGTTCAGGCGTATACCCACAAAGATCTCTTGAGCATCATCAACACGGTCTCGATCCTGGCTCTTTGTCTCTGGCTGCTTCGAGACAAGCCAGCACAGGTCATGCCGGACCATCCGCACCGACCAACGATCTCCCCGTGAGGGAGATGATGCGGGTCCTATTTGCGTCTTTCAGAGTATCGGTGATAAACCCGCGTCCAGGCCTCGGTTGGGTGGGGCGGCTTCTCCCTTTTCTGCTCGTCCTTGCTCAGATGGAAGGCAAAATCCTCCAGTAGAGCCGATACCGCCTCGAGAGTTTGGGTATCCGAGTTTGGTGTAAGTATCCAAAGCCGCACTGGTCGCCCGAATTGAGGCCATATCCGGGGAGGCAACCATCAGGATGACATCGGCAGCATCCAGGGCTTGAAGAGCGATCTCGCTAAAATCATGTGGAAGATCAGCCACGACATATCCAAATTGCTCTTTGAGCAGCTGGAGGGCTGTAGCGAAGCTTTCCTTTCCGAGCGCCTCCGCCTGACTTGGAAAGGTCGGTGCGGCAATAAAATAAAGTCCACTTTCGTGGGAACCGATGACAGACTGAAGCGCATCCAGATCGAGCTCGCCGGCCTTGAATCGAGCGAGGTCCGCCCAGGTCCGACGCAGGGCGCTATTCAACATCAAGGCTACCTGCCCGGCAGTCATGGTCAGATCTAGGACGACTGTTGAATTGGGCCATAACGCTGCGAGCCCCACCCCCAGATTGACCACCAACGTTGAGCTGCCGGTGCCCCCGCGAAGGCTATGGACCGCGATCAATCGGGCCCTTTCCGCCGGTGACGCTTGGCCGCTGCCCCCGGGGCCGGCCTCCGACCGCCGGAGCAATGCACTGACACGCGCAAGCAGCTCGGCGGATTCGAATGGCTTGCTGAGATGATCGTCGGCACCAGCTTCGAAAGCCTTCAGCTTATCCTGCAGGCCAGATTGAGCGGTCAGAATTAAGATCGGAACGTGTGCGAACCGCGACTCCCTGCGCAGCTGGCGGGTGACTTCGTAACCGTTGATGTCCGGCATCATCACATCTGTGATGATGGCGCTCGGATCGGACAGCCGTGCCTGGGTGATCCCGTCCTTCCCGTTATTTGCAAACACCAGCTCATGTTCCAGCGGCTGGAGCGCATGAGCTACCAGCTGATGATTGATGGGTTCATCATCGATCAACAAGATTGGCTTCATAATTCTGCCAAGCCGAAGGAAGTCTGCGAAGCCAGATACTCCGCAAGGCTCGTGGCCGCGTCTTCAAGTGCAGCCACGAGCGCAGGGGCATTCGATAGGTCTTCCGCTCGGCAATTTTCTTCGATCTGACTCGCCAGGTTGGCCATCGGTTCGGCACTAAAATTGAGGCATACGCCCTTTAGATTGTGCGCAAGACGACCCAAGGTCCGGGCGTTCCCTTCACGCAGGGCGGCTTTGATCTCAGACAGGCGCTCCGGAAGACCCATCACAAATTCCTTGCAAAGATCCAGCATGAAATTGCGGTCATTGCCGAAGCGGAATAAGGCCGCCTCGAAGTCTACCGGCACGGCTGTGCCCGGCACACCCGCTACCGCTGTCGAATCTGAAGCCGGAAGCGATTCGAGCGGTGCAGCCTGCTGCTCTCCAAACAACTCTTCGCCCTCGTCCAAATCGTGTTCGACAAATCCAGAGAGGCCGGGGCTGGAAGATAATTCGTCGGACTCCTCAGTGCTCTTTCTCACGCTTGGATTCGCGACGATCCAGCGATCCAGAACATTAAAGAGGATTTTTGGTTCGAAAGGCTTTGAGATGTAATCGTCCATCCCGGCCTCCAGGCAGCGCTCCCGGTCGCCCCGCATTGCATGGGCGGTCATGGCGATGATGGGGATATGACGATCATTCTTTTTTTCCAAGAGTCGAATTCGGCGGGTTGCTTCCAGGCCATCCAGCTCGGGCATTTGGACATCCATGAGCACAGCACTATACTGTTCTGCCTGGACCTTCTGTATGGCTTGCAAGCCATTCTCCACCGCATCGACGGAGTAGCCTGCCTTCTGCAACTGGACGATGGCAAGTTTTTGGTTGATCGGATTATCCTCGGCCAAAAGCAATCGCGAACCCAGGCGTCGATTTTGTGCGAGCAGGTGGCGCGTGACGAGGTCGGCTCCAGCCTTGTCTCCCTGCCCGAGCACCGCCACCAGTGCTTCATAAAGCATGTGCAGCTTCACCGGCTTGAGGAGATATCCCGAACAGCCCAGGGCCTCAAGTCTGGCAGCATCACCCCGGTGACCGATGGACGTAAGGATGATGATCTTCAGATCCCGGCCGGCCGCATCGTGGACCATGGCGCGCGCCGTCTGCTCTCCGTCCATGCCCGGCATTTGCATATCCAGTAAGACGATGCGAAATGGATCGCCAGAGCGCGAAGCCTTCTGCAGGGCTTCAAGCCCCTTTGCCCCACTCGAGACCGCTTCGAATTTGCAGCCGAAGCCCTCCACCATTTTGGTCATGATCATCCGGTTGGTGGCGTTATCATCGACACCCAGGATCCGCAAGCCTTTTAGGGCGACCAACGGCTCCAGCTGCGGCATGACCGGATGCGGTTTGTCCAGTTGCTTTTCAAACGTGACATCAAACCAGAACGTGGTCCCCACCCCCGGGGTACTCTCGACCCCGATCTGACCACCCATGGCTTCGACTAGCTGCTTGGAAATCGTCAGACCGAGTCCGGTCCCCCCAAATTTTCGCGTGGTCGAGCCGTCTGCCTGGGTGAAGCGCTCAAAGACGGCCGCCTGCCGGTCGTACGGAATGCCGACACCCGTATCCTGCACCGAGAAGTGAACGGTGGTTTCCTTCTCAGTCTGTGAGAACGGTTCCGCCCGGATTACGATCTCGCCTTGGTGAGTGAACTTGATCGCGTTGCCGACCAGATTCATAATGATTTGCCGAATCCGGCCCGGATCGCCGCAAAGATCCGTCGCTAGGTCAGGATTGATCAGGCAGGCCAGTTCGAGACCCTTGTCTTCCGCGCGTTTCGCCAGCGTGTATGCAACATCTTCGACCGTGGTACGGAGATTGAAATCGATTTTGTCCAGGTCCAATTTCTTGGCTTCGATCTTCGAGAAATCCAGAATATCGTTCAGGAGAGTCATCAGCGCTTCCGCGCTGTGCAGCGAAATCTGTAAATAGTCCCGCTGTTCGGCGGTAAGCTGTGTGTCGAGGGCAAGTTCCAGCATGCCCATGACGCCGTTCATCGGTGTGCGGATCTCATGACTCATATTTGCCAGGAAATCACTCTTGGCCCGGTTGGCTTCCTCGGCCTCCTGGCGCGCGCGCACAATCTCGGTAATGTCGTGGTAAATCGCCAGGGCACCCGATTTCTGGCCGGCAACCAGAACCGGCACCCCAAAGAGCTCCACATCGACAAGGGTTCCGTCCTGGCGGCGGCGTTTGCCGATCCCGTGAACCGCCTCACTCATCACCTTGCGCGTAAATTCTGCAGCCTGCTCGCGCGTATCTTCCGTCGTGATCAGGTTGTCCAGTTTGACGCCCACCGCCGCTGCGCTCGAATACCCAAACAATTTCTCAAACGCAGGATTGCAAGAGAGGACCTTCTCTTGATCGTCGAGCACCACGATTGCCACCGGGCTATTTTGGTTGAGTGCTTCCAGATACTGCTTCTCGCGCAAGAGTGCTGCTTCCGCCTGCTTCAGCTCGGTGATATCGTGACCGATCCCGACCAGGCCCGTAACCCGGCCGAGGTGATCGCGCAGTGGAACTTTGGAGGTCAAGATCCTGACCGGATTGCCCTCGGCATCCAACCCGGCTTCCTCCAGATTGAGGCTTGGCATGCCTGTGTCCATGATCTTGCGATCCATCGCCATGTATACATTCGCCAGTTCGGGAGGATAGGTGTCAAAGTCCGTTTTACCCAGCACATCTTCATCGTTTTTCCCCCGGAGGCGTGCAGGTCTGAAAGGTTGGATATGGTCTTGCGGCCCTCACGATCCTTGACGTAAATGCGGTCGGGCAGGTTATCGATCATAGCGCGCAGGAGGTTTTGCTCCTGTACCTGGGTTTCCTGCAGCCGGCGGCGTTCCGTCACATCATCCAGGATAAAAAGAATGTTGTCCGGAAGCTCGGGAACATGGATGTGATAGACCGAGGGGCGATAAGATCTTCCGTGCCAGGTAAACTCCTCGTGGCCGGTCGAGGAGGATGGGTCGTGGGACAGTTCCCCTCCGGGGAAAAGATCAGAGATGAACTTTCCGATCACTTCAGGATAGGCAGTGTCCAACCTTGCCAGTACAGCCTGGTTGCAGCGAAGTATCTGGCCATCTGAGTTGGTTACAATGATCGGATCGGTGAAGGCATCGAAGGTCGCCTCCCACTCTTTTTTGCCCCGGGAGACTATTTCGGATAAGGTACGCTCACGCCCCACCAATCCGACTAACATACCGAACACCAGCGGTGCAAAATCCAGGGTAAGGATCAGGGGCTCGGAGCGCTGAAGAAATAGAAAGGAATTGAGAGAGGGAGCCAGGTGGTGGCTGTAAAATTCCAGCCAGACCCCATACACAAGAAATACCATTCCCCCCAGAAATCCGATCAAAGCATAGCGATTGAAACCTTGCTTTCTAAGCAATCCCAAAGCGTTCTCCCTACTTTAAGCAAGCGGGACGCACGGTCGCCTCATCTATTGAGTGTAGCACAGCCGCTCCCGAGGCATCTTGCAGCTAAATTACATTCCTTTGTGGAGACGGCGGGCACCCATTCAGGCCAATTTTGATGATTCGGGCTTGCCACAGAGCAGGCTACATAGTAAACTACCCGTAATGAAAGCCATTTTGCATCCCCGCGAGTGCCGAGTTTCTGTGGTGATGCAAGGCCGCGCCTGGGCAGACCCCTGGGATGCATAAGCGAGAGCTTCTGCCGTTCATGGGCTGTCCGGTTGGGTGGACAGCCTTTTTGTTTTTTGACGCTCGAGAGGGATTCTGACCCGCCTCGTAGGGGGCTGAGAGCATTTCCAAGCGGCGTTTGTTGTGGAGGCCCAAGTGACTCAAACCATCTTGATTGCCATCGCCTGGCCGTATTCCAACGCAGAGATCCACGTCGGAAATATCACCGGTTCACACCTTCCGGGCGACATCGTCGCCCGTTATCATCGCGTGAAGGGGAACCGTGTGCTGATGGTCAGTGGGACGGATGCGCATGGGACCCCGGTGGTGATCGCGGCGGATCAGGAGGGCAAGCCGGTCGAGGAAGTTTACAAGAAATATCATGAGGGCTTTCTGGATGTCTTTCAGAGGACCGGAATCTCCTATGATCTCTTCACCTCAACACACACGGCAAACCACTTCAAAGTTTCACAGAGCGTATTCGAGGCCCTCGATCGGAACGGCTTTCTCTTCAAACAGTTCAGCAAACAATGGTATTCACCCAGTGGAAGGAAATTTCTCCCGGATCGGTATGTGGAGGGGACCTGCTATATCTGCGGATATGAAGCGGCCCGGTCCGACCAGTGCGATAACTGTGGAAATGTGCTCGAGCCGGAGAAACTGATCAACCCGCGCGCAAAGACCGGAGACGGTGCGCTGGAGCTACGTAACACAGAACACTACTACCTCGATCTGTCCAAACTGGAGGGCGATGTTCGGAAGTTCCTGCTCGAACGGGCGGAGCATATGCGCGAGACCGTGCTCGGGGAATCCCTGGGTAAGATCGAGAGCGAGGGGCTTAAGCTGCGCCCCATCACGCGCGATCTCGACTGGGGCATCCCTGTTCCTGTGAAGGAAGAGGGTTGGGACACAAAAAAACTCTACGTGTGGTTCGAAGCAGTGATCGGATACCTTTCTGCTGCGATCGAATGGGCGAATCTTTCGGGTCAAAAGGAAGCCTGGCGGGATTGGTGGGTTGATCCAAAGGCCAAGCAATACTACTTTATTGGTAAAGACAACATTTTTTTCCATGCCTCAATGTGGCCGGCAGAGCTGATGGGCGTGGGAGAACAGTTCATCGAGATCTTTGCGGGGGAGCACGGCGTCAGGCTGGGCCTGCCCTTTGATGTCCCAGCCAATCAATTCCTGAACCTGGAAGGAAAAAAGATCAGCGGTTCGCGCCATTGGGCAGTTTGGGTGCGCGACTTCCTCACCCGTTATGAACCGGACGCCTTGCGGTACTACCTGACGGTGAATATGCCGGAAAACAAGGATAGCGATTGGGACTGGATGGAATTTGTTGCGCGCAATAACAACGAGCTGGTCGCGACTTGGGGCAACCTCGCCAATCGGGTCCTTTCGTTCTGTTACAGGAATTGGGATGGCCGGGTTCCGGAAGTGGATCCAAAGACTCTCGGCCCCAAGGACCGCGCCCTTTTGGCCGCCATCGAAAACGGATTCAGTACCGTGGGTGGCGAGATCGAGGCGATCCATCTGCGCGCAGCCTTGGGCGAAGCAATGAAACTGGCGACCTCGGTAAATGTGTACCTGGAGGCGAATGCCCCCTGGAGCGCAATCAAGACTGACAAGGACGGGGCTGCCCGGACGATCTTCACGGCCCTGAAGGCCATCGATAGTCTCAAAATGTTATTCGCTCCCTTTCTGCCGTTCAGCAGCCAGAAGTTACACAGTTTTCTCGGATATCGAACCGCCTTGTTTGGCGAAGGATACGTCGAATCGGTAAGCGATTCCTTGGGCGATCACCTCGTCCTCCGTTACCGGGGATTGGATGAACTGCAATGGAAACCAGGGAATTTGATTCCGGGACAGAAACTGGAGCAGCCGGTTCCACTATTTGTAAAACTTGAGGAGACGGTGGCGGTTGAGGAGCGGGAGCGACTCGGAAAATGAGGGAGCCTCGTTCGGCAGGATATTTGGATCGGACCTCGCTTCATTTGACTGTCATCTCCCCATGCTACCCTTACCACCGGCCCCGCCAATAGGACGCGCTAGGAAATATTCATGCCGAAAATTCGATCCCAACGAAGATCTAATCTCGAGCGCAGCATCAATAAATTATTGTTGTCAGGATTCGTGCTTTTCTCCTTCGTCGCCTATATTCTTCACGAACGCAGTACGCCTTCTGATGCAGGACCGAATCCAGCCGTTTCCCCGCCCGGCCCAGACTCTGCTCCCCCGGATTCGGGGACGCTTCCGTCCCCCGCAGCAGGCAGTCTCAGAAATGGGATATTCAAAGGGCCTGAGGTCGACGCCTACTACGGCCTGGTGCAGGTCCAGGCCACGATCCAAAATGGAAAGCTGACGTATGTTCAGTTCCTGGAATATCCCAATGACCGGCGCACGTCCATCGAGATCAATACGATCGCGATGCCCTATCTCCAGCAGGAGGCCCTCCAGGTCCAAACCGCCAATGTCGATATCATCTCTGGTGCGACGCTGACCAGTGAAGCATTCCGGGCTTCTTTGCAGTCTGCGCTCGATTCCGCCAAAAACTGATCCTGAAGCAAACTCGAATCCTGATGGGTATGCCGGTCACGGTGGAGATCGTTGATGCCACCGCAGACGAGGCTATCTTCGATGCGGTCTACACGTATTTCGAAACTATGGATGAAGGGTTCAGCACCTACAAGGGGGAGAGCGAGATATCGAGGATCAATCGGGGGGAATTGAA
>WNFI01024843.1_pt1 | contig 12298 bp, 11 predicted proteins | sample 5400471 | NCBI WGS metagenome assembly WNFI01 (sample SAMN13153348, study PRJNA577476) | soil metagenome | isolation source: 100 cm saprolite on Douglas fir-dominated hillslope | place: USA:California | collected 2013-09-17 | reverse complement strand
GGCGAGCTCCAGCAGAACCTCATGGTCGCGTCCTCCGGCGAGGAGGCGCTGGAGCTCGCGCTGCGGCACGATTTCGCGGTCATCCTCCTCGATGTGCGCATGCCGGGGATGGACGGCTTCGAGACCGCGAAGCTGATGCGCGACGCCGAGCGCTCGAAGGCGACGCCGATCATCTTTCTCACCGCCGCCGCCGAGGAGATGCACTCGGTGTTCCGCGGCTACGAGGTGGGCGCGGTCGACTATCTCATGAAGCCGGTGCTGCCCGAGACGCTGAAGTCCAAGGTCTCGGTGTTCGTCGAGCTGCAGATGAAAACCGAGCGCCTGCGCGAATCCGAGGACAAGCTGCGCCGGCTGGCGGCGCACCTCATCTCGGTGCGCGAAGAGGAGCGTGCGCACATCGCGCGCGAGATCCACGACGAGCTCGGCCAGGTGCTGACCGGGCTGAAAATGGAAGTGACCTCGCTCGCCAAGCAGCTGAAGGACCGCGCGCTGCTCGAGAAGGCCGACTCGATGTGCAAGCTGATCGACTCGACCGTGCAGACGGTGCGCAAGATTGCCACCGGCCTGCGCCCCGAGATGCTCGACGACATGGGGCTGGTGGCGGCGGTCTCCTGGCAGGCTAAGGAATTCCAGAAGCGCACCGGCATCCGCTGCCGGGCGACCCTCCCGCCCGAGAGCACCCTGCCCGGCATCGACATCGCGACCACGGTATTCCGCATCTTCCAGGAAATCCTCACCAACGTGGCGCGGCACTCGCGCGCCACGCGCGTCGACATCGAGCTTTCGGTCTCGGACGCGCTGGTGACGCTCGATGTGGTCGACAACGGCGTCGGCATTCAGGACAGCGACCTGCACGGCAAAAGGTCGCTGGGGCTGCTCGGCATGCAGGAGCGGGCCCTGCTCTTCGGCGGCGAGGTCAGCATTACCGGCAGGCCGGGCCAGGGAACCGCGCGTGCCCTGGGAAGTCGCGGTGCTCGACTACAACATGCCGGGCAAGAACGGCCTCGAGCTGATCAAGGAGCTGCGCCAGCGCTACCCCGGCCGGGCCGTGCTGATCCTCAGCATGTACCCGGAGGACCGCTATGCGGTGCGCGCGCTGAAGGCCGGCGCGTCCGGATATCTCACCAAGGAGAGCGCGCCCGAGGAGCTGGTGAACGCCATTCGCAAGGTCGCCGGCGGCGGGCGCTACGTCACCGCGACCCTCGGCGAGAAGCTCGTGCTCGAGCTCGAGGACAATCGCGGCAAGCCGTTGCACGAATCGCTGTCGGACCGCGAATACCAGGTGATGTGGATGATCGCCTCGGGCAAGACCGTGCGCCAGATCGCCGACGAGCTGTTCCTGAGCCCGAATACCATCAGCACGCACCGGACGCGCATCCTCAGGAAAATGAGCATGAAAAGCAATGCCGAGCTGATGCACTACGCGATCGCCCACCATCTCGTAGATTGAGAATGAGCGAAAAAATCCGCCTCGAGGTGGAGCCGGCCCTGCGCGAGCTCGTCCCGGGATTCCTCGCCAACCGCCTCAAGGACGTCGAGGTGATCGGCCGGGCCCTGAACTCCGGCAACCTCGAGGCGATCCGCGCCGTCGGCCACAACATCCGCTGCTTCTCGCGGGTGTACGGCTTCGACCAGCTTACCGCGCTCGGCGAGGAGATCCAGCAGGCGGCCGCTGACGCAAGCACGCTGCGCATCGCGCACGCGCAGACGCAGCTCGCGGATTACCTTTCGAGGGTGGATCTCGGCGAAATTTCTGCTTCCGAAAAAAAAGAGGAAAAGAGGACACCTTAAGGGGTTTCGAAGGCAATGCCCGTACGCGGCGAACGCCAGGCCTTTGCACGCACGGTCCTCGCGGAAGCGCCCGATGCACCCGGCGTCTATGCGCTGTTCGAGAACGACGATGTCATCTTCTACGGCAGCGCTTTCGGCGGCATGATCACGATCCGCAGCAGCCTCGGCGAGCATTTCTTCGGCCTGCCCGCTGCAGCCCGCCAATCCGCGACGCACTGCGCCTGGGAGATCTCGCTCAGCCCGGCTGCGCGCGCGCGCGAGCTGCTGCAGGAGTTTCAGGAACTCTTCGGGCGGCTGCCGCGCCTGAACGGCAAGGCCGATGCATGACGCTATTGGTGGGTCGTACTGGGATCGAACCAGTGGCCCCTGCTGTGTGAGAGCAGTGCTCTACCGCTGAGCTAACGACCCGAGGCGAAGCGAAACAGGATTTTAATCGAAAAGTTTTCCGTTTTTCGGATAAGCGTGCCGCGGTCGTAAACTAGCGGGACCGTGATCTTCCGGCAGCTCTTCGACCAGCAGTCTTCGACTTACACCTATCTGCTCGCCGACTCGTCCTCGCGCGGGGCGCTGCTGATCGACCCGGTGTTCGAGCAGGCGCGGCGCGACGTCGCGCTGGTGGAGGAGCTCGGCCTGAAGCTCGGCTGGACGCTCGAGACCCATGTCCACGCCGATCACGTCACCGGCGCCTGGCTGCTGCGCGAGCGGCTCGGCAGCCGGATCGCCATATCGGCGGCCGCCGGCGCGGAGGGAGCGGACAGATATCTTCGTCATGAAGAGAAAATCCAGTTCGGCAAGAGGAGCCTCGAAGCCCGTGCCACGCCCGGCCACACCGCGGGCTGCCTGAGCTACGTCCTCGACGACCGCTCGATGGCGTTCACCGGCGATGCGCTGCTGATCCGCGGCTGCGGCCGCACCGATTTCCAGCAGGGCGACCCGGGCACGCTGTACCGCTCCGTGCGCGCCCAGCTCTTCTCGCTGCCCGAGGACTGCCTGATCTTCCCCGGGCACGACTACCGCGGCCTCGCGGCGACCAGCGTCGGCGAGGAGAAGCTCTACAACCCGCGCCTCGCGGAGTCGATCGGCGAGCAGGACTTCGTCGGGTACATGAAGCACCTCGGGCTGGCGCATCCGAAGCTGATGGAAGAAGCGGTTCCGGCGAACCTGAAGTGCGGCAAGGTCGAGAAAGGAGACTTCCTTGACGCCAAGGCCGACTGGGCGCCGCTGACCTACACCTTCGCCGGGATCTGGGAAGTGCAGCCCAACTGGCTCGAGGAGCACCTGCGCGAGGTGCAGATCGTCGACGTGCGCGAGCCCGAGGAGTTCGACGGTTCTTTGGGACATGTCCCTGGGGCGTTGCTCTTGCCCCTCGGTTTTCTTAACGAAAAAATCAATTCATTGAAGAAGGGAAAGCCGATCGTTACTATTTGCCGTTCCGGCGCGCGCTCGGCGCAGGCGACGGTGATGCTTGGCAAGGCGGGGTTCGACAAGGTGGCGAATCTCTCGGGCGGCATGCTGCGCTGGCGCGCGCAGCGCTTTCCGGTCGAAGGTGGCGCCGAGTAGTCATGCGGGTGCGAACGCGCTTTGCCCCGAGCCCGACCGGCTTTCTGCACATCGGCGGCGCGCGCACCGCGCTCTTCTCCTGGGCCTATGCGCGCCGCAACGCCGGCAAGTTCATCCTGCGCATCGAGGACACGGACCTCGAGCGCTCGACCGCCGAGTCGGTCAGCGCCATCCTCGAAGGCATGAAATGGCTCGGCCTGGACTGGGACGAGGGGCCGCTCTTCCAGATGAAGCGCCTCGCGCGCTACAAGGAAGTCGCGGATGAGCTGATCAAGGCCGGGCATGCGTATCCGTGCTGGATGACGAAGGAAGAGCTTGAAGTTCTTCGTAAAGAACAAATCCAAAAAAATCTGAAGCCCCGTTATGACGGCCGCTGGCGTCCCGAGCGGGCGAAGGCGCTCGGGCTGAAAAAGCCCGAGAACGTCAAGCCGGTGATTCGCTTCCGCACGCCGGAGGAGGGCGAGGCCGGCTGGCAGGACCTGGTGAAGGGGCTGATCGCGTTCCCGAACTCGGAGCTCGACGACCTGGTGCTGCTGCGCGCCGACGGCGTGCCGACCTACAACTTCGGCGTCGTGGTCGACGATCTCGACATGGATATCACGCACGTGATCCGCGGCGACGATCACGTCAACAACACGCCGCGCCAGATCCACATCTTCAATGCGCTGAAAAAGCCGCTGCCGTCGTTCGCGCACGTGCCGATGATCCTCGGCGCCGACGGCGAGCGCCTGTCGAAGCGCCACGGCGCCACCAGCGTCCTCGAATACAGGGATCTCGGTTATCTGCCGGAAGCGCTCTTCAATTATCTGGCGCGCCTCGGCTGGTCGCATGGCGACGACGAGCTGTTCTCGATGGACCGGTTCGTCTCCTGGTTCAATCTCGAGCATATTTCGCATTCCGCGGCGCAGTTCAACCCGGAGAAGCTCGCCTGGCTGAACCAGCAGTACATCAAGTCCGCGCCCGACGGGCGCCTCGCCGCGCTGGTCGAAGCCGAATTGAGAAAGAGGAGCGTCTCCGCCGGCAGCGGTCCCGCCGTCGAAAAAGTCGTCGCTCTCCTGAAAGAAAGAGCCAACTCGGCGCTGCAGCTCGCGGACGAGGCGATGCTTTTCTATTCTTATGCGGATCCGGGGCCCCAGGCGCTCGAAAAAAACGTTCTGGAGGCGTTGAGGACGCTCAAGGTCAGGCTGACCTCGGCAGCCTGGCAGCGTTCCGAGATCAACGCTGCGGTCAAGGAAGCGGTGAAGTCGGGCGGCCTGAAGATGCCGCAGCTCGCGATGCCGCTGCGCCTGCTGGTCACGGGAAGGACGCAGACGCCGCCGATCGACTGGTTGGGGGTATAGCTCAGCTGGGAGAGCGCTTGCATGGCATGCAAGAGGTCACCGGTTCGATCCCGGTTACCTCCACCAGCCCGACCCGCATCAGGAAGTCCCCATCGTCTAGAGGCCTAGGACATCGCCCTTTCACGGCGGTAACCGGGGTTCGAATCCCCGTGGGGACGCCACTTCAACAAGGAGAGTGACCCATGCGGAGGATTATCGTCGGCGCCCAGGTTTCCATGGACGGCGTCATGCAAGCGCCCGGCGGGCCGACCGAGGATCCGACCAGGGGCTTCAAGTTCGGCGGCTGGTCGATGCCCTATTTTGATGAGGCGTTCGGCGAAGAGATCGACCGTCTCTTCAAGAATTTCGACCTCCTGCTCGGCCGCAAGACCTACGAGATCTTCGCCGGGTACTGGCCCTACCAGGACGAAGACGCTCCCCATGGCGCCATCGCCAAGCAGTTCAACGACATCAAGAAGTACGCGGTTTCGCGCTCTGGCAAAGTCGATACGAGCTGGGCGGACTCAGTGCTCCTGCGCGACATTGCCGACGTGAAGCGCCTGAAGCGGGAAGACGGCCCGAACCTCGTCACCCAGGGCAGCACCGAACTCGTCCACGCGCTGCTCGCCAATGACCTGGTCGACGCTATGAGCATCTTCACAGTGCCGATCGTGCTTGGCGGCGGCAAAAAGCTGTTCGCCGACGGCTCGGCGCCGCATTCGTTCAAGCTGACCAGATCCCGCGTCTCTCCAAATGGCCTGATCGTCGGCCATTACGAGCGAGAGGGTGGGATCAAGATTGGCGGCACTACGCTCGATGCCCCCAGCGAACGTGAGATTGCCCGCCGGAAGCGCATGAAGCGCGAGGGCTAGGCCGCGAGAAGGCTCTTTATGAAAAACCCAAATAGGATTTTCGTGGCCGCCGTTCTGGCGGCCGGTTTGGCGACTGCGCCCCCGCTGCGCGCGCAGGGATATCCCAGCAAGCCGATCCGCGTGGTCATCGGCTACGCGCCCGGCGGATCGGCGGAAGCAGGCATGCGTCCTCTCGCGAAGGCGCTCGAGCCCTTGCTGGGCCAGCCCCTCGTTTTCGATTACCGGCCCGGCGCGGCCGCCGGCGTGGCGACGGAGTTCATCGCCAAGGCGCCGCCCGACGGCTACACGCTCTACTACGCGGACAGCGGGCCGCTCACGATCGCGCCGCACCTGACCAGGGTCGGCTACCACAGCCTCAACTCGTTCACGCATCTCGGCCACGTCTGCGGCAGCGGCAGCCTGCTGGTGGTCCATCCGTCGACGCCGTTCAACAGCGTGGCCGACGTGATCGCGGCGTCGAAGCGCGAGCCGGACAAGTGGAGCTACGGCACCTCGGGGGTGGGCGGGCCGCATCACCTGTCGGGCGAATATTTCAAGAGCGTCACCGGGGCGAATCTGCTGCACATTCCCTACAAGGGCGGCGGACCGGCGATGACCGACCTGATGGGCGGCCAGGTGCCGATGCTGTTCTCGTCGCTCGGCCCGGCGGTCGGTGCGGTCAGGGGCGGCAAGATACGGGCGCTGGCGGTGACATCCCCGAAGCGTTCGGGCGCATTTCCGGATGTGCCTACCATGGACGAAGCGGGCTTGAAGGGATTCGATTCGACCGCCTGGTACGGGCTCGTCGGGCCGGCCGGCCTCGCCCCCGAGGTGATTTCGCGCCTGAGCCAGGCGCTCCTGAAGGCGGGCGAGGACAGGAACCTGAGGGAGCAGCTCAACGCCACCGGCTGCGATGCGGATTTCCTGAACCCTGCGCAAACCGTCGACAAGATCAAGGCCGATCTCGCCAAGTGGGGGCGCGTGATCAAGGAAGCCAATATCAGGGCCGATTGAGGCGCTATTCACGATTGGCGGGGCGACGCGTTACTATCGCCCCGGGACCGCACAACAAGCCGAGGGGGACCGCATGGATCTGCACGAGCACTTCCGCAAAGCGAGGGACACCGTTTCGTTGAAGGCGGGGCAGCACCTGTTCCGCGAAGGGCAGCCCGGCGACGCGATGTACGTGATGCTCGACGGCATGGCGGACGTGGTGGTCGGCGATACCCTCGTCGAGCTGGCCGGGCCCGGAACGCTGCTGGGCGAGATGGCGCTCGTCGACGCCTCCAAGCGGAGCGCGACGGTCATTGCGCGCAGCGCGTGCCGCTTCGTCTCGATCGACTCCCGGCAATTCGACCTGCTGATCCGGGAGGAGCCGGCGTTCGCGAGGCACGTCATGCAGGTGATGGCGGAGCGCCTGCGGCGCATGAACGAAAGGCTCACCGAAGCCCTGGGCGAGATCTCGGTCCACGTCGCATCGCGCAAGGTGAAAGCCTCGCGGACGCGCGGCTGAGCGGCGGTGATGCTGCAACTCCGGGTCTTCGGCCTCGCGCTAGCCTGCGCGGGCGCCGCGCAGGCGCAGCAGCAGGCGGCACCGAAGCCGGCGCCGGTGGTGGCGGTCGCCGTGCCGCACTGGTACATCGGCGGCGCGATCGGCCAGACCATCTTCGACATGCCCGACGACGCCGTGCCCGCGCCGGGCGCGACCGACAGCACGCTCAACAAAGGCCGGAACAACACCGGCTACAAGGCCTTCGCGGGCTACCGGCTGCATCGCAACTTCGCGCTCGAGGGCGCGTACGCGGACTACGGCACGTTCGTCGCGACGCGCTCGGTCGCCGCCCCGGTGAGCGGCGATCTGACTGCGAAGATCAGGATCCGCGGCTGGAGCCTGGACATGGTCGGGATCCTGCCCTTCAACAACGGTTTCTCCGTGTTCGGCAAGCTCGGCGGCCTTTACGCGAGAAGCAGCGCGAGCTATTCCACCTCGGGCGGCTATGCGCTGCCTGCCGATACGAATACCTATCCCCGGAGCCGCGAGCTCGCCTTCAAGTACGGCATCGGCCTCGCCTACGCGCTCACCGAAAGGGCCAGCCTGCGCCTCGAGTACGAAGTGGCGAAGAAGGTGGGCGAGGAAAATACCGTCGAAGGCGACCTGCAGGCGCTGTTCGCCGGACTGCAGTACCGCTTCTAGGGCAGGCGCTTCACCAGGTCCTGCGCCGCGCGCTCGGCGGCGGCGCTGAAGGGCATCGGCTTCTCCAGGCCGGTATCCATCGCGAGGGTCACCTCGTCGATTCCCTCCCACACGATGCTGCCGTCGCGGCTGTCCCAGATCTGCCAGAACACGCGCATGCTGGCGTACTGCGTGTTCAGGATGCTCAGGCCGAGAATGCCGAAGCGGCCGCGCGCGCCCTGCTCGATTTTCGCGAGCTTGAGCTGCGCGAGATAGCGGGTGCCGGTGGCCTTCGCCACCTGGCGCATCACCGCGCCGTCGAACAGCGCGGTGTCGCGATACTCCGCATACATCGTGCGGTAGAGGTTGCCGATCCCGGCGCGGTTCACCTCGCTGATGGTCCCGGAGAGCGGCACCACGCGGATGTCGCTGCGCTGGGCGCGCAGCGTGCTGGCGAACGCCTGGGCCAGCATCTGCTTGTCCTCTTCGTGGCCGGTCACCGTGGACGGGGTCAGGAAAGCGATGCCGCCCTCGCGCAGGTCCTGCGCCTGAAGCCGGCCGTTCTCGTGCTCGGGGTTGGAATAGACCTGCAGCGTCGCTTCGCAGGCCGGCAGGCCGAGCGCCGCGGCGGCCAGCGCGCAGCGGCGCAAGATGGCTGAAATACGCAACGGCAATCCCTTTCCCTCGTCCGAATCCCGGCCGCGATTTAAGCACGAAACCCGGCCCCGGCTTGCTATGCTTCGCGCATGTCTTCCGCCAGAAAGCTCGCCCTCGGCGTGGCCGCCGTGATCGCCGCGGCGCTCGTGTACTGGATGTTCGGCGACTTCCAGAAAGGCGCCCAGCAGAAGGCCATCGCCGGGCTGGTGGCGGACGGCAGCGCGCAGCTGAGGGCGGCGCTCGCCGGAACCCCGGCCAGGGAGCATATTGCGGCGATCGAAGCGGACCTCGAGACGCTGCGCGCCGCCCGGGCCTCGCGCCAGATCGCGATGTCCGCCGCCGCCGAGACCTATCTGGTCAGCGCGCGCGCCATCATCCTGCGCAAGGCCGAGGTCGCGCGGCTCGCCCCGCAGGCGGCGGCGAGCCGCCAGGCGCTCGCCGCCCACATGTACACGCAGCGCGGGCGCGACGACTCGTGGATCCGCCGCGCCTCCGAGCTGAAGAGAAAGATGGGCCAGGACCACTCCGACCTCGACCGCCAGCTCAAGACGCTCTACGAGCTGCTCTACACGCTGCCGATCGCGGCGGACGCCCTCAAGCCTTTCGTCGAAAAATCCGCCCTGCTGGATGAATCGGCGCGCAAGGCGGCGCTCGACCAGGCGGAGGCGGACGCGAAGCGCGCCGCCGAAGAGATCGACAAGGCCGGCCGGCTGCCCGTCGGGCGCTAGCGGCCCTCCGGGTACGTTTCTTCAAGAAGAAATGAGCTGATCAGCTTTTCCAGCTTGCGCGCGTCGGCGTCGAAGCGCCGGATGCCTTCGGCGAGCTTGTCGGTCGCCATCGCGTCCTCGTTGTGCATCCAGCGGAAAGATTTTTCATCCAGATCGAGTTTTTGGATGGATTGCGCCTTTGCCTTCTCGACCGTCAGCTGAGGAACCACGGATCCATCCGCTTTCGACAATTTCTCGAGCAAATCGGGCGCGATCGTCAGCAGGTCGCAGCCCGCGAGCGCCAGGATCTGGCCGGTCTTGCGGAAGCTGGCGCCCATCACCTGGGTCGCGTAGCCGTGCCTCTTGTAGTAGTTGTAGATGCGCACCACCGAGGCGACGCCGGGGTCCTCTTCTATCGGGATGTCCTCGGCTTTTCTCGCCTGCCTGTGCCAGTCGTAGATGCGGCCGACGAAGGGCGAGACGAGGGTCACGCCGGCGCCGGCGCAGGCCACCGCCTGGGCGAACGAGAAGAGCAGGGTCATGTTGCAGCGGATCCCCTCGCGCTCGAGCTTTTCCGCGGCCCGGATGCCTTCCCAGGTGCTCGCCAGCTTGATCAGCACCCGGTCGCGGGCAACGCCCGCTTTTTCATACAGCCCTATCAGCCTTCTCGCTTTCTCGATCGACCTCTCCCCGTCAAAAGACAATCTGGCGTCCACTTCGGTCGACACCCGGCCGGCGACGTGCTTGAGGATCTCGCGCCCGAACAGGACGAAGAGCCAGTCCATCGCCGCCGCGCTCTCGCCGCGCGATTGCTTTATCGATTCGTCCAGTAAAGGCCGCCAGCGCGGATCCCCGGCGGCTGCGAGAAGCAGGGACGGGTTGGTCGTGGCATCCCGCGGCTTCCAGCGCGCCACGGCGTCGATGTCGCCGGTGTCGGCCACCACCAGGGAGTGCTTGCGAAGGGAATCGAGCTGCGACATGTAGGAGAATTATCACCCACCCTGACAAATCCTGACAGCCGCCCGCGGCACCCCAAGTTAATCTTTTCGTTTGGAAAAGTTCAGGCCCATCCACCGCCTCGTGCGGATGAATTACGCGATCCGCGCGGGCGCGTTCGCCTACAGCTTTCTCGTGCTCGGAGTGCACGGCTGGCAGCGCGGCCTCGACGCCACGTTCTGGGGCCTGCTGGCGCTGACTTTCCTGATCTATCCGCACGTCGTCTATCTCCTTGGGCGCAGCGCGAGCCAGCCCAAGAAAACCGAAGTCGTGGGCATGTACGTGGACGCGGCGCTGCTCGGCGCCTGGACCGGCGGCCTGCATTTCCCGCTGTGGATCGCCTACGCGGTGCTGTTCAGCACCTCGCTGAACGCCACCTTCATCGGCGGCGTTCCCGGCGGCCTGTGGTCGGTCGCGACCTTCTGCTTCGGCGCCGCCCTGTCGGTCGCCGCCCTCGGCCTGGCGTATTCGCCGGAGACGAGCGGCATGGTGACCGCGCTCTGCTTCCTCGGCTCGCTCGGCTACTCCTGCGCCATCGGCTTCGCCATGTACCAGCAGAACCGCCGCATAATGGCCGCGCGCGACGCGCTGCGCGAGAGCGAGGCGCGCTACCGGCTCATCACGGAGAACGTCGCGGAGCTGATCGCGCTGATCGACCGCGACGGCCGCTGGCTCTACGCCAGCCCCTCCTACGAGCGCCTCCTCGACCCCGCCGACCTCGAGCAGGGCGCCGACGCCTTCCGCCGCGTGCACCCGGACGACGCCGAGAGCGCGCGCGCCGCGGTGGTGCGCTCGGCGGCCACCGGCGAGGCGCGCGAGCTGGCGATGCGCCTGGTGGACTACGACGGCCGCATCCGCCACCTCAGGACCCGGATCCAGGCGGTCAACGGCGACGGCGCTCCGCCGCAGCAGCTGATGCTGATCTCGCGGGACACCACCGACGTGAGCGCGAGCGACGAGCGGCTGCTGCTCGCCGCGAACGCGCTCGAGGGCATGACCGAAGCGATCGTCATCACCTCGGCCGACGGCACCGTGGTGACGGTGAACAAGGCGTTCAGCGAGATTACCGGCCATGCGCGCGAAGACGTGCTCGGCCACCCCGAGAAGGAGATCCGCAACGCGCTTCAGCCTCCGGAGTTCTACGACGAGATCTACCTGGCCGTGCAGCGCGAGGGCTACTGGTCGGGCACCACCTGGTGCCGGCGCAAGAACGGCTCGGTGTACCGCGAATGGCGCAGCATCCGCGCGGTGCGCGACGCCGCGGGCAAGGCGACCCACTACGTGATGGTGTTCTACGAGGTGGGCGCCGGCCGGGAGCGTGAAGAGGGTTCCCTTAAGGCCTGAAACTTAAGGCTCCCGGCCCACACTCCAGTTCCCGAATACATCAGGTTGATCGCCGCAGGGCGTTACTCCGACGCCTACATGGTCAACTGGAAATCGAACGTATTCCCCGGGATTCTCGGCCGCACCTGCGACCGCCCCTGCGAGCCGGCGTGCCGGCGCGGGCGGGTGGAAGAAGCGCAGCAGGCGAAGCCCGAGCCGGTGGCGATCTGCCGGCTGAAGCGCGTCGCCGCGGACTACAAGGACAACGGGGAAATAAGCAAAAAAATAGCTCTCGGCAAGAAAACAAAATCGAATGGCAAGCGGATCGCCTGCGTCGGCGCCGGCCCGGCATCGCTGACCGTCGCCCGCGACCTCGCGCCGCTCGGCTATGAAGTGACCGTTTTCGATCAGGATCCGCGCGCCGGCGGAATGATCTGGAGCCAGATTCCCCGGTTCAGGCTGCCTTTGGAAGTTATTGATGAAGAGGTAAATTACATTTTGAATCTCGGTGTCTCTTTCAAACAAAGAAAGATCACCTCCATGAAAGAAGTCATGGCCGAAGGCTATGACGCCATCTTCGTGGGCAGCGGAGCACCTCGGGGCAGGGACCTCGACATACCGGGACGCAAGGAAGGCGCGAAGAATATCCACATCGGCATCGACTGGTTGTCCTCGGTGTCCTTCGGGCACACGACGAAAATAGGTAAGCGGGTAATAGTCCTCGGCGGCGGCAACACCGCGATGGACTGTTGCCGTACGTCAAAACGCATCGGCGGCGACGACGTTAAAGTGATCGTGCGCTCGGGGTTCGACGAGATGAAGGCGAGCCCCTGGGAGAAAGAGGACGCCGCGCACGAAGGCATTCCGATCCTGAATTTCCTGGTCCCGAAAATGTTCGTCACCCAGGGCATGAAACTGACC
>WNFI01287212.1_pt1 | contig 12299 bp, 6 predicted proteins | sample 5400471 | NCBI WGS metagenome assembly WNFI01 (sample SAMN13153348, study PRJNA577476) | soil metagenome | isolation source: 100 cm saprolite on Douglas fir-dominated hillslope | place: USA:California | collected 2013-09-17 | reverse complement strand
GCGGAGTACACCTTGTCGTAGATGCCGGAGCCTTCCTCGCGGAAGTCCGCGCTGCGCTTGTAGGTGACCCCGGCGCCCCACACCTCGGGCGGGGTCAGCGGCACGGTGAGGCGGTGCCCCAGCCGCTCGCCCACGAGGTCCGCCCACGACACGCGGTCGAAGACCCCGGAGTGCTCCGCGGACTGGACCCAGGTCTCGGCATCGAGGCGATGCGCCTGCTCCGCCTCGAGCAGGTCGAGCACGGTCGCCACCGCGTCGTGGGGCTCGCGGAGGATGCGCACCTTGTCGCCTTCGAGGAGGCCGAGGTGCACGTTGCTCTCGAGATCGGTGACTTGAAGCCACCTCATGAGGCGCTCCTCTTCATGGTCGCACGCTGACGCGGGAGGTCAGCCGGATGTCGTGGCTGGACGCGCCCACCTGGAGCTCGTAGTCGGCGGGGGCCACGGTCAGGCCCTTGGCCACGGGATCGTAATGCGTGAGGGCCGCCTTTGGCGTGAGCGTGAAGGTGACCTGGCGCTGCTCGCCCGGAGCGAGCGGTACCCGCTCGAAGCCGCGCAGGTCCTTGTTCGCCGCCGGCACCTTGGCCCCGAGCGAGCGCGCGTAGAGCTGGACGACCTCGTCTCCGGCCCGTGCGCCCACGTTCTTCACGCGGACGGACACGTTCACCGTGTCCCGCGCGCCCACCCGCGGCCGGTCGACGCGCAGGTCCGAATATTCGAAGCGCGTGTAGGAGAGCCCATGGCCAAAAGGATAGAGCGGGTCGCCCTGGAAGTAGCGATACGTCCGTCCCTTCATGTCGTAGTCGGCAAAGGGAGGGAGCTCGTCGACGGACTTGTAGAACGTCACCGGCAGCCGGCCCGCGGGACTGACGGCGCCGAAGAGGACGTCCGCCACCGCGTTGCCGCCCTGCTGTCCGGGGTACCAGCCCACCACGATCGCCGGGAGGTTCTTCTGCGCCCATTCCACGCCGATCGCGGATCCGGTCATCAAGACGAGGACGATCGGCTTGCCCGTCGCCTGCAGCGCCCGCAGCAGCTTGTCCTGGGTGGAGGGGAGGGCGAGGTCCGTGCGGTCACCACCCGAGAAGCCGGGATACGACACCGTCATCTCCTCGCCCTCGACGTCGCCGGTGAGGCCGCCCACGAAGACCACGACGTCGGCGGCGCGCGCGGCGTCCAGCGCCTCTTCCTGCGGCTCCTTGCCTCCGGGCAGCTTCCAAGCCAGACGGATCTCCGCGTCGCGGATCGCTTCGAAGTATTCGAGCCGGACGTCGTAGCGCCGCCCTGTCTCCAGGTCGAGGGCCACGCTGCGCGCGCGCGCCCGCGGCGTGGTGGTCCATTCGTCGATCACGCGCTTGCCGTCGACGTCGAGACGGAACCCGTCGTCGCCGGTGACCGTGAGCTCGTACCGGCCGGACACGGGCGGAACGAGCTGTCCCGTCCAGCGCACGGAGAAGTCGTCGTTGGCGAGCGCCCGCTCGGCGGGGAACTCGCCGCGGGCCACGAGGTCGCTCGTGGGGGATCCGCGGTCCCATCGGAAGTCCACGCGCGGATCCACGCGGGTCAGGACCGGCGCCCCCTCCAGCTCGCGGCCGCGGAAGTAATCGCCGCGCAGGCCGCCCGCGTTTCCGTCCGCCGCGAGGTACGCGGCGTCGATGGCGGGGACCGCACGCGGATCTTGCCGGCCTTCCACCAGGTCCGCCCCGCGCGCGTAGAGCACCTTGGCGCCGGGAGCGACGGCGTTGCGGATGCCGGCCAGGACCGTGACCGGTTTCGCGGGGGTGCCGTAGTAGTTGCCCAGCAGCGTCATCACCTCGGCCGCGTTGGGGCCGATGACCGCGATCTTCTTGTCACGCGAGAGGGGGAGCAGGCTGTCGTTCTTCAGCAGCACGACCGATTCCTGGGCCATGCGCCGAGCCAGGCGGTCGTGGTCCGCGGACTGGTTGACCGAGTACGGGATCTGCGCGTAGCGCACGCGCTCGGGCGGGTCGAACAGCCCGAGCCGCATCCGGGCCAGCATCAGGCGGCGAACCGCGACGTCGATGTCGCGCTCCGCGATGAGGCCTTTGTCCAGGGCCGCCTTGAGCGACTTGTACACGGATCCGCATTCGAGGTCGCAGCCCTTCCGCACGCCCAGGGCCGCCGCCTCCTCGGGGGTGGCCACGATCTTGTGCGTCTTGTGGATGTCGTCGATGGCGCCGCAGTCGGAGACGACGTAGCCGTCGAACCCCCAGTCGCGGCGGAGGATGTCGCCGAGCAGGCGCCGGCTGGCCGAGGCCGACTCGCCGTTCACGCGGTTGTAGGCCCCCATCACCGACGCGACGTGCCCCTCCTGGACGAGGGCCTGGAAGGCGGGCAGGTAGGTCTCGTAGAGGTCGCTCTGGCGGGGCCGCGCGTCGAAGACGTGTCGATCGCGCTCGGGACCGCTGTGCACCGCGAAGTGCTTGGCGGTGGCCACCACCTTCAGGTAGCGCGGGTCGTCGCCCTGCAGGCCCTTGACGAACTCGACGCCCATGCGCGCAGTGAGGTAGGGATCCTCGCCGTAGGTCTCCTGGCCGCGGCCCCAGCGCGGATCGCGGAAGATGTTGATGTTCGGCGACCAGAAGGTCAGGCCCTGATACCTTCCGCGCTGGCCGCGCCGCGCGAACTCGTGGTGCTTCGCCCGCGCCTCGTCGCTGATCGCGGTCGCGACCTCGCGCATCAGCGCCTTGTCGAACGACGCCGCCATTCCGATGGCCTGGGGGAACACGGTGGCGGCGCCCGCGCGGGCCACGCCGTGGAGGCATTCGTTCCACCACTCGTAGGCCGGGATACCCAGGCGCGGGATGGCCGGGGCGTCGTTCATGAGCTGCGCGATCTTCTCTTCGGCGGTCAGGCGCGAGACGACGTCGGCCGCGCGCGCCTCGAAGGCGAGATCGGGGTCGAGGTACGGCGGCCGGGGTGTCGTTTCCGGCGCCGGAGCGGCAAAAGCCCGCAAGCCGCCGAGGCCCAGAACGGCGCAGGCCCAAAGGCTCGATCTCATCGCGCCGAGTATAGGCCGATGGGCTTGGGGATCGCTTTGATACGATGCGGCGATGCGCGTCCGGCGCGACCTGCTCGCCTTCATGGTCCTCTCGGGGACCCTCGTGCACGGCGACGGCGCGCCTCTGGGTTTCGCGTTCAAGGAGGTCGCCGCCGCGGCCGGCCTGACCGCGGTGACGGTCTTCGGGGGCAAGGACGCGAATCGCTACCTGCTGGAGACCACGGGCACCGGGGTCGCCCTCTTCGACTACGACGGCGACGGGTTCCTCGACGTCTTCCTGGTGAACGGGACGACGCTGGAGGGCTTCCCCAAAGGGCAGGAGCCCATCAACCACCTCTACCGCAACCGGCGCGACGGCACGTTCGAAGACGTGACCGCGCGCGCGGGCCTGGGCGCCAGCGGGTGGGGCCAGGGCGTGTGCGCGGGCGATTACGACAACGACGGACACGAGGACCTGTTCGTGACGTACTACGGCCAGAACCGCCTCTATCGCAATCGCGGGGACGGCACGTTCGAGGACGTGACCGCGCGCGCGGGCCTTGTGAATCAGGAGCTGGGCGCCACGTCAGTGGCGGCCAGCGCTGGGGGGTTTCAGGGGGGGTCGCGAGCGCCCGCCCTGCGAAGCGCGAGTGCCCCCCCTGAGAGAAAGACCCGCTGGGGCACGGGTTGCGCGTTCCTCGACTACGACCGCGACGGCAAGCTCGATCTCCTGGCCGCCAACTACATCGACCTCGATCTCGCGACCGCGCCCACGCCAGACAGCGGCCTCTGCCGCTACAAGGGCGTGAAGGTCGCCTGCGGGCCGCCCGGCCTCACCGGCGGCAAGAACGTGCTCTACCACAATCGCGGCGACGGCACGTTCGAGGACGTCTCGGACAAGGCCGGCATCACGAAGGCCAGCGGGACCTACGGGCTCGGCGTGAGCACGCTCGACTTCGACGACGACGGCTGGGTCGACGTCTACGTCGCCAACGACTCGAATCCGAGCGCGCTCTACCGGAACAACCATGACGGGACGTTCACCGACATCGCCGTGACCTCCGGCTGCGCCTACAGCCAGGACGGCAAGCCCCAGGCCGGGATGGGCGTCGCCATCGGAGACTACGACCACAACGGGACCATGGACATCTTCAAGACGAACTTCGCCGGCGACACCTCGACGCTGTATTCGAACAGCGGCCAGGGATTCTGCGACGATCGCACCTTCGCGGCGGGAATCGGCGTGAACACGCGCTGGCTCGGCTGGGCCACCGCGTTCGTCGACCTCGGCAACGACGGCTGGCTGGACCTCTTCCTCGCCAACGGGCACGTCTATCCGGAGGTGGCCCAGCTCAAGACGGAGGCGGCCTACGCCCAGCGCAAGGTCGTCTACATGAACCGCGGGAACGGGCGGTTCGAAGACGTGACCGAGCAGCTCGGCGCGCCCGCCACCACGCCCCGGGCCGCCCGCGGCGCCGCCTTCGGCGACATCGACAACGACGGCGACGTGGACATCGTCATCACCAACGTGAACGCGCCGCCGGACTTGTTCCGCACCGACACCGAGGCGGGCCGTCATTGGCTGCTGGTGAAGCTCGTGGGCACCACGTCCAACCGCAGCGCGATCGGCGCGCGCGTGGGCTGCACGGCCGGCGGGATGACGCAGTGGCAGGAGGTGCGCGGCGGCGGCAGCTACATGTCGCAAAACGACCTGCGCGCCCACTTCGGGCTGGGGGAGACGTCCAAGGTCGATCGGCTGTGGGTGCGCTGGCCCCGCGGGCTGGAGGAGGAGTGGCGCGACGTGGCCGCGGATCAGATCCTGACCCTGCGCGAAGGCACGGGGCGCAAGGCGGCGCGATGAGACGCGCGGCGGGTCGCATCCTCGTCCTCTCGCTGCTGGCCATGCCAGCCCTTCTCGCGCAGGACGCGCCCGCTCCATCGGCCTCGCCGGACGAAATCCCGGCCGTCCTCGCTCGCGCGCGCCAGCTCATCGACCAGGGCTCTCCCTCGGCCGCGCTCCAGGTCCTGGCCGGCGCACCGGCCGCGGACCCACGGGTGCGCGTGCTCACGGGTGTCGCGCGCTACCACGCGAACGACCCCCTGCCCGCGATCGAGCAACTGGCGGCCGTCCTGCCCGCCCTCCCCCCGGATTCGGCGGAGCGGCGCGAAGCGATCCAGGTGCTGGGTCTCTCGCACTACCTGGCCGGCCACCTGGGGGAGGCGATTCCGTTCCTCGAGCAGACGCGCGCCTTCGCGCAAGAGAACTCGGACCTGGCCTACATCCTGGGCATGGCCTACATCCAGACGCGGCAACCCGACCGCGCCCGCGAGACCTGGGCCCGCGCGTTCCACGTCCCGGCGGACTCGGCGGCCGCGCACCTCCTGGCCGCGCAGATGATGGTGCGGGCGGAGATGGAGGACATGGCCCAGGCGGAGCTGACCGCGGCCTTGAAGAAGGACCCGCGCCTGCCGCAGGCGAACCTGCTGCTGGGTCAGGCCGCCCTGTTCCGCGGCCGCCTCGACGAGGCCATCGTGCTCTTCAACAAGGAGCTCGAGACGAGCCCCGGCAACGCCATGGCGTTCTACCGGATGGGCGACGCCTACACGCGCCAGCTCCAGTGGGACAAGGCGCTCGATGCCCTCCAGCGCTCGGTCTGGCTCAATCCGTACTTCAGCGGGCCGTACATCCTGATGGGCAAGGCCTACCAGGCGAAGGGCGACCGCGGCGCGGCCGAAGGCATGCTGCGGCGGGCCATCGGCTACGACCCGAACAACAAGACCGCGCACTACCTGCTCGCGCAGGTCCTGCAGCAGCTCGGCCGGGTCGAGGACGCGAAGAAGGAGTTCGACATCGCGCAGCGGCTCCAGGCCACGACCGACCGGTGAAGCGCGCCGCCGTGCTTCCGGCGATGGGAGCGCTCGGGCTGCTGTGTGCGCTGGCGGGCGCACGGGCGGCGCCGCCCACCGCCGCCCGGCCCGACCTTTCCGCCTGGCCGGTCTCACTCGTCGACGTGGCGGCACGGGCGGGCCTCACGGCCCCGTCCCTCTACGGCGGCGTGGACCGGAAGCGCTTCATCATCGAGACCAACGGCGCCGGCGTGGCCCTGCTCGACTACGACAACGACGGCTGGCTCGATGCGCTCGTGCTCGGCGGCACGCGCCTCGCGGACGGCGGACGGACGGACGCGGCCTGGCCGCCCGGCCAGGCGCCCACCAATCGCCTGTACCGCAACAAGCGCGACGGGACGTTCGAGGACGTGACCGACCGTGCGGGCCTGCGCCGCACCGCGTGGTCGTCCTCCGTCTGCGTGGGCGACTACGACAACGACGGGTGGCTGGACCTGTTCGTCACCGCCTACGGGACCAACGTGCTGTACCACAATCGCCAGGGCCGGTTCGAGGACGTCACGGCCGCGGCCGGCCTGCCCGCCACGGGCACGCGTTGGGGCTCCGGTTGCACGTTCGTCGACTACGACCGCGACGGCAAGGTCGACCTCTTCGTGGCCAACTACCTGAAGTTCGATCTCGCCACCGCGGCCGAGCCCGGCACTGGCGCCACCTGCCTCTGGAAGGGAATCCCCGTCAACTGCGGGCCCAAGGGTCTGCCCACGGACACGAACCTCCTCTTTCACAACGAAGGCGGTGGCCGCTTCCGCGACGTCTCCGAATCATCCGGTGTGTCGAAGGTCACGGGACGCTACGCGATGACCTCGACCGCCGCCGATTTCGACGGCGACGGCTGGCTGGACATCTACGTGGCCTGTGACACCACCGCTTCCATCCTCTATCGCAACAACCACGATGGGACTTTCACCGACGTCGCGGTCGAGAGCGGAGTGGCCTACGGCGAGATGGGCAACGTCCAGGCCGGGATGGGGCTGGCCTTGGGCGACTACGACCTCGACGGCCGCCTCGATCTCCTCAAGACCCACTTCGCCGACGACATCCCGGCCCTGTATCGCAACCTCGGCCGCGGGCACTTCGAGGACGCCGCCACTGCCGCCGGCCTCGCCGTGCAGAACCGCTACGTGGAATGGGGCAGCGGGATGCCCGACCTCGACAACGACGGCCGGCCCGACATCGTCTACGTCACCGGGAACGTCTATCCGGAGATCGAGCGCCAGCTCCCGCAATACCCTCATCGCGGCCCCCGCGTCGTCTTCCGCAACCGCGGTGGGTCCTTCGAGGAAGTCACGTCGAGCAGCGGGCCAGGTCCGCTGCAGGTGCACTCGAGCCGGGGCGCCGCCTTCGGCGACGTCGACAACGATGGCGACGTGGACGTGCTCGTCATGAACATGAACGAGCCGCCCTCGCTGCTCCGGAACGACTACGCGGGCCGCAACGGATGGCTGGAGGTGCGGCTGGAGGGCACGCGCTCGAACCGCGCGGGGCTGGGGGCGCTCGTGCTCGTCGAGGCGGAGGGACGCACGCAGGCGCGAGCGGTGCTCAGTCAGGCGAGTTACTACTCGCATGACGACTTGCGCGTCCACTTCGGCCTCGGCCGCGCGAGCCGTGCCGATCGTGTCGAGGTGCGCTGGCCGAGCGGGACGGTGGACGTGCTGAGCAACGTGGAGGGGCGACGGGTCCTCGCGATCCGGGAAGGCGCTGCGCCCGCCCGGTAGGCTACTGGAAAGAAACCAGACCACACGATCGTGGCCCTCACCGCGTCGGGCCGTAGGTCGGTCTCGCGAAGGCTTGATTGTACGTGATTTGCGTACGATGGTTCGCCTCCTGGAGAGGCGCAGGACCGGCGAGACCGTCCGGACCATCAACAGCGTCTCGTGAAGCCCCCAGCGGGCGATTCCGGCGGCGGCACGGGGCTCTCAGAGCGATGCCCTGATGAGGACGACGATCGTACGCGATCTGAGTACAGTCATTTGCCCTCGCGAGATACCGGCCCCGCAAGACCGCCGACCTTCGGGCGCACCAATTGTGAGCGCGTTTCGTCGCTGCTAAACGCGCCAACGGCGCGGTGGGGTACTCGTTCCGGAACGAGTTGCTTCAAGCATTACTTGAAGTGGCGGCCTCACTACTCCAACTGTGATCGTGCGCGTCAGAACGGGATGTCGTCGTCCCCGGGGTCCTCGGCTCGATCACATTCGGAGATCGGCGCATCGGCCCCGTCTTCCTCGTGTAGCCGGCGCCTCTCGGCCTCGCGCCGCTGCTCGGCCAGGATGCGCCGAGCCAGGTCGCGGACTCGCGGATTCGGGTGATCGAGGAATCGGTTGAATTGCGCCCTGCGCCGGCGCGGGACGTAGAGGCCGTCGTGCAGGAGGCGCTCGATGTCGCGCTCGCCTTGGCGGTACTCGAGCTCCTCCGCGGGCAGGCGCGCGCAATCGCGGCAGAGGTGGCGAGGATGGTTGCGGCCGGAGAACCGTTCGTTCGGACGCATCCGCCGGCAGCACCAGCAGAAATGTCCTCTCTTCTTGCGGAACACCGCAGCTCCGCCTAACGAAGCGGCAGGACGATCGAGCGTCTGGCGTAAGCCCCGGCCGCGCCCTCGAACGAGACGAGGAGGTCCGCGCCCCGCGCGCTCGGGGTCACGGTGACGCCGGGCGCGTTGCCGAGGCGCCGCGGCGTACGGACGCCGATCCGATACGAACGGCCGGCGCGGCCCTCGACGACCAGGCGCAGCGCTCCGCCTTCCACGCGCGACCGCAGGACGCGCAGGCCCTCGCTCGCGCTGCCCGCGTCGGGCACGGAGATGCGCGTGAAGACGTCGGTGCCCTCGTCGTAGGCGAAGACGATCCGACGGGGAGCGGCGCCGCCGGCGGGCACGTCCACCTCGATACGCTGCACGTCACCTTCGGCCTTCGCCCGGAAGCGCGCCGCGCTGCCGTCGACGGTGACGGAATGGATTCGCGCGTCGAGCGGGAACGCGGGCGCGAGGCTCAACGCGGGCGGTGGACCGGCGGTGACCGTCTCCGTGATCGTCAGGCGGCCGGCGGCGCGCTCGAGCCCGAAGTCCACGCGCGAGGCGGCGGCCGCGACACGGCGCACGGTCAGGCGGTCCCAGTCCGCCGGGAGCTGCGGCGCGAAGCGAAGGTGGCGGCCCGCGTCGCCGACCTCGATGCCGAGCAGGCCCCGCACGAGCGGCGAGACCACCATCGCCTCCGACCAGACCTGGTGATGCGAGGAGCGCCCGAAGGGCGCGTGGAACTCTCCGGAGAGCAGCTCCGTCACGTAGCCGAGCGCCCACGGGAACGTCAGCAGCGCGTTGGCCATGAGGGCCTGGTATCCCACGTGCGGCCGGCCGTACTGGTACGCGCCCACCGAGGCCCAGCCCGTGAAGAGCGGCCACACCGAGCCGTAGTGATACGAGAGCGGATCGTAGAGCTCGCTCTTCTCCGAGAGGAGGCGCTGGCCCCAGTCGGCGGCCAGGTCCGCGGACCCCAGATGGTCGATCTCGGCGTCCGCGCGCGCGGGATCGAGCGTTCGCCACCACAACGGGACCGCGGGCAGGACGGTGTCCTCGTCGACGATGGTGTGGCCGCGCAGGGCCTCGATGCGCGCCTGCCGCGCCGCCCGCCGCGGGCCGGGCTCGGCGTTGTACTCCTTCTCCGGCTTCGCGAGGGCAGTGGCGAAGGCGTAGAACCCGCGGTCATCCAGCCAGTACGTCTTCTCGACCGCGGCCTGTGTGCGTGAGGCGGCTGCGCGCGCCTGGCCGGCCAGCGGCGCGTCGCCCATCGCGTCCGCGAGCTCGGCCAGGCCGCGACAGGCCTCGATCCAGATCCCCTGCAGGTAGATCTCTTCATGGGGAGGATAGGGCGGGCTGCCTTCGGTCCAGCCGTGGCCGAACTTCGTGTTCTCGATGAGGCCGTTGCCGTCGGTGTCGGTGGCGGCGGAGAAGCGCCAGGCCTTGACGATCGAATCCCAGCTCGCGCGCAGGAAATCGCGGTCGCCGGTATGCCGGAAGTGGTCGGCCTGGAGGACGACGTAGAGGGGCGTCGCGTCCGTGGAGTCCCACGGGTACTTGTACTCGGTGAACCAGGGGATGAGCCCGGCGCTCTGCGAGATCTCGTGCGGGATCTTCCCGTCGTCTCGCTGCAGCTTGCGCAGGAACTCGAGCGCGGTGCGGGCGGCGGGGAAGTCGCCGTAGGAATGGATGGCCAGCGACGTCCACAGGGCGTCGCGCCCGAACATCCACGCGAAGCCGGGCCGCTCGCTCTCGCCCGAGGTGCGGAACCCGGCCACGAGGCCGGTGCCCAGCGCCGGGTTGGTGGCCAGCCCCTTGTCCACGCCGACCTTCGCCCACGCGAGCGCGGTGTCGAGTCGCTCGTCGGGAGTCTCCACGGAGAGCGTGCGCTCCTGCAGCGCGCGGTAGTAGGCGACGTTCGATTCGTAGAGGGGACGCGCGCGGGCGAGCAGGCGGTCGTAGGTCTCCTTGGCCTTGTCGCGGCCGGAGGCGCTGCCTGCGATGACGATGGGAAGCAGGTGCGTCCGCAGACGGTCGGGCGGCAACTCGACGACGAACCGCAGGGGCACGTCGCGCGGCTCCTCCTGGTACGGCATGAGCGACAGGTCGCGTGCGCCGGGGGTGCCGATCACGGCCGCGAAGCGCTTCGTCTCCTCGGTCAGGCTGTAGACCTGCTCCTTCTCGTCCCAACCGACGTTGTTCGTCATCAGCCCCGCCGGCCACATCAGCTTCAGCCGCGGCCGGAAGGATCCGATCACGGTCAGCGGCAGCACGCTGTCGACCTCGAGGAGCATCACCACGCCCGGCTCGTCGAGGGGCGCGAAGATCGTCTGCCGGACCGTGAAGCCCGCGTGCGCGTAGGTGAAGGTCGTGGCCTCGGGCCGGACCGCGATCCCGGTCGCGATCTGCGCGCCGTCGATCTCGAGCGGGTATCCCTGTAACTGAAATGACAGTTTGAAGTCGTCGATCAGCTTGAGTGGATAGACCCAGGCCTCGAGAGCGCGGTTCTCATAACCGAAGACCGCCGCGCGGCGCCCGACCACGTCGAAGAACTTGCCCGACTCCGTGTGGCGCGCCAGCTCGAGCCCGCTCCGCGGCAAGTCAAACCGGGGCACGGCGTTGTCTGGGGGCGCAGCGGCGCCGGCACCGGAATCGAAGGCCGGAAGGGCCGCCAGCGCCACGCTCAACATCGTGCTCGCGGCCCCGGTCTTGTGCACCGTCACCTCCTCGGAGCGGGCAGGTTAGGCCGGTCCGCACGGAGCGGTCAAGCCGTGCAAAACGGAAATCCGAATCCACGAAAGCGTAAGGAATTGCTTGATGCGGCGCGTATTTCCTACGCTCAGGTCTTGTTCAAATGCCTTGACGAGCGCTTTCAGGCCGCGTACGATCCCGCCAACTCACTCGCTTCTCACATGGTGGCCTCCCCGTCGTCACGTTTCGTCCCTCGCCGGTCGCGCCCGCCATTTTCGAGTCGCTCACGGAGATTTCCACACATTCGTGCGCCCAGGCCGTCTACGGCAGCATCGCGGGGACGCTCGAAGACTCGACCGGCGCTGCCTTGCCTGGCGTGAACGTCACGATCACGAGCGTCGACCGCAAGACGACTGACACCGTGGTCACCAACGGCTCGGGCAACTACGCGAAGGACCGCCTGCTACCGGGCACCTACTCCGTCAAGGCGGAGCTCAGCGGCTTCCGGCCCGCCGTCGTCTCGGCGGCCAAAGTCAACGTTGACACACAAACCAAGGTCGACCTGAAGCTCGACGTGGGCCAGATGACGGAAGCGGTCGAGGTCACGGCCACCCAGGGCCAGCTCCTCAAGACCGACCGCGCGGACGTGGCCACGGTGTTCGAGGCGCGCGAGATCACGGACCTCCCCGTGATCGACCGGAACTTCACCAAGTTCATCCTTCTCACCCCCGGCACCCAGCAGCAGTCGTGGGGCCATGCCGCCAGCGAGAACCCCCAGGGATCGGCGCAGACCCAGGTCAACGGCCAGACCTTCGCGGGGACGGGCTATCAGCTCGACGGCACCGAGAACCGTGACCCGATCCTCGGCATCATCGTCATCAACCCGAACCTGGAAGCGATCGGCGAAACCAAGATCACCTCCCAGAACTACGATGCGGAGTTCGGGCAGGCCATCGCCGGCGTCGTCTCCGTGCAGACCAGGTCGGGGACGAACGAGTTCCACGGCAGCGCCTTCGAGTTCCTGCAGCGGGACAGGTTCCGCGCCCGCAACCCGTTCTCGGAGCCGGACGTCGTCAATCCGCTCACGGGCCGGGTGCTGCCGCAGACCAAGCGCGACCAGTTCGGCGGCTCGATCGGCGGGCCGATCGTGAAGAACAGCTGGTTCTTCTTCGGCGACTACCAGGGCACGCGC
>WNFI01026972.1_pt1 | contig 12299 bp, 12 predicted proteins | sample 5400471 | NCBI WGS metagenome assembly WNFI01 (sample SAMN13153348, study PRJNA577476) | soil metagenome | isolation source: 100 cm saprolite on Douglas fir-dominated hillslope | place: USA:California | collected 2013-09-17 | reverse complement strand
CTGTGTGGCACCGCAGTGCTGGAAGCGGCCTAGGCCGCCGAATGTCATCGTCCCGAACGAGATCGTCGACACCTGCAGGCCAGTTCGGCCCAGAAATCTGTACTCCATTGAGCACGCCCTGTTCCTAAGGCTCCATCCCGGCCACCATGCGTGTGGCCGGTCACAGCTCGGCAATTCTGGCGCCTGCCTCAGATCTGCAGGCGCTAGGTAGAAATGGCCTCCCAGCTCCAGGGTCACGCGCTTGATCGTCTGGGCGCCCAGCGCCGCAACTCGGCGACCGGCCTGCGTCGACCCCGTCAGGCTCACCATGGCTATGTCCGGATGTTCAGCCAAGCGTTCGCCCACCGTGGCGCCGGGCCCGGTGACGAGGTTGAAGACCCCCCTGGGCAGGCCTATGGAGTCGACTATGTCGGTGAGAACGAACGCGTTCAGCGGGGACAGGCTGCTGGGCTTCAGGACGACCGTGCACCCAGCGGCCAGGGCAGGAGCCACCTTCAGCACCGCCTGATGGAGCGGGAAGTTCCACGGCGCTATGCACGCGACCGGTCCAACGGGCTCGCGGACCACGATCGAGTTGCCCACTTGTTCTTCGAACGAGTACGTCTCCAGCAGCCTCGCGTACAGGCTGGTGACAAGCGCGGGCTGGGCTGCCTGCCACGGGCGTGAGCGCTCGATGGGCGTCCCGACCTCGCGAGTCACCGTGGTGGCGATCTCCTCCTGCGCGTCCGCCAGCCCCTGCGCCAGCTTGCGCAGCACCTCTGCCCGGGTCCGCGCCGAGGACGCTGACCACTCGGGAAAGGCACCCCGCGCAGCCTCGACGGCTCGGTCGGCGTCTGCGACCGTCCCGTCGGGCACATTGCCGAGCACCTCGGCAGTGGCCGGGTTCATGACATCGAGGCTGTGGCCCCCTTCGCTCGGGTGCCATGCGCCGGCCAGGTAGATCCGATCGCGCAATGTCGTCACCGCCGCACCGCCCTGGTGCCGCCTGCGGTCATACGCGACCAAATCGAAGCTCGTCGTCTGTCTCGCATTAGAACTGGCCTCCTCACACAATCCGGTTCTGCGCGGGCGCGCCTGTCAGGGCCGTGCTCATCGTGGCCGCGGCGGTTGCCTTCAGCTCTTCGACCGACTCTGCCGAGTAGAAGGCCATGTGTGGCGTGAGCACGAGATCCGGGCGGTCGAAGAGGTTTTCCGCAGGCGGCTCGTCTGGAAACACGTCGAGGCCGGCTCCAGCCAGCGTGCCATCGTTCAGGGCGGCCAGAAGTGCCGCGATGTCCACGAGTCCGCCGCGACTGGTGTTGATCAGCACAGCGCCCGGCTTCATTCGCTCCAGCGCGCGAGCATCAATGAGATGGGCCGTCGTCGCGTTTAGCGGAGCATGCAGCGATACGGCGTCGGACGAGCCGAGCAGCGAGTCCAGTCTGTCGACGGCGGTGTCGCCGAGCTCATGGCGGCGACCGTCGGAGATGAGTGGATCGAATACCAGCACCCGCATCCCGAACGGCACCACCCGCGCGTGTACCGCGCGGGCGATACGCCCGTAGCCCACCAGCCCGACGACCCTGCCGCGAAGGCGATGGATCGGGCCGAGGTCATCGAGTCCCCAGCCGCCGCGCCGAACCAGTGCGTCGCCTCGCACGGCTCCCCGCAGGACGGCAAGCATCAGGGTCAGGGTGTGGTCTGCCACCTCTTCCGAGCAGTAATCGGTCACGTTGCAGACGGTGATGCCACGCTGACGGGCTGCCTCGAGATCGACGTGGTCGAACCCGACCCCGTAGGTGACGATGCACCGGCAGGCTGGCGCTCGCGCCAGCAGCTCGGCTCCGATCTGAGTTCTGTTCGCGAGCAGGCCTTCGGCCTCGGCAAGCTGCAGTTGACGCGTCTGCGGTGCACCCGACGCGAGCGCGACCTCGATGCCCAGCGGTCCGAAGACCCGCTGCTCGACGCTCAGGTCCCTGCCAACGAGGTCAAGAGCGAGCACTCGCCTGGCAACGGTCATCGGTCTACCCGCTTCATCGAGGCGGGCGGAAGCCGGTCACCAGACCACCTGGCGGAAGCTCCAGCTCGGCCATGATCTTGCGGATCGCGTGCACTACCTGCGGCCTCTCGTCTCCGGTGGTCGTCGGTGGTGATTTTGCTGGCTACTAGCTCACGCCTTGCGCAGGGATCTCGTCTCCCCACTGTTTCATCGTGCTCTCCAGTGGAGAGAACTCAGCCACGCGGCCGACGGCGCCAAGCATGATCTCGTCGATGCGGCGCAACTCGGCCTGGCTCAGGACCACGCTGACAGCGTCCTTATTGGCATCGACCTCGGCCGCGCTTCGCGCCCCGACGAGGGCGGTGCTGATGGCCCTGTTGTGCAGCGCCCAGGCCAGTGCCACCTGAGCTACCGGCAGGCCTCGAGGACCGGCGACATCCGCCTCGAGCCGGCTGACGACCGCTACGTTGGCCCGGAAGTTGTCACCACGGAACAGCGGCTGCCCGAAGATGATGCCGTCCGACCGCCAGTCATCGGGCTCGAACGTCGTCGACTGCGAGAAGGCCCCGCTGAGCAGGCCGTGGGCCAGCGAGCCATAGCCCATCACCGCGATGCACTGCTCCGCGCAATACGGCAGTACGTCCCGCTCCATGCGTCGGTCGAACAGATGGTAGCCGACTTGGACGACGTCGACTCGCCGGGCGGCCATGCACCGCTGTATCTGGTCCAGAGTGAAGTTGGAGACGCCGACAAAGCGTGTTTTACCACTGTCAACGAGGTCGTTAAGCGCGAGCATGCTGTCCTCGAACGACGTCGCCGACTCTGGCCAGTGGAGCAGCACGACGTCGAGGTAATCCGTGCCGAGACGGCTCAGACTCAGGTCGACCTCGCGATTGATCGCCGCCGGGCTGCAGTCGCGAATGGCTTCGGTGCTTCCCGCTGGCAGTGTGATGCCGCATTTACTGACGAGGATGACCTCGGATCGCTGCTTTCCGAGTGCGCGTCCCAGCATTTGCTCGGCCTCGCCCAGCCCGTAGGCCGGCGCAGTGTCGAAGCAGTTGACGCCCACTTCCAGCGCACGTCGTACAGCAGCCACGGCGGACGTCTGATCAACGCCTCCGTAGCTGCTCCCGGCCATTGGCCATGACCCGAAGCCCATGGCGGAGACGCTCAGGCCGGTCTGTCCGAAGCTGCGGAACTCCATTGCTACTGACTGCTCCCTTCGTGGACCGGGTACTGCGGGACAGCACGGGCCAGGAACGGAACGTCCAGGTGGTCGACCGCGCGAACCCGGTCAGGGAGGATGCGCAGTATCCAGTAGCTGGTCGCCGGGTTGTTATCGACATACTGCCTCGCCACCCCCGGCCCGCAGTATTTGGTGGCTATCCCCAGCAGCCCCGACCCGTCCGGGTCAGGAATGAGGCTCGCCAGTCCCGTGGCCTCCATCGCCCGGCCTGGGTACGATGCCTCCTCTGCGATGCAGAGCGAAACGCGCGGGTTGCGGCGCACGTGCTTCTCCTTCCAGTCCCCGTCATCCACGCTGATCCGGAAGGCTTCGCCGTCCCACTCCCACCAGACAGGCGACAGCAGAACGCTTCCGTCCTTCCGGTAGGTCGCGAGCGTCGCCAGCCACGGCTGCTGAAGAAAGTCACCGAGTGCGGCGACATCGACCCGGTTCATGCGTTCATCCCCTTCACCTCGCGCTTCGCCGTAGCTGCCCGGCTGCGCTGCGCGGATGATGGCGCGGCGGCTCGGCCTCGGCCAGGTCGAGCAGGCGCCGCACCGAGTCCAGCCGGAACGGGTATCCGCAAGCGACGATCAGATGCTCGGCCCCTGCTGTCAGGAAGGCTTCGACGGTGGCAGGCTCCACTGCATAGTTCGCGATGTCCCCATCAGGCCAGTCCGGGTCATCGAGGAGCACAGTTCGCTCGATGTCTGCGGGGTTTCTCCCCACCCGAGCGCACCACTCGTTGAGGACCGAGTTCTTGTGCCCGAAGACGTCAGGCGTGCCGAAGGTATTCCACAGCTGCGCGTGCTGCGCCACCATCCGCAGCATGACCTTCTCTCCGGCCCCGCCGATCAGGAGGGGCATTGGGCCCTTGGGCGGCGGGTTGAGCAGTTCCAGCCGTCCGCGAACTCGCCCGATCGCGAGCTCGAGGCTCCGCAGCCGTTCCGCGTCGGTGTCGAACGGGTAGCCGTAGTCGTTGTAGTCCCGGTCGCTCCAGCCCCCGCCCAGGCCCAGAACGAACCTGCCCCCGCTGATGTGGTCGATGGTCCGCGCCATGTCTGCGACCAGGTCCGGATTGCGGTAAGCACAACAGCTGACCAGCGGCCCGATCGACGCGGTCGATGTCTCGACGGCCATCGCGGCCAGCAGCGACCAGCATTCGAAATGCGCGCCCTCGCTGTCGCCGTACAGCGGGAAAAAGTGGTCCCAGATCCAGATGGAGTCCACTCCAAGAGCATCCACCGTCCGCCATGCCGTGCGCAGGTCATCGATGGCGCAGAGCTGGGGATGCAGCTGGACGCCAACCTTGAATCGCCGCTTGCTCATTCGGTGAAATCCAGCGGTGCCCCGCCGCCCGCCGCCTGGGCCGCGACCCCGGCCCGCCGCTGTTCCGGCAGTAGGCGGCTCAGGATGGCATACATGATGCCGGCCAGGACCATGCCGAACACCGCGCCCAGGTTGCTTGCGCCGATCGCGCCCGTCTTGCCGCCGAAGGGCCCAAGGAAGAAGCCGGTCCACTTGAAGGCGGGAGCCGTGGAGGTAACCAGGCCAAGCGCGAGGATGGACGACACGATGAAGGAGATCAGCCCGGCCCAGTTCCAGGCTCCGTACCGGCCCGTCGTGACGTACAGGTCCACGTCCGAGTACCCCGCCCTGCGATAAAGCCACATGTCGATGAGGAAGACCGCCACCCAGGGCGCCAGGATGGCGGCCAGCGTCACCACGAAGCCCGAGAAAGCGCCGAAGAAGCTCGGCGCGAAGAACACGATGTAGACGACGCCGATGATCATCAGAACACCGTCGATCGCCACGGACTTGTATCGCGGCACGCGCAGGCCGAGCGTCATCAGGCTGAGCCCGGAGGAGTACATCTCGGTCAGTGTGGCGGCGATCAGCCCGATCCCGGCGGTGAGCATGAACGGCACCAGGAACCAGGTCGGCAGCGGGCGGGCCAGGTATGTGACCGGGTTTGCCGCGACGGCGAGGTTGGCATCGCTGGCGGCGAGCAGCGAGCCGAAGACGATCAGCACGATCGGCGCGATGCTCGACCCGATCACGGTCCACCAGACCAGCGATCGCGAGCTTGTGCTCCGTGGCAGGTAGCGCGTGTAGTCGGAGCCGGTGTTGACCCAGCCGACGCCGAGGCCGACGGCCACGATGGAGATTCCGCCGATGAAGCCGCCAAGGAAGTGCCCGGTGGGCAGTGTGGCCACCTTGTGCGCGCTGATCTGGGGAATCTCGAGGATCATGAACGGGATGATCATGATGCCGTAGATCCAGGTGAAGATCGTGGCCATCCTGACGATCGTGGCGTGGCCAAGCAGGCTGATCGCGATCGCGATGACGGCCGCGATCACGAACGAGATGGCGATGGTTGTATCCCCGCCGCCTACGCCGACCCGGGACAGCAGCGAACCGAAGGCGAGCGTGGCGATGGCCATGAGCAGGATCTCGAACCCGATGCACGTCGCGTAGCTGACCAGGGTCGGCAGCTTGTTCCCGAGCACGCCGAATGAGGCCCGGGAAACTACCATGGTCGGTGCTCCCGCGCGCATTCCGGCGACGCCGACCAGGCCCACAAGCGCGTAGGACAGGACGCATCCGATGATCGCCGCAAAGATCGCCTGCACCAGGTTCAGGCCGTAAAACGTCACCAGGTAGGCGCCGAAGGGAAGCGCCGTGATCCCCATGTTGGCGGCGAACCAGACCCAGAACATCTCCGAAGGCTTCCCGTGTCGTTCCCCGTCCAAGATGGGCCGGATGCCACCGGTTTCGATGTTCCAGAGTCGGTCGCTCGCAGGACCGTCATCGAGCGTAGCGACCTGGGAGCGCTGCTTACCGTTCCGAGTATCAGCCATGCTGGCTCCGTCTTGTGCTTTCGATGTCACCTGGTGCACACGCGCGAATGGCCCGATCCAAAAGGGCTGGGTCACGCGTCCACCAGCTCCGAAGGGCGAGTAGAGAGTCGTGCAGCTCGGCTGATCCGAGTGCCTCAGCGGCGATGACGGGAACTCTCCCCACATCTGGACGCGCAAGCTCACGCCGGAGCGGCGCGACGACATCGCCGACTCCTCGGAGGGCAAGACCAGCACAAGCCTCAGCCCGGGTGGCGGGGTCGGTGTCGACAAGCCGTGCTGTCAGCGCCGCCCGGACTTCGGCCGTGTCGTAGCAGTCCTCGAGGTCCGCCCTGTCTGCCGCCAATGTCCGCCCCAGCGAGCACGTCGCCCAGTCCCTGACCTCAGGGTTCTCGTCCGCGCACAGACTGATCAGGGCGACGACACCGGCAGAGGACCGCTCGGCCACGACCATCACCATCGGCAGGGCCTTCGCGACGGCCCGGCGAACTGTCGCGCTTGGATGGCCCCGGATGGCTACCAGGGTCTCCAGCGTTCGTTGATCGTGCAGAACGCCAATGCCGAGGATGAGAGCCTCGAGCTGGTCATCGTCTGCCTGTTGCTCGATCGCCTGCGCCAGCTCCGCGCACTTCGCCTCTGCCTGATCTCGCGGCTCTGCGAGCATCACTACAGCGTCTCAGGCGCACTGGCTGGACCCGATATCGCGGACGTACAGGCGGCTGGGCGCTTCACGTGCCAGACGCTAGCCTCAGAAAGTGCAGATTGTCAACGGTCTACAGATTGGCCATGATGGTGCGGCTCACGGATCATCAACCGAGATGAGGTAGCGATTTATCAGCTGGCCGGCGTCGTCGCAGTGCTGCTCGGCCAGCTTCCTGGCAAGATCGGCGTCGCCCGCTTCGATCGCCCGGATCAGTGGGCGATGCACGCCCTTCACATTCTTCAGCGGGCCGCCGTGCACGCGCTTGTCGAGCCGCAGCAGTGCGCGCAGCGCCGGCACGTAACGCACGAAGACGTCATGCAACCGGGCGTTGCCCGACAAGCGGCACAGGCCATCGTGGAAAGCAAGGTCACATGCGTAGACGGCGTCCGCGTCGCCCGCCGCCTCCGCGCGCTCGATCGCCGCGTTGAGCTCCGACAGCTCGCGGATCCTGGTCTCATCACCCGATGCTGCCAGCAGGTGGGCCGCTCTGCCCTCTATCGCAGCCCTGAGCTCGTAAATCTCCGTGGCATCCCGCGCGGACAGCGACACGACGAACGTCCCGCGGCGAGGTTCCTCCTCTACGAGCCCTTCAGCGCGCAACAGCTTGAACGCCTCCCGGACCGGGCCGCGGCTTACCCGGAGCTGCTCGGCGATCTTCGTCTCAACCAGGTGCTCACCTTGCTTGAACCGGCCGGAGAGAATCTCTTGCCTGAGCAGTTCGACCGCATCCTCGACCAGCGAGCGACGCGCCTCGAGAGGAGGCAGCCCGGCGCTGTTCGAGGGCCCGCGCATCGCACCCACATCAGCGCGCTCGTTGCTCATAATTGCCAGGACTCCTCTCGCCAGCCACCACAAGCACTTACGGCCAGCTCCCTCAAGTTCTGGAGCTCGGATCTTCGCACGTGCGGGCGACCACGGCCGGTCGGCTCCAGCGTGCGTGAGCCCGAGCCGCAGCTCTCCTCATGCGTAGCATGGCACCGTCGAGCAAGGGTACTCACAGCACATCGCAGCCAAGGAGGACGCGGATGACGGTAGTACGTGCAGCGCTGGTGCAGGCAGCGTGGACTGGCGACAAGGACTCGATGATCGCGGCCCACGACCAGTACGCGCGAGACGCAGCCGCGCAGGGCGCGCAGGTGATCTGCTTTCAGGAACTCTTCTACGGGCCGTATTTCTGCCAGGTGCAGGACAAGAAGTTCTATGCCTATGCAGAGTCGATCCCGGGCCCGACGACCGAGCGGTTCCAGGCGCTGGCCAGGGAGCTTGGCCTGGTAATGGTGCTTCCGATGTACGAGCAGGAGCAGCCCGGCTTTCTCTACAACACCGCGGCAGTGGTCGACGCGGACGGCACGTACCTGGGCAAGTTCCGCAAGCAGCATATCCCGCATCTGACTGGCTTCTGGGAGAAGTTCTACTTCCGGCCCGGCAATGGAGGATACCCGGTATTCCATACAGCGGCTGGTAAGATTGGCGTCTATATTTGCTATGATCGCCATTTCCCTGAGGGGTGGCGGGCACTGGGACTCAACGGTGCGCAGATCGTCTTCAACCCATCGGCTACATCGCGTGGCCTGTCGCAGTACCTGTGGAGCATCGAGCAGCCAGCCGCGGCAGTGGCCAATGAGTACTATGTCGGCGCGATCAACCGCGTCGGAATCGAGGATCTCGGCGACGATGACTTCTACGGGCAGTCCTATTTCGTGGACCCGGAGGGCAATTACGTCGGCGATAAGGGTGACCCGCAAAATCCCGAGCTGATTGTCCGCGACCTCGACATGGACTTGCTGCTGCAAGTCCGGGAACGCTGGGCGTTCTACCGTGACCGCCGCCCCGAGGCCTACGACGACCTCGTGCGTCCGTGAGGATGTGAAGCGCCCGATGACCACATTGATCCGCGGTGGCACGGTAGTGAGCCCGACCGGCCGCGTCCAGGCCGACGTCCTGATCGATGGGGAGCGCGTAGTCGCGCTCCTCGCCCCCGGGGATACCTCGCTGGGCTCGAACCTCGCGGCGTCGGCGCGAATAGTGATAGACGCGACCGACAAATACGTCATCCCTGGCGGCGTCGACGGCCACACTCACATGGAGATGCCGTTCGGCGGGACGCAGGCCTCAGATACCTTCGAGACTGGCACCCGGGCCGCGGCCTGGGGAGGGACGACGACCATCATCGACTTCATCGTGCAGCGCAAGGGTGAGCGCGTCCCCGATACCCTGGCCGCCTGGCACCATAAGGCCAATGGCAATTGCGCGATCGACTACGGGTTCCACCAGATCCTTGGCGGCGTAGACGACGAGGCGCTCAAGGCAATGGATGAACTTGTCGGGGAGGGAATCACCAGCTTCAAGCTGTTCATGGCCTATCCGGGAGTTTTCTACTCCGACGACGGTCAGGTCCTGCGCGCCATGCAGCGGGCTGCCGAGAACGGCTCGCTGATCATGATGCACGCGGAGAACGGCATCGCCATCGATGTGCTGGTGGCTCAGGCCCTCGCGAGGGGCGAGACCGATCCGATAAATCATGGCCTGACCCGACCATGGGAAACAGAGGCGGAGGCGACGCACCGGGCGATCATGCTAGCGCGGCTCACCGGCGCGCCCCTCTACATCGTGCACATGTCGGCTAAGCAGGCCGTGGCCACCCTCGCGCAGGCCCGCGGGGAGGGCTGGAACGTATTCGGCGAAACGTGCCCGCAGTACCTCTACCTGTCACTTGAGGAGCAGCTCGGCGCGGCGGGCTTCGAGGGCGCGAAGTGGGTCTGCTCGACGCCGTTGCGGGCCCGCTCGGAGGGCCATCAGGACGAGTTGTGGCGCTACCTGAGGACGGGCGGCCTATCGGTTGTAAGCACCGACCACTGCCCGTTCTGCTTCAAAGAGCAGAAAGAACTCGGCATCGGCGACTTCTCTAAGATTCCTAACGGCATCGGCGGCGTCGAGCACCGCCTGGATCTGATCTACCAGGGCGTCGTGGACGGCCAGATCTCCCTTGAGCGCTGGGTTGAACTCTGCTCGACTACCCCGGCACGCATGTTTGGCCTGTACGGCCGCAAAGGCGTCATTGAACCGGGTGCCGACGCCGACATCGTGATCTACGATCCTAACGGCCGCACCGGCATCGGCTATGCCAAGAAGCACCACATGCAGATGGACTACTCCGCCTGGGAGGGATTCGAAATCCAGGGCAAGGTCGACACGGTACTCTCTCGCGGCTCGGTGATCATCCGCGATGACGCGTACTCCGGCCGGGCGGGTCATGGCCAGTATTTGCGCCGGGGCCTGTCGCAGTACCTCACCTAAGAGATTCCCGAGCGTCCCGCTGAGGAGTGCAGACAATGACCGAGCTTGTCGATGTCCCCGTCCGGCCAGCCGGCCTGAACTATGTCGGCGGCGTTTGGTGCACCGCCGCCGCTGGCGAGACGTATACGAAGGTGAACCCGATGCGACCATCGCAGCCTGTCGGCGAGTTCGCGTTGTCGAGCGAGGCCGACGCCAATGCAGCAGTCGCAGCCGCGCAGACCGCGTTCGCCGACTGGGCAGCGCTGCCGATGGCGCGCCGCGGCGCGTACCTCGATTTCGCAGCCGGGATCCTTGCGGAGCGCGCAGAACGGGTGGCGCGCGACATGTCGACCGAGATGGGCAAGCCGCTGCGCGAGTCGCGCGGCGAGGTCGCGCGCGCGGCCCAGATTCTGCGTTATGCAGCCGGCGAGGCGTTCCGCCCGGTCGGCGAGCAATTCGAGCAGGCGGCGACCGGGGCGCAGGTGTCGACGAAGCGTCGGCCGCTCGGCGTGGTCGCGCTGATCACGCCCTGGAACTTCCCGCTAGCGATCCCGATCTGGAAGCTCGCGCCGGCGCTGATCCACGGGAACACGGTCGTGCTCAAGCTTGCCTACGAGGCGCCGCTGACGGGCCTGCACATCGCTTCGGCGTTTGAGCAGGCTGAGCTGCCGCCCGGCGTCCTCAATGTCCTTACGGGCCGCGGCTCAACGGCTGGCGCCACGCTAGTCCGTGACCTCCGCGTGCGGGCGATATCGTTCACCGGCTCGGTCGCGACCGGTAGCTGGGTTCGCGACGAGGCGACCAGGCTCGGGAAGCGCGTCCAGCTTGAGCTCGGCGGCCACAACCCGCTGATCGTCATGGCCGACGCCGAGCTCGACCGCGCCGTTGAGGCGGCGTACGCGGGCGCGTTCTGGTCGGGCGGCCAGAAGTGCACGAGCGCGGCAAGCGGGAAGGCGGCACCCTGCTCGCCGGTGGCGAGCGCGCCCACGACGAGGGCTACCTGATCGTCCCGACGTTGTTCGAGGGGGTGCGTGATGACGCCTTCCTCTCATGCGAAGAGGTCTTTGGGCCCGTGACCTCGCTCTACCGGTTCTCGACGCTCGACGAGGCGCTCGCGCGCGCGAACCGCCTTGAGTTCGGCCTCTCGGCAGCGATCTTCACATCAAGCCTGTCTACGGCGATGCGATTCCAGAACGAGGCGGAAGCGGGACTCATCCACATCAACTCGCAGACCGCCGGAGCCGACGTCCACGTCCCGTTCGGCGGGGTCAAGGGCAGCGCCTTCGGCCCGCACGAGCAGGGTCGTGCAGCGATCGAGTTCTATACCGACCAAGTCACGATCTACGTCGACCAATGAGCCGACCACGAACCCGGGCGATGAGTTCGGCGTATCTGAGCCGTCTAATCGCTCAAGGCATTACGCATAACCAGAGGAGACGACAATGCGATTGACGCTGCACACCTTCCTCACGCTCGACGGTGTCATGCAGGCGCCCGGCGGGCCGGATGAGGACCGCGACGGCGGGTTCGAACATGGCGGCTGGTCGTTCCCGTACTCCGACCAGGATTTCGGGGAGGCCGTGGCGGGCTGGTTCGCCCACGCCGACGCGTTCCTGCTCGGCCGCAAGACGTACGAGATCTTCCGCGGCTACTGGCCGCGCGTTACCGCCCCCGACGACCCGATCGCGAGCAAGCTCAACGCGCTGCCGAAGTACGTGGCCTCGACCACTCTCGGCTCCGTTGACTGGCACAACTCCTCGCTGCTCGGCGGCGACCTGGCCGCCGAGGTCGCCAAGCTCAAGGAACGGCCCGGGAACGAACTGCAGGTCCACGGCAGTGGCGAACTCGCCCAGACGCTCATCGCCCACGACCTCGTCGACGAGTACCGCCTGCTGTACTTTCCCGTGCACCTCGGCACCGGGAAGAAGCTCTTCCGCGGCGGCGCAGCGGCGGCGGCGCTGCGGCTGACCCGCGGCACCACCACGAGCGCCGGCGTGATCATCGCCACCTACGAGCCAGCCGGTCCCCCGCAATACGGCTCGTTCGCCCTCGACGAGTCCTGAGCGCCGTATCCCCGGGCGTTATATTCGACGTCCCGGGCTGAGCCGGGGCCGCGGGCTGAGCCGGGCCAGGGCCGGGGCCGGGAGACAGGGGACGCCGTGCTGAACGTGGTGGTTACCGGGGGTTCCGGCTTTCTAGGCGCACGCCTGGCCCGGACCCTGCTGGCCGCGGGGTCGCTCGGCGTGGCAGGCCGCGAGG
>WNFI01201160.1_pt1 | contig 12300 bp, 8 predicted proteins | sample 5400471 | NCBI WGS metagenome assembly WNFI01 (sample SAMN13153348, study PRJNA577476) | soil metagenome | isolation source: 100 cm saprolite on Douglas fir-dominated hillslope | place: USA:California | collected 2013-09-17 | reverse complement strand
GGGATCGGGTTCATCGGCGCGGGCTCGATCCTGCACACGCGTGGGCTGACGACCGGCCTGACTACAGCGGCCACTCTGTTTGTGGTGGCGTCGGTGGGAATGGCGTCGGGCGGGGGTCTTTATCTGACAGCTGCGTTCTCGACGCTGATAGTCGTCGGAACCCTGATCGCAGTCGGGCACCTCGAGGTAACGTTCAATCTAAAGTTGTTGGTGGTCAGCTACGAAGTTACCGGTGTCAGTGAAGAGGAGATCACCTTGGAAGTAAACCGCATCCTCGAGCCGGAGCACCGCATGATGCAAAACATGTGCAGCGCGCGCACAGGCCAGCACGTCCGCATGCAATTCGACGTCGCCGGCAAGCGGAAGGAGCAGGAGCAGTTATTGCGGCAATTGAAGGAGTCGAAAGTGTTTCGCAGTGTTACCTCGCTCGGCCCGGTGGATCGAGAGTGAGCGGGCGGTCCGGCGCGCGCACGATTCCGTTTGTCAAGGCAAGTGCATGCGGCAATGATTTCCTGCTGATCGATGGAGTGATGATCGACGGATTGCCGATGGGGGGATCGCTGGCACCAGTCGATCTTGCGAGTCTTACACGCCGCATCTGCGACCGGCACGAGGGTGTGGGAGCGGATGGAGTGGAATGGATGTTTCCGCATCCGACGGCGGACGTTGAGATCCGGTTGATCAATGCGGACGGCTCGGAAGCTGAAATTTCTGGGAACGGAACCCGGTGCGTGGCGGCCTTCATTTGTGAGGAGCAAGGCAAAGAGAAAATCACGCTGCAAACCGGCGCCGGATTGAAAACCTGTACCCTGACGAAACGGGTCGAGTCAGAGTATGAGTTTGAAACAGCGATGGGCGAGGCGGACGTCGGAGAAGAACTGGTGTTGAAGGTGGGTGCCGATGAGGTCCGGGGGATTCCAGTATCGATGGGGAATCCGCATTACGTTGTGTTCGTCCCAAAGTTCGCTGAACACTGGCAGCATGAAGCAGCCCAAATCCAACGTAGTCCAGAGTTCAAGCAGGGCGTGAACATTGAACTCGTAACGATTGAAGGCAAGCATGATGTAGCTGCGCGCTTCTTTGAGCGCGGAGTGGGAGAGACGCGCTCTTCAGGGACCGGTTCGTGTGCGTCCGCGGTAGCTGCGATGGCGACGGGCAGGGCAGAATCGCCGGTGCGGGTCCATGCGCCAGGTGGGACGCAGACGGTGAGTATGGAGAAGAATACCGTGTTTCTTCGCGGCCCCGCGCGCTTAGTCTGCCGGGGAGATTTTATTTTGAGTTGAGCTTTCGAATCGAGATGAAAATCAGTTTCGTCTGACGCGATGCACTTCCAACTGCATGTCTTTGCCTTTGTCCACATCTCCGCGCATCAAACCTCCTGCACTTCGTCCAGGGGACACCGTCGGCATCGTGGCGCCCGCCAGCAACATCAAGCGCGCCGATCTCGATCGCGGGTGTGAAGCATTGCGGCGCGCGGGATACCGGCCGTTCTATTTCGATTCCATTCTGCAGCAGGACCTTTATTTTGCCGGCCCGGTGGAGCGGCGCGTGCGGGAACTGGAAGAGATGTTTGTCCGCGATGATGTGCGGGCTATCGTTTGTGCCCGCGGAGGGTATGGCGCGAACTATCTGCTGCAGGCGCTTGATCTGGAGAAGATCAAGGCACATCCCAAGATATTTCTCGGATACAGCGACGTCACTGCGCTGCTCACGTATTTTGCGGACATAGCCGGTCTAGTGACCTTTCACGGGCCAATGGTGGCCAAGGACTGGACGCATGAAGACGGCGTAGAGATGAAATCCTGGCGGGCGGCACTTTCGGGCGCGGTGGCATGGGAATTAAGTCTGCAGGACGCACCGGGTGTGGGCGGGCTAGTGGAGGGCTCGGCGGAGGGAATTCTCTACGGAGGCTGCCTGTCGATTCTGGTCGCGTCTCTGGGGACGCCGTATGAGATTCATACCTCGGGGACCATTCTTTTTCTGGAAGATATGGCAGCGAAACCTTATCAGGTCGATCGCATGCTTATGCAGTTGAAGCTGGCGGGAAAGTTTAACGGCGTGCAAGGCATTGTCTTCGGCGAGATGCTGGACTGCGTGCAGACCGCGAACCAGGGTTACAAGCTGGAAGACGTGGTGATGCGGATCGTCGGTGAACTGGGCGTACCGGTGGCGTACGGAGTTCCGTCGGGGCACGTGACCAGCAGGAACATGACGTTGCCGATCGGAGTGCGCGCCGGGTTGACGGTGCACGACCGGCGGGTGACCTTGAAGATTCTGGAAGCGGCGGTTCTGTAAGAGCTATGGACGAGAAAAAGCACGTTCACTTGATTGGCATTTGCGGCACAGCAATGGCGTCGCTCGCGGGAATGCTGAAGCAGCGCGGGTTTCGCGTGACTGGATCGGACGCGGCGGCGTATCCGCCCATGTCGGACTTTCTGGAGGAGCTGGGGATTCCGGTTGCGCAACCATTTGATGCTCGAAATCTCGATCCCCGGCCCGACCTGATTGTCGTGGGCAACGCGATTTCCCGGGGCAACGTCGAGCTGGAACACGTGCTCGACCAGCGCATTCCATTCTGTTCGATGCCGCAGTTGCTGCACGACGAATTTCTGCGCGGCAAGGAAGTACTGGTCGTGGCGGGCACTCACGGCAAGACCACGACTACTTCCATGCTCGCTTGGATCTTTCACACAGCAGGCTTGCAGCCTTCTTATTTGATCGGCGGCATCGCTGAGAACTTCGGGTCGAGCTTTCATCTGGGGCAGGGCAAGCATTTCATCCTGGAAGGCGATGAGTACGACACCGCATTCTTCGACAAGGGACCGAAATTTCTGCACTACTTCCCGGACTCCATCATTCTGACGTCGGTGGAGTTTGATCACGCGGATATCTACAAGGATCTTGACGCAGTGGAAACGGCGTTCAAGCGCCTGGTGAACCTGATCCCGCGGCGGGGACGGATCATCGCGTTTGACGGCGTTGCGGGAGACGCCACAGAGAGCGCGAGTCTGGAACGATGTCTGAGCAAGGCATTTTCTCCGGTCGAGCGCTATGGAGCCGGGCCGCGATCGGATTGGCGGATCGCAAATCTGCGACTGGAGCCCGCGCGCACTTCGTGGTCCGTGTTGCACGATGGCCACGCGTGGGCGGACTTCGAGTTTCCGCTGGCGGGCGAGTACAACGTCTGGAACGCAACGGCGGCGGCGGCGCTGGCCGCGCAGTGCGGCATTGCGAAAGAAGAGATTGCGGCCGCGCTGAAAACTTTCAAGAGCGTCAAGCGGCGGCTCGAAGTGAAAGCGCAGGTAAACGGCATCACAATTATCGACGACTTTGCCCACCATCCCACCGCAATTGCGGGCACGCTCAAGGCTCTGCGGGCGCGCTACACGGGAGCGCGATTATGGGCGGTTCTGGAGCCGCGATCGAATACTCTGCGACGCCGCGTCCTGCAGAGCGATCTGGTGCGCAGTCTGGCGTTCGCGGACGAAGTCGTGGTGGCCGCAGTTTTCCGCTCGGAGGCGGTGCCTGAGAACGAACGACTGGAACTGCCGGCGCTGGCGGCGGAGATCAAACAGAACGGCGGCCGGGTGCGGCTTCTGGCCGATGCCGACGCGATCGTCGAGACCATCGCCCCCGAGATGCGCAGCGGAGATGTGGTGGCGATTCTCTCCAACGGCGGCTTTGGAGGAATTTACGAGAAGCTGCCGGCGAGGTTGCGGGCGCTGGCCGGCGGCGCGAGTAGTAATTCTGCGAATGCGGTGGCGAAGGGATGAAACAGCCGAATTGAGGAGTTTGGGGAGAGAATGCCTACTGAGGCTTGGAGAGACTGCGGGCGGGTAAGGGGTCCTTCGGCTGCGTTTTCCGGTTCGCAAGCGAACCGAAAAACTCCGCTCAGGATGACAAGAGCTGGATTGTTCGCAGCTATGCTCGCGATATTAGCTATCGCGTCGCATGCTCACGCGCAACAATCTACCGCGGTAGCTTACACCATCACGCTGGCATCGCCTGAACGACACTTGGTGGAAGTGCAGTTAGCGCTGCCCGAAGGTCCGGATCAGCGGGAGCTGCAGCTTCCCGTGTGGAATGCGCTCTACCAGATTCGCGACTTTGCGCAGTACGTCAACTGGGTGCGTGCGAAAGATCGAACGGGCCACGCCCTCGCGGTCCGCGAACTGGACAAGAGCCGGTGGCAAATTTCTGGCGCAGGCCGCGGTGGGCTGGTGGAATATCAGATGTTCGTCGATTCGCCAGGACCGTTTGGCGCGCAACTCAATCCTCACCACGCATTCTTCAATCTGGCGGAGATTCTTATGTATCCCGTGGATGCACGCAACTCTCCGATGGCTGTGAGCTTCAGCCATGTGCCCGCGGAGTGGCAGGTTGCGACGCCACTGACTCGCCTGCCGGATGGAAGATTTAGCGCGGAAAGCTACGATCGGTTAGTGGATTCTCCTGTGGAGATCGGCAGTTTTCATGAATCTGATTTCGACGAAGGCGGCGGCCACTATCGGGTGGTGGTGGATGCGGAAGCGGGCGACTACGACATGCAAAAGATTGTCGGCGATTTAAGCGCCGAGGCGATCAAAGAAAACTCCGAAGCGCTGCCGGGAGTGTCGGCCCACGAATTTTTCCATCTGTGGAACGTGAAGCGCATCCGGCCGCAGACGCTCGAGCCAGTGGACTACACGAAAGAGAACTACACGCGGGCGTTGTGGTTCAGCGAAGGCGTTACCAGCACGGCAGAAGGCACGATCCAACTACGGGCTGGTCTGCTTGATGAGAAGGGATACATCTACCGGCTTGGGGAAGAGATCACGGAACTGGAGCGGCGACCGGCGCATCTGACGCAATCGGCCGAGGAGGCGAGCCTCGACGCCTGGCTCGAAGGCAACGCTTACTACCGCCGTCCGGAGCGCAGCATTTCTTATTACAACAAGGGTGAGTTGCTGGGGATCATGCTGGACTTGGCGATACGAGACGCCAGCCAGGGGCGGGCGTCTCTGCGCGAGATGTTGCAGTGGATGAACCAAAACTACGCCAAGAAGGGGTTCTACTTCAAAGATTCCGATGGTGTGCGTGAGGCGGCAGAAGCAGTGAGTGGCGCGGACCTGGAATGGTTTTTCACGAAATACATTGCAGGAACGGAGGAAATTCCGTGGAATAATTTCTTCCGCACGGTGGGTCTGCGCGTCGTCCAGGGTCTGAGCACCGAGGCGGACCCGGGCTTTACGGCCTCCCGCAATTTTGATGGGCCGATGTTGGTGACCGCAGTCAGTCCGGGCGGCGACGCGGAGCGAGCGGGCCTGCAGGCCGGAGACACGATCCTTGAAATCCAGGGCAAGCCGGCTGGACAGGAGACGCGGCAGGCATTGTCGCGAATGAATCCAGGGGACACGATCACGCTGAAAGTGCGCGGGCGACGGAGCGCGGAACGGGAGCTGAAGTGGAAACTTGGCAGCCATCAGGAAATTTCGTACGAGCTGAGAGATTCGGATAGTGTCACGCCCGCGCTGCGCGCCCGACGCTCGGCATGGCTCAAGGGTGAGGCGCAAGCCCCGGAACCCGCGCAGCCGAGAGCCGCCAGCCTCGAGCCCATCAGTTCAGGGGTCATTAATACTGGGGTCACTAACACTGGGGTTACAAAGAAATGATCCGCACGATCGCGATGCTGACCTTCTGGGGCTTGGCGGCTCCAATCGCGGCATTGATCGGTTTTCCCTGGACGTTTATCAGCGGTGACATCCGCATGCTCTATCGCATGTTTATGATCGGCGCATGGAATGGCGTACGCCTGGCCGGAGTGCGCGTGGAAACGGTAGGTCTCGACAAGCTTGACCGGTCACGCACCTATATCTTCATGTCGAACCACGTTTCGAATGTGGACCCGCCCATTCTGATTCCGCTGATTCCGAAGCGCACCTCGGTGATGGTGAAGAAGGAGCTGTTCACGTACCCGATTCTGGGGCGCGCAATGCGCATGGGATCGCTGGTTCCGGTCGATCGCGGCAATCGCGACGCCGGCATCGCCGCAGTGCGAGCGGCGAAGGAAGTCGTACAGCAGGGCCTCAACATGACGATTTTTGTAGAAGGGAAGCGCTCGTTCGACGGCAAGCTGCTGCCCTTCAAGAAGGGACCATTCTATCTGGCAATGGAATGCGGAGTGCCGGTGGTCCCGGTGACGATCGTGGGCACGCATTATGTGATGCCGAAGACAAGATTCGCCATCAAGCCCGGGCCGGTGAAAGTGATTTTTCATCCGCCAATCGCGCCCAAGGATTTCGTCAGCCGGGAATGCTTGATGGAGAAAGTAGGGGCGGCGATTGAGAGCGGGTTGCTACACGATTACCAAAAATCAACCACGAAGGAACACGAAGGAAATTTAATGGCGTAGCGTTTTCCTTCGTGGTTCTGTTCTGTGTGGTCCTATTCCTTCGACGTTTTTCTTCTCGCCGCTTTCGCAATTTCTGGCAGCCTCGGCAGCAATGCGGAGTACTTCAGCCACGATTTGTGATCGACGGCGGGGGCGCCGCTCACGAAGGCTCCGGCGGGAATGTCGTGGGCTACACCGCTTTGGGGCGTCACGATGGCTCCGTCGCCGATCTTGCAGTGGCCGACCACTCCCACCTGTCCGGTAAGAATCACGTTGTTGCCAATTTCGGTGGAACCGGCAAGGCCGACCTGGGAGCACAGTAGCGCATTTTCGCCGACGCGCGATCCGTGGCCCACCTGCACCAGGTTGTCGATCTTGACCCCGCGGCCGATGCGGGTTTCGCCGACGCTGGCGCGGTCGATGCACGAGTTCGCCTGGATCTCGACATCGTCCTCGATCACGACGGGCGCAGGCTGCGGAATTTTATGCCAATAGCCGGCGCTGGTTTTCGCAAAACCAAAGCCGTCAGAACCGATCACTACGCCGTTCTGCAGCAGGACGTTATCGCCGAGGCGGCAGTTCTCGCGTACTACAGAGTGTGCATGTGCGAAACAATCTTCGCCGTCGAATGCACAACCGCGGTAGGATGCACGCCTGGCGCGTAGCGCGGAGGCTGATGGAAGAGTTCCAGAGCGCGGGCAAAGGTGAGATACGGATCCTTCGCGCGCAACATGGCCGCGGGGATAGCAGGGAAGTCCTCGCCCACGATCACGGCAGAGGCATTGGTGGAGCGTGCAGCCGCTCCATACTTTGGGTTGGATACGAAGCTGAGCTCTCCCGGTCCGGCTCGCTCAATGCCGTTGAGTCCGGTGATTTCGGTGTCAGGGGAGCCGTTTTCCAGGCGCGCGTGCAGGGCGGATGCGATCGCAGAAAGTTTCATGGGTGAAAGAGAGACGACGGGTAAATCGTACACTACCGGGCGGTGATGTCTGGCGAAGAGCGAAGCCGGCACCTCGCGATAATTACTCACTGTGGGTCCCTCTTACCGCAGACGGGACAAAAACCTTTTAACCGCAAAGTTCGCGAAGAAAAGCCGCAAAGCCCGCGAAGAAGAGCTTGCGAACACTTTGCTCCCTTTGCGTCCTTCGCGGATCTTCTTAGCGAACTTTGCCGTTAAAGGCTCTTCCCGGTTAGGCCCATGCTCAATTCACCACCAACTGAAACCGAGAAAACTGGGTAACCCCTGCTCCCGTTGCGTTGACCGTTATGGGATAGGTACCGAGTGGCGTGCCAGGATCCTGCTGGTGATGAACGCTACTGCTTCCGCCTCCACACGCAGGAATCATCACCAGAAGTGCCAGCAGGATGAGCAATAGCGGGATAGCGCGGCGCCGCGTTCTCGGACAGCCAATTAGAAATACTCCAGCGAGCGCAAACCCGCAACTGGGCAGCCAGCCAGCGAGGTAGTAAGGGCCCTGCTCGAAACGTTGCGTGAGGTGTGGAGCAGTCGTGGTTATGGTGATGGTCGCGGTCGCGATGGTGGTTGGCCCGCTACCCATGACCGAAGCCGGACTGCAACTGGCTTCCGCGGGCAGGCCCGAGCAGGTAAAGCTGACGGCAGAAAAGCCAGTCGACGCCACGATTCCAATCGTCGTAGTAGCCGACACTCCGGGACTCGAGATGGTAACCGACGTTGGACTGGATACCACGAAGAAGCCAGGAGTAATAGTGAAACTCTGCGACGAGGAGGCACTGGCCAAGAAACTCAGGTCTCCCCCCGGGGCGTACGCGGCTGAAATGCTGTGCGAACCGGCATCGAAGCTAACCCCGTTAGGATTAGCCGCGTTGCCCTCACTGTTCAGTGCGAAGGTGCCGCCGCCCGGGATCGTGCCGAAAGTGTCGGTGAAGGTGACAGTGCCCGTCGGCAAGCCGTTTCCCGAAGCGCCGTGTACATCCGCGCGGACGTAGACGAAACTGCCAAATGGTCCACTGGTAAACGGAATGGCATTTCCGAACTGGTCAAGCGTGAGAACTTCCACGGCCGTGGTGCTGTTTTCCGCCACAACCGTAACCATGCTAGACGGTGCGGAATCACTTGCGGCAAAGTTCCCATCGCCGGCATAGTGCGCCAACACGGTGTATGTGCCTCCCGGAAGATTGGTGATGTTGCCCGTAGCGGTGCCGCTGGAGCCGCTAGGACTGAGCGTTAAAAAGTCCAGGCCCTGATTTGTACTGGTAATGAGCGATACATCCCCGCTCGGGACGAGCGTACCGGTGCTGCGATTGACCGTGATCGTCACCGGCACAGACGTTCCGTGTGTGATGTTCACTGGCGTTCCGCCATTCAACACCAGAGTCGTAGTGGAGGGCTTGAATGTGACTGAACTCCAATTCATCACGAGATTATTAGCGTTCACCGAGCCCAATCCCGTCGCCAGATCGTATCCAGGCCCTGAATCATAGCCATTGATGATCCCATAGCGATCAACCGAATTCGTGATCGTGCAATCCAGGCTGCCGTTTTGGCACGGCACGCGAATCGTCCCCGTAGTCACGTCATTGAACGCCGTGGGCATCTGCGCCGCCAGTTTGTAGAGAACGTAGTTCGGATTGCCTTGGCGAGAACCCGTCTTCTGGTTCACCAGCGCCATGATTCCCGCCATCGCGGGTGAAGAGACTGAGGTCCCGCCAACTCCGCCAAAATCTGCATAAGGTGCATTCAAGTCACATCCACCGGAGGAGGTAATGTCGCCTTGGCAAAAGACGTAGAAATTTCCCACGAATCCATCGCTGGCGAAAAGCGAAACATCCGGAAGATCGCGCACTTGATCGTTAGGCACGCCTGTCCCAGTCTGCCAGGATGGCTTGGGGTAACCCGATTGGCAAATGATTTGGCTGCCGATGACGGTTGAAACCGCGCAATTGCTTGGCCCTGTCATTCCATGTGGTCTCGGGGATGTATCCGATGGCGGAGGCCTGATTGACGTCATTGGTCAGACGCCAATATCCCTCGGGATTAAGCAGGTCGTTGAAATCGGTGCCGCCAACGGCGACGTTAAAAGGCGTGGAGGCAATTCCGCTAACCGCCAGTCCATTGGCAGCCGCTTGTGGAGCGTTACCTTGAAAGAAATCGCAACCGGCCGAGCCCTGATCTCCGCTGGAGACGAAAACGCTGATGCCCTGAGCCGCCGCCTGTTCCCACAGCGAGTTATAGAACTGGTTGCCTGCGGCTCCGAGGAAGGCTTCGCACAAGCCGAAACTCTCACTCATGATTCCATCAAGATTGTTTTCGATGATGTACCGGGCAGAGAGATCGATGCCGGCAGTACTGTCGGTATCAGCCGAAACCACGAGATCGATTTTCGCGCCCTTCGCAACCGCGCCTGACCATTCCACGTCCAGGTCTGCCTCGCTTTCGGAGCCGAACTGGCCGGGACCCAACACACCCGGGTCGGCCCCATCGACGATGATGTTGGGATCATTTGGCAGCAAGCCAAACATGGAACGGAATCCTTGTGCGTCAGCGATATTGATGTTCGAGTTCTGGACAATCGCGATGCCCTGGCCGGTTCCGTCAATGCCCATATTCCAGAGTGGCGCTACATTGTAGATCGCCGCGAAATCGTAGGGACCGACGACGTAGCAGTTCGTGTCCTGTGCGTTACAAGGGTTTTGAGCGGAGACAGGAAAAGTGAACTGGGGCTGCGGAATGGTGATTTTCCCCGTCGCTTTCTCTCTGGAGACAACCCCGAAGAACCGGCTCATCGGCTTTCGGCCAAAGTTGTGCAGCGAATCGATGCCGCTGACTGCCGGCGTCAACGCCGCCGGAATCTGCGGATCGCTGGCATTGGCCCAGTGCTGCTCGCCGTTGACCACGTACTTGTGAATTGCGGTATGCAACGTCTCCTTCACCTGGCTGGCGGAGCCGGAGAACTCCATCACAGTGCGGCCCTTGGTCGGGCTCACCTGAAATCCATGCGACTGCAGCCACGCAGTGATGGTCTGAATGTCAGCGTCGCTGGGGCCGAACTTCTGGCCGAAGTGCCCGGGTGTCAGCCATTTGTGATAGTTGGGCGAACGCCTGTCCTGCTGGTCGTCGAGAAGCTTTTTCAGCGCCGATTCCTGCTGCGGACTCATTGACAGGTTGCACGATAAGCGGGCGCTGTACCGCCAGTGTGCCGGAAGCCGCCTGAACGGCGCCGGCGTCCTGCGCCACCGACGGCGTACAGCACATTACCGCAAAGAGACTTAGGAATGCGGCGAACAGATGATTGTGAGAAGACGCAGAAATGGCTCGCATGATGTCGACACCTTCGTTGGGATGTGGCTACGCCCCTTGAGAACGTACAGGGCAGGAGGAAGGAAGTGGCCCGTTCGTTTTCTTTGCGCAGGGCATCACCCCTGAGCCTGGGAGCCAGCTACGGTACCCTAAGTTCCGGTAGATTGCAACGATTTTGCTTTCGCGGATAGTGTCCTGGCATTCATCTACCACAAAGACACGAAGTTACACAAAGGTGAATCCGCTGAGGATTTCCTTCGTGCCCTTCGTGTCCTTTGTGGTCAATTAGGACACCGCTGCCTTCGCGAACACGGCCTCCATCGCGTGTGCCTCGGTCGTGGGTAGTCGGCCCATCTAAATATTTTGCTTGGAACTAGTGATTGTTTTTGGCAGGCGGTTGCAAACTTCTCTTAGAGCGAAGACCTGCAACATGGGCAGCAATTCCACCATGTGCGGATCGAAAATCCATTCCAGTAGATGAAGCTTATTTCGACCGAATAGTTTCCCTGCGGGTCGTCCCTGTCACTTCGAGACTCCTTCCGCAGCAAGGTCCCGGCGGGATGGGTGCGCCGTGCGGACAGGTACGGGGGTGGCCGAGGAAGGTACAGATCTTATCGGTGGCTTCGGGCGACAGGATATGTTCGAACTTGCAGGCTTGCTGCTCGATTTCCGATTCGCTGTCCATAGCCAGGCTGTCGGTGAACAGGCGCTCGGCCAGCCGGTGGCGGCGGATGATGCTACCGGCTCGCTCGCGGCCGCGCGGCGTGAGTTCGACGATCAGGGAACCGTCGCCGATCGACGCCGACACCGGTTTCAGCGCTTCGTGGCAGGGGTTCACAAACGGCTTGTGATCGTGGGGCTGGGGAGGATGTGGGGTGGCAACGACCAGACCCATCTCGATCATCTTCTCAATCGCCAGGCTGACGGGTAGCGCACCGTGGACCTCCATGCGCTCCACTTCCGCGATCTCGCCATGTTCGGCCAGCGCCCACAGCTCTTCGAGGACTTCGTCGAGTTGCTCCTCGTCGGCCATCGAAAAAACTTCCTGATGCGCAATCTTTCCGTGATGCAGTTCGATGCGCCGGTCGGCCAGGCGCGCCACCACGGGGTCGTGCGTGACCATCACCAGAGTGCGGCCCTGCTGGTGAAACTCACGCAGAAGGCGCAGGACGATTTCTTCGTTCTGCGCGTCAAGATTTCCCGTGGGCTCGTCCGCCAGAATAATCCTGGGATCATTGATCAGGGCGCGCGCGATGCAGACGCGCTGCTGCTCGCCGCCGGAAAGTTGCGATGGCAGGTGATGCGTGCGCTCCCCGAGGCCGACACGAGTCAAGGCTTCAATCGCTTCCTGCTCGTCGGTCATGCTATGGAAGTACTGGGCCAGCATGACGTTCTCGACCGCAGTGAGAAAGGGGATGAGGTGGAATTGCTGAAAGATGAAACCGATTTTTTCCGCGCGCACGCGGTCCAGTTCAGCGGACGAGATGCCCGCAACATTCAAGCCGTCGATCCAGATTTCTCCCGAGCTGGGGCGGTCAAGGCAGCCGATCAGGTTTACCAGAGTCGACTTGCCCGACCCGGACGGCCCCATGATAGAGAGCCACTCTCCCTGGGCCACGTGCAGGGAGATGTGATCGAGGGCGTGGATGGC
>WNFI01057758.1_pt1 | contig 12300 bp, 11 predicted proteins | sample 5400471 | NCBI WGS metagenome assembly WNFI01 (sample SAMN13153348, study PRJNA577476) | soil metagenome | isolation source: 100 cm saprolite on Douglas fir-dominated hillslope | place: USA:California | collected 2013-09-17 | reverse complement strand
TGATGCGAGGACCAAACTGGTGCCGCCGCGCCATGGCGATTCGAGCGGCGTGCGCGGCGCCGCCTGGCTCTGGCCCATGGAACGGGGCTGAGGGGATGCCAAGCCTGTGCCGCGATTGCGGCCGGATCGGCGAGGACGCTGGCCGTTGCCCGGACTGCGGCTCGCCCCGGCTCATTGCTCATGGCGAGCTCGATCGGCTCGCCATCGCCCATATCGACTGCGATGCGTTCTACGCCAGCGTGGAGAAGCGACGGCATCCGGATTTGGCCGACCGGCCGGTCATCGTCGGCGGCGGCCATCGCGGCGTGGTCTTGGCCTGCTGTTACGTCGCCCGGATCTATGGCGTGCGCTCGGCGATGCCGATGTTCAAGGCGCTCAAGGCTTGCCCCGAGGCGGTGGTCATCCGGCCCGACATGGACCACTACCAGGAGGTCGGACGCGAGGTCCGGCGCATGATGGAGACGATCACGCCCTTGGTCGAGCCCTTGTCGATCGACGAGGCATTCCTCGACCTCTCCGGCACCGAGCGCCTGCATGGCGGTCCGCCGGCCCGCACGCTCGCGCTGCTTGCGCTTGCGATCGAGCGCCAGGTCGGCATCACCGTTTCGATCGGCCTCAGCTACAACAAATTCCTGGCGAAGGTGGCCTCGGATATCGACAAGCCGCGCGGCTTCAGCATCGTCGGCGAGGGCGAGGCGCGGGCGTTCCTGGCGCCGAAACCGGTGGGTCTGATCTGGGGCGTGGGCGAGAAGCTGCGCCGCCGCCTGGCGGCCGACGGCATTGCCACGATCGGCCAGCTCCAGGAGCGCGAGGAGGCGGAGCTTGCGCGCCGCTATGGCTCGATCGGGCTCCGCCTGGCGCGATTCGCGCGCGGCATCGACGACCGCAGCGTCATCGCCGATCGCGAGACCAAGAGCATCTCGGCCGAAACCACCTTCGATGAGGACCTCGCCGACCGGGCCGAGCTCGCCCGCCGCCTTTGGCACCTGGCCGAGCGGCTGTCGCATCGGCTGAAGGAGGCGGAGCTCGCGGGCGGCGTGGTGACGTTAAAGCTCAAGACCGCCGATTTCCGCATTCTCACCCGCCAGCACAAGTTGGAGGCGCCCTCGCAGCTGGCCGACACGCTCTATGGCGCTGCCTTGCCGCTGCTCGCCCGGGCCGCTGACGGCACCACCTATCGTCTCATCGGCATCGGCGTCGATGACATCCAGCCGGCCGAGGTAGCCGATCCGCCGAGCTTGTTCGACGCACTCCCGGCAAAGCGGGCCTTGGCCGAGCAGGCGATGGACCGGCTTCGCGCCAAGCATGGCGAGGAAGCCATCGGCAAAGGCCGCGGGTTGACGCCACCTGCCGGTGAAAGGCGGCGCTGAGCGCCGCTGCTAGCAGCCGGGTCGCGGCAGCGCCTCGATCTCGGTCAGCCGCGCGCGCACGGAGAAATCGCCATAGTCGAGGGCGAGCGCATCGGCGACGCCGTTGCTATGGAGGCGCATGCCGACTTCGTAATCGGGTTCGGAGCCGCTGCTGCCGAGCTTGTAATAGGCGAGCCGCACCGGCCAAGACGGCCGCTTGAAGGGCTCCGCCTTCGCCTCCGGGACGGCCTCGGGGGCCGCCGCAGGCAACTGGCCGCCGATCGCGGCGGTGATCTCGGAGGGACCCTCGAACTCGCCGCCGTCGAATACGCTGCGCGACAGGAAGCGCTTGCCCTCCTCGGCGGCCTTGATGATGGCAATGGTGTGCTCGGTCGGGAAGATCGTGCCTGCCGGCAGCGGGATCTCCTGCTGCTCGGGCTGGGTGAAGGAGGCAGCACCGGCATCGCCCGCGGCCTTGAGCGAGGCGCGGCCGCGCAGCTCATCGGTGACGTCGCCATCGCGGAGCTTGCGCACGAAGAAGCGGTAGCGAAGCCCGTCCTTGCTTTCCCAGGTGGTGAAGCTGACCGCAAGCTCGGACTCGCCGTTCTCGGTATAGAGAACCGTCAGCTTGTAGCGTTGCTCGATGGTCCAGCCGTCGCAGCTATCGGCCCATTCGAGCAGCATGGTCCCGCGCGCGTCGGCGACGCCGCTGGCGCTCTTGGCAGCACCAAGCGACAGGTTGTAAAGGGCGCGGTGCGGCGTGATCTCGATCGCGCGCGCCGGCTCCACGGCCAAGATCGGCGCAGCCAAGGCCGTGGCAAGGATGACGGGCAAAGCCCGTCTTCCGGCCATGTAAGCCCTAAACACCATCAAAAAGTTCCTCCGATCGAGCCCGGGAAGGCAGGAGCGATCGCTCCCTCCCTCCTGGCCCACCAGGGCCGGCGGAGGCGCACCCTCAGCCCCTCCGATGCCCGGGCACGCCGCGATGCATCGTCGCAGGATTATGTCATGCTTCAACTTGGCACGGTAGTATCGCCTCCTCGATCCGCCCACCTCCGGCCTAAGACCCACAGACCCCGCCATGCATGCCACCAAGCCGACCGTGCTTGTCACCCGAAGACTGCCCGGTGCCGTCGAGCTCCGCCTCAAGCGCGACTACCAGGCAAGGCTCAACGAGACCGACACGCTGATCGCCGCGGCGAGCCTGCCGGAGCTCAGCCGGGATGCCGATGCGCTGCTGGTCACGCCGACCGAGCGGCTCGACGCAGCGATCCTCGCGCGCCTGCCACCCAGCGTGCGCGCGATCGCCACCTTCTCGGTCGGGCACGATCACATCGACCTCGCCGCCGCGCGCGCCCGCGATCTGGTGGTGACCAATACCCCCGACGTGCTGACCGACGCGACCGCCGACGTGGCGATCCTGCTCATGCTGGGAGCCGCGCGCAGGGCGCATGAGGGCGAGCGCATGATCCGGGAAAACCGCTGGGGCGCCTGGGCCCCGACCGGAATGCTGGGAACGCATATGAGCGGCAAGCGGCTGGCGGTCTTCGGAATGGGCCGCATCGGCCGAGCTGTCGCCCGCCGCGCCCGCGGCTTCGACATGACGGTGCATTACAGCAACCGCAGGCGGCTGCCGGCCGATCTGGAGGCCGACGCCATCTTCCACGCCGATCCCGAGGAGCTGCTGCGCCACGCGGATTTTCTCTCGCTGCACTGCCCGGCGACGGCGGCGACGACGCGCTTTCTCGATGCGCGTCGGATCGAGCTGCTTCCCGAGGGTGCGGTCGTCGTCAACACCGCCCGGGGCAGCATCGTCGACGACGAGGCGCTCATCGCCGCACTCCGCTCCGGACGGATTGCCGCCGCCGGCCTCGATGTCTATGACGGCGAGCCGCGCATTCACCCCGCCTACCGGGAACTCAAGAACACATTCCTGCTACCCCATCTCGGCAGCGCCACCCAGGAGACCCGCGAGGCGATGGGCTTCCGCGCCATCGACAATCTGGATGCGGTATTTCAAGGCCGCGAGCCGCCGGACCGGCTGACCTGAGCGGCAGGCGCCGCTTCGCCGAAGCCGCCCGGCAACTCTCGCAGCTCGGCACATTCTGCCTAGGCACGGCCCCTCGGCTCATCGGTTTTTACCAGCAATAACAAAAGATTAATCGCGGCACGGAGGTTGCTGAATTGGGCCCGAGGGGAACCACCCCACCAGGGACACCGAGCACAGCAGATGACCTCGCAGCCGAAATCCTTGAAGGCCCTGAAGGCGCTGGCAACGGTCCAGCCGACGGCCGAGGCGCGCAATGTGGGCATGCTCGCGCGCCGCGCCACCAAGCTGGCCAAGGCGAGCGGGCTCGGCTTGGCCCGGCTCGACCAGGGCGTCATCGAGCTGGCGATGGCTGCCATCGCCGAGGCTGACCGCAAGCTCCAGCAGCAGCGCGAGCGCATCGAATATCTCGAAAGCCTGTCGGTCACCGATGAGCTGACGCAGATCAAGAACCGCCGCGGCTTCATGACCGATCTCCAGCGGGCGCTGGCGGAATCGAAGCGCAACGGCAATGGCGGCGTGCTCTTGATGATCGATCTCGACGGCTTCAAGGCGATCAACGACACCCATGGCCACGCCGCCGGCGACGAAGTCCTGATCCATGCCGCCGGCGTACTGAACGGCCACATTCGGCCAAGCGATACGGTGGCGCGGCTGGGTGGCGACGAGTTTGTCGTGCTCATGCCGGAGACCACCGCCGAACGCGGATTCGCACGCGCGCGCGATCTGGCAAAGCTCCTGAATGCGCAGTTCGTCTCCTGGCAGGGCACGCTGTTGCCGCTGCAGGCAAGCGTCGGCGTGGCGCAATATCGCCCCGGGCAGCGGGCCGAGGAGCTTCTACAGGACGCCGATGCCGGGCTCTACCGCGACAAGTGCAACAAGCCGAACCGGCGACAGGGCATCACCAGCCACTGACGCCGAAGCCGCCCGAACTCAGCGGCTCGACCTCAAATCAAGCGCCAAGGTCTGAAAATTCTGCGGCTTGGCCTCGCCGGCGCTAACCAGCCATGGGCGCTCGATGCCGACACCGCCCATCTTCGCCTGCAGCGGCACGAGCTCGGCGAGGCTGCCCGGGCCCACCACCACCCGGAACCACTGTTTGCCTTCGACCGCAGTCGGCTGCACCGAAGCCCCGATACCATGATGCACCACCGCCAATTGCTCGGCCGGCCGCGGCTCGCGGAAGCTCGCCAGCACCAGGTAATGCTGGGCGCCGGCCGCCAGGGCAGGCTTGCTGACGGCGGGTTTGCCGGATCGGCTCTGACTGCCGAGCGCCGCCGGCGCCACGATCGGTGTCGGCACGAAAGCGACGGCGGGCGAGTGGTCGGCAGCGCCCGAGCGCGCCGGCGCGGCGGCGCCCGCATCGGAGGCCAGCAGCACCGGATCGGCGGCGGCGGTTTGCACCTCCTCGACGCAGATCTGGCCGGTGCTGAAGATCCGCCACATCGCGCAATCGCGCCGGGCGGCGGCCGAGAGCGCGTGATCGCTCAGGCTCTTGCCGCTCGCCACCAATGACAGGCCGTCGAGCGCGTAGGATGCGACGCTGACCAGCGGCGGCACCACTCCGCAGCCGGCCAGCAACGCCGTCGCGCTCGCAATCGCAGCCATGCGCAGCGATGCGACCATGGGCCGAATCCCCTCCCCTTTGAGCCGGACTTTAAATGAACTTTCGTCAAATGGCAAATTTGTGTTCGAAAATTGCGCAGCTGGGATGGATCGGCCGTAAAAGTCGTGGCGCTTTGCCGGGTTGGGCGATGGCTGTATAGGTCTCGGTCCATGTCACCCATCGCGGACAATACGGAGCTGGCCCTGCTCTGCCAGCGGCTCGGCAAGTACGACTTCGTCGCCATCGACACGGAATTTCTGCGCGACAAGACCTATTGGCCGCTCTTGTGTCTGGTGCAGTTGGCGGGCCCCGAGGAGGCGCATGCGATCGACGCCTTGGCGCCGGGGCTCGATCTCGCGCCGCTGTTCGAGCTGCTGCGCGCGCCCACGGTCACCAAGGTCTTTCACGCGGCCAGACAGGACGTCGAGATCTTCTTTCATATGACCGGCGAGGTGCCGCGGCCGATCTTCGACAGCCAGGTCGCGGCGATGGTCTGCGGCTTCGGCGACCAGGTGAGCTATGAGACGCTGGCCGGCAAGCTGACCGGCGCCCGCATCGACAAATCCTCGCGCTTCACCGACTGGTCGCACCGGCCCTTGAGCGAACGACAGTTGGGCTACGCGCTGGCCGACGTGACGCATCTCAGGACCATCTACGCCAAGCTCTCCGAGCGCCTGGTGGAAAGTGGCCGCGCCGGTTGGCTGGAGGAGGAGCTGGCGGTCCTGACCGACCCCGCGACCTACCGGCTCGACCCGGAGCATGCCTGGCGGCGTCTGAAGCCGCGGACGACCAATTCCGGCTTTCTTGCGGTGCTCGCCTCGCTCGCCGCCTGGCGCGAGATCGAAGCGCAACGGCGCAACGTTCCGCGCCAGCGCATCGTGCGCGACGAGGTGCTGCTGGAAGTGGCCGCGCAGGCCCCGGCGAATGCCGCCGAGCTCGCGCGCTGCCGGCTAATTCCGAACGGCTTTGCCGACAGCCGGCTCGGCCAGGACATGCTGGCCGCCAAAGCTGCAATGCGAGACCCATGAGGTCGCGCAGAAGCTGGTGGCGAGCGCGGAGGAACTCGATGCCATCGCCGCTTCCGACCACGCCGGCGTGCCGGCGCTGTCGGGCTGGCGCCGCGCCGTCTTCGGCGAATATGCGCTGGCCCTCAAGCATGGCCGCATCGCGCTCACCGGCGAGGGCGGCCGCCTGCAGCTGGTGCGCCTGAAGCCGTCGAGAGCCGTCGAGACGGCGGACGAGCGCAAGGTCAAGTACTAGTCGGCTGCCTCGGCCCGCATCGAGCTCAAGCGCGGGCGCAGCTGCAGCGCTTGGGCGAGCGCGTCCAGGCGACGACGGGTGACGTCGCCGACGAGCGCGCTCATCCGCTCCGAGAGCCGGAGCGTGAGGTAGCCGTCGCCGGCCCGGAGCGAGGCGCCGGCGAGGAGGTCGGAGACGCCTCCCGACAGCGTGTGGGCGAGCCGCAACCCCAGTCCGACGATGAGCGCTTGGCGCATGCGCGCGCCGTCGATCATGCCGGTGACGCCGTCGACCGCGGCGGGGCTGATGCGGCCTGCATAGCGGGCGCCGATTGCCAGCGCCAGGAACGCCCGTCCGGGATGGTCGATGCCGACCACCGGCAATCTGAGCACGCGCAAGAAGGCGTGCTCGGGGCGATAGTCCGGATGATCCTGCCAGCCGATGTCGCTCAACAGGCAGGCGGCATGCACCAGTCGCCGCGACACCAACCAATCCTCCGGGACGATCGGGGCCATCCAGCCGAGGAGCTCGTCGGCGTGCGGCACGAAGCGGCCCTGGCTTCGCGCCAGGTCGAGGCAGGCGCTGAGCAACGGATCGATGCGGCGCTCGGCCGGCTTCAACCGGTCGAACAGGCAACCCTCGCGCAGCCCATAGGCCGAGAAGACGATGCGCACGGGCTTGCCGATGGCCAGCACGCGCTCCAGCACCAAGCCCGCCCAATCCAGGCTATCCAGCCGCCGTGAGACCCCCGGGATGTCGCGCCAGCCGCTCTTGGCCAGCCGCGGCAAGCTCTTCAGGAACGCCTCCGCCTCGCGCCGCTCGATCGCGTAGTGATGGATCACCCTCAGCGGATATTCGCTATAGGCCATGTGCACCCGGGCGAGCGAGCGCCAGGCGCCGCCGACGGCATAGAACTCGCGGCCGCCGAGGTCGCCCAGCCAGCGCAGCCGGCCGAGATAGGCATCGACCAGCCGATGCGCCCGCTTGCGGCTCTGGTCGGCGAGCTCGACCAGCCTGAGCGGCCCCAAGGGCAGCGTCACCTGGTCGCGGATGCGGCTATGGCTCAAATCGACGAGCTCGAGGCTGGCGCCGCCGAGATCGCCCATGACGCCGTCGGCATCCGGGATGGCGCTCAAGACCCCCATCGCCGACAGCCGCGCCTCCTCCTCGCCGGAGACGACCTTCACCTTGATGGCGCAGCGGCGCTCGACGTCGACGACGAAGGAGCGGCCGTTCTCGGCATCGCGGACGGCGGCGGTCGCCAGCGCATCCAGCCGCTTGACGCCCATGGCGCGCGCGATGCCGACGAAGCGAACCAGGTTCTCCCTGGCACTCGCCATCGCCTCTTGCGAGAGCCGCCCGGTCTCGGCCAAGCCGCGGCCGAGTCCGCACAGCACCTTTTCGTTGAAGATCGGCGCCGGCGTGCGGCAATCGCGGTCATAGACGACGAGACGGATGGAGTTCGAGCCGATGTCGAGCACGGCGACGCGGCCGTCCTTGCGGACCTTGCGGCGGGACACGCTGGCGGACCGGCTGGGAGTGCGGCGGGAGCGGAGCCGGGTCGGCTGCACCATGGGCTCAGCGCCGCTTCAGCACCAGGCGCGGCAGCGATTGCGTGCGCTTGGAGGCGCTGCCACGGCCCGAGAGGCTGGGATTGGTCATGAAGTAGGTATGCGCGCTGAACGCATCCGGCGCGGCCCGCAGCCGGTGATAGGTGCCGTCGCCGCTCAAGATCCAGGTTTGCGCCTCGTCGCGGAGATTGACGACCATGATCTGATCCAGCACGTGCTGGTGCACGGTCGGGTTCTCGATCGGCACCAGGGCTTCGACCCGCCAACCGAGGTTGCGCTGCATCCAGTCGGCCGAGGAGATGAACACCTTGGCCTGGCGCGACGGCAAGGCGTGGCCGTTGCCGAAGGCGCAAACGCGCGCGTGCTCGAGGAAGCGGCCGACGATGCTCTTGACACGAATGTTCTCCGAGAGGCCGGGCACGCCCGGACGCAACCCGCAAATGCCGCGGATGACCAGATCGATCTGAACGCCCGCGGCCGAAGCCCGATAGAGCGCGTCGATGATCTCCGGATCGATGATCTGGTTCATCTTGACCCAGATCTGCGCCGGCCGTCCGGCGCGGGCATGCTGGACCTCGTCCTCGATCAGCTTGAGTAGGGTCGGGCGCAGTCCCAAGGGAGCGATGGTCAGCTTCTCGAAGGCTTCCGGCGTGGCATAGCCGGTCATGAAGTTGAACAGCCGCGCCGCATCCCGGCAGAGCGCCGGATCGCAGGTGAAGAAGGAGAGGTCGGTGTAGACCTTGGCCGTGATCGGGTGATAGTTGCCGGTGCCGAAATGCACATAGGAGCGCAGGCCCTGCCCCTCGCGGCGCACCACGAGCGAGACCTTCGCGTGGGTCTTGAGCTCCATGAAGCCGTAGACGACCTGCGCCCCGGCGCGCTCGAGGTCGCGGGCCCAGCGGATATTCGCCTCTTCGTCGAACCGCGCCTTCAACTCGACCATGGCGGTGACCGATTTGCCGGACTCCGCCGCCTCGATCAGCGCCTTCACGATCGGGGAATCGTCCGAGGTGCGATAAAGCGTCTGCTTGATCGCCACCACGGAGGGATCGCGCGCCGCCTGCAGCAGGAACTGCACCACCACATCGAAGCTCTCATAGGGGTGGTGGACGATGATGTCCTTGCGGCGGATGGCGGCGAAGCAGTCGCCGCCGAAATCGCGAATGCGCTCGGGGAACCGCGCATTGAACGGCTTGAACAGCAGATCCGGGCGCTCGGAGACGATGAGCTTGCGCAGATCGGCCATGCCGATCATCTCCTCCAGGCTGAACACGTCCTCGCGCGCGACGTGCAGCTGGTCGATGACGAACTCCCGGAGAAACTCCGGCATGGAGCCGTCGACCGTCATGCGGATGACGTTGCCGCGGCGGCGGCGCTTCAAGGCCGACTCGAACAGGCGGACGAGATCCTCGGCCTCCTCCTCGATTTCCATTTCGCTGTCGCGCAACAGGCGGAAGACGCCATCGCCGCCGACCTCGAATCCCGGAAACAGCTTGTCGAGGTTGAGCCGCACCAGCCGTTCGACCGAAACGAAGCGGATGCTCTTGCCGGGAAGCCGGACGAAGCGGCCGATATGCGCAGGCAGCGGCACCAGCGCCCGCAGCGTTCGCCCGTCGCTTGGCCGGGTGAGCTGCAGCACCATGGCAAAGCCGCGATTGGGGATGAACGGGAACGGATGCGCGGGGTCGATCGCGAGCGGCGTCAATACCGAGAACACCTGCTCCAGGAAATAGGCGTCGGCGAAGGCGCGCTCGCTCTCCGAGAGCTGGCTCGGGTCGACCAGCGCCACGCCGGCCTGGGCCAGCTCGGCGCGGAGCTCGCGCCAACACCGCTGCTGGTCCTCGACCAGCTCGACGACCCGGCGATTGATCTCGGCCAGTTGCTGGGCCGGCGTCAGCCCATCCTGGCTCGGCGTCACCACGCCCGCCGCCACCTGGCCTTTCAGGCCGGCGACGCGGACCATGTAGAATTCGTCGAGGTTCGAGCTCGAGATCGTCAGGAAGCGCAGACGCTCGAGCAAGGGATGGGCCGGGTTGAAGGCCTCCTCCAGCACGCGGAAGTTGAACTCGAGCCAGGAGACCTCGCGGTTGATGAACCGCGCCGGGGAGTCCAGGTCGATGGGCCTGGCTGCTAGGCTGTCGGGGCTGACCACGAAAGACTCCGGCGCTGGCGTCGGGCTCATCCCGGCTATATCACGCCGGCCGTTGCCCTGTCATGCATGGGGCGGCTGATCGCTGCCGAAACCTCGTCCCTCGGGGCCTCGCCCGAGCCGCCGCAGGCTCAGGAGTTGCGGACCACCAGGCGGGGAATATTGCCCAAGCTGGCCAAGGGCTTGAACATGGCATCGATGGCCGCCAGCGTGTCCTCGCCGCTGGCCAGCCTCGTTGCCTGCTCGACCGCATCGGAGTGGATGACCTTGCGGCGCGCGCCGGGCAGCTTGTCGAATTCGGTGCGGGCGGCGATCAGCGCCGGCTCGGAACGGACGCTGGCCGCGCGCGTGAGCTTGAGATAGACGATCGACCCCGTCCCCACGGCCCGCGCAGTTGCATCCGCCAGGATCTCAACCGCGCGCACGGTCAATTTGTCTATTTCCATTGCCGGGCATCTTCCATAGCTACAAGGTTAATGACAAGCGAATAATACAATTACGGATAAAATATTGTTTATCGTAAAATTCGTCTTGTTTTCCATGATGCTATGCGAATTTCCGATCAGAACGCCGCGGCCTCGATCTCCATCAGCGGGCGGGCGCCGGCGATGAGCGACTGGAACAGCGCATTGGATTCGGGCAGCACCCGCTGCATGTAGAAACGCGCGGTGGCGACCTTGGTCTTGTAAAACCCCTCGGGGTCGGAGCCCAGCTTCGGCTGCGCCACCTTGACCATGCGGGCCCACATGAAGGCAAACGCCACCAGGGCGAAGAGCCGGAGATAGTCGGTCGCGGCCGCGCCGGCCTCGTCCGGGTCCCTCAGCCCCTTCTCCGCCACCTGCGCGGTCGCCTGCTGCAGGCGCGCAAACGCCTTCGCCAAGGGCAGCACGAACTCCGCCAGCGCCGGGTCGGTGCCGTTCTCCTGGATGAAGGCATCGACCGGGTGAAAGAAGCGGCGCAGCAGGCGGCCCATATGCTGGGGCAGCTTGCGGCCGACCAGATCGAGCGCCTGGATGCCGTTGGCACCTTCGTAGATCTGCGCGATCCGGGCGTCGCGAACATATTGCTCCATTCCCCATTCGCGAATGTAGCCGTGGCCGCCCAGGACCTGCTGGCCGAGCGCGGTCGACTGGAAGCCCTGATCGGTGAAATACGCCTTGATGATCGGCGTCATCAGCGCCACCAAATCGTCGGCCGCCTCCCGCGCCCCGGCATCGGGGTGGCGCTCGGCCTCGTCGATGGCGGCACCGATCCAATAGGCGAGCGCGCGCGCGCCCTCGGTGAATGCCTTGATCGTCAGCAGGTTCTTGCGCACGTCGGGATGCACGATGATCGGGTCGGCCGGCTTGTCGGGATTCTGCGCACCCTTGAGCGAGCGTCCTTGCAACCGCTCGCGCGCATAGTCGCGCGCGTTCTGGTAGCTGACTTCGGCCAAGGCCAAGCCCTGCATGCCCACACCCAGCCGCGCCGCGTTCATCATGGTGAACATGCAGCGCATGCCGCGATGCCTTTCGCCGACCAGATAGCCCGCCGCATCCTCGAAATTGAGGACGCAGGTGGGCGAAGCCTTGATCCCCATCTTGTGCTCGATCGATCCGCATCTGACGCCGTTCCGGGCGCCGAGCGCGCCGGCGTCGTCCTTCACCAGGAACTTCGGCACCAGAAACAGGCTGATGCCGCGAATGCCCGGCGGCGCGTCCGGCAAGCGCGCCAGCACCAGATGGATGATGTTGTCGGTCAGATCGTGCTCGCCGGCGCTGATGAAGATCTTGGTGCCGGTGAGCTTGTAGCTGCCATCATCCTGCGGCGTCGCACGGGTGCGGATGAGGCCGAGGTCGGTGCCGCATTGCGGCTCGGTCAAGCACATGGTGCCCGACCAGTTGCCCTTGACCAGATGCGGCAGGTAGCGGGTCTTCAGCTCTTCGGTGGCATGGCGCCGGATCGCCGCATAGGCACCCTGCGAGAGGCCCGGGAACATGGCGAAGCTGAGATTGGCCGAGCACAGCATCTCCTCGACCACGAAATGCACCAGATGCGAGAGTCCCTGGCCGCCATAGGCGGGATCCGCGGCAAGCCCGGTCCAGCCGCCTTCCGTGAAGGCGTCGTAGGCCTCCTTGAAGCCCTTCGGCGTGCGCACGACGCCATTCTCGAAGATCGAGCCCTCTTCGTCGCCGCTGCGATTCAACGGGAACAGCACCTCCTCGCTCAACTCGGCGGCGGCCTCGAGGACGGCGTTGACGGTGTCCGGCGTCATCTCTTCGAGGCCCGGCAGCGGCGGGCGGCGCTCGAGCTCCAACAGTTCGTTGAGCACGAACCGAATGTCGCGCAGCGGGGCTTTG
>WNFI01057284.1_pt1 | contig 12300 bp, 14 predicted proteins | sample 5400471 | NCBI WGS metagenome assembly WNFI01 (sample SAMN13153348, study PRJNA577476) | soil metagenome | isolation source: 100 cm saprolite on Douglas fir-dominated hillslope | place: USA:California | collected 2013-09-17 | reverse complement strand
CGCAGCGGCCGCGGCGGCGGCGGCAACGTCGCAACCGAGCACGCCGGTCAGCGTTGCCCTGTCGTTGCCGCGGGCCGCCGGGCCAGCCAGCGCGAGCAGCAGCCACGCTCCCAGTGGGGAGGCCACCTGATGCTGAGTCCCTATCGCCGCGTGCAGCCGCGCGGCGTAACTGGCGACGCAGTCCGGCACGGTGCTTGCCTGGGTACTCATGCCACCACTGTTTCACTCAACTACTGGGCCCTACCCTTCGGCCTGCGCGCACCGGCGTTACCTGACTGAGCCGTATGCAACTACATGGGCCGTATCCAACTACGCTCGCAGGGCGGCGGGCTGAGTGGCCTGCCGGCTCAGCCCACTCAGCGTGCCGCCGTTGTACTCGCCGGGCTGGCCGCGCGGCCCGGCTCGGATTCACGGCGCCGCCCCAGCAGGACAAGGCTCATGACCCCGGAGGCCAGCACGAGCACGGCCGAGAGGTAGAGCGCAGCGTGCAATCCCGTCTGGAAAGCGGAGTAAGTCGCCTGGATGACCTGCTGTACTTCCTTAGGGTTGAAGCCCCCGGCCTGGCTGCTGTTTTTGCCGCTTGACGGTACCGCGCCGGTCTCGATCGCGTTGATCACTAGCGCCTGGAAGAACTTGGGTACGCCCAGGTGATTCAGGCTGGTGACGATGTTGCTGTGCAGTTTCGACGCGACCAGCGCGCCTAGCACCGCAACCCCGGTAATGGCGCCCACCTCGCGGCTGGTGTTGGCAGTCGACGCCGCCATCCCGGAACGCTCGGGCGGCACGGCAGACAGCGCTGACGAGGTGGTCGGCACCACGGTGGCGCCGATGCCGATACCGGCCAGCGCCAGCGACGCGGCAAGAGGCAAGTAAGCAGGGCTGGGGCTGATCGCGATCGAGGTCAGCAACAAGCCACCGCTGAATAGCAGGCAGCCAACGAAGATGGACCAGCGCGGCCCGGCCCGGGTCGACAACCGGCCAGCCACGACCGAGGCGATCACCATGAGCACGGTCATGGGCAGGAACACGAGGGCTATCTGGTAACCGGAGTCGCCAGCCACTTCCACCAGGAAGAGGGCCGTGAAGAAAAAGACCGCAAACGTCGCGAAATAGGCACAGAACGCCACAACGTTAGCGGTGAAGAACAGGGGGATCCGCAAGAACTTGAGATCCAGCAAGGGATGCGCCGCACGGTGCTCCCACCAGAAGAAAGCGACGAGCGAGGCGACGCACAAACAGAGCAGGGCGATCACCGTTGCGGAGCCGAAGCCCGAGCTCTCCGCGGAGATCACTGCGAAAGCCAGCGCGGAGATGGTAGCCGCAGCAAGAACAGTGCCGGCGATATCGACGCGGTGAGCGTTAGGGTCGGAGTTCTCCGGCAGGACGACGACGACGCCAATGAGCGACAGCAGCCCGAAAATAACGTTGAACCAGAAGATGGCGCGCCAGTTCCCGTCCCAGATGCCGACAAGCGCACCGCCGACCACCGGGCCCAGGGCCAGGCACACCTGGGTTCGGGGCCAGCGCCGACAGCACGGAGCCCGCACAGAAGATCACGACGCCGATAATCATGACCCGCTTGCGGCCGAATTCGTCGCCGACCATACCGAAGGCAAGCATCGCACCAGCGAAGGTCAGCGCATATGCCCCGACGATCCACTGCAGGGCGGTGACCCCGGCGTGCAGCTGGCTCTGAACGTTGCCCAATACGATGCTGACGATCGTATTATCAAGAAATGTCAGGAAAAGTACGGTACAAAGAACCGCCAGCGCAACCGAGCGCCCGCCGTAGCGGGCCGAAGCTGCCTCGCCTTCCGAGACGTCAACCGGGCTGACCATGGCGCTGCCTAACTATGGGCGGGGAAGATGCTGCTCTTGCAGACGATGGGCACTCAATACTCCCGGATAACCACTAGATGTACCAGTTATTACCCATACAGCTATCCTCCAACTATCTATCAGCTAGCGGCATTCCACGCGCAGGCTGATCCTCTCGCACTTCTCAGTCCGCCCGTTAGCGGTAAGGTGACGCCCGCGTCAGCTTGACAACCAGTCCTACGCCCCGGTGGCGCCGCCAGACCGCGTCAGAGCCGGGCCAGCTTCCCGCCATGACGAGGGCCGCGAGAGGCGACCGACCCCAGCGAACGGCTGCCGCTGCCCCGTCCGCGACGTCTACCGGGCAGGCCGCAGGCTATACCGCGGACTTGCAGGGTGCAGGCAGGCCGGACGTCTTGTTGCCGTTCTCCAGCTTCAGCAGACCGCAGAAGCTCGCTACGCCCACCTTCCACGTGCCGTTCTGGTACACAGCGACGCCGGCCTTGTTCGTGAGCCCTGGCACGGGCGTACCCGCGAGAAGGATGGTGTATTTGACCGCTGCCTGAGTAGCCGTCACATTCGAAACTGCGAGCACCTGTGCCTTGGCCTGGGCGGCCAGGCCAGTAGCGGCGAGCACAGAAGTTGGGAACATCGAGCCGTCCTGGAGCAGCGTGACCCGCTTGGATACAGGCGTCGACGCGTTAAAGAACGTCTCCCAGTTGGTCTTGATCGTCGTCTGCGCACCCGTTGACGACGAGCCGCTAGATGTCGCGGGGGCCGATGGAGAGGTGGCCGACGAGGTTGAGGTGGCCGGCCCTGCCGGAGTGGACGAACTCGAGCTGCTGCCGCACGCCGTCGCGACGGCAGCGAGCGCGCACGCCCCGACAATCTGTGCGATATGCCGATGAGAGTTCATGCAGATTCCTCCAACTACTCCCCAGCCGACGGCATTGATGGCCCCCGCTGATCTTCTCGCATTCGTGGTCTGGCAGTTAGCCGCCGTGTGACGGCCGTGTCATGCTTGACATCGTGTCGGATCTCGAAGCACTGCGGCACCGCATGCGCCAGTTCAGCGCTGAGCGGGACTGGAGCGGCTTCCACGACCCGAAGTCCGTGCTGCTGGCTTTGGTCGGCGAGGTCGGTGAGCTCTCCGAGCTCTTCCAGTGGCTGCCCGCCGACGCCGCAGCCAAACTGGCCGCGTTGGAGCCACTGCGCAGCAGGGCCGCAGAAGAACTATCGGACGTGCTGCTGTACCTGATATTGCTGGCTGACGTGCTGGATGTCGACCTGGCTGTGGCCGCGAACGCCAAGCTTAGCGAGGCAGCCCGCCGGTATCCGGCCGGGCTGTCGTCACCGGCTGGCCAGTCCCCGGCTAGTCAGTCCCCCGGCTAATCAGGCGCCTGGCCAGCGGCCACTATCGGCTTCCCCCACAGGGACTGCAGCTCGCGGTCCACGGCGGCCGACAACGGCGCCATCGGCGCAAGTGCCGGCCGAGATGGCGCCGCCTGCGTCAGCTCGCACTGAGCTAGCGCTGCCGGTCCCAGGAAACGAGTGAGCTGCCCGTAGCTGTGCCTGTCGTCTCGCGCCAGGCGGTGATGGTGCATCCGCAACGGCGCGTACAGATACAGCGTGTCCCGCGCTCGGGTAACAGCAACGTAAAACAATCGCTGCTCTTCTTCCAGACCGGCCGGAGTGGTCAGGGCCATGTCACTGGGCACCGCGCCGTCGACAAGCTGGGGCAGATGCACGACTGGCCATTCGAGGCCCTTTGCTGAGTGCACGGTGGAGATAACCAGAAAGTCATCATCGAGGCGCGGCCGGCCAGCCAGGTCCGAGGCTGACAGTGGCGGATCGAGCGCCAGCTGCACCAGCGCATCGTGCAGGGACGGGCTCGCAGCCGCGGCGTCGGCCAGCCGCTCCAGGTCAGCGAATCGCACGGCCGCATCGGGGTAACGGGCAGCCAGCGGTTCCCGCAGCGCCGCCAGGATCGTGGCCGCCCGGTCTGCCGTCCGATCGTGGCCTGCGGTCAAACTGCCCCGGATCGGCGATGCGCAGCGTCTCGATCACCCGCCGCGCGAGCACCGGCCCGATACCTTCATGGAGCCGAAGAATTCGGAACCATGCGAGGTCATCGGCCGGGTTCGCGACCACGCGCGCGGCCGCGAGGAAATCCTTCACGTGCGCCGCCTCGGTGAACCGCAAGCCACCGTACTTCACGTACGGAATACCGCGGGCGGACAGTTCGATCTCGAGCAAGTCGCTGTGATGCGCAGAGCGCACTAGTACTGCCTGCTGCTGGAACTGCACGCCCGCCTCATGGCTGTCCAGTACTCTGGCGCAGATCTCGCGAGCCTGGGTCGCCTCGTCGTGACATCGCACCAGCATCGGCCGCTGCCCCTGGCCGCGTTCGGCGGTAAGGGCGAGCTCGAGCCCGTCCGCCTGCGGCCTGATCTCGTTGGCCAGCCGGAGCACGGCCTGGTGAGACCGGTAGTTGCGGGAGAGCCTGATGACGGCAAGGTCGCCGAAGTGCCGGGAGAGAGCGCGCAGGTGCTCGGGATCGGCACCGCGGAATGCGTAGATTGCCTGCGCGTCGTCGCCCACGCAGGTGAGACCGGTGCCGTCGGGACGTAGCAGCCGGACGATTTCCGCCTGCACGGCGTTTACGTCCTGGTACTCGTCCACCAGGACCGCATCGAAGAGGCTGCGCAGCGACGGGCCGGCCTGGGGATCGGCCAGAGCCGCTCGCCATAGCAGCAGCAAGTCATCGAAATCGACCAGGCCGTGTCGCCGCTTGTAGGCGACGAAGTCTGTGAACACGCCAGCCAGCGGCGCGGTGAACGGAACGCACCACGGATACCCGGCAGCGACAACGTCATCGAGATGCATGCCGGTGCTGACGCAGCGAGTGTAGATGTCCGCGCAGGTCGCCGCGCGCGGCGTGCGGCGGCCGGCACTGGTACCGACCAGCCCGTTAGCGTCCCGCAGCGTATCCATCACGTCGGACACGTCAGCCGGGTCGATCACGCTGAACTCGGGCGGCAGGGCGAACGCCTCGGCGGCGCGCAACCAGCGTGCCGGTCTGGCCGGTGCCAGCACCAGCGAGAATCAGCAGGGGGCCTCCCTGGTAGGTCGCCGCCTGTCGCTGATCGGCATTTAGCCTGTCAAGGACGCTAGCCGTCGCGCTCATGAACAATGCCCGCTCATGGACACTGAATGTAGCCAGCACTACTGACAGCGCCCCGCGCAGAAAGGTTTGCGAATGACACAGGCGGCGTCGTTGTCTTCCGGAGGATCGCCGAAGGTGGTCCTTGTCACAGGGGCGTCAGCCGGTATCGGCCGCGCGTGCGCCGACCGGCTAGCCGGAGCGGGCTGGGCCGTCACCGGCGCCAGCCGGCGTGGCACCGGCTGCGACCGCGCTGCCACCAGCCTGTGGACGGGCCTGGTCATGAACGTGGATGACGACGCGGCAGTCGCGGCCGGCGTGGACGGGGTCAGCCAGCAGCACGGTCGGCTGGACGCGGTCGTTGCCGCGGCCGGCTGGGGCGTGGCAGGCGCTGCCGAGTTCACCAGCATCAGCGCGGCAAAGGCTCAGTTCGAGACAAATTTCTGGGGATGCGTCAGGGTCGTGCAGGCGGCGCTGCCGCACATGCGCGCGCAGCGCAGCGGCAGGATCGTGCTGATCAGCTCGATCGGCGGCGTCATAGGCATCCCGTTCCAGGCTTACTACAGCGCCAGCAAGTTCGCGCTCGAGGGATTCGCGGAATCGCTCGGCTATGAGATTGCGCCCTTTGGGGTCACAGTGACACTGGTGCAGCCTGGCAACATCAAGACTGATTTCACCGCCAGCAGACAGACGGACGATGCAGCCGATTGCGATCACGTGTACGCGGCCGCGATGAAGAAAGCAGTCGAGGCCATGGAGCGCGATGAGGCCAACGGTGCGCCCGCCCAGCGGGTGGCCGCTGTTGTTCAGAGCATGCTCGAGACAACTCGGCCGCCGCGCCGGGTCTCGGTTGGCAAGGCTGGCGAGCGGGCCGGACTGGTCGCCAAGCGGGTGCTGCCATTCCGCGTATTCGAGGCAGCGGCTAAAGGAAGCCTGGGGGTCTAGCAGCGACCCCGTTCCCCTCTTCGTCGCTCGCTGAGTCACTGGCTGCGGTCGGCTTCGGTGCGAATTCTCTGGTCTAGCGGCAGATCACCAGCCGAGTTCGCGGAGGCGCGCATCCGAGATGCCGAAGTGGTGGCCGACTTCATGGATCACAGTGCGGCGGACCTGCTCGACGACGTCAGCCTCGGTATTGCTTATCGCGCAGATGGCCCGTTGGTAGATCGTGATCCGGTCCGGCAGCACGCCCGCGTAACCGGTCGTGCGGCTGGTCAGCGGGATTCCTTCGTAAAGGCCAAGCAGGCCGCGCGGGCCCGGGCCGTGCTCGACCAGCACGGCCACGTTCCGCATCAGCTCGCCCAGCTCCTCGGGCAGCGAGTCCAGTGCGGTCGCCACCATCTGCTCGAACGACTCGGCATCAACGATGATCACGAGTTCATTGTCACAGTCCCGGGGGCACCGCCCGGCGATCCCCCGAAATCTGCAAGCCGTCCAGGCGCGCTCTTATCCTGATGGGCATGGCTACGCCTGACCCGGCCGTCCGGCCCGCTCGCCCGACCCCGGCACAGGTCGCGGCAGCCTACGGCGACACGGTCCCGGACTTGGTGGCGCCGGGCCTGCGAGTGCTATTCGCCGGCATCAACCCGAGCCTGTATTCCGCGGCCGTCGGATACCACTTCGCCCGGCCGGGCAACCGGTTCTGGCCGGCCATGCACCACTCTGGCTTCACCAGCCGCCAGCTCGCCCCGCCCGAGCAGCACCTGCTGCTGCGGCTAGGGCTGGGCATCACCAATGTCGTCGCCCGAGCCACGGCCAGGGCAGACGAGCTCGGCCCAGGCGAGCAGCGGGCCGGCTGGGAGCAGCTGGCGGCACTCACGGCGCGAATCGGGCCGGCCTGGCTGGCCGTGCTGGGCGTGACCGTCTACCGAGCCGCATCCGGGCGGGCCGCGGCTGCGGTCGGACCGCAACCTGATCGAGTCGGCGGGACAAATGTCTGGGTGCTTCCGAACCCGAGCGGGCTCAACGCGCACTGGAGCGCGGCTGCGCTGGCCGAGGAGTTCGGCCGCCTGCGAGTCGCGGCCGGAGCGGGCTAGCCGGAGTGCGGCCGGTTCCCGATCACGACGGTGGCGCTGAGTTCATCGCTGGCGACGACTCGCGGCCGGAGGCCGGCGCCAGCTACCGCGGCTGCGGTGAGCGGAGCCTGCCGCTCGCTGGTCTCGATCAGAAGGTGACCATCCGGCGCCAGCCAGTCCGCGGCTCCTGCGGCGACCCGGCGGTGGATTTCCACCCCGTCCGCGCCGCCATCCAGCGCGATGAGCGGCTCGTGCAGCCGCGCCTCAGCGGGAAGAAACGCGACCTCACTGGTCGGCACGTAGGGTGCGTTGGCTAGCAGCAGATTGACTGCGCCCCGTAGGGCGTCCGGCAGCGGCTCGTAGAGATCACCCTGGTAGACGTGGCCACCGCGCGGGCCGAGGTTGGCTGTGGCGCACCGGACGGCCGGACCGTCGACGTCAGCCGCATGCAAGTCGGCCGCGCCCAGGGCGGTGGCCACGGCGAGGCCGACAGCGCCGGAGCCACAACACACGTCCAGCACAACTATGGGGGGAACGGGGCCAGGTACGGGCGGCGGCCGCCCGAGGGCGGCTGCCTGGCCTACCAGGAACTCACTGCGGCGGCGCGGCACGAAGACTCCTGGCTCAACCAGGATCCGCAGGCCGCAGAACTCGGCCCAGCCGATGACCTGCTCCAGCGGCAGGCCAATGGCCCGGCGGTCGAGCATCAACTGCAAGTCAGCCTCGGTGCTGGCCGCCGCCAAGAGCAGATCCGCCTCATCCTCGGCGAACACACTGCCTGAACTGCGCAGCCTAGCAACGATATCGGCCCAGGATGGACTGACGGTCACCGCTACCTTGCGGACGGTAACTGGCCGCCTACAGCTTGCTCAGCTTCGAGCAGGGGACGGGAATGCGCACCCTGTGCTGCTGGCCAAAATCCACGAGGACAGCGACATCATCTTCGACGCTGAGCACGGTTCCGAGACCGTACTTGTCGTGGGTCACTAGATCCTGGACGGCAAAGATCTCCGCTGGCGGCAACGGAGTCTGATTGTTGAAGGGACTTCCGGGCAGCAAGCGCCTTGGCGCCGGGCGGGTATTCATCAATACCAGTATGCGCCCTTGCGAGTCACAGCGTCACACGGATCCCCGTGATGGACCGGAACCTACTGCCGAGTAGGCCCGTCGGCGCGAGCTGAGGAAGCCCGAGCCGGGCCGCTCACGGCCGCGCTCTTATTAGGATCCATACACATGGGGTGCTACCAGGCACATGTGCTGCCGCGGATCATCAACTCTGTCTGTGGTGCCGCCAAACTGCAGCCTCTGCGGAATCGGGTCTGCGAGGAACTGGCCGGGGACGTCGTCGAGATCGGCTTCGGCTCTGGGCTCAACGTGCCGTTCTATCCCGCCGCCGTCACCAGTGTGTCGGCGGTCGAGCCATCCAATCTGAGCTGGAAGCTAGCTACCGGCCGTGTTCTAGCAGCCAGCGTTCCGGTGCATCGGGCCGGTCTGGACGGCCAGTCGCTGCCATTTGCCGATGACAGCTTCGACGCCGCACTGTCCACCTGGACGCTCTGCACGATCCCAGACGTGGCCGGGGCACTGCGTGAGCTGCGCAGGGTCCTGAGGCCGGGAGGATCGCTGCACTTCCTCGAGCACGGGCTGGCGCCCGACGAGCGGGTCCGCCGCTGGCAGTATCGCCTGGACCCGCTACAACAGCGGGTCGCCGGCGGGTGTCATTTCACTCGTCCGATCATCGACTTGCTGACGGCGGGGGGCTTCACTATTGACGAGGTGGACGTCTTCTTCGAGCATGGCGGCCCAAAGTTCGCCGGTGCCGACTCTCTGGGTATCGCCCGATCCGCCTAACACCGCGGCCCGCATGGCACCGCGGCTCGCATGGCACCGTGGCATTGCTGGTCTGAAGAGGCCAACGTGAACGCGTCGCGGTACAAGAACATGAACGACTCTTGCCCCAATCAGGCAGGTCGGGTGATCAGTGGGGCAAGGCAAGCCTGTTTCTGCGATTCAGCAATTTTTTCTATGTTTCGAGTCGAAACGATCATTTACGGCTAAGGGAGCGCCGCGAGGGGGCGGGCACGAGGCTCGTTGCCGAGCCCCGTAGCATCGATCGCCACATTGGATTCGGGTCCCCGTCTCGTCCCTAGTGTCGGGAAGCGGAGGCTGGCGTCATGAAATTCCTGACAATCGCTGGCACGGCGGTAATGGTGCTCGCCATAGGGAGCTGCGCGGGTTCCAGCGGGTCCAGTAGCTCCGACGGGCCTGCGAACTACCTGGCTGTCAGCAATTCAAAGGTGGCTTTCATTCGTTGGCAGGCCACATCCCACGGTCACCTTCGGGGCACGATCACATATCGCAATGTCGGTGGGAGCGCGCCGGCCGAGAAAATGGCTGTTAACAGCGCGCCGTTCACCGGAACCGTCAGGGGCAACTCGGTCAGGCTGACATTCGGAGCCTTGTATTTTCTGCATACGGGCGCCCACGGGACGCTGAGCGGCAGCAGATTGATGCTGCGACTGCCGGGATCTGACGGCGCAATCCAGCAGGTGACGTTCAGCCAGTCCGACATGGCCAGCTATCACTTGGCCATCGTGGCACTTGGTCGAACAGTCGGGCATGCGAACCAGCAGGCCGCGCAGCTACAGGGCCAGCAAACCAAGCCGGCGAGGGTCCAAGTCGAGCAGAGCGCTCAAAGAGACCTCCGCACGCTCTATAACGACTCGAACCTTGCGGCGGGCAGCAAGCTCAGTGGCGGCGTTGCCCGCTTCGCCGACGACATTCAGACGGCGAAATCCGACCTAGCTACCCAGAAGCATGATTCCTCTGGCGCCAAGGGTTTCTGTAAGGCGGCCTTTACGGTCTCGGGAGACGCTCAGTCGGTTGACGGTGACCTTGCCGCGGTTCAGGGCGACGCCAAGACCTTGGTGGCGGACGTCTCAAACGTTCGTCACGACATCGTGACTGCGAAAGCTGACTTGCGAAAGCTAGCCAAAGCCGGGCTTCCGGCGCCGAGTTCGGCCGCCACGGCAATATCCAGCGCCAAGGCCAACCTCAAGCAGGCGATAGCCGTAGGGAACTCCTACATAGGCCAGATCAACGCCATCGACGCCCAAGCTCACTCGATCGCCAACAAGATGGCGACCGGTTCATGTTCTGGAGCCAAATCAGGCAGCTCGGCGATACCCGTCTCACATATCAAGTGACCGTAACGCGCTAGCTTCCTCAAACTGTCCGGACACGCCTATGCCGGGGTCACTGAGGAGCCCGGCCGGGAGCGGCGCGAACCACGTTCACTAAAGGTGACCACCCGACTGTGTCCACTCGTCCGCGGGCCGGGCGAGCGTCTGCCTTGCGGACCGGATAACACACTTTTCTCTCTCTCAGCGCGACAGGCCGGCCACATCGATCCCGGTGCCGACTGCGGGACCGATTGCGGACGTCGAGAGAGGCATACTAAAGTTACGACTTAACTAAACGAGCTGGCTGCGCGAGGCAGGAGGATCATGACGACCCCAACTACCGAACTTGACACGATATTCAGCGACCCAGGAGCCACGGCTACTAGCTGGGACGACACCCGCAAGGCACTGGAATTGGCGGAGCTGTTCTGGATCGCGACCGTGCGGGCAGACGGACGACCGCACATGACGCCGCTGGTCGCGGTCTGGCTCGACGACGCACTGCATTTCTGCACCGGCGAGGCCGAGCAGAAAGCGGTCAACCTGCGCAGCAACCAGAAGGTGATCCTGATGACCGGCTGCAACCAGTGGGATGGCGGACTGGACGTAGTAGTCGAAGGCCAGGCGATCCGAGTCACCGACCGCAGCACGTTGCAGCGGCTAGCCGAAGTCTGGGGGCGTAAGTGGGACGGCCGCTGGCAGTACGAGCCGGGCGACGACGGATTCCAGGGCGATGAGAACGAGGCCGTCCTGGTGTTCTCCGTGCGACCGGCCAAGGTCTTCGCGTTCGCGAAAGGCAACTTCAGCCACACGCGGCATATGTTCTAGCGGCCGGGCATGGGGCAGGTATTCGCGCTCGAAGATCGTGGCAACGAGCTGGCCGCGGCTGTGCACGCCGGTGCGATCGAACACTGACTTCAGGTGATCTTGCACGGTGTCGGCGGTCAGGTGAAGGCGGCTGGCGATCTGGCGAGTCGACATGCCTTGGCAAACCAGGACAGATATCGTCCTCTCGCGGTCAGTCAGGCCGTAGGCGGCCATGATCAGCGGTGCCACGTCGGCCGGGGCTGCTTCCTGGACGATCACTGTGATTGCCTTCTCGCCCTGCGGATTCATCCAGGAGGCGTGCAGGATGGCCCAGCGGCCGCTTCTGGTACGCACTTGGAGCCGGGGCATGGCTGGCTCGGTGGGGGGCAGGTGACGGAGCCTGACTGCTAGCGCCGAGATCTCGATCGGCAGATCCGAACCGTCAGCCTGACCGCCGAGGTCCTCGAGCCATTGGCCCGCGGCATCGTTCAGGCCGGTCACGGCGCCGTCGGCTGCGAGCATCACCAGGCCTGGTCCGCCCCGGGCCTCGTCTAGGCGGCAGGCCTGACGGAGCAGGCCCATCCGCAGTCCCTCGGCGAGGTGCGGGGCGAGGCGTTGCACAAACCGCGCCTCGTCCCGCGAGAACGCTTGCGGCGCTTCTCGGTGCAGGCAGAGGTAGCCCCAGCAGGTGTCCCGGACCCGCAAGACCGCGCGCAGCTCGTCCTGCAAGCCCAGCGGCGCGAAAATGTCCCGGTAACGGTCGCTGCTGGCCGGGTGGCCGCCGGTCGCGTGCATCAGTGTGCCCACGCCGGCAGGTTCACGGGCGAGCTCGGTCCACTTGTTGACATCCTGGTGCAGGAACTCGTTATCGACGAAATACGGGCCGGAGTCTTCCGGCAATTCCTCGCGGTAGGACCTAGTGAACAGCAGCGTGGCCGGGTCAGCGGATGCCCACCACAGCGCGTCGATCGGCACCGCCTTGCGCAGCCGCGGCAGCACCTCCGCCCGCAGCGCGTCGGCGTCCAGCCCTGACCTGCAGGCGGACGCCACCGCGGCCACGAGATTGTCGGCAGTCGGACCGGTGAGCATGGCTTCTGGCCTCCTGCCGTTTTCCTTCACTCTAGCCGGGGGCCACAACCTCGTAGCTGCCCCGGCTCACCAGCTCCGTTCCAGTAGCGGCGGCGGTTGCCGCACGGCTCTGCTCGGCGAACTGATCGGTCGCCCTCGCCGCCGCGTCGCTGTCCCACAGCGTCAACGTGAGGGCCGTGCCCCCGTCGCGGTCGAGCAGGAAAACCGCGCCCGCATTCCCCGGCAGGCCCTC
>WNFI01035050.1_pt1 | contig 12301 bp, 10 predicted proteins | sample 5400471 | NCBI WGS metagenome assembly WNFI01 (sample SAMN13153348, study PRJNA577476) | soil metagenome | isolation source: 100 cm saprolite on Douglas fir-dominated hillslope | place: USA:California | collected 2013-09-17 | reverse complement strand
ACGCTCTTTTGGGTTCGCAAACCTGCGGAGTGACAGCATGGACCTGAATTATTTCTATTATCGGCAGCAGATTGAACGAAGCCGGGCAACTGCCGCGAGATCTGCGGCCGCCCGCCAAGTGCATGAAGAGCTCGCAATCGAATACGAAAGGAAGATCAGGCGGGCGTTTCTTTGGCGTCTCGCAACGCTCGGCAAAGCCAGAAAAGTGAACTCGACGTTGGCGGTCGCGCTCACCGCACGCGAGGTCTCACCTCCAGGTCTTTCGGAACCTCGTTAAGAGCAACAGCCAGATCCATGCCTGTGAAGGCCGACTAATGATGTTGGCCTTTGCGAAGCGCCTTTTTGCGCAGTTCGAAATGGACCTTTCCGGCCCTTTCCGGACGTTCTTTATAGTCCCGCCTTCACCGATGAACGGCGATGCACCGGATGATGGCGATGTCTGCTCACCCTGACGCGGTGATCGATCGCTTTATGCCGTTCCAATTTCCTTTGATGATGTTTGGCTTCCTGGTGCCGGTGCCAAATTAGGTCCTTGCACGAGCTGTGTCGCAGCATCTGCCGGTGACCCATGCTACGGCACCAGCGCAGCTTTTTCTTCGTCAGATGCTTTGCCCCGTGAAATTTATGGATGCGGCGGTGATCTGCATGTGAAGCACGGTGATAATGACGGTCTCCAACATCGACCCAGCGATGTCTTGGAGGTGCTGAAGGCATTGGAGGAAAGGGGGGCGGCGCTTCGGGGGCCGCTTGCTGGTCGGAAGGAGGAGCCGGTGGCACTTGAGAAGGAGCCTGCTGAGCCGGCGGGAGTTGCTGCGCCGGCGGGAGTTGCTGAGCTGGCGGGAGTTGCTGGGCCGGCGCCGTCTGTTGGGCAGTCAGAGGAGCGCTCAGAATTCCCAAAATGACTGCTGCGCAAACCAGGCCAGCACGGTGCATGATTGTCTCCAATTATCGGCCCGATCGTTCGTGTCAGACGAACTCGTCACATTGGATAGCTGGTGCCGAAGTTTTGGGCACTGGGTCGAAAGTCGGGTTCAGCCGGGCCGATGCACGCTTTGTCTCGTCGCAAACCGTATCGCCGGTCGCGGGAAGTGCCAACAATCCCATGCGGACCTTGCGGCGCTAGAGTTCAAGATCGGCCGATCATGCTCCGCTTCCCTCGTGTCCTGCCTAATCGTCGTGAGCGCTGGAGTGCTTAGCCGGCTCAAAAGCATGTCATCATAGCCCACGACCGACACATCACCGGGCACGGTTCGTCCAAATCGGCCAAGAGCGCGTATTGCGCCAAGAGCAATGAGATCACTTGCTCCCACAACGCCATCGAACTCGATGCCGCGTTGGAGCAGTCCGCTGACGGCCGCCTCAGCAGATTCGAGCTCGAATTCGACATCGCAAACAAGATTTGGATCAAACTCGAGCCCTGCCTCCTTCAACGCAGTTTGGTAGCCGCGTCGGCGCTGCATCGCCTCAGGATCCGTACCGCCGACGAAAGCGATGCGTCGGCGGCCTAACCGTGCAAGGTGCGAGGTTGCGCGCGTTCCGCCCAGTACATTGTCGGATCCGATCGAGCGATAATTCTGCCCTGGCAGTTTCGCTCCCCAGACCACGAAGCGGGCATTTGTTTCTGAAAGTCGATTGAGTTCCTTGTGCATGGCGCTCTGCCCAAGGAAAATGACCCCGCTGGCCCGGCTGGTGGTCGTTGCAAGGACCAAGTCTTCATAGGTGGCGGGCGCCACATGGCTGACGATAAAGTCGCAGTCGCGCGCTCTTGCTGCCTCGCCGATGCTTGCGAGCAATTCCAGGAAGAAAGGGTGCGAAAGCGGAAGCGGGCGCCCGTGGAAATATGGAGTTACGACCACGATCGAGCCTTCCGCACCGATCGGAGCAGTCGGCATAGACTGGCGAAATGCGTAATCATGGTTGCGAGCAAGCGTCCAGATACGCTGCTTCGTTGCCGTGCTGATCAATGGATGATCATTGAGCGCCCGCGAAACGGTTGAAGTGGATACCCCCGCAAGCTTTGCGAGATCCTCAAGAGTCGTCTTTCCGGTTGAAACGTCAGCCATTGCACTCGCGCTCAAGAAGGACTTGTATGACGGGGCATAACGCACCGGGGGTCGGCCATTGCAAGGAGTCGCGCAAACAGCTGCGGCCGTCGAGATTAAGAAAGAGCCGGTCGGACTCTCCAAACGACAGATTGCAAATTTGTGCTGCGGTCTGTTCGGGGTGCAAATCGTCTGGGGGCTTCAAACGGGGCGCTATGGACGTCGCAGGCCGTTCATGGTTGCCGGCGCACTTCTGACCTGCGCCGCGCTTATCGCGATGGCGAATGCCGGCACAGTCCGGACCGCAGCGGTCGCATTGTGGCTTCTCACATTCTCCATCAATATCGTCATGGAACCCTTCCGCGCATTGATGGGCGATCTTGCCCCCGCCAAGGAGCGCGATGAGGGCTTTGCAATGCAAGTGCTCTTCATTGGCGCGGGTGCAGTCCTTGCTTCCATCCTCCCCTGGATGTTCGTCCATTGGACCACAATTGCACCAAGCGGTGCTCCCGGCGTCATCGCGCCTTCCGTTCGCGCGAGTTTTGATATCGGCGCTGTCGGACTGCTTCTGACAGTCATGTGGACGGTAGCGACGACGCGCGAGCGGCCGGCTGAGAAAAATAGGCGGTCTCTTAGGAGCGCTCTTCAGGAGGCAAGCCAGCTCCGGCAATCCCAATTCGTGAGGCGCGGGGCGATCTGGGTCGCTCTTGGCATAGCAATTGCTGTTATCGACGAAGTATGGATCAAACGACGCGAGGGCTATCTTCTGGCGGCCGTCGTCGCCGTATTTGGAGGGATGCACTGGCTTGCAGCGCGTTCGGCGATCAACGGCCGAAATCCACTTGGCGCGATCGCCTCGGAAGTGATCGAAATGCCTCGCGCCATGCGCCGACTGGCGCTCGTGCAATTCTTTACGTGGTTCGGTTTGTTCGCTCTTTGGGTCTACGCGGTACCGGCCGTTGCCCAGCGATTTTACAACAATCCGCCGCCAGGCAGCATCGGTTATGAGAACGTAGCCAATTGGGTTGGAATGCTGTTTGCCGCTTATAATGGATTTGCGGCGCTCGTGGCGCTCCTCCTTCCGGCTATTGTTGCGAAATTCGGACGTCGCCGAACCCATGCGCTTTGTCTTGCCGTAGCAGCGCTCGGGCTGCTGAGCTTCGTTGGCGCTCCAGCTCCCCAGTGGCTCTGGCTCTCTGCCCTTGCAATTGGCTGCGGCTGGGCGTCGATCCTTGCGATTCCATACGCCATCGTTGCTGCCGCTGTGCCGGCGGAGCGGATGGGCGTTTATATGGGAATTCATAATATCTTTCTCGTTCTTCCCCAGCTCGCCGGAGCCGCGCTTCTTGGTCCATTCGTCGGCACGAGCCTGCACGGAAATGTGGTTGGAGCGATCGTCGTCGCCGGCTTCGCGATGCTCGCCGGATCGGTGTTCGCACTGACCATTCCGACCATCGACCAGGCGCACTGCACCACCTCTCCAGATTGAGACTTTCGCCGACTCGTTATCACACGCAATGCAATATTTGCATAGCTTTTCGCTCTCCGGACAGAGTGGCCATAATGTTTGTCACTTGCATTATTGCATAAATTTGCGCAAAACCGAGTCGTCGGCCCCTTTCTTGCGGTCGGCGAACGAGGGGAGAAAGTCTGATGAGTGGCAGGCCAACTAAGGCCGCGTGCGGCGCATTTTTCCGCGCCGGCGTATCGGTCATCGCGCTGTGCGGCGCAGGTTCGGCAATAGCTGCAGAAGGTACCGCGGCTCAGCCACAGGGTCCGGCGACTGACGGGTCCCAGACGCAGCAATCCTCGTCCCAAACTTCTGCAAAATCCGTTCCTGCAAAAAAGGACGAGATCGTGATCGTCGGCGTGCGGCGAGCGCTTGAAACTGCGGCGACGATCAAAAAGAACGCGCCAACCTTCGTCGATTCGGTGACTGCTACCGATATCGGCGCCTTCCCCGACCAGTCCGCTGCCGGCGCGATCCAGCGCATCCCGGGCGTATCCGTAAACCGCCTGCAGTCGGCAGACGACAGCACCCACCCGTCGGGCGAGCCGACACAGGTTTTGATCCGCGGCCTGGCGGAATCGCGGGCACGGTGAATCTGCGCACACGATTACCGTTCGACCAAAAGGGCTTGGTTATCGCGGGCAATGTAAAGGCCAGTTACGGCGACCGAAGCAAGAAATGGACGCCCGAATTTTCGGGCTTGATCAGTGATACATGGGACACCGAGGTCGGCCGCTTCGGCCTGCTTGCCGACTATGCCTGGAGTCATGTCGTGACACGCACCGAGAGCGTGATCATGGACAAGATCGACACCTATTGCTCAGCTGGAGCGACCGGCCTGAACAACCAGGCCATCATCGGCAGCGATGGCACCATCCCGTGCACATCCAATGTATTCGGCGGCAACGGATGGGCATTCGCCCCCGACGGCGTTCGCTATTCACGTGTGGATTATGATCGGCATCGCCGCGGTCTGGCATTGGCCGCCCAGTATGAGAGTCTCGGCGGGAACTTCCGCGCGACGGTCCAATATCTGGATTCAAAATATCATAATGCCTGGATCGAACATGCGAGCCACGCGATTCTCGACGGCTCTTACTTCGGTACTCCGGCCTTCGATCCCCGCACGGGCTCGGTTTTTGCAGGCTCGTCCGGTCTGACCTTTGGATCGAACGGCATGCTCACCGGCGGCTTGCTAACTCAGCCGCACGGCAGTTGGCTCAATTCCTGGAATCCCAATCTCCAGGCCGACATCAACACCGGCTCTGCCATTCCAGGCGTGCCGTTCGTCAACGATTGTGCGATTCCAGGAGCCTGCGCAACGTTCCGAGATGGACTCTACTTCCAAAATGAATCGCGAGACTTCGATCATCACGAAGGCACAAAGGACCTCTCGGCCAATATCAAATGGGACATTTCGCCAAGGGTCCACCTCAATCTCGACGCGCAGCACATCACCGCTTCGACCTTCAATAACGACATCCTCGTCGCCACCGGGTCAATTACTGGATCCCGTTCATCCAGGGGCATGTCGAGGACAATAATGCCCACGAAAACGCGTATCGCGCCGATCTCGAATATGATTTCGCGCGAGGAAGCTGGCTTGATTCTCTTAAAGCAGGCGTCCGCTATGCCGACCGGCATCAGAAGGTTCGCTATTCGACGTTCAATTGGACTCCGATTGCGGCCAGCTGGAATTGTAACGGCGCCGGCTTCAACGCCGACAATACTCAACCCAACCCGAGCGCAGCCTGCGACTCGAACTTCAAGGGCTATGGCGCAGGGCTATTTGGTCCGTACAATATCGGCGGTCTCTATAGCGGCAGCGTCTATCCCAACGGCTCGCTCGTCTTCGTCAACAACAGTGCACTGACCAATTACCAGCAGTTGATGGCGGGCCTATCGGGTGCGGCAACCAACCCTCCGATCCAGCCAGGATATGTGCCGATCTGTGACCGCGCAGGCGCGACCGATTGTTTCCTTCCCTCCGTAGTGATGGCGCTGCGCGAGCAAACCAAGACGGCCTACGCCCCTTGCGGAACGCCGCTGGGTGCCAATCAGGTCGTCAATCCAAGTTGTTTCCTAACACCTGCAATCACCGCTTTCTCTAGCGGAGGCGGCATTCCAAACAGCTATCGCAAGTCGTTCACCAACTGGCTGCCAAGCTTCAACGTGCGCTTCGGCCTCGATGACAAGGACTTCGTCCGATTCGCTTATTCAAAGGCAATCGCGCGGCCCGACATCGGGCTCCTGCGCAACTTCGTTCAGATCAATGCGCCGGTGATCAACACCTCGCCGGATTCTCCGTACGTCGTCTATAATTCGCCGACCGCGGCGCACACCGCAGCAAACGTCGTCGGCTACAATTTCGTGTTCCAGGCCAATGCCGGGAACGCTGGACTGAGGCCGGTCAAGACGGACCAGTTCGATGTGTCGTTCGAACGCTACATGGGTCGCAGTTCGTCCTTCACTATCGACGCCTTTTACAAGCGACTGACAGACCTCATTGCCTTTGGGCAATTCTTCCGCAGCTTCACTAACAACGGCGCGAGCGAGGTCGTGCAGGTGAGTGGTCCGATTAACGCGTCGGGAACCGGCAAGCTCTATGGCTTCGAGGCCAATTACCAGACGTTCTTCACCTTCCTGCCGGGTCCGCTGAGCGGCCTCGGCATGCAGCTCAACTACACCTATGTGCATCAGTCGGGGATCAAGAATTCGAATGTGATCAACGCGACCTCTGGAGGCGATGTCGGCGCGGTCGGAATTGGCCAGCCGGCACTCGGCGGTGCCGGCAACGTCATCGATTCACACATGCTCGCTGGGGTTTCGAAGCATACGGTCAACGCGGTCGGCTTGTACGAGAAGGGGCCGCTCGCCATTCGGGTCGCGTACAATTGGCGGTCGCGCTACCTCACCCAGAACCTCGACTGCTGCATTGGGCTTCCTGTATTTCAGAAGGCCGCGGGTTTCCTTGATGGATCGATCCGCTATTCGGTCACGCGTTATCTTGAATTGTCGATCGAAGGGATCAACCTGCTCGGCACAAAGACCGTATACCAGCAGGAAATCTTCGGAGACTCGCCGCAAACACCAGGCGCCAAGCCGGTCTACATGAATTCGTCCTGGAGCAAGGTCGATCGTAGCGTGCAACTAGGCGCGCGCTTCAAGTTCTGATGTTAAGGTTCCCCTCGCTGCACCGCCTTCACCTCGGCGGTGCAGCACTTTTTGAAGGGAGCTGATCAAACGATGGCGGCGTCAGACAGCAAGTTCCGTGTCGTAATCCTCGGCGGTGGGACAGCCGGATGGATGACAGCTGCGGGTCTTGCTCATCGGCTGCCAAGCGACCTTTATCGTATCACCCTCATCGAATCCGACGAAATCGGAATCGTCGGGGTCGGCGAAGCGACGTTGCCGCACATCCGACAGTTTAACGACATGCTGGGCCTCGACGAAGCGGCATTCATGCGTGCGACACAAGCAACCTTCAAGCTCGGCATCGAATTTCGTGACTGGAGCCGTGCGGGCGAGAGTTACATTCATCCGTTTGGGGCGTTCGGAGAGCCATGGGGCGGAACCCAGTTCCAGCACCATTGGCTTCGCCTTCAAAGCGACGGGCGGGAAATATCGCCGTTCCAGGCTTATTCGTTTGCGGTCGAAGCTGCGAAGGCCAACGCTTTTGCCCATCCCGACGAAGACCCGGCCTCGATCCGGTCAACCTATTCTTATGCCTATCATTTCGATTCCGGCCTCTATGGCGCTTTCCTTCGCGAATGGGCGATCGAGCGCGGCGTAATCCGCATCGAGGGACGGATGGAGGCTGTTCGTCGCGATTTTGAGACCGGCGCAATCCTTGCGTTGTCGATGGTGTCCGGCGAACAAATTGCCGGCGACCTGTTTGTGGATTGTTCCGGCTTTCGGTCGCTCCTGCTTGGTGCTGAGCTTGGTGTCGGCTGGGAGGATTGGCTGCATTGGTTGCCGTGCGACCGGGCGCTTGCTGTACCGTGCAATCACGCGCCCAATGATCCGCTTACGCCCTACACCCGATCAACCGCCCGGCGAGGGGGCTGGCAGTGGCGCATTCCGCTCCAGCACCGCATCGGCAACGGCTATATTTTTTCCAGCGATTTCCTGTCGGAAGAGCAAGCCCGCGAAACGCTGATTGCCAATCTCGACGGCGCTCCGCAAAGCGAGCCCAGGCTGCTTCGTTTCAATCCCGGGCGGCGAATGTCAGCCTGGAGCGGCAATTGCGTCGCGATCGGTCTTGCGAGCGGCTTTCTTGAACCACTCGAATCGACGAGCATCTTTCTCGTCCAGGCTGCGATTATCGATCTTATTGATTTGATGCCCTCACCGGTTCGCGGCAAGGCCGTCGATCCCCGGCTTGCCGACGAGTTCAACCGACTGACAACGATGCATTACGAACGCATCCGTGACTTCCTCATCCTGCATTATGTCGCCAATGAGCGGACCGGCGAACCCCTTTGGGATTATCTGCGCGCAATGCCGGTGCCGGACAGCCTCGCGCATAAGATTTCGCTATTTCGGTCCCGCGCATCTGCGCCCGATTATCAATTCGGCCTGTTTTCGCGAGACAGTTGGCTGTCGGTATTGTTCGGGCAGAATATCAAGCCTCGAAGTCACGATCCGCTGGCCGACCAGTTCGATCTCGACCTCATCGAGTCCAAATCGGCCGATTTTGAAAAACGGATCGCGGGCGCAGTTGCGGCAATGCCTTCGCACAGCGAGATGATCGCTCGCTATTGCGCCTCGTCCCAAAGCGTTGCCGCATGATTGAATGGCCGCCAACTGTCGTGATTGTCGGGCGCGACGCTGCATTGTGGCTGACTGCAGCCTCGATCAGCTCGGCACTCGGACCGACTGGCGTAAAAGTTCGCGCGATCGAATTGCCGACGCAGCTTGGCCCGGCATCGGCCTACGCAACTCTGCCTGCAATCGAAGCACTCCACGCAAGGCTCGGGCTCGACGAAGCCAAGCTCCTCCGCGTGACGGGTGGCAGCTTCTCACTGGGCTGGAACATCGTTCGTTCTGGCAATGCTCCATTCTTCCTTGCTCACGGTGCTTATGGCGCACCAATCGATGGCGGCGACTTCTTCTCGTGTTGGCTGAAGGCGCGCCGGCACGGCCTCGACGTTGCGCTCGAGAATTTCTCACCGACCGCAATGGCCGCGCGGCACGGCCGCCTGCTGTTGCCCGACGAAGAGACCGAGCGCTTTGGTCGCGCCGATTATTCGTATCACTTGCCGGCAGTCCCTTATGTTTCGATGCTCAAAAGCCGCGCTCAAGAGCTTGGGGTGACAATAGATGAGGCGCTCCAGGTCAGGGTCGAGCGGGACGGCAGTAGCAGTGCCATCGCTTCGGTCGCTCCGGGCGCAGGTGAACCCGTTACGGGCGATCTTTTCATTGACGCGAGCGGTTCCCAGTCCGTGCTGATGGGCGCCGTCCTGAACGTTAAGAGCGAAGATTGGCGATCATTTTTCCCCATAGACAAAAGCCTCAAGGCCCGTGGTGCACGCTTCTCCTCGGTGCCCACCTATGCTGAGCTTAAGCTATCGGCAGCGAACTGGACCGCACTGCATGGAAGTCAGGCCGCGACCCACGTCGTCCACGCTTTTTGCAACGCTGACGAGCCTGATGAGCAGTCGCTAGTCCTTGCCGCCAAGGCTTCGGGAATGAAGCTTGAGGATGCCATAATCGAACCCGTTGAGCCTGGCCTTCGGAGCTCGGCCTGGGCCGCCAATTGCATCGCGATCGGCGCATCCGCCTGCTCGCTCGACCCAATGTTCGATCTTGATTTGCATGCCGTGCAACTCGGGATCGTCCATCTTGTTTCGCTCTTTCCAAGAGGACCTGGCATCGAGGCGGAACGAGCGGAATATAATCGGATCACGCGTTCCGCGTTCGAGCGGCTGCGCGATTATCAGGCAGCTTTCTATGTTCTTGGCGGCGCAGCGCGCGCCGCTCCGGCAACGCTCCAGCAGAAGCTCCAGGCTTTTTGCGCTCGAGGCACGGTCGCGCCCATGGAAGATGAGACATTCACCTCTGACCAGTGGCGAGCGCTGCTCGTCGGGTTGGATGTCATGCCCGAAAGCTGGCCGCCCGCGATCGAGACAGTGCCGGCGGAAAAGATGAAGGACGGCTTTCGCCAGATCCTTGGGTTCGTCCACAAAAAGGTGCTCGAGCAGCCGACCCACGATCGCTACCTCTCGGATATCGGCGCCGGCGGGACGGCATGATCTCGGCCCATCCAATTTCCACCGCCGATCCGCTCGATTCTTTGCCTTCGCTTGAGACCGCGAGCGCGGTGAGCCTCGAAGACATCGAGGCATTGATCGACAAAGGCGAACCCGTTGTTCTGAAGGGCGCAATTGACGACTGGCCAGCGCTCGCTGCTGCAGCCCAATCCCCGGACGCCCTTGATAGCTATCTTAAGGAGCGCGACCTTGGCGCACCAGTCCCAGTCATGGAAGCCCCGCCCTCGAGTAACGGCCGCTTTGGCTATGCGGCCGATGTTCGCGAATTCAGCTTCACTCGGCGCAATCGGCCACTTGGTGAGACGCTCGATCGGCTGGCTCGGGCGCGCACCGATCTCACCGATCATTTTCTCGCTATCCAAATGCTTGCGCTCGACGCCCAGATGCCGGGCTTCGTTCGCGACAATCCGATGCCGCTGGTGCCCCGCAATGCCCGGCCGAGGCTCTGGCTTGGCGGCCCCGTCAAGACGCAGATCCACAACGATCGCGATCATAATCTTGCGTGCGTCGTCGCGGGTCGCCGACGCTTCGTACTATTCCCGCCCGAGCAAGTCGCCAATCTCTACATCGGGCCGATCGACAATCCGCCGCCTTTGTCGCTGGTCGACCCTGAAGCGCCCGATCTTTTAAGCTTCCCGCGCTTTGATGAAGCGCTCAAATCCGCCCGGGTCGCGCATCTTGATCCGGGTGATGCACTGTTGATGCCGCGATACTGGTGGCATCACGTGACCTCGCGTGATCGCTACAACGCGATGGTCAATTATTGGTGGGGCGAGGCTGCTTCGGGCCTTGGCAACGCCCATGAGGCGTTCCTGACGGCACTTCTAGCGCTCAAGACATTGCCGCACAGCGAGCGCGACTATTGGCGAGCGATGTTTGATACCTTCGTGTTCGGCGAGGACGGCGCAGCGCATATCCCTCCACTTGCGCGCGGCATCTTAAACCCGACTACTCCTGCGTTGCGAGGGGCACTCAAACAGCGCCTCAAGGCCGCATTTCTGAAATCATGAAACTGGAACAAGCGCCGGCCGGGAACTGGCGCTGGCTGTTGGAGAGATATTGGATGGAAAGCGCAGGGGAAATTTGGATGAGAATGCTCAAAGCCTGCGCGCTCGCACTGAGCTTTGCTGCCGCTTTTGCACCAGCGGCGCGGGCTGCCGACGCACCGCGCCTTCCAGCCGCTGCGCCGGACGGCTTCATTTCGCGCCCGGACGGCTTTGACGCCAAGCGTGGACAATTTCTCGTGCGGGTGACCGCATTGTCGGACGACATCGTTCGGGTTCGGATCGCTAAAGACGGACTATTGCCCGAAGATTCCAGCTGGGCGGTTCTGCCGGAAATCCGCGCTGGTCACGCCGCTGTAACTCCGCTCGAGAATGGTGTTGCAACAGGCTTTCTCAAAGTTGTCGTCGATCCCGCAACGCTGAAGCTCACGATAAGCGATCTTACGGGCAAGCTCGTCGTCGCCGATAGCGACAATCCCATCTCGCTTGACGGCAAAGCGTTCACGCTGCGCAAGGCGCTGCACCCGGGCGAACGCATCTATGGGCTTGGCGACAAGACCGGCGGAACGCTCGACCGCCGCGGCAAAAGCTATGTCGACTGGAATACCGATGCCTACGGCTTCGACAGCTCAACCGATCCCATCTACAAGTCGATCCCCTTCTTCATCGTCCTTGGCGGAGCGGGTCAAAGCTATGGCATCCTGCTCGACAACAGCTGGCGGTCATTCTTCGACTTTGGCCACACTCGCGCCGACACGCTGGCAATGGGCGCGCCCGATGGACCCATTGATTATTACGTCATCGCAGGCTCAACCATGCGTGACGTCGTCCGGCGCTATACCGACCTCACCGGAAAGGCTGCACTGCCACCCCAGTGGGCGCTTGGGTATCAGCAATCACGATACAGTTACATGTCGGCGGCCGAAGTCCGGGAGATTGCCGGGACCCTTCGCCGCGAGCGTATCCCAACCGACGTCATCTGGCTCGACATCGATTATCAGGACCGCAATCGACCCTTTACGGTAAACAGGGACAAGTTTCCCGATCTCAAGGGACTTGCCGACGAGATCAATGCCAAAGGCATCAAGCTCGTGACGATCACGGACCTTCACGTCGCCTATGCGCCAAACGAGGGATATGCGCCCTTCGACACAGGCAACCGTGGCAATCATTTCGTCCATAATCCCAACGGCTCGGTTTACGTCGGGAAAGTCTGGCCCGGACCATCGGTCTTTCCGGATTTCACGGACCGCAAGGCGCGCTCTTGGTGGGGCACAAACTTCAAGCAATTCGTCGATGCTGGGATCGCAGGTTTCTGGAACGACATGAACGAGCCGTCGGTATTCAACGACATCGGAACCATGCCGATCGACGTCGTGCATCGCATCGACAGCGACGATTTTGCGCCCCGCGATGCAGCTCATGCCGAGGTTCACAATGTTTACGGCATGGAGAATACGCGTGCGACCTATG
>WNFI01004590.1_pt2 | contig 12301 bp, 11 predicted proteins | sample 5400471 | NCBI WGS metagenome assembly WNFI01 (sample SAMN13153348, study PRJNA577476) | soil metagenome | isolation source: 100 cm saprolite on Douglas fir-dominated hillslope | place: USA:California | collected 2013-09-17 | reverse complement strand
GTCACCAGCCTGCTCGCGGCGCCGCTGTTCTATGGCGAGGAGTTCCTCGGCATCCTCAAGGTCGCGGCCTGGCAGCGGCCGCCCTTCGGGCGCCGCGATCGCGCGGTGGTCGAGCGCTTCCTGCCCGCCGCCGCGGTGTCGATGCGCAATGCCCAGGTGAACAAATCGCTCGAGATGCAGGCGGTCGAGGCGGAGGTCAAGGCGAGCCTCGTCACCCTCTCGCACGCCGTCGCCCACGACGTCAACAACGCCGTGGGCAGCATCCTGCCGCTGGCGCAGCAGATGCGCTTCGACCTGCGCCATGGCCCCTTCGAGGTCGAGACCCTGGACCGCGACCTCGTGTCGATCATCGACAACGCCCGCCTGTGCCAGCGCATCTTCTCGAACATGCTGCGCGTGGCGGGCTCGGGGCGCGCCAGCGAGCTGCCGGTGGATGCCGCCCAGGTGGTCGCGGAGACCATGCCGTTCCTGCTGGCGCTGGCGGCGCGCCGCGGCATCGAGATCGTGCTCGATCTGGCCCCCGACCTGCCGTCGGTCGGCTTCCGGCGCCAGGACTTGCAGCACATCGTGCTCAACCTGGTGCGCAACTCGCTCGAGGCGCTGGCCCAGGGCGGCGCCGTGGAGATCGTGCTGCGGCGCGGCGACGCGGGGACCGTCGAGCTGGCGGTGACCGACGATGGCCCCGGCATCCCCGCCGAGCTGCTGTCCAAGGTGCAGGAGCCTTTCTTCTCGACGCGTCCCGGCGGCACCGGCCTGGGCCTCGCGATCTGCCGGGCTCTCGCCTGGCAGAATGGCGGCAGCCTGCTCGTCGAGAGCCCGATCGGCGAGGTGCGAGAGCCGGCTTCCGGGCCGGCGCCGGAGCCGGTGCTCGAACCGGCGCCCGAGCCGGCGATGGTGGAGGCGCCGGCAGGAGCGCCGGCGGCAACGGCGCCGAGCTGGCCGGAGGTCGACGCGGCCGCGGAGCCGCCGTGGTTTGCCGCGGGCGCGGGCGCGGAGCCGGCATGGCGGACCGCCACGGCGCCGCCGCCGTCGACCGCGGTCGGGGGCACGCGGGTCACCCTGCGGCTCGGCGCCGAGGCGCGCTCGCGGGAGTCCGCATGAGCGCTCGGAACCGCATCCTGGTGGTCGACGACGACCCGGGCATGCGCCGCGCGCTGCAGCGCATCCTGTCGCCCACCTACGACGTCGAGACATCACCGGCTCGCTGTCCGAGCCGGACGAGAAGCTCTACCGGTCGCTCGAGGAAGGGGCGTTCTACTTCCTGTTCAAGCCCTTCGACCGCCGGGTGCTGCTGGCGCTGGTCGAGCGCTGCCTGCGCCTGCAACGCGAGCGCGCCGCCAAGGAGCGCTTCGCGGTCACCCTCGCCGACGACCTCGAGCGAGCGCGCCGCTTCCAGCAGAGCTTGCTGCCGCGGCAGGCGATCGCCGCCGGCGGCTGGCGCATGGAGGGGCGTCTGCTGTCCTGCGACGCGCTCGGCGGCGACCTCTACCAGGCGCATGCCGGCGACGACGGCCTGGTCTGCGCGGTCACCGACGTCGTCGGACACGGCGTCGGCGCCGCGATGTACGCGGGTATGCTGCGCTCGACGCTGGACGCCGCCCGCCGCCACAGCCCGGAGCCGCGGGAGCTGATCGGCGAGCTGCTCGACGGCATCGATTTCTTCGAGGCCGCCAAGTACGCGACCCTGTTCTACGGTCTGCTGCTTCCCGACGGCGGCCTGCGCTACATCAACGCCGGCCATCCGCCGGCGGTGTGGCAGCACGACGGCTGTTTCGACCCGCTGCCGGCGACCGGGTTCTTCCTCAGCACCGCCTTCCGCGGCCGCCCTCATGCTCCCGGCGAGATCGTCATGCGGCCGGGGGACCGCCTGCTGGTCTACACCGACGGCGCGTCGGAAGCCTGCGGCCCCGCGGGCGAGGAGCTCGGGTTCCAGGGTCTCGCCGAAGCTCTCGGCGGCTGCACCGGCCTGCCGCTGACCGATGCTCTCGACGCTCTGCTCGACCGCATCCGCCGGCATTGCGCGGGCCAGGCGCTCGACGACGACGTCACCCTCCTGCTGATCGAGCGCTCCGGCAGCTGAGCTGCGCCGGGGGGGACGCTAGTGGGACACTAGGGGCGCCGGTCGACCCGCGGCCGCCCCGGGCCGGCGCCGGCCATTCCGCGGTACCATCGGTTCCGGGGCCGAGGTGACGAGATGACGACGACCGACATCGAGCGGCTGCGCGAGGACCTCAAGCAGATCAGGCACTTTGCCGGCCTGGAGGACGAGCACCTCACCTGGCTGGCGGAGCATTTCGAGGAGCGGTGGCTCGAGCCGGGGGAGGCGGCGGTGGTGGAAGGGTCGCCGGCCGACCGCATGATGGTGCTGCTTGCCGGCGAGCTGCACGGGCGCCGCGAGAAGGGACCTTCCGACGGATTTATGACCATCCTGCGGGCGGGAGAGGTCAGCGGCATGCTGCCGTTCTCCCGCATGACGACCTTCGGGATCACCGCCCGGGCGGTGGTGAGGTCGCGGCTCCTCTGGCTGCCGGCGGCGCTCTTCCCGGAGATGCTGCGCCGCATCCCGCCGCTCGAGCCGCGGCTGGTGGGCCTGCTCACCGACCGGGTGCGCGAGTTCACGCGCATCGACCAGCAGCACGAGAAGCTGATGGCCCTGGGCAAGCTGTCGGCCGGCCTGGCGCACGAGCTCAACAACCCGGCGGCGGCGGTGCAGCGCTCGTCGAGCGAGCTGCGCGACCGGCTGGTGGCGTTGCGCAGCCTGGCGGCGCGGCTCATCGACTGCCGCCTGACGCCCGGCGCCATGCAGGCCGCCGTGGATCTCTATCGCGAGGCGATCGAGCGCAGCCGCGACCCGACGGCAGGCGCGGGAGCGACGGCGGGCGCCGCCGTCGAGCTGGATCCGATCGCGGCGAGCGACCGCGAGGAAGCGGTGACCTCCTGGCTCGAGGCGCACCACATCGAGCGCCCATGGGAGATCGCCGCCACCCTGGCGCAGTTCGGCGTCACGCCGGCCGGCCTCGACGGCCTGGCGGCGGCCGTGCCGGACGACTCCCTGCCCTGCCTGGTGTGCTGGATGGAAGGCGGCCTGGCCGCGGAGGGCCTGCTGAGCGAGATCGCCAGCGCCTCGCGCCGCATCTCCGAGCTGGTCTCGGCCGTCAAATCCTACTCGCACATGGACGACGGCGAGGGCCGCGCCGAGGTGGACGTGCGCCGCGAGATCGAGAGCACGCTCACCATCCTGACCCACAAGCTGCGCCAGAAGGGTGTCCAGGTGGCGCGCGACTTCGAGCGCGACCTGCCGTCGATCGAGGCTTACCCCGGCGAGCTCAACCAGGTGTGGACCAACCTCCTCGACAATGCCATCGACGCGGTCGCCGCGGGCGGCCACGTCGTGGTCCGCGCCCGGCGCGAGGGCGACTGGCTGAGCGTCGAGGTCCGCGACGACGGCCCGGGCATCCCGCCGGAGGTCCAGAGCCGCATCTGGGAGCCGTTCTTCACCACCAAGCCGGTCGGCGAGGGCACCGGCCTCGGCCTGGACGTGGTGCAACGCATCGTCGTCCGCCGCCACGGCGGCACCATCGCCGTCGAGTCCGTCCCCGGCGACACCTGCTTCACGGTGCGGCTGCCCTTGAAGGCGCCCGCCGCCCCGCCGGACGCGGCCCGGGAGGAGGCTCAGGCGCCTCAGGACAGGTGAAGATTGTCAGCATAGCGACTCTTTGCTAGCGTAGTTGCAACGTCCAGGCAAGGAGAAGCTGATGCCCACGTCGATCCTCGGCGCTCGCGGCCGGGTGTGTTTGCTGCTCTGGCTGCTCGCGCAGGTCGCCTTGAGGGCGGTGCCGGCGGCAGCCCAGGCGGCCACCCCGGCGTCCCCGACCCCGGCCCCCGCCCCCGGCCTGCCGGCGCCGCGCCCGCCGTTGCCGGGCCGTCCGCCGCCGCGCCCTGCTACGACACCGACCCGGCGCTGCCGTCGAGCCCCAAGCTCGCCAACCTGCAAGGCGTGATCGCGGCCCCCGGCGAGGACGATTTGGCGCGGGTCCGGCTGACGCTGCACGAGAAGACGACCTCCAACGTCTGGTCGCTCAACCATGTCGTCCACTGCGAGCATGGGGACGGCCGCTTCGCCTACGCCATCGAGGTGCCGCCGGGGACCTATGACCTGAGCCTGGCGGCGAAAGGCTACGACTCGGAGAACATCACCGGCCTCACGCTCGAGGCGAACCAGACGAAGCGCCAGGGTTTCTCGCTGGTCAAGGAAGCGACCAGCGTGCATCCGGCCCTGCTCTGGCTGCCGCTGCTCTTCCTGGTCAGCATCTGGATGGTCCGCTGGAACAACATCGCCAAGCCGAGCCGCATGGGAGTCATCGCGCAGATCGTCGACCTCAAGGGCCGCTTCCCGGCCGGCAGCAAGGTGCCCGAGGTGCTGGCGGCGGCGGAACAGGAGCTGGAGAGGAAGTGGTCGGTGCTGGACTGGCTGTTCTGGTCGCGCGGCCAGGAGAACGCCAGCTGGAACCTGATCCACAAGGCCGAGCTCGCGCTGCTCGAAGACGCGCCGCCCGAGAAGGTCAACGCGCGCCTGGCCTCGGCGGAGCAGCGGCTGGCCGAGATCGACAAGGCCGGCGCCAAGAGCCTGGCGGATCGCATCGGCGGCGAGCTCAAGTGCGACGCCGCCAAGATCGACGACAAGGCGCGGCGCCAGCTGCTGATCGAGGCCAGCAGCTATGTCTACGACTACGGCGACACCGAGTTCGCGACCCTGACCAGCTGGCAGAACAAGGCGTTCTGGCTGACCCTGCTCGGCGTGGCCCTGATCGCGGCGGTGGCGATCGCCGCGGGCCACGTCGCGCTGTTCATCGCCGGGGCGGTGGGCGGCTTCCTGAGCCGCATGACGAGGGAGCTGAAACGCGCCGACGTGCCGTCCGACTACGGGGCGTCCTGGTCGTCGCTCTTCCTGAGCCCCGTCGCCGGCGCCATCATGGGGTGGTTCGGGGTGGCGCTCGTCATGCTGCTGTCCGACCCCAACGTCGGCGTGCTGGGCGGTCCGCTCAAGGTCATCAGCTGGGACTCGGACAACGTCGCCGCGACGATGGCCGCCGCCTTCCTGCTGGGGTTCTCGGAGCGGTTGTTCGACAAGATCGTCGCCCAGCTGGAGCAGTCGATCGACAAGAAGGAAGAGGGAGCGCAAAAGGCCGGCGCCAAGACTGTGCAAGCGCCGGCCGCCGCCGCCGCCCGGCCGGGCATCACCTCGCTGTCGCCCAATCCCGCCGCGGCCGGCAGCGTGGTGGCGGCCCAGCTCACGAACCTCGACGCCGGCAAGGTGACCGGCGTCGTGCTGGTGGGCTCGGCCGGGGACGAGCCCACCCTGGCGCCTTCGGTCGACGACGGCCAGCTCAGCTTCACGCTCGCCTCGAGCACGGCCCCCGGCAGCTATCGCGTCGTGCTGCTGACGCCGGACCGGACCGAGACCGACCAGGAGCTGACGGTCTCCAGCGCGTAGCCCGCGCCGCCGCCGGGTTTCAGGTCGGTGCCGCGTGCGAGGGCCCGCACGCGGCCAGCTGGCCGCAGGCGCCCTGGGTGTCGCGGCCGCGGCTGCGGCGGACGCTGACGAAGCAGCCGTGACCGCGCAGGCGAGCGGCGAACGACTGCAAGCGTGCCTCCGCGGGGGCGCGGAAGGCCGATTCCGGGTGCTCGTTCATCGGGATCAGGTTGACGTTGTGGCGCCGGCGCAGCTCGCCCAGCCAGGCGGCGAGGCGGTCGGCGTCCTCCGGCGCGTCGTTGACGCCGTCCAGCAGCACGTACTCGAAGCTCAGGCGCTCGTGCGGCCGGAGCTCCCAGGCGTCGAGCGCCAGGCGCAATCGGGCCAGGTTCCAGGCGCGGTTGACCGGCATGGCCGCGGAGCGCGCGGCGTCGGTGGTGGCGTTGATCGAGACCGCGAGCTGCGGCCGCGGTTCGAGGCGCGCCAGCCGCTCGATGCCGGCGACCAGCCCGGCGGTGCTCACCGTGATGCGGCGCGGCGAGAGGCCGGCGCCGCCCGGGTGGCAGAGGACCCGGATGGCGCGGTGGACGTGGTCGAGGTTGTGCAGCGGCTCGCCCATGCCCATGAAGACCAGGAACAGGCGGTCGCCGCGCAGCGGCCCCAGGTCGCGCATCAGGGCGAGCACCTGCCCGACGATCTCGCCGGCCGTCAGGTTGCGCACCAGTCCCAGGGCGCCGGTCGCGCAGAAGGTGCAGCCCAGCGCGCATCCCACCTGGCTCGACACGCAGAAAGTGACCCGCGGGTCGCGGCGGTCCGCCGCGCCGCCGGCGTCGCCGGGCCGGCGCGGCATGTGCACGGCCTCGATCCGGTCGGCTCGCCCCTTGGCGAGACCGACACTTCCCTGAGGTCGCCGGCCGTCGCCGAGGCCGAGCACCAGCCTGGTGGCGCCGTCCTGCGAGCGGTGGCGCTCGAGGATCTCGGGCAGCGAGGCGTCCGTATGCGCGGCGATCCAGGCGCGGATCGGCCGCGACAGGAAGGCGCCGTCCGCCCCCCAGCTCCGCACCCCTTGCAGCCGCGAGAACACGTGCTCCGGCCTTCCCGGGCAGCCGCGCGCCGCGAGGTCCTCGGGCAGCAGGGACCAGGCCGCGGGCGGCCCCGCCGGCTCGGGAGCGCGGCGGTCCCAGGGCATCGCGTCGGCTGGCCGCATGCGGGTGATCCCACGCGGCACTGTCCTGAGACCTGCGAGAGCTGGCGGCGGCGGCACGGCGCGGAGTCTAGCGGATCGGGGCGCCTGAATCGCCGCTTGCCCGCTGCGGGGCGGTTCAGCCGCGCCAGTCGAGGATCTTGTCGATCGCGGCCTGGGTCACCGGGTGGTAGCCGGGCCGGGCGCGGAGATAGATGCGCAGCGCGGTCTCGGCGCCGGCCGGGGTCTTCGCCAGCTCGGCGTAGAGGGGCTGGATGTACTTGCGGCGGCCGACGGCGATCAGGAAACGCTCGAGGACCGCGTTGGCCGGGGCGTAGCCGTGGCGGAGCGCCAGCAGTAGCCAGCTGTCGAGGATCTCGTCGTTGCCCGTCTCGGTGAAGTGGAACGCCGCGTCGAGCTCGGCCATCTGCAGCGGCGTCAGCGGCGAGGGCAGGTTGCGCAGGAAGCGCAGCCAGTGGTGGGTGGTCCAGCCCTGGGTCTGCAAGCGCGCCGGCGGCGTGCCCTGGCCGTAGGCGGCGAGGGCCTGGTCGACGCGCGCCAGCTCCGCCGAGCGGACGGTGACGGCGGTCGCCGGCAGGCCGGTCCCGTAGAGCCACTCGTCGAGGCGCAGCGACGCGGCGAGACCCGGGCTGGCGTCCAGCAGGTGGGCCTGGAGATAGGCGGCGAAGCGCCGCGTGTCCATCGACTGGAAGGCGAAGGCGTCGAAGTACTCACGCAGGAAGCGGTCGAAGCGCTGGCGCCCCACCGCGGCCTCGACGGTGGCCAGGAAGAGGGCGCCCTTCTCGTAGGCGACGTCGGTGGCGGCGTCGTCGGGATCGCGGCCGGCGAGGTCGAGGTGCAGGCGCGTGTCGGGGCTGTCGGTCCCCTTCTCACGCACTGTGGCGTCGAGCTCCTGGCGGCCCAGCACCGCCAGCATGTCGGCGTAGTCCTTGCCGTGGAGCGCCTCCATGATGCGCCGCTCGCAATAGACGGTGAAGCCTTCGTTGAGCCACAAATCGTTCCAGGTGGCGTTGGTGACGAGGTTTCCCGACCAGGAATGGGCGAGCTCGTGCGCCACCAGGGAGACCAGCGAGCGGTCGCCGGCCAGGATGGTCGGCGTGGCGAAGGTCAGCCGCGGATTCTCCATGCCGCCGTAGGGATAGCTGGGCGGCAGCACCAGCAGGTCGTAGCGCCCCCAGCGGTAGGGGCCGAAGAGCTTCTCGGCGGCGTCGATCATGCGCGGCGTGTCCGCCAGCTCCCAGGCGGCGCGTTCGAGCATCGCCGGCAGGGCATAGACGCCGCTGCGGCTGGAGAGCGCCTTCCAGCCGAGATCGCCCACCGCCAGGGCCAGCAGGTAGGAAGGGATCGGCTGCTGCATGCGGAAGCGGTAGACGCCGTCCGCCGCCTTCGCCGTGGGGTTCTCGGCGCTCATCACGGCCAGGAAGCCGGGCGGCACCCGCACCGTCGCCTCATAGGTCTGGCGCACCGTCGGAGTGTCCTGGCACGGCACCCAGGTGCGGGCGAGGATGGCCTCCGATTGGGTGAAGAGCAGCGGCAGCCGAGAGTGAACGGCGCCTCGGTCTTGCCGTCGGCCAGGGTGACGCGGCGGATGTCCAGGTCGCGGGTGTCGAGGTAGAGCGTGCCGGCGCCGCCGTGGTTGCGCAGCCGCAGGCTGGCGCGTCCGCTCAGCCGGCGCGCCTCGAAGTCCACCGTCAGGTCGAGCGCCAGGTGCTCGACCGCGACCTCCGAGGGCCGGGCGAAGGAGTGCGGGTCGGAATCCGCGGGCGAGGCGCCGCCGCCGGGGCCGGATGGCAGCGTCGCGCTGCCGCCGCTCGCCGTGGCGCCGGCGCCGGCGGGCAGCGCGCCGGGCGCGGCGCCGGACGCGGTCCGCGGCGCCGAGGTGCAGGCGGCCAGGCAAAGCATGCCGCCGCCCAGGACGGCCAGTGCCAGGTGGGACAGCTCGAAGAAGCGCATCGTGGGAGTCCTTGCGATCATCTCGTGCGGCCGCGGGGCACGGCGACGGCGCGCGCGCGGCGCGTCATGGGGAAGCGCTGCCACGGGGCATTATAGCGGCCCGTGCTCCGCGCCCCGCGCCGAGAGCGCCGGCTCGCCGCGGTCCAAGGCGCCGTGGACGCGCCGCACCAGCGCGTAGACCTCGGGGCGGGTGAGCTTCGCGCCGGGGCCGGCCTGTTCGAGGCGCTCGAGGGTCGCGAACGCGAGCTGGACCGGCAGGGCGGTGAAGGCGACCATGCCGCGCGGCGAGCCCTGCCGCTGCAGGATCAGCACGTACTCGGCGGCGGCCCGTAGGTTGGCGCGGGCGAGCTCCAGCACCGCGGCGCGCGGCACGTCGCCGGGCAGGTAACGGCGCCCCGCGACCGCGTCGGAGGCGGAGTCCTTGAGGATGTTGACCAGCTGCAGACCCTCGCCGAAGGCGCGGGCGCGCTCGCGCAGGGCGGCGGCGACGGCGGCCAGGCCGGGGTCGCCGATCAGGAACAGCTCGGTCAGCAGCTCGCCGACGATGCCGGCGACGACGTAGCAGTAGCCGCGCAGGTCGGCGAGATCGCGCAGCCGCAGCTCGCCGCGGTCGTCGGTGCGCGCCACGAAACCCGCCATGCCGCGCGCGGTGCGCAGGGTGTGCTCGCGGGTGAGCTCGACGGCGGCCGGAGAGAGGGCGAAGAAAGCCTCGAGCACCTGGGGCAGCTCGGCCAGCAGGTCGCGGTAGCCCGGCTGGTCGCAGGGCACTTCCGCCGCCCAGGCGCGGGCGGTGGCGGCGATCTCGCCGGCGTCGGGGTGGAGCAGCAGGCGCTCGAAGGTCTCGAGCGCGCCGATGCGCCGCGCGCGCGGCCAGCGCGCCGCGTCTTCGAAGGTGTCGGCCACCCGGAACAGCAGGTAGGCGATGGTGACCTCGCGGCGGGTGGGCTCCGGCAGCTCCGGGATCGCCAGCGCGAACGTCCGGCTGGTGGCGATCAGCAGCTGCTCGAGGTCGGGGCGGGACTCGTCGTCGTACGCCGCCTCGGTCTCGGCGCGGCGAGGCCTGTCGGATGCCGCGTCCACGCCACCAGGATACCAGCTGCCGGCGGCGCGACCGCCGTCTCAGGCGACCACCTCGGTGCCGGGGACGCCGTCTCCCCGCAGCGCCCGGGCGAGCAGGCCGGGGACGGTGCCGTTGGCGATCAGCGAGGGAATGCCGCGGCCGGCCAGGGCGAGGGCGGTCTCGACCCGGTGCAGCATGCCGCCGGTGACGTCGGTGCCGGCGGAGCCGCCGATCGCCTCGCGCAGCGCCGCGGAGCCGGCGAAGGCGCCGCCGTCGAGCCGCGCCAGGGTGTGGCCCTCGGCGTCGTGGACGCCGTCTGTCTCCCCCAGCCAGAGGACGCGCCGCACCCGCGCGCCGTGCGCCGGCAGCTCGCGGCAGAGCAGCTCGAAGAGGCGCTCGGTGGAGCAGATGGCGACGCCCTGGCGGCGGTCGAGGACGACGTCGCCGTAGAGCACCGGCAGCAGGCCGTGCGCCAGCGCCAGCAGCAGGGGCTCGACCGCGGCGGCGAGCGGCCGGCCGCCGTCGGCGACCACCGAGCTCGACGGCGCCAGCGAGAAAGGATGCAGGCCGGCGGCGGCGAGCGCGGCCATGACCTGCCAGTGCAGCGCCGCGGCGCGCTCCTGGGTGAGCGACACGCCCGCCAGCTGGGCGTCGCCGCGGTCGCCGCCGGCGCGCAGCCCCGACGCGATGCCGTAGCGCTCGGCGGCGACGTGGCCGAACGAGCCGCTGCCGTGCGCCACCACCAGGCCGGACGGCGCGCTCTCCGCGATCTCCGCCGCGAGCCGGGCCAGCACCTCGGAGCGGACGGCGTCGACGGCGGTCTTGTCGGTGAGCAGGCTGCCGCCCAGCTTGAGCAGCGTCACCTCGCCGGCAGCACCCATGGGCCGACCTTTAAGACGAAACTCCCCGCCGTGAGGGGGAGGGGGCGTCCCCTTCTCCCCCGCACCGCCGGGTCGGGACCCGGCGGTATGAGAAAACCGGGAAGGGGATAGAGGGGATGGGGAGGGCGATCCGATAGATGCGGTAAGCAGTTCTCGATCGCCCCGGTTTCATGTCGCGTGGTCGCAAGCGGCGGTGGAGGTTAGAAAAGGTGCTCGGTGTCCGTCTCCGGGCCTTTGCCGACGCTGTCCTGGATCACGAAACCGACTGCCGAGAGACCCTCCAGGCGCTCGGCGACGTCCTCCTCGGAGTCGGCGTCGCAGATGACGTGCACGTTGGCGCCGGCGTCCATCGTCGCCCAGGCGGCGAGCCCTTCCTGCCGCAGCTCCCGCACCGTCCGCAGCACGGCCACGGTTCCCGGGGCCCAGTAGAAGATCGGCGGCCGCGACGACATCGCGACCAGGTGCAGGTCGATGGCCTCCTCCTCGAGCACCGGGCCGAGCAGCTCGAGGTTGCGCTCGGCGATGGCGCGCCGCACCTTGGCGAGCCGCTCGGGCAGCAGCTCGAGGCGGCGGCTGAAATAGGGGCTGGTCACCGCGCGGCGGTGGCCTTCGAGCGACGGCACCGACTTGGGGCCGATCTCGACCACTGCGATGACGTCGCGCAGGTCCCAGTGCTCGGCGTCCGAGATCTGCACGGCCTCGCTGCCCTTCTCGTCCTCGGACGCCGGCCATTCGACGTAGCCGCCGAGCACCGAGCGCGCCGCCGACCCGGAGCCGCTGTTGCGGGCGAGGCGCGACAGCTCCGCCGTCGAGGTGTCGGAGCGCCCCAGAGCGCCGGCCGTGGCCAGCGTCAGCGCGGCGAAACCCGATGCCGAGGAGGCCAGGCCGGCCGCGCTGGGAAAGTTGTTGCGCGTCGCCACCCGGAAGCGCTCCTCGGAGCCGGCCCATTGGCGCATGCGGTCGAGCTGCCGCTTGATCCGGCGATGGTAGTCGGGATTCGGCGTGCTGAACCCGCCGTGCGACTCGGCGAGCCAGATCTCGTCCTGGTCGCCCGGGATGACCTCGGCGGTGCATTGGGTCACGCAACGCTCGAGAGTCATCGAGATGGAGGCGTTGAGCGGCAGGGCGCGATCGAGGTCGCGAGCCCCCCAGTACTTGATGAAGGCGATGTTGGCGGGGGCGGAGATGGTGGTCTTGGTCATGAGGTCTCCCGGCGGAATCCATCGGCTCCAAGGTGGACGCTATAGCAGCGAAAGCTGCGAAGGAAGTCCCAACCGGCGATCAGCCCGGGATCGGGATGATAGACCAGCAGCGAACCGGCGCCAGGGCCGGCCAGGGATCCGGCGCCGGAAACCTTGGCGGCACCGCCCTTGGCCTCGACCTGCCGCGCCACCGCGCGCACCGGCTCGGGCACCACGCCAAGCGCCTCGAGGCACCCCTGAACCTCGCGGATCGCCGCGACCACGCTCGCCGAGTCCTCCGCCGGCCGGGCGAGCTGCTCGCGGAAGGCGCGGGCGGCCGCCGCCATGCGGTCGAACAGCCGCTCGTGGCCGGCCGGGTCGCCGTCGCGCCGCGCGCGCACCGCCGCCACCACCGCGCCGGTCGGCTCGGGCGGCGTGCCCGAGTGGTAGACGCGCAGCCGTCCCAGCAGCGGCGAGGTGACCGGCAGCGGCTCGTAGGCGGGCGTACCCGAGGGCGAGCGTTGCGCCCAGAGCAGACCGCCGCGCAGG
>WNFI01683193.1_pt1 | contig 12302 bp, 11 predicted proteins | sample 5400471 | NCBI WGS metagenome assembly WNFI01 (sample SAMN13153348, study PRJNA577476) | soil metagenome | isolation source: 100 cm saprolite on Douglas fir-dominated hillslope | place: USA:California | collected 2013-09-17 | reverse complement strand
CCGCCACCTGGCCTGCGCATGCCTGGGCGGCAGGTGCGGGGACATCTGGTAAGTACGGCTCGATGGCTCTGTGATCCTGGATGTAGCCACACGGCCCGAAGGCCGTCCGGATGGTGGCGGTCATGTAGCCGCGTGATGCCACCCCGACTACCGTGGCAACCTCGGCGTCCCGCGGCTGCATTTCGACGGGACAGACCGTCAGGTCGGCGAGCGGCTCCTCGTGACCCAGGGCACCGTCGAGACCAATGTCAATAGCTTGATGCGCAAGCTCGGCGTGGCCACCAGCTCGGAAGCCGGGGCCGCCTACCACTGGCACCTGCTCCCCGCACGCACCCGGAGGGGCTAAAAGCCCAGCGGGGGTAAGAAAATCTCCCCTTCGGGAGATGTGACAGCGTGACCTGACTGACACGATGGTCCGTGACGCTCCGCAGCAGCCAGCTGACCAGGGCAAACCCTCCTCCGCGACCATGCAGGGAGCCTCGCATGACCGTCACCGAGTCGACTCCGAGTGTCAGCGTTCCTGACCACATCGCCCGCCAGGTGGTGCTGCCGGAAGGGCATCGTGAAGACGAGCGGCGGGGCAAAGCCCGGCTCGCACAACCCGATCCTGCAGAACCAGGCCGGTGACGCGTTCACCATGTCGCTGACGGGCGGGAGCCTGCGGATCCTCGACACCGTGACGTACCTGGACCCACCCGAGCACACGATGGTCAGGAATATCGCGGCCGAGTGGTTCCGGCCTGCCTCCTTGAAGAAGTGGGAGGACCGCATCCGGGAACTGGCCCGGGAGGCGATCGCGGCACGGCTGCATCCGGGCCCGAACGACCTGGACATCGTCGGGGACTTCTCCCTCTCCTACCCGTTGCACGTGATCATGACCTTGTTCGGGGTCTCCGCCGAGGACGAGCCGCGCATGATGGCCCTCACCCAGGAATTCTTCGGCACAACCGACCCCGAGGCACAGCGTGCCGACGTCACGCCGCTCAGCCCGGAGGCCGCGGCCCAGCAGTGGTCGGCCACGATCAGGGACTTCTACGCCTACTTCGACGCCCTCGTCGAGGCCCGGCGCGCCGGGCCGCGCGACGACCTCGCCTCGATCATCGCCAACGCGCGCCGCCCCGACGGTGAGCTGTACCCCAAGGAGGTCGCGTATGGCTGGTTCATCGCGATCGCCACCGCCGGGCACGACACCACCTCCAGCACGCTGGCCGGCATCCTCGAGGCGCTGGCCCAGCATCCCGGCCAGTTCGCCCGGGTCAAGGCCGATCCCTCGCTCATCCCCGGTCTCATCGACGAGGGGCTGCGCTGGGTCTCGCCGGTCAAGCACTTCGTCCGGCAGGCCAGCCAGGACTACGTGCTGCGCGGGCAGCAGATCGCCGAGGGCGACCGGCTGATGCTGCTCTATCAGTCCGCGAACCGCGACGCCGACGTCTTCGAGGCACCCGGCGAGTTCCGCCTCGACCGCAAGCCCAACCGGCAGATCGCCTTCGGCTATGGCCCGCACATGTGCATCGGCCAGCACCTGGCCAAGCAGGAGCTGCGCGTGATGCTGGAAGAACTGCTGCCCCGGCTCGTCTCCCTGGAGATCACCGGCGACCGCAAGGTCGTGCAGACCAACTTCGTCGGCGGCCTGCGACGGCTCCCGATGCGCGTGGAACTGGCGTGACCGACGCCCCGCGCTGTCGTTGAAAGGAACGCCCGTGAAAGTCACCGCCGCCGTCCTCGACCAGGTCGGTTCCGAGTTCACCCTCAAGACACTCGACCTCGCCGATCCGGGACCGGGCGAGGTCCTCATCGAGGTCGCGGGAGTGGGGGTGTGCCACACCGATCTCGCCGTCCAGCATGGTCACCTGCCCTTCCCGTTCCCGGCGGTGCTCGGCCACGAGGGCAGCGGCGTCGTGAAGTCCGTCGGCCCGGGCGTCACCAAGGTCGCGCCCGGGGACCGGGTCGGCGCCACGTTCAACAGCTGCGGCGCCTGTTCCGAGTGCACGGCCGGGTCCCCGTCGTACTGCGTGCGCTTCATGGAGCTGAACTTCGCCGGTGTGGGCAGCCGGGGGACGGCCACCCTGCGCGACGGTCCGGCCGACGTCGGCGGCAACTTCTTCGGCCAGTCCTCATTCGCCACCCACGCCCTGGCGCACGAGGCCAATGTCGTCAAGATCGCCGACAGCATGCCGCTGGAGCTCGCCGGGCCGCTCGGATGCGGCATCCAGACCGGCGCCGGCGCCGTGCTCAACTCGCTAGACTGCCCGCCCGGCTCCTCGCTGCTGGTCACCGGGGCCGGTTCGGTCGGGCTCTCGGCGGTGATGGCCGCGGCCGCCCGCGGCCTGGCCACCGTCATCGTCGCCGAACCCGCGGCCGCGCGCCGGGAGCTCGCGCTCTCCCTCGGCGCGACCCACGCTATCGATCCGGCCGACGGCGACATCGCCGAGCAGGTGCGCGCGGTCCGCCCGGAGGGGGTCAAGTACGCGCTCGACACCACGGCGGCCGGCCCGGTCATCGCGGCCGTCATCTCCTGCCTCGCCCAGCGGGGCCAGTTCGGCATGGTCGGCGTCCCCGCCGACCCCACGGCCATGCTGTCGGTAGGCCTCATCGAGATGCAGGCGAGGGGCCTGTCGTTCAAGGGGATCGTCGAGGGCGACAGCAACCCGGACGTGTTCATCCCCCGGCTCATCGAGATGTACCAGGCGGGCGCGTTCCCCTTCGACAAGATCATCACGATGATCCCGTTCGCCAAGATAAACGACGCCGTTGCCGCCCAGGCCCGCGGCGAGGCCGTCAAAGTCGTCCTGGTCCCCAGCTGACCCGGCCCGCGAGCGAAGGAACGAACATGACCACCATCGAGTACGGCCACCTCTACATCGACGGGCAGTGGGCTGCCCCGGCGTCGGCCGAACGGATCCGCGTCACCGAAGCGGCCACCGAAGAGCATCTCGGCAGCGTGCCAGCCGCCGCCGAACGCGACATCGACGCCGCGGTCGGCGCGGCCAGGAAGGCGTTCGACGACCCTGAGGGCTGGGCGACCTGGTCACCGGCACAGCGAGGGGACGTGCCGCCCTGGTCGCGGCGAGCCAGGAGGAAGTGCGCGCCGGGATGCTGGGTAAGAAGTCGCTGATCCGGCGCGAGCCGATCGGCGTGGTCGCGGCGATCGTTCCGTGGAACGTCCCCCAGGCCATCTCGTTCCTCAAGCTCGGCCCGGCGCTCGCGGCCGGCAACACCGTTGTGCTCAAGCCGGCGCCGGAGACCGTGCTAGACGCCTTCCTCATGGCGGAGGCCGCGCTTGAGGCAGGGCTGCCACCGGGCGTGCTCAATGTCGTCCCGGCCGGCCGGGACATCGGCGCCTACCTGGTCGCGCACCCGGGAGTGGACAAGGTGTCGTTCACCGGTTCCACCGCGGCCGGCCGCGCCATCGCCGAGACCTGCGGCCGGCTGCTGCGGCCGGTGACGCTGGAGCTGGGCGGCAAGTCAGCGGCGATCATCCTGGACGACGCCGACCTGACGGCCAGTCTCGAGCCGTTCTTCGGCACCACCCTGCTCAACAACGGGCAGATCTGCTGGCTGTGTACCCGCGTCCTGGCCCCGCGGAGCCGGTACGATACCGTCGTCGAGACCATCACGGGCCTCGCGCAGTCGCTGACGATCGGCGACCCGCTCGACCCGGCCACCAAGATCGGCCCGCTGGTCTCGGAGCGGCAGCGGGACCGCGTCGAGTCGTACATCGCCAAGGGCAAGGCCGACGGCGCCCGCATCACGACCGGGGGCAGGCGCCCGGAGGGATTCGACCGGGGATGGTTCGTCGAGCCGACGATCTTCGCCGGCGTAGACCCCAAGGCGACGATCGCGCAGGAGGAGATCTTCGGGCCGGTGCTCGCCGTGATCCCGTACGCCGACGAGCGGGAGGCCGTCGCGATCGCCAACGACAGCGAATACGGGCTGGGCGGATCGGTGTGGACCGCTGATCCAGCGCGCGGCGCCTCGTTCGCCAGGAAGGTCCGCACGGGCACGATCGGCGTCAACGGGTACGTCAACGACCCCTTCGCGCCGTTCGGCGGCGTCAAGGCCAGCGGGATGGGCCGCGAACTGGGCCCCGAAGGCCTACAGCCCTTCCAGCTGCTCAAGACCATCTACCTGGACGAGGCCAACGATCCCGCCTGACCTCCCCACCAGGATGAGCACCGTAGGTCTCGGTTCTGGCCGATTCCCGGTCCGCCCGTGACGATTTTTGGCGGAACGGGCCGTGGTGCCAGCGGCCGGCACCGCCGCCGCCTGGAGCCCTGCAAGTTCATCTCACCCGGCCAGGGCCCGGTCGGGCACCGCGCCAGGATCGATAGCGAGTACCTCCTGCCCGGCCCGGACCAGGTCGAGGTAGCGGCGCGTCTCGGCCGCGCGCCGTCGCCGGCTCCAGCCGAGCAGCCGGCCCATGATCGCGCTCACCTCGGCCGCCGCCACGGCGCCCGCGTCGGCGGACTCGATGAACAGCCGCGTCCGCCGCATGAGCACGTCCTCCACGTGCAGGGCGTTCTCGTGAGTGACCGCGTAGGCGACCTTCGCGCGCAGGTACGGGTGGCCCTCGGCCAGCGGGCGGGCCAGCGCGGCGTCGGCGCGGATCAGGTCGAGCACCTCGGCCGCGAGCGTCCCGTAGCGGCCGAGCAGGTGTTCCACCGCCGCGTGGGTCACCCCGTAGTCCTCGGCCAGTCGGCCCGCCGCGGGCTGCACCGCGGCCAGCCCGTCCGCGCCGAGCAGCGGCACCTGGTCGGTCACAGATCCGGGCACGTCGCAGCCGAAGTCCGCCACGGCGGCGTCGATCACGTCCCGCGCCATCAGCCGGTAGGTGGTGAACTTGCCGCCCGCGATGCTGGCCAGGCCAGGAACGGGCACGTCGACCATGTGCTCCCGGGACAGCTTGGTGGTGGGCTTGGCGCCGTTGCCCTCGCGGGGATCCACCAGCGGCCGCAGGCCCGCGTACACGGCGACGACGTCGGCGCGGGTCAGCGGGCGGGCCAGCACGCGGTTCGCCGCGGCCAGGATGTACTCGATGTCCTCCTCGGTCGGAGCGGGCTCGGCCCGGTCTCCGGCGAAGTCGGTGTCCGTGGTGCCGACAATCCAGTGCTGTCCCCAGGGGATGAAGAACAGCACGCTCTTCTCGGTGCGCAGGATCATCCCGGTGTCGGCGTCGACCGCGTTCCGGGGCACCACGATGTTGCACGCCCTTGGACATCCGGACCCGGTAGCCGGCCCGTACGCCGGCCAGCTCGTGCACCAGGTCGGTCCACACCCCAGCGCAGACCACCACGGCCTCTGCCGCCACTTCCAGCGAGCGGCCGGACTCCTCGTCGCGGACCCGGGCGCCGGTCACCCGCCCCCGTCCGGGGCGCGCAGTAGCCCGACCGCGCTGGCCCAGGTCGCGATGACCGCGCCGTGCGCCGCGGCCGTGCGGGCCACGGTCAGCGTGTACCTGGCGTCATCAACCTGCGCGTCGTAGTAGAGCATGCCTCCTGCGAGCCGGCTGGGCGACAGGGCTGGGGCTCGCTTCCGCGCGCCGCGGGCGGTCAGGTGCCGATGGTGCGGCACCGGCCTGCGAGTGCCCTCCATCGCGTCGTAGAGGGCCAGGCCCGCCCCCACGTAGGGGCGCTCGACCACCTTCTTGTGCAGCGGATACAGGAACGAGACCGGCCTGACCAGGTGCGGGGCCAGCTTCGATACGAGCAGGTCACGCTCCCGCAGCGCTTCGTAGACCAGCTTGAAATCGAACTGCTCCAGGTACCGCAGCCCGCCGTGGATCAGCTTGCTGGACCGGCTCGAGGTCCCCGAGGCCAGGTCGCGCGCATCCACCAGGGCCACCCGCAGGCCCCGCGACGCGGCATCCAGGGCCGCCCCCGCCCCCGTGACGCCGCCGCCGATGACCAGCACGTCGAACCGCTCGGCCGCCAGCCGATCGAGCACCGCGCCGCGCTCACGGGCATCCAGAGCCCCGTTACCCGCCATCACCCACCCGCAGACTCGCTACGGTCGCCGTCCTGGAGCATGTACACCGTCAACCTGGCCGCGGCGTGATTTCGCGGGCGAAGTCCGGCGCGCGCTTGGCGATGAAGGCGCGGATGCCTTCCGCCGCCTCGCCGTCCGCGAACAGTCCCTGCTCCAACAGCGCCTCGTAGCGGAGCCCCTCGTCCGGCGGCAGCTCGAAGGCGGCATTGACCGCCCGGACGACCGCCAGCTGCGCCGGCAGCGAGGAGGTCACCAGCTCGGCCGCCAAGGCGAGCGCCTCCTTGACGACATCGCCGTCGGCGAGCCGGTCGACCAGGCCGATGGCCAGCGCCTCGTCCGCCCTGACCTGACGGGCGGTCAGCATGATGTCCAGGGCCCGGCCCCGTCCCACCAGCCGGGGCAGTCGCTGCGTGCCGCCGGCTCCGGGGATGAGGCCGAGCTTGACCTCGGGCAGGCCGAACCTCCCCCGGGGGCCGCTCACCCGCATCGTGCACGCCATCGCGAGCTCCAGCCCGCCGCCGAGCGCCAGGCCGTCCACCGCGGCGATCGAGACCCAGGGAGCTCCGGCCAGCCGGTCGTTGACGGCGCGCATCTTGTCGCCGTAGGCCATGAAGGACTCCGCGTCGATGGAGGACATGTGCTTGATGTCGGCCCCCGCGGCGAAGAAGCCGTCCAGGGCCGAGGTCACGATCATGACCTTGACGTCGCCGGCCTTCTCGGCCGCGTCGATGGCGGCGTGCAGTCCCTCCAGGATCGGCACGCCGAGGGCGTTGGCCGGCGGCCGGTCCAGCGTCACGACCCAGAACCCGGGGCTCTCGCGGCGCCAGGTAACGACCTGCGTGGGTGCGGTCATGGTGCTCCTCCGATCGGCACGCCTCAGGCCATCGTTAGGCCGCCGCTGACCGACAGCGTCTGGCCCGTGACGAAGCCGGCGCCGTCGGAGGCGAGGAAGGCGACGGCCGGGCCGATGTCTTCGGGAGTGCCGAGCCGCCTCATCGGAATCGCACGGGCCATCCCGGCGATGACCTTCTCCGCGTCGCCGGACCCCTCCGCGAAGCTCCGCAGGGCCGGCGTGTCGGTTGGGCCCGGGCACACCGTGTTGGCGGTGACGCCCTTGGCGGCTACCTCGCGGGCCAGGGTCTTGGTGAACGCGATGATGCCGCCCTTCGCGCCGGAGTACACCGCCTCCAGCGACGAGCCCACCCGGCCGGCGTCCGACCCGATGTTGATGACACGCCCGAAGCCGCGGTCCATCATGCCTGGCACGACGGCCTTGATGACCCGCAGCGCGCCCTTGAAGTTGATGTCGAGGATCCTGTCCCAGAACTCCTCGGTGGTCTTCACGAACGGCATGAAGTCGTCCCAGCCGGCGTTGTTCACCACGGCCTCGACCGGGCCGAGCGCGGCCTCGACGGCGCGCACCGCCGACTCGACCGAGGCGGTCCGGGTCACGTCGATCTCGACCGCGATCGCGGTGCCTCCGGTGGCGGTGATCTCCTTGGCGGTCTGCTCGGCGGCGGTGAGGTTCAGGTCGGCCACGGCTACCCTGAACCCCTCTGCGGCCAGTGCCGTGGCGATGCCCTTGCCGATGCCCTGGGCACCCCCGGTGACCATGGCGACGCGGTTGCTCATGAGGTGTCCTCCGGTGTGGTAGTGCGGATCAGCCGACGGCCGGGTGCCAGTGCACCGGCCCGGCGACGAGGGAATGGCTGGTGAGCTTGCGGCCGAGGACCGACTGCGCCTCGCGTGCGGCCTCGATGACGGCCCCCAGGTCCAGGCCGGTCTCGACGCCCATCTCGTGGAACATGCTCACCAGGTCCTCGGTGGCGATATTGCCGGTCGAGCCGGCCGGCACCGGGCAGCCTCCGAGCTCGCCGAAGCTGGACTCGAAGCTGGTACAGCCCGCCTCGAGCGCGGCGTATGCGTTGGCCAGGCCCTGCCCGCGGGTGTTGTGGAAGTGCGCCGTGACCTCGGCCCCCGGCAGACGCTGGATGGCCGCGGTGAAGAACCGCGACGCGTACGCCGGGTTGCACATGCCGGTGGTGTCGCCAAAGCCGATCTCGGTGGCGCCGGCCTCGGCGAACTGCTCGGCGATGTCGAGGACCCGGCCCATCGGGACCCTGCCCTCGTACGGGCAGCCGAACGAGGTGGCGATCACCGCGCAGAACGTGAGGTTCTCGGCGACGATGCGCTTGCCCATCACCTTGACGTCGGCCATGGTCTCCTCGACCGTCCGGTTGATGTTGCGCCGGTTGTGCGTCTGCGAAGCGCTGACGAAGAGCGCCACCTCCTCGAACAGGTCACGCACCGCGAGCGCGTTGCCGAGACCCCGGCTGTTCGGCACCAGCACCATCCGGGCGACGTCGTCCGGCAGGTCGATGCCCCGGAGCACCTCCACGCCGTCGGACAGCTGCGGGATGACATCGGGCCGGACGAAGCTCGCGACCTCGATCCGTTTGAAGCCGGCGCGGCCCAGGGCGTCGATCAGCCGGATCTTGTCCGCGGTCGGGATCGTCTCTGGTTCGTTCTGGAAGCCGTCGCGGGGCCCGACCTCCCTGATGCGCGCCCGCCGGCGCTCGCCCTCGCTGCGATTATCGTCAGTCATGACACGACCTCCCGGTCCACGAGGCTCCGCTCGAGCCCCTCTCGATGATGCGGCGCCGCCACCGCGATGAGCCGGCGAGCACGCTCCGCGACGGTGCACCCCGTCAGCAGCGCGACGCCGTGCTCGGTGACCACCGCGTCGACGTCGACCCGCGCGGTCGTGACGACCCCGCCATGCAGCGTGGGATTGATCGTCGACTCGCCGCCGGACTCGGAGCGCAGCGCGATAATCGAACGGGCGCCCGTCAGCGATGCCGCCCGGCTGAAGTCCACCTGGCCGCCGACGGCGCCGATGTGCACCCCGCGCCGCAGCTCGGCGCCGACCTGGCCGAGCAGGTCCACCTCGATCGCCGCGTTGATCGACACCAGCGACCTGAGCTGCGACAGCACGGCTGGCGCATGGGTGTAGCTGGCAGGCCGGAACTCGACCGGGAATTCGCCCAGCCGGTTGTACAGCGACGTGCTGCCCAGGGCGGCGCCAGTGATGACCAGCCCCTGGTCGATCTCCTTGCGCGCGCCGGTGACGACGCCCTTCTCCACCAGGGCCATCACGCCGTCGGTGATCATCCCGGTGTGGAAGCCCAGGTCGGTGTGCCCGGCGAGGGACTCGAGGACCGCGCTGGGCAGCGAGCCGACGCCCAGCTGCAGCGTGTCGCCGTCCTCGATCAGGCTGGCCACGCGGTCGGCGATCACCCGGTCCACCGCATCGGGCGCACGGGCGGGCGCCTCCCGCAGCGGCCGGTCGGTCTCGACCACGGCGGCGAAGGCCGACAGCGGCAGCCCGGCACTGCCCCTGGTGCGCGGCATCCGCTGGTTGACCTCGCCGATCAGGGTGCGGGTGTGCCTCAGCGCGTCCGCGGCGTACTCCACGCCGACGCCGAGCGAGACCAGCCCGTCGGCGTCGGGCGGGGACACCTGCAGCAGCCCGACGTCGGATGGGAGCTGGCCTCGCTCGAACATCCGGGGGATCGCCGAGTAGTGGCAGGGCACGACGTCGAGCAGGCCGTGCCGGCTCAGCCGGCGCAGCTCCCCCAGCCCGCCATAGGAGAGCACGGTAAGGGAATCCGGCAGCGAGTCGGGCAGGTCGTCGGACAGCCGCTCGTTCCAGGTGAGCCCGCAGAAGGCGCGGACGGGCCCGATGCGGTCGGCCTGCTCCAGCAGCGTGTTGACCAGCGGTTCCGGCTCGGCGCCGCCTTGACCCCACCACACGCCGTCGCCGGCGGAGATGTACCTGCCGAGGTCGATCATGTGCCGATCCGCTGTACCAGGGTGGCCGTGCCGAGCCCGCCGCCGCAGCACATAGTGACCAGCCCGATCTCGGCGTCGCGGCGCTCCATCTCGGCCAGCAGGGTCCCGAATAGCCGAGATCCGGTGGCACCCACCGGATGGCCGAGGGCGATGGCACCGCCGTTGACGTTGACCCGGCCCATGTCGGGCTTCAGCTCACGTTCCCAGGCCAGCACCACCGAGCTGAACGCCTCGTTGATCTCCACCAGGTCGATGTCGTCGATCGTCATCCGGTTGCGGTCCAGCAGCTTGCGCGTGGCGGGGACGGGGCCGGTGAGCATGATGATCGGGTCGACCCCGACCGTGGTCTGGTCGAGGATGCGGGCCCGCGGGCGAAGGCCGTACCGCTCGGCACCCTCACGGGAGGCGACCAGCACCCCGGCGGCGCCATCGGAGATCGGGGAGGAGCTACCCGCCGTGATCCGCCCGTTCTTCTCCCGGAAGACGGTCTTGAGCCCGGCCAGGCTCTCCATCGACGTGCCCGGGCGGATCGCCTGGTCGCTGGTCCGCTTCTGCCCGTCCAGCTCGAGGGCGATCATCTCCCGCTCGAACCTCCCCGCGGCCACCGCCTCCGCCGACAACCGGTGCGACCGCACGGCGAACGCGTCCATCTCCGCCCGGCCGATGTCCCACCGCTCAGCGATCAGCTCCGCGCTCTCCCCCTGCGGCACGAAGTCGTACCGCTCGCGCAGCGCGGGCGGCCACGGGTCGCCGTACAGCTCGGAGATCTTCGCCGGTGAGCTCATCGGCACGTGTCCCATATGCTCCACGCCACCGGCCAGGACGACGTCGTGAGTACCCGACGCGACGAGCGCGGCCGCCATCTCCACTGCGGTCTGGGCCGAACCGCAGCGGCGGTCGAGCACGGTCGCCGGCACCTCGGCCGGGTAGCCGGCCTGCAGCCAGGCGTTGCGGGCGACGTTGCGCGACTGCTCGCCGAACGGTGCGGTGCACCCGATGACGATGTCTTCGACGGCCTCCGGGGCCAGCCCGGTGCGGTCTAGCAAGGCGGTGTAGACGGCGCCCAGCATCTCGTTGGGGTGCATGGTACGACGCCGCGTCCGACGCGAAGAAGACGAAGGTGGCGGCGATCTCGTCGGGGTGGGCCCACCGGCCGAGCGGGATCCGGGCGAGCGTCTTGGAGGCCAGCTTCTCGTTGGTGCGGATGTTCTCGGTCATCGCCGTCGCCGCCAGCGGAGCGACCGCGTTCACGGTGATCTGCTTCTTCGCCAGCTCCTTGGCCATCGATTTCGTGAGGCCGACGACGGCGGCCTTGGCTGCGCCGTAGTTGACCTGGCCGATGGTGCCCACCAGCCCGGCGGCCGACGTGACGTTGATGATCCGGCCAGTGCCGTCCACGGCCAGGAACGGCAGGGCGGCCTGGCTGACGGTGAACGTGCCTCTCACGTGGACGTCGAGAACGAACTGGAACTGCTCGGGCGTCATCTTCGCGAACATGGCCGGGGCGATCACCCCGGCGTTGTTCACCACGACGTGCAACGTCCCACTGGTCAGGCCGGCGGCCTGCTCGGCCGCCCGGGCCGCCTGCCCGGCGTCGCGTACGTCGAGCATCGCGGATTCGGCCCGGCCGCCGGCGGACACGATCTCGGCGGCCGCCGCGGCCGCCGCGTCCTTGTCCACGTCGGTCACCAGCACGGCCGCACCGGCCGCAGCCAGCGCTCTGGCGACCGCCGCGCCGATGCCCTGGCCGGCTCCGGTCACGAGTGCGGAGCGCCCGGCAAGTGAGAACATCAGTAGCTCCTGGGCAGCCCGAGCACGTGCTCACCGAGGAAGTTGAGGACCATCTCCTGGCTGAGCGGGGCGATCTTCAGCAGCCGCGCCTCCCGGAAATACCGCGCGACGTGGTACTCCTCGGAATACCCCATCCCCCCGTGGGTCTGCAGCGCCCGATCCGCCGCGTCGAAACCGGCGTCGGCGCACAGGTACTTCGCCGTGTTCGCCTCCCTCGCGCACGGCTTGCCGTTGTCGTAGAGCCAGGTGGCCTTGCGCAGCACCAGCTCGGCGGCGTCGAGCCGGGCCAGCGAGTCGGCGAGCGGGAACTGCAGCCCCTGGTTCATGCCGATCGGCCGGCCGAAGACCACCCGCTCGTTGCCGTAGCGCACCGCGCGCCGCAGCGCGGCCCGGCCCAGGCCCAGCGCTTCCGCCGCGACCAGCATCCGCTCCGGGTTGAGGCCATCCAGGATGTACCTGAAGCCGTGTCCCTCCTCACCGAGCCGGTGCGCCTCGGGCACGCGCAGGTCGTCGATGAACAGCTCGTTCGAGCTGACCGCGTTGCGGCCCATCTTCCTGATCGGCTGGATGTCGATGTGGTCCCGGTCGAGGTCGGTGAGGAAGAGGGTCAGCCCGTCCGTCTTCTTCGCGACGTCCTCGAACCTGGTCGTCCGGGTGAGCAGCAGGACCTTCTC
>WNFI01662622.1_pt1 | contig 12302 bp, 14 predicted proteins | sample 5400471 | NCBI WGS metagenome assembly WNFI01 (sample SAMN13153348, study PRJNA577476) | soil metagenome | isolation source: 100 cm saprolite on Douglas fir-dominated hillslope | place: USA:California | collected 2013-09-17 | reverse complement strand
GCTTTGTCTAGCATGTGTAGTGCGCTCCTTTTTTGTTTTCTGTACAAACAGAAGCGTACTACATTTCTCACTCCCTGTCAGCCACTAGCACAAAGCGTAAATATCATTTTTCCAAAGAAACCGCCTGAATGCCCCTGGCTTTGGTGAAGTAGGGGATGAGCATGCGAAAATCCCATCATGCCCTTGCGCCCCAGCGCCATTGCTGGTACACTATGGATGTAGAATGTATGTTCATCTATTTGTACTCTGTGAGGAACCGCTGTATGGCAGTACCAAAGCAAGAAGCGGAGGCGCGTAAACGAACACCTTCCTTCATTTGCGAAATCCCGCTCAAGGTTTCCCCGGCGAATGCGCGCGTTCTCCTTGCCCGGCTGGAAGCTGCGCGCCAGGTGTACAACGCCTGCCTGAGCGAAGCCAAGCGGCGAGTCGCGCTGGTGCGTCAATCGAAGCTCTTCCAACGGGCGCGAGCCCTGCCCCCAGACGATCCGGAGCGCAAGCGGCTTTTTGCCCAGGCGCGCGAGCGTTTCCACTTTCGGGAATACGATCTGCACATCTACGCGGGAAAGATCCGGCAGTCCTGGATTGGCGAGCATCTCGACAGCCTGACCTCGCAAAAACTGGCCTCGCGGGCCTACCAGGCAGCCAATCGCCTGGTACTTGGGCAGGCAAAGCGCGTCCGCTTCAAAGGTAAAAATCAGCTGGACAGTGTCGAGGGCAAAAACAACGCCAGCGGCATTCGCTGGCGCGGCGATCGTGTCGAGTGGAGCGGGCTGGTCCTCCCAGGGCTGATCGACGTGACTGACTTGGTGCAAACGCATGGCCTTGCTTCTCGCATCAAGTATGTCCGGCTGGTGCGCCGCAAGGTTGGCGAACAGACGCGTTTTTTTGCCCAGTTGATTTGTGAAGGGCGGCCTTACCGCAAGCCAGAGCATACCCTGGGCGAAGGCGTCGTTGGTCTGGATTTAGGACCTACGACGGTGGCCATCGTCTCGGACACCCGGGCCATCCTTCAGGCGTTTTGCCCCCAGGTCGCGCCCGATGCACAGATGTTGCGCCGCCTGGACCGGAAACTGGACCGACAGCGCCGAGCCAATAACCCCGACAACTACGACGCCAAAGGACGAGTGAAGCGCGGGCCGAAGCGCTGGCATGTATCCCATCGCCAGCAACGAACCCAGGCTGTGCGCCGCGAGTATTACCAAAAATTGGCAGCGACGCGCAAGCGAGAGCATGGCCAACTCGCCCATCAGATCCTCGCCCTGGGAGATACCTTTGCCCTGGAAACGCTGTCCTATCGCGCCTGGCAAAAGCGGTACGGCAAAGCGATCAGCTTGTGTGCACCGGGCCTGTTTGTTGTTCACCTGAGTCGCCTGGCTGCAAGCGCTGGCGGCACTCTCGTGGGGATCAACGCCCGGCGTGCCAAACTCTCGCAAACCTGCCACTGCGGATCGGTCAGCAAAAAGCGGCTTTCCCAGCGGCAGCACCGCTGTTCGTGCGGCGTTGTCGCTCAACGCGATCTCTATTCCGCATTTTTAGCCCAATTCGTTGATCCAGTCACATCCCTGCTCGATGCAGGTCGCGCGGCAGCCGCGTGGCCAGGTCGGGAACCCGTCCTGCAGGCGGCTTTCGGGCAGGCCATGACCAACCAACCCACGAGTGGAAGGACTCGTCCATCCTCCTTTAGGGCGAGGGCGCCTCAGAGTCAGAGTGGGTCGCCTGCAGAAGGTTCACCAGTCAAGGCTAAGAGCCAGGATGCTGTACCTGCCCGGAAACGGAAAGGGAGAGCCTGGAAGAGGCGGCGATGATGTGACCGGAACCACCCGTGTTTTGAACCGGGTGAGTGGTTCAGTTGCTGTGTTACAATGGGTATGCATATCAATGCATTTGTCTGATGGAAAGATCGGCGAGGAATTGCGATGGAAGTGTTTGATGGTTGCAATCTCTCTCTACAACAAGATTCTCTTTCTCCTGGTTTGAGTGCGGAAGCCTCAGGATATTGGGTGGCTTTCAATCGCGTGCTGGGTATCGGGCCGGTCAACTTTCGCCTCTTGCTCAACGCCTTTCAGAACGACCTCGCGGTGGCCTGGCGCGCGGATAGCCGGGAACTGGCCCGCGCTGGTCTGCATCAGAAAACCATTGACGCCTTTCTGACGCAGCGCGTGAAGATTGAGCCTGAGCGCGAGGTGGAGTGTCTGGAGAAAGCGCAGGTGAGCATTCTGACCTGGCGTGATCCAACCTACCCGGCACTTTTGCGCGAAATAGACGCCTCCCCACCCGTACTCTATCTGAAAGGCGCACTGAGCGAGGCTGATCAGTTTGCCCTGGCCGTGGTGGGAACGCGCAATGTCGATAACTATGGACAGCAGGTCACCGAACGCCTGGCAACTGAACTGGCGCGCGGCCAGGTGAGCGTGGTCAGCGGGCTGGCCCTGGGTATTGATGCTCTCGCGCACAATGCCGCGCTGGAGGCTGGCGGACGAACGATTGCCGTTCTGGCTTGCGGGCTGGATATCGTCTACCCGGCGAAAAATGCGAAACTGGCCCGGCGTATCGTCGAGTCCGGCCAGGGCGTACTCCTGAGCGAATACCCCTTAGGCGTGCAGCCTGAGAGCGGCAACTTCCCAGCGCGCAATCGTACTGTTAGGTAAAGTAGGTATCCTCATAAATGCTCGCTTCCATCAGATCAGTCTTTGAAGCTCTCTGACCTGACCAATTGAGAGAAAATAGTACATCAGTGTAGCACTCTTGTGGAGACCATTCAAAACCGGGTGCTTGTTATGCCGCTTTCTCCCTTTCATTGGGTACTGATGGCTCAATCATACCAGGATACCATTTGCGAAAGAGCTGAGAGAAATCATCATTTAACACGTGAGTTCGCACCTGAAGTAGGTTATGTGCTCCTTTCTTCGTCCAACGCATCTGCTGCTTTTTCACAAAACGTTTGCTAATCACTTCGTTCACGGTTGATTCGACAAACGCGGTAGAAATGGTCTCCCCATTGCGGTAGCGATCGCCGTAGTTCACAATGTAATGCTCATTGACCGTAATATAGCCGTTGAACTCCCGCACCGCTTGGAGCATTTTCTTGACTGAGACATGCTTCTCTTCGAGCATCTCCAGGTCTTCTTCGAGGTCTTCTCCGATCTGTAACGCACGAAAGGTATTTCCGTGCCACAGGTGCCACTTTATTCGCTCGAGTTGATATTCTACTTCCTCAAGCGTTGGTATGCAGGGCTCCGGCTCTTCCTCTTCCATCTGAGATCGTTTTTTCTTCTTGCCCTTGACTTCAGTCCGCAGCACAGCTCCTTTAGCGAACTGTCCCAGCACGGTCAGACGCATGGTGATATGGAACCAGTCGAGGACGTGCTCAGCGAACGGGTTGAGATACAGTTGGAGATTCCGCACGTCATCACCCCCATCGGAGAGAAAGATCACCTGCTGATTCATTTGCATACCCTGCGCTTTGAGTGTCTCATACACCCGGCGCTTGGGTTTCGTGTCGTAGTCATTCACGAAGCCGAAGCGTTTGGATGGCTGCTCTCCCCTCATGCTTTTCCCGACGATGATTTCAAACGAGCTCGCCTTGCGGTTTTGCCCTTCTCGTGCGTGGACATACCCTCCATCGATGCCCATAATCAGGGGAGCGCCTGGCTCAGGAAGCGTTTCCCACTCTGCTGGACATGCAGAGAGAGCGTCGCCGTACTGATGCGTTTTTCCAAAGGCAAGACCTCCTCCAGAAGCTGGGCGGTGCGCCCGTAACTCATGACAGCGGCCCACTTCGTCTGGAGATAGGTAAACTCCGGCGCCATTCGCTCCGGCAAAAGCTTCGCCAGGGGACTCACACTGATCTGTTTTTGTCCCTGTCGCCGCATGGTTGCCTGGTGGCACGAGCAGGTGTAGAAGCGCTGGCTCACGAGTTTGATGGTGCCAAATAAGGTCCGAAAGGGAAGCTGGTGGGTGCCGTTTTTCGGATAGGGCATCCCGCAATCCGGGCAGGATGACTGCTGTTCCAGGAAGCGCGTCACCTGAGCAGTCACCAGCGTTGTTTGGATCTCTGCCAGAACTTCTTTCGCCTCATCTAGTTTCAGGCCAAGTGTCTCAGGACGAAGAGCCTCGCTCTTGCGCTCCAGGCTGAAGACCTCTTTGACAATCGGTGGCATGTGATGATCCTCGTCTTCGATGACCACTTGAAGCGTCATTCTCATCCGCGTATGGTTCCTTTCTCCGTCTCGCGCCACCGTGCATCACCTGCGGCAAAGAGGGCCAGACGGTCATTGGTTGCCGAACGATCAAAGGTCTCTGCTTGCAGCCAGAACAGCATGGTGGCGACTTCCTCCCGATAATTCCCAACACGCTCTTCTTCGTACTCGACGATTTCTAGGAGACGACGCTCGATGTGGCCGAGAGAGTACTCCTGCTTTTGTTCGAGGTAGGAGAGCGCGCCATTGCACCATTCTGGAGGTGCCTGGCGTGCTCCACCAAGGCACATTGGATAGGTTTTGGACGGATCGAAGGGGAGGATGTGCTCCAGGCGAATCTGGTGTTGCCAGAAGGCTTCAAAATCATATTCGTACAAAAAACGCTCTTTGATCCGCAGATGCAAGTCGCTGAGCTGGATCTGCTTTGGGTCGGAGCGAAACCAGAGACCACCCTCGCGGGAAATGCCATGGGTCTTGCCATGAATAAGAAAGCGGTGCAGGTGGGTATCGTCCCAACCCATCACGATCTGAAGCGTGTGATGCAAATCAGCCAGGCTCTGATCACTGGGCACCAGCACGCGCCGCCAGATCGCCGGACTGATCTTCAAGAGAAGAATGTGCAGCTGATAGATGGCTCGCGATGCTCCTTCTTCTGTCATGGCTGGTCTCCTTCCTGATGTGCGTTAGCCTGGAAGTTCCTGGATGCGCTCCTTCAACTGCTGGCGACTCGGCAACGTGTAGCGCACGGTGGTCGCAATGGCAGGGGCACCATCTTTCGTCTGATGACCTAAATACACGGCGATTTCTTCCAGCGACCAGGCAGTAGCTCGTGCGCGGTGGGCGAAGTCGTGACGAAGATCATGAAAGGTCACGCCTGCAATGCGTTCCCATTCCTCACGGGTGCCCTGCTGCTTCGCTTGCATCCAGAGATGCTCAATACCGCGCTCAGAGAGATGATCTGGCCGTCCCTGCTGGCGTAGCCAGGCTGCTCGCTGACTCGTAAAGACGTAGGCACTTTCCTCATCACGTTCGCGGTCTTGCGGGCGCGCTGGAAAGAGATACTCGTACAGCGCTCGGCGAGCCAGATTATGCAGATCCAGTGTCCTGGTCTTGCCGCCTTTGGCGTCGAGTAAGGTAATACTTCCAGCTCGCTGGTTGATCGAGCACTGATCCAGACGCAAGGTGGCTATTTCGCTGATGCGCAGTCCTGCCCAGTAACCCAGTGCGAAGATCGCCGCGAAACGGAGAGTAGCATGTTGTTCGACGAGTTGTTTGAGCACAAAGCGCTGCTTCTCAGAGAGTTCGGTCGGAGCCATGGCCACCACGGTTGGACGTTCCATCAAACGCGCTGGATTGCGGCGGAGATACCCCTCATCCATGGCCCACCGGCAAAACTGGCGCAACCCGGACAGTGCTTTGCTCCGAGTACGAGGTGCACGGCCAGTCTGCTGGAGGGAATCCATATACCCACGAATGGCAGTCTCCGTTACCAGTCCCAGGTGGAACGGTGTCCCGCCTGGTTGCGCAGCCAGCCAGGCCACAAAGTCGCGCATGGTGGTCAAGTATGTTGCGATTGTTTTAGGATCACGCGTGCCCAGAGCATCTCGGAACTCCTGAAAGATGGCTGGGTCATTGCTCTCAGACGGCATCTCTTTTCTTTAACTTTCTGCTCAAAAGATTCTCCGACAAGATTTGGCCGCTAACTCCGGTCCTTTCTCTGCTCTTTACAACGAAGCTGAGCGTGAGGATGGAAGGAACTTGACCGAGAAGGGCTATTCCACGACAAGTGTTCTGCGACAAGCAGGAAACCAAGCCAGCACTCTGTCCATGAAGAAGGAGCCTGACCGAGTGTAGACGGGGTCGAGCTCCGTGAGGGGCCGGTCCTCACGGCCCTGGAAGCAGGTTCACGCTCCTGCACCTGGCCGAGGAAGCAGGTTATCCCGACGGGTCGGGAAGAACTTCCCGACACATTGGGAATGCGTCTCATGACACGGGAACACCGGCTCAGGTATGCTCTGAAGAGGGGATGCGGACGAGGGATGAGCAGTTCGTCCTCAAGAGCGCCTGATCCACGCACCAGGAGTGACGCCGGCAGGGGGAGCGCGGGAGCACGAGGGGACGACCTCCATCGCCGTCTCTCCCAGGACTCGGCTGGACGAGAGCAGTGGAGCTGCCCATGTCCTGGGTGAGAGGAGCATGGGTTTGCTGGAGAGGAGGCGTCTCGAACAAGAGTGTGGTGCCGGTGGCGATCACGATGTCCCCTACCACTTCGCCTTGCCTCTCTCCCTGCCGCAAGTCCTCGCCTGGACGAGGCTGCTGGGCAGGGTCCAGCGTGGGGAGGTACAGCCGTAGGCGGTTGGTTGCTGAAGACAAACCGCAAAGAGGTGGGAGACCTTCGCCATCTTCCTGCGATGAGGCTTCGCTCAGCATGAGAAAGCGGAGGGATGGAAATGGAAGACAACCGGCTCTAGCGCGCTTCACGAGATTGTTTCGAACAGATCAAACCACATTGCAACGATTCAGAAAGGATGGATGATACCATGACAGCACAAGAGAATATAGCTCTTGTTCGGTCACAACTTGACCTGTTCAACAGCCGCCACTCAGACCCAGCTTGGCTTAATAAAGCCGTGGCTGCTCTTGCAGAAGATTACGAGCAAATCGATGTGCCTTCCGGGAGCATTACGCATGGTCCAGACGGCTTAAAGCAGCTCAATCTCTTTTTCGCAGAGGGCTTCCCTGATAGTACGACAGAGATTACCAATGTGTTTGCCACAGAGGAGCAGGCGATTGTTGAGTTTACTGGTCGGGGGACCAACAGTGGCCCACTGCATATGCCCACGGGAGATATTCCGCCGACGGGTCGGTATGCCGAACTGCGGTTCTGCCAGGTGTGGCAGATCAAGGGTGGGAAAATCGTCAGTCAACACATTTACTATGATCTGATGACCATGCTGCAACAACTGGGTCTTGCTCCTCTGCCGGGACAGGAGGAATAGTCACCTCGGTAGCCCTTTTCATGAGTGCGTTCATTGAGGAGCCTGCAAAGGCTTGAGTACCAATCTCTTGAGAAAGCAAACGCTGTTCAGGAGTGGCATCTCTGGCGGATGCCAGGCCCTTTCACAGAAAGGAGTCGCTTTCATGTCAACCGAAGAGAACAAGGCTCTCGTTCGTCGTCTCATTGAGGAGGGTTGGAATCAGGGCGATCTTGCCGTCTTTGATGAGATCTATGCCTCCGACTTTATCTTCCATGATCCTGGCCTTCCCCAGGTTCGCACCCGCGAAGAAGATAAACAATGGATCGCCGGGGTCCTCAGCGCCTTCCCTGACTTTCATCTCACGATTGAGGACTTGATCGCGGAAGGAGACCAGGTGGTGGTGCGCTTGACAGCTCGTGGCACCAACATCGGTGATCTCGGGGCGCCGGCGCCTCACCCTGCGACCGGCAAACTAGCCACCATCACAGGAAACGTCATCGCTCGCGTAGCCAACGGCCAGTTCGTGGAAATCTGGCACCAGGTGGATTGGCTCGGCATGTTCCAACAACTCGGCCTGATCCCTGCGCCAGGACAGGAGAGGAGCGCACCTTATCCTGCTGCACATCGGAGCTAAAAAAGGGAGACCCCGTCGTCTTCAGAGGGGAGAGAGTTGATCACGACCTCTTGCAGCGAGCAAGAACCACTATCATTGAGTGCATAGGTACAGAAAGGAACGAAATCTATGTCAACCGAAGAGAACAAGGCAACCGTCCGTCGTGCCATTGAGGAGGGCTGGAATCAGGGACATGCAGCTGTCTTTGATGAGCTAAACGCCCCCAACTTCATCTATCACGATCCCGGTGCCCCCGACGTTCGCACCCGCGAAGACTACAAACGGTGGGTCACTGAGAGCCGCCGCGCCTTCCCAGACCTCCATCTGACGATTGAAGACATGATCGCGGAAGGAGACCAGGTGGTGATGCGCTGGACATTTCGTGGTACCAACACCGGTGCGCTCGTGACGCCGATACCTCTCCCTGCTACTGGCAAGCAGGTAACAGGGGCGGGAATCACCATCGTACGCATGGCTTTCGAGAAAGCCGTCGAAGCCTGGAACCAAGGGGATAACTTGCCTGAACGAGCTTGAACAGCCGCCTATCCAGGCGGGCAATCGGTCGCTGAAAAAGGGAAGCCCGCATCGTTTGCAGAGTGGCTGGCGTGGCTCCCACCATTCCACCAGGGAAGAAACGCTTCCCTGAGTGAACACCTCGAGAAGGAAGCAACACGGAACGAGTGGAAGGAGAACCTTCTATGGAACTTCCCCAGATTGTCCACACGTCTATCGACACCTTTCATCGTCAGGATCTCGATGCCTGGCTCGCTCCCTTCGCGCCTGATGGAACGCTCAACGATTTCGCAGCGGCTCAACAACCTCTCTCGTCGAGCAGTATACAAGGAACAGAAAGCCGCGTATAATGAAAGGCGGGACCAATGGATCATCAGTATGAGCAGAAGACTGGCAATGGGAGTATGTGTATGCAACTGCCTTCTCCATCTCCACGGACAGGCAGGCATGCTGATCAGCCAGGAGTTGGCGGCGCGCGCCTGCATGGGCGCTGGCTCCCGCTTGCCAGGCTACTCTGGCTCGCCGTGTTCGTCCTCACGCTGGTGGTCTTCTGCGCTAACCTCCTGGTTGGCAGTTACGGCCTTGCCACCACCATCCTGCTTATTGCCACCACTAGCATGTGGTTCGCGGTCGCCCTCGTGCTGTTCTGGCGCAAGTCCAGCGATCAGGTCATCCTGCTGTTTTCCCTGCAACTCGTCCTCACCGGGGGAGTCTTCTTTCCACCCCTTCCACTCGCGTTATTCCACGACGGAGCCTGGTGGGTTCCTATTGATCTCCTGGGGTTCCTGGCTACGGTGATGCTCAGCTTTGTGTATACGTTTCCCGATGGGCGCTTTGTTCCCGGCTTCGCCCGCTGGCTGGCCCTGGGGTGGATCGCCGTCTTCCTCGTACCCGTTCCCATCCCTGGCGCTGTCTATCCCTGGAACTGGTGGTTGTCCCTGCCCTATACGCTGGTGCGCATCACGTTTTATAGCAGCCTGGCGCTCGCCCTGCTGTACCGCTACCGGCGGCGGGCCACGCCGCTCCAGCGCCAGCAGATCAAGTGGGTGGTCTTCGCCGCGGCCCTCGTCGTCGGAGCGGTGAGTGTGGAAAACCTGAGTATGAACGTGCTCCCCTCCGCCTTCCCGGCGCTTGCTGTCTCACCCCAACTCCATCACCTCGTCGCAGCACTGGCTCTTTACCTCGTGTCTGTCCTCATCCCGCTCTCCATCGGGATCGCCTTGCTGCGCTACCGGCTGTGGGATATCGACATGTTCATTAATCGCACGCTGGTCTATGGCGTGCTCACGCTCAGCACTGTCGCTCTCTACATCCTGATCGTGGTGGGCCTGGGTACCCTCTTGCAGGCGCGGGGCAACCTCGGCCTGGCCCTGCTGGCGACCGGCCTCGTCGCGGTGGCGTTTCAACCCCTGCGCACGCGGCTGCAACGAGCCGCGAACCATCTGATGTATGGGGAGCGGGACGATCCGTACCGCGTCATCTCGCGGCTGGGACAACGCCTGGAAGCTACGCTGGCTCCTGATGCCGTGCTGCCCACCATTGTCGAGACCGTTGCCCAGGCGCTGAGGCTCCCCTATGCGGCAATCACCTTGCAGCAGGGAGAGGAGATCCTCACCACGGCCTCCTATGGATCGGCGCGAGAGGAGCTGGTGCGCCTGCCGCTGGTCTCTCAAAGTGAGCAGGTGGGGGAACTGGTGCTGGCTCCCCGCGCTCCCGGCGAGCGCTTTTCGCCTGCCGACCGCGCCTTGCTCGAGGATGTGGCGCGCCAGGCGGGGATTGCGGCGCATGCCGTGCGCCTGACGGAGGATCTGAAGCGCTTGACGGTCGATCTGCAGCGCTCGCGCGAACGCCTGGTGACAGCCCGCGAGGAGGAGCGCCGCCGCCTACGCCGCGATCTGCATGATGGCCTCGGCCCCCAGCTGGCCAGCCTCACGCTCAAACTGGAAACGGCGCGCAACCGGCTGGCGCACGACCCGCTGGCCGATCGTCTGCTTTCCGAGTTGGCCGGGCGCACGCAGGCCACCATCGCCGATATTCGCCGCCTGGTCTATGCGCTGCGTCCGCCAGCCCTGGATGAGCTGGGCCTCATCTCTGCCCTGCGCGAGTTGACCGTGCAGTCCAGTGATCAGATCGTCATCCACCTCGACGCCCCGGACTGCCTGCCCGAACTGTCTGCAGCAGCCGAAGTGGCCCTCTACCGCATTGCCCAGGAAGCGCTGACCAATGTGTTGCGTCACGCGACAGCCCGGCAGTGTGATATCCGGCTCGCTCTGGATGAGAAAGCTGGCTGGCTCGTTCTCTCCATCCAGGACGATGGCTGTGGGCTGCCACAGGCCCGGAGGGTAGGCGTCGGCCTGGTCTCGATGCGGGAACGGGCCGAGGAACTAGGCGGGACGTGGAGCATCGAGCATCTGCCCACTGAAGGAACGCGCGTCCTCGCGCGGCTACCCTACGCACGCGCAGAGACAGCAGACGCGCTGGGAGCAACGACCAGCGTGATCACCCAAGAGGAGGAGTAAGTATGGACCGCATTCATGTGCTCATTGCCGACGACCATCCCCTCTTTCGTGAGGGGATGCACGGATTGCTGGATTCGGTGGCGGAGACCGAAGTGGTCGGTGAGGCCACCACCGGAGCGGAGGCAATTACACAGGCCAAGGCGCTGCAACCAGATGTGATTTTGATGGACATCAAGATGCCAGGCGTCAACGGCATCGAGGCCACACGCCAGATCGTGGCGGCCAGCCCACACATCAGCATCCTGATGGTCAGCATGCTTGAAGACGACGAATCGGTCTTTGCCGCCATGCGCGCGGGAGCGCGCGGCTACGTGCTCAAGGGCGCCAATCAGGCCGAACTGCTGCGAGCGATCCGGGCCGTGGCAAGTGGGGAGGCCATCTTCGGCCCTGGCATCGCCAAGCGTGTGCTGGGCTTCTTTGCGGCAGCCCGACCAACCATCCCGGCTCGGGTCTTTCCAGAATTGAGCGAGCGGGAGAGGGAACTCTTGGCGCTGATCGCCCAGGGGAGAGCCAACCAGGAGATCGCCGAGCAGCTGGGCCTCACCCTCAAAACGGTGCGCAATCATGCCTCCAACAGCTTCAGCAAGCTGCAAGTGGCGGATCGGGCGCAGGCCGTCATCCGGGGACGGGAAGCTGGGCTGGGGTACGGTAAGACCGAGAGCTGATCTGACGACTGACAGGAGCCTGAGGGATACCGGTGTTCCGCACGCTTGCTTGCCAGCTGAAAAAGCTTCGCACACAGAAAGCAGGGTTCGATATGCTGATACTTGCTCAAGACGTTGGGTGACGTCTCTGGGTCCTCACTTCTGGCGAAATCGCTTTTTGGTTCCCCCTAGGAAATTGAAGGTGAGTGAATACGAGCATCTTTGGGGGAAGGCGCAAAAAGATGGGGATGGTGCGAGAGGGGCACGCGAAGCGCGAATGGACGCGTGATTGGGATTATATCCAGCATCATTACCTTTCTGGATGGCCGACTCCAGCTCCTCACGGAAGGAAGCGCGCCCTGATTGTTTGACTCGATTCCTCTTGATGAGAACACAGAGTGAAGAAAAGCTGTTTTATCTCGTTTCTCTCTAAGGGAGCGGAACTCATTCCTTCCGGCGTCAGTATCTGAAGGAGTTTCCACCTTTGAGCGGCAACGAGGAAAAACACCATCTTCCCAGAACCGCACCGGGATCTCGCGAGCCACGACCTTTGTGTGATTACTGGATGCAGGACGCATCTGTGGCCTGTGAACTGCTCGTTCAAAGCCGAGAAGGAGGTTCTCAATGGAACATTGTCACTTTTGTCATGCAGACCTGGAGCCAGGGGCACAACGTTGCAAGCAGTGTGGCCAGATTCAACCGGCGCCGCCCATCGGCGCTCCAGCCCAGTCAGGAGCACCAACTCCTCTTCCTTCTGTGGCGGCTCACCCGCAGGATGAGCTCCCGGCCACCCCCAACAGCGTCGTTCACGGGCAAGACAAGGGACCAGACACGCC
>WNFI01308967.1_pt1 | contig 12304 bp, 9 predicted proteins | sample 5400471 | NCBI WGS metagenome assembly WNFI01 (sample SAMN13153348, study PRJNA577476) | soil metagenome | isolation source: 100 cm saprolite on Douglas fir-dominated hillslope | place: USA:California | collected 2013-09-17 | reverse complement strand
CGGTGTCCGGCAACATCGTGATGGGTGCAGTTGCGAAAGACAAGGAGGGCAATCTTTCCTACGCCAATGCATCGGCCTGGCTCGCCGGCAACGAAGCCTGGTGGTTCGACCAGGGCAACGACGATCGCATCGATGTGATTCCCGAACGCAAGCGCTACGAGCCGGGGCAGACGGCGCAGTTCCAGGTACGCATGCCGTTCCGGCAGGCCACTGCGCTGGTGACCGTAGAGCGCGAAGGGGTGGTCGATTCCTTTGTGCAACAGCTCTCCGGCAACGCTCCGGTGATCAAGGTGCCGCTCAAAGGCAACTATGCGCCGAACGTATTTGTTTCGGTGCTGGTCGTGCGCGGACGCGTATCCGACGTTCAGCCTACCGCGCTGGTGGACCTGGGCAAGCCCGCGTTCAAGATGGGTATGGCGGAAATCAGCGTCGGCTGGCGCGCGCACGAACTCGGGGTCAAGGTGAGCGCCGACAAGGAAATCTACAAGGTGCGCGACAAGGCGCGCGTGACGGTTCAGGTTACGCAACGTGCCGGCGGCAAACCGCCGAAGTCCGGCGAGGTCGCGATCGTGGCGGTGGACGAAGGTCTGCTTGAGTTGCTGCCGAACGATTCCTGGAAATTGCTGGAAGCGATGATGCAGCCGCGCGGCATCGAGGTGAATACCTCGACCGCATCCATGCAGGTGGTCGGCAAGCGCCATTACGGGCGCAAGGCACTGGTGCAGGGCGGCGGGGGCGGGCGCCAGACGGCGCGCGAGTTGTTCGACACGCTGTTGCTTTGGAAAGGGAAGGTGCCGCTCGACGAAAAGGGGCGCGCAAGCGTCGATATCCCGCTGAATGATTCGCTGACGTCGTTTCGCATCATTGCGGTCGCTGACTCCGGCATCGGTCTGTTCGGCACCGGCCAAACCTCGATTCGCGTGACGCAGGATCTGATGTTGTTGTCCGGCCTGCCCCCGCTCATCAGGGAGGGAGATCGCTTCGACGCCCGCTTCACGGTGCGCAATGCGTCGCTGCGCCCCGCCGAAGTCGAGGTCAACGGCAACGTCGCCGGGCAGGCGCTGCCGGCGTCGCGCGTTATGCTAGCGCCTGGCGAGGCCCGCGAGGTGGGCTGGGACCCCGCCGTGCCGGTGCGCATTTTCCAGGCGACGCTGGCGCAACTCGAACGTCCTCTCGATCTTGCCGTGAAAATTCCGGATGATGCCGTGCCGGGCCGCGGCGGGCTGCGCGTTGCGCTCTCGCCGAGGCTGGCCGACGATCTTCCCGGGGTGCGCGAGTACATGAGCGCCTATGTCTACACGTGTCTGGAGCAGCGCGCATCGCGCGCCGTCGCTCTGCGCGACAAGGCGTTGTGGGGGCGCACGATGGACGAACTGCCGTCCTTCCTGGATCGCGACGGATTTGCGAAATACTTCGCCTCCGAAAGACTGGGCAGCGACACGCTGACGGCTTATCTGTTGTCGATTGCAAGCGAAGCCGGCTGGGAAATTCCCGCCGGCTCGCTATCGCGCATGCGCGGCGCCCTGCGCAACTTCGTAACCGGCCGTGCCGGACGCGATTCTCCGCTGCAGACCGCGGACCTGACGATCCGCAAGGTCACCGCGCTGGAAGCGCTGTCACGCTATCAGCCGATCGAGCCCAATCTCCTCGACTCCATCGAAGCGGCGCCGAACCTCTGGCCGACATCCGCGGTACTCGACTGGCAGAGCCTGATGAAGCGCGGCGACGGGCTCAAGGATCGCGACAAGCATCTTTCCGAGACAGAACAGATCCTGCGCTCCCGGCTCAATTTCCAGGGCGCCACCATGGGATTTTCCACCGAGCGACTTGACTATCTGTGGTGGCTCATGATCTCGGGGGACGTCAACGCCAATCGCATGCTGCTCGCCGTGGTGGACGACGACAAATGGCGCGACGACATTGCGCGGCTGGTGCGCGGCACACTCGGGCGCCAGCAGCATGGACGCTGGAATACTACCGTGGCAAACGCCTGGGGCGTTCTGGCGATGGAAAGATACTCCGCGAAGTTCGAGTCCGAACCGGTTGCCGGACAAGTGCAGGCGCGACTGGAGACGCAGCAGAACATTCTCGAATGGGAAAAGCAGGCCAAAGGCGGCAGCTTCGATTTCAACTGGCCGGCTGCGCAGGCGACGCTCTCCGTCCTTCAGAACGGCAGCGGCAAGCCCTGGGTCACGGTGCAGAGCCGCGCCGCGATTCCCTTGAGGCAGCCGCTTTCCAGCGGCTACCGGATTGTCCGCACCGTTACGCCGGTGGAAGCAAAGGTGCCGGGTGAACTGCGTCGTGGAGACACGGTGCGTGTGCGCCTCGATATCGAGGCGCAATCGGACATGTCGTGGGTGGTGGTCGATGATCCTGTTCCGGGCGGTGCAGCGATTCTCGGCAGCGGGCTCGGCAAGGATTCGCAAATATTGCCGGCCGGAGAAGTCAAGCGCGGATTCGTCTGGCCGGCCTTCGAGGAGCGCAGCTTCGATGCCTTTCACGCTTACTACCGCTTCGTTCCCAAGGGAGCCTGGGTGGTCGAGTACACCGTTCGTCTGAACAATCCGGGCCGTTTCGAGTTGCCGCCGACTCGCGTCGAGGCGATGTACGCGCCGGAGATGTTCGGCGAATTGCCGAATGAGGCGGTTACCGTAAATCCGTAACGGACGTGACGGCGTGACGATCGTGACGAACGCAAAGGCATATACCGCTGTTGACCTTGTCGCCAGCATGAAAGCTTTGGGCAGGTTGAGATCGACCGTCACGTCCGTAACGATCGTCACGATCGTCACGGTCGCAGGCGTCACAACGAACTCTGTTGCTGGCACGCCCACCTTCGACGATGTGAAATCGCACTGGACGCCGACCGAAGGCGTGCTGCTCGACCGACACGGCGCGCCGATCCACGAATTGCGCGTGATCGAGCAGGGCCGGCGGCTGGCCTGGACGCGGCTCGATGAGATATCGCCGGCGGCGCTGGCGACCATCATTCGCGCGGAAGACAAGCGTTTCTACCAGCATCACGGCGTCGACTGGCTTGCGCTCTCGGATGCCGCACTGGATACGCTGCTGTTCTCGCAGCCGCGCGGGGCATCGACCATATCGATGCAGGTCGCGTCGCATCTGGACGCCGCGCTTAGGCCGGCGCGACAAAAGCGCACGATGTCGCAGAAATGGGACCAGATCGCGGCTGCGCGGGAATTGGAGAAATCCTGGAGCAAAAGGCAGATCCTCGAGGCCTACCTCAACCTCTCGACTTTTCGCGGTGAACTGCAGGGCGTGGGCGCGGCTTCGCGCGCGCTGTTCGGCAAGGACACGGGCGGCCTCGACGAACCGGAGTCGCTGCTGCTCGCGGTGTTGCTGCGCGGGCCGAATGCGAAACCGGGTGGCGTTGCCGGGCGGGCCTGCCAGCTCGCGGCAAGCATGGAAGTCGACGTTGCCTGCGCGCAACTTCAGAGGCTGGCACAGGCGGCCCTTCCGGCCGCGCCGAACATCGCGCCGCGCGTCGCCCTGGCGCCGCACGTCGCGAGGGAACTGCTCTCCGCGAATCGTCCGCGCGTGCAGACGACGCTGGATGCCCAACTGCAGGCTTACGCAACCGAACTGCTGCAGCAGCAACTGACTGCGCTTGGTGATAGTCATGTCGCCGATGCGGCGGCACTCGTAGTCGACAATCGCAGCGGCGAGGTGCTGGCTTATGTCGGCAACGCAGGAAGGGCCGCAAGCGCGATCTACGTCGATGGCGTACGGGCGCCCCGCCAGGCCGGATCGACGCTGAAGCCGTTCCTCTACGAACTGGCGATCGAGCAGAAACTGATTACCGCGGCTTCGCTGATCGACGATTCGCCGGTGAACCTGATTACGCCGAGCGGGCTCTATGTTCCGCAGAATTACGACCGCGATTTCAAGGGGCTGGTCAGTGTGCGCACAGCGTTGTCGTCGTCCCTGAACGTGCCGGCGGTGCGTACTTTGATGTTGGCGGGTGCGGAGGCGTTCGTCGAGCGTCTGCAGATGCTGGGATTCGACGCGGTCAGTCACGATGGGGATTTCTACGGGTTTTCCCTGGCGCTGGGCTCGGCGGAAGTCAGCCTCTGGCAATTGACGAATGCCTATCGCGCGCTGGCCAACGGCGGACAGTGGTCGCCGCTCAAACTCGAAAGGGCGCTCAGGACGGCGGCAACGACGGTGCTCGATCCGGCCGCTTCGTGGATCGTCGCCAGCATGCTCTCCGATCCGCTGGCGCGGAGCCTGACTTTCGGACTCGAGAATCCACTGGCGTCGCGGCACTGGGCGGCGGTAAAGACCGGAACCAGCAAGGACATGCGCGATAACTGGTGTGTCGGTTTCACCGGGCGTTTTACGGTCGGTGTCTGGGTCGGAAATTTCGACGGCAGCCCGATGCACGATGTGTCCGGAGTGACCGGGGCCGCGCCGGTCTGGATGGAGCTTGTCGACTACCTGCATCGACAATCGAATTCAGCTCAGCCGCCGAGGCCGCCGTCAGTACTGGCCCGCCGCATCGGTTTCGAACAGGAAATTGAAGCGGCACGCGAGGAGTATTTCATCGCCGGTACCGAGATCGACGTGATCGCCGCAAAGCCGGCGGGACGGGTTCGCGCGGGGATCGCGTATCCGGGCAACGGCACCATCATCGCGCTTGATCCCGATATCCCGGACATTGTGCAGCGGGTGCACTTCGTGGCGGCGCCGCCGTTGCCCGGCCAGCGCTGGGAGCTTGACGGGGAAACGCTCGGCACGCTGGACCAGCCGGTGCTCTGGGCGCCGCGACCCGGGCGCCACGATCTCGTCCTGGTGGATGCGGGCGGCGTGGAACTGGACCGGGTCCGCTTTGAGGTGCGCGGCGCGCAACGTCAGTGACCGACTACAAGTTGCAGTGCGTCAACTCGACGGCAGGCTAGCGCGTTTTCGACGCGCTCCCGAAAAGGGGCGGGACTGCTACACTACGCAGCCGATATCAATGCCGCGGAAATCGACGGCATATCGAACACGGCGCAACTGCGCAGAGCGGCTGAGGACTGCGCCGTGCAAAACGACGCCTCATAAAACAACACGGAGGAGAACCAAGTGGCCACGACTTTTTCCCGGGAGTTCGAAATATCGACCTATGGCAAGGTTGCCTGGCGTCTGATTCCGTTTCTGTTTCTTTGCTACATCGTCGCGTTCCTGGATCGCGTCAATGTCGGCTTCGCCAAGCTGCAGATGGCGCCCGACCTGAAATTTTCCGACACCGTCTACGGCTTCGGCGCCGGCATTTTCTTCATCGGTTACTTCATCTTCGAAGTGCCGAGCAATGTGCTGCTCGAACGCATCGGTGCGCGCGTCTGGATCGCGCGCATCATGATCACCTGGGGCCTCATTTCATCCGCGTTCGTGTTCGTCCCCAACATTCACTGGGGCTCGGTGGCGATGCTCTTCAACTGCACCGATGCCGAGTTCAGTTTCTATTTCCTGCGTTTCCTGCTCGGTGTCGCCGAGGCGGGCTTCTTCCCCGGCATCATCCTTTACCTGACCTACTGGTTCCCCGGTCCGCGTCGCGCCAAGATGGTCGCGCTGTTCATGACCGCCATAGCCATCTCCAACGTGATCGGCTCGCCGATATCGGGCGCCATCATGCAATACATGGACGGCATCAACGGCTGGCGGGGCTGGCAGTGGCTGTTCGTGCTCGAAGGGCTGCCTTCGGTCGTGGTCGGCGTTCTCGTATTCATGCTGCTGCCCAACGGGCCGAAAAGTGCCAAATGGCTCACTCCCCAGGAACAGGACATGGTGGTCCAGCGTATCCAGGAAGAGGATGACTCAAAATCCGAACTCGGGAAAAAGCATCATTTTCTCGATGCCTTCAAGGATTACCGGGTGTGGGCGCTGGCGGCGGTCTATTTTTGCGGCGTGGTGTGCTTCTACGCGGTGAACTTCTGGATGCCCACCATCATCCAGGAACTGGGCATTGCCAAGACGGACTTCCTGCTGGTCGGACTGATCAGCATGATCCCCTGGGGTCTGGCATCGGTCGCCATGGTCGTGTGGGGTGCGCATTCGGACCGAACGGGCGAACGCCGCTGGCACGCCGCCGGAGGCCTGCTGGTCGGCATAGTCGGGCTCATCGGTCTGGCAGTCGTCGGACACAACGCCATTCCCGCCATCATTGCATTGAGTCTGGTGACCGTCGGCATCCTGTCATGGGTGGCTACTTTCTGGTCGCTGCCCACGGCCTTCCTTTCCGGCACCGCCGCGGCCGCGGGCATTGCCTGGATCAATTCGGTCGGCAACCTGGGCGGACACTTCGGTCCGGATCTGATCGGACGCATTCGCACGGCGACCGGTGGAGCCAGCGAGGCCGCGTTCTATACCCTGGCGGGCGTAGCGTTGCTTGGCGCGATCATCATCCTGGTGCTGCCGAAAACGCAGCCCAAAGTGGTCACGCAGCCACAGCACTAGAACATCTTCAGGCATTGAATAAAGCCCGCCACGGCGGGCTTTTTTTCGGCTGCTGCCGCGGGTTTGCCGCGTGCGGGTGTCGGCGGCGCGAGCAGGCTCACGAAGCGCGACTTCATCACGCTCCCGATGGATTGCATCTCGGCCCGGGTTCCGGTAAGCAGGTGCGTTCCCCGGTAAACTGGCATCCGGGCTGCAAATGCCACCTGTCGAATTGAAAATGACCAAGGAAAAAATGCCGCAGTCGTTGTCCAGCCGAATCCGCACGGTTTTTCGAATGGCACTGTCCGACGAGCGCCTGTGCCTGTGGTGGCTGCTGGCCGCCCTCTACCTGTGTGCTTCCATGCTGACCCGCGTTTTTCTGGCCGGTGTCGCGATTGCACAGGGCCAGGCGACCCTCGGCAACATACCCGCCATGATGGCCGTCGGACTTGTGTTCGATGTCGTCACGGCGCTGAACCTGTTCGCGCTGTTTGCGCTTTATCTCGTGGTGATTCCCGGGCGCATCTACAACAGCAGAGGGCATCGATGGCTGCTTGCCGGCATGTTTTCGATGGCCGTTTTCGGTCTCATCTATCTTGGCGCAGTCGAGTATTTCTTTTTCGACGAATTCAATTCGCGTTTCAATTTCGTTGCGGTGGAATACCTGATCTACCCGCACGAAGTGTTCGTCAACATCTGGCAATCGTACCCGGTGGCAAGGGTAATGCTTGCCGCGCTTGCACTGACGGTGGTCGCGATTTGGTTCGTGCGCAAACCTCTGCTTGGTAACCGCGCGTTCTCCGGCTCCCGGCGCATCCGCTTTGTGATGCTGGCGATACTGGCATTGGCGATCGGGCTGTCGCAGGCGACACTGGACGTGACCTCCGGCCGTTACTCGGACAATCGCGTGATGAATGAATTGGCGATGAACGGCGTCTATTCGTTCTTCAATGCGGCGCTGAACAGCGAGCTCGATTACCACACTTTTTACCTGTCGCTGCCCGACGATGATGTGAACCGGCGGCTGCGCGGGATGCTGGCCACACGAAACGCGGCCTTTTTGCCGGGAGCCGGTCACATCGAGCGCCATGTCTCGGGCGACGCACCGCCCCGGCCTCTGAACGTGGTCGTGCTGCTCGAGGAATCGCTGGGTGCGGAATATGTCGGCGTCTATGGCGACAAACGCGGACTCACGCCGGTACTCGACAGCCTGGCCAAGCAAAGTATGTTGTTCACCCGCGCCTATGCGACCGGCACGCGCACCGTGCGCGGCATGGAGGCGGTTTCTGCGTCGTATCCACCGGTGCCGGGGGAGTCCATCATCAAGCGGCCGCACAACGAGGGCATGTTCAACTGGTCGACGGTGATGGCGAAGAACGGCTACGTTTCGACTTTCATCTATGGCGGGTTCGGCACCTTCGACAACATGAATTATTTTTTCAGCTCGAACGGGTATCGCGTGGTCGATCGGACCGACATGGATGCGCCGCAATTCGCCAACATCTGGGGCGTTTCGGACGAAGATCTGTTCCGCCATGCCGTACGTGAGTTCGACGAACAGCACGGCCGGCGCGAAAAAATCTTCTCCATCGTCATGACCACTTCGAACCACAAACCCTTCACCTTTCCTGCGGGCGTGGAAGGGGTGCCGGTAAAGGGCGGGGGCAGGGAGGCAGGCATACGCTACGCGGACTACGCGATCGGCCGATTCTTCGATATGGCAAAGGCGAAGCCCTGGTTCGACGATACGCTTTTCGTCGTCATTGCCGATCACGGCGCCCGGGCTTATGGCCGCGAAGACATTCCCATTAAAACCTATGGAATCCCGCTGATGCTGTATTCGCCGAAACACATCACGCCCGCGCGGGTCGACACGCTCACGAGCCAGATCGATGTGGCGCCGACCGTGCTGGGCGTGCTGAATTTCACCTACGATTCGACTTTCTTCGGCATCGACGTGTTCAAGGACAAACATCCGGACCGGGCGATTCCGCTCAATCACAACCGCGATGTGGCGCTGTTCGATGGCCGCAATCTGTTCGAAATCGGTTTCCGCAAGACTTCGGCACAGAATGTCTATGACCCGGTCACCCATAGCCAGACGCCAGCGGCCGTCGATGCCGAACGGAGCAAGGATACGATCGCCGTTTTCCAGAAAGCCTTCGAACTGTACAGCAAGCGCCAATACCGCATCGCCGGGCACGATTGAGGGCCGTTTGTCCGTGCGGATTGATCTTCAAGGGCAATTCGGTATAATGCCGCCCTTCCTTGCCTTACCGGGTCCGCATCCCGGAAGGCTTTCCGCCCCACCAGCGATGTACCAGCGGATTTATCCGCAGGGGGGCCCACCCACAAGGAGACAAATCAATGCGGCATTACGAGATCGTATTCATCGTCCATCCCGACCAGAGCGAACAGGTCCCCGGGATGATCGAACGCTACCGCCAGATGGTCACCTCGCGCGGCGGACAAATCCATCGGCTCGAAGACTGGGGCCGCCGTCAGCTGGTATTCCCGATCCAGAAGGTTCACAAGGCGCACTACGTACTCATGAACATTGAGTGCGACCAGGCCACGCTGGACGAGCTCGAACATGCATACAAATTCAATGATGCCGTGCTGCGCCACCTGATCGTGAACATGACGCGTGCCGTGAGCGAACCTTCCCCGATGATGAAGGAAGAGAAGTCGCGTAGCGTGGTCGGTGACGGCGCCAGATCCGACAGCGCCAGGACTGATAACCCCAGGCCCGAGGGCGGTGAGAAGCCGGCGCCTGCCGAAACCGTTTAGGTCGGGGTGAGCCGCAACACGATAGTGCTGAGCGGAACATTGATCGCGCGCGAAGACCTTCGACATACGCCGGCCGGCATGGCCGCGCTGAATTTCAGGATAGGGCATGCCTCCGAGCAGCTCGAGGCCGGCAGGGCCAGAAGCGTCAATCTCGAAATAGACGCGGTGGCGTTGGGCGAAGTGGCCGAGGCATTGAGCCGGGCGCCGCTGGAGGGCGAATTCAGCTTCGAAGGCTTCCTGGCGTTGCGCAGCAGGAAGTCGAGATTACCCGTGTTGCATGTGAACAGATTTGAATTGAATAAAGGATAGACAGATGGCACGTTTCGGAGGCAGTAAAGGCAAAGGCAAGGACAAAGGCAAGGAACGCAGCAATCGCCCGTTGTTCCGCCGCCGCAAGTTCTGCCGCTTCACCGCGGAAGGCATCAAGGAAGTGGACTACAAGGACGTTGAGATCCTGAAGGATTTCATCAACGAAAACGGACGCATCATTCCGGCCCGCATCACCGGCACCAAGACGCACTTCCAGCGGCAATTGTCGGTCGCCATCAAGCGCGCGCGTTACCTGGCGCTGCTGCCGTACACCGACCTGCACTGAGGGCGCGCACATGCAAATCATCCTGATGGAAAAAGTGCACAACCTCGGCCAGCTCGGGGATGTCGTCAAGGTCAAGGACGGCTTCGCCCGCAATTTCCTGATCCCGCAGGGCAAGGCCAAGCGTGCGACGGACAAGGCGATCGAGGAGTTCAAGTCGCGTCGTGCCGAGCTGGAGGCGGCGCATAACAAGGCGCTGGCGCTGGCCCAGGAGCGCGCCGGCAGACTCGAGGGCCTGATGATCCAGATCACGCAAAAGGCAGGTGTCGACGGCCGGCTGTTCGGTTCGGTGACCAACTACGACATTGCCGAGTCGCTGAAAGCCCAGGGTCACGAGGTCACCAAAGCCATGGTCCGCCTGCCGCAGGGGCCGCTCAAGCAGGTCGGAGATTATCCGATCACGCTCGATCTGAACGCCGATGTCACGACGACCGTCACGGTCTCCGTTCTGGGCGATACCTCGAACTGAGTCGCGGGCGGTCGTCAGAAAAAAAGGGCTGTGAAAACAGCCCTTTTTATTTTTCTTCTTGCGCCGCTCGGCAGCTTGCGAATAATAGCTAGCGTCAGATCCGTTCGCGCCACCCATTCGCTTTAACACCACATCCAAATCCAATGGCGCAGTTCGCAACGCAACGCGTCGGCGTCGCCGACACCCAGGTCGAGTTCATCAAGTTGCCGCCGCATTCGGTCGAGGCGGAGCAGTCGGTCCTTGGCGGGTTGCTGCTCGAGAATGCAGCCTGGGACAAGATAGCGGACATGATCGGTGAATCGGATTTCTACCGCGCCGATCATCGACTCATTTACCGGCACATCTCGAAGCTCGTCGGCAATTCCAGGCCGGCGGACGTCATCACCGTCTCCGAAAGCCTGGAAAGCACCAAGGAGCTCGAAGGCATCGGCGGGCTGGCCTACCTCGGTGCGTTGTCGCAAAACACGCCCACGGCCGCCAATATCCGGCGCTATGCGGAGATCGTGCGCGACCGCGCGGTGATGCGCAAGCTGGCCGAGGTCGGCACCGAAATCGCCGAAACCGCATACAACCCGATGGGCAAGGAAGCCGGGCAACTGCTCGACGAGGCGGAATCGAAAGTGTTTGCGATTTCGGAGGAAGGCGCGCGCGGCAAACAGGGCTTCCAGGACATGCCGCCGCTGCTCACGCAGGTCGTCGAGCGCATCGACATGCTCTACAACCGCGACAATCCTTCCGATGTGACCGGCGTACCGACCGGATTCACCGACCTCGACAAGATGACGTCCGGGTTGCAGCCGGGCGACCTGGTGATCGTGGCCGGCCGGCCGTCGATGGGGAAGACGTCGCTCGCGTTGAATATGGCCGAACACGTCGCGCTGGAGTCGGGCCTGCCGGTCGGCGTTTTCTCCATGGAAATGGGTGCCTCGCAACTGGTGATGCGCATGCTCGGCAGCGTCGGCAAGCTGGACCAGCACAAGGTGCGCACCGGGCGCCTGGCCGACGAAGACTGGCGCAAGCTGACCGATGCAGTGGGCAGGCTCAACGAAGCGCCGATCCATATCGATGAAACCGCGGCGCTCAATGCTCTCGAGCTGCGCGCCCGCGCGCGCCGCCTGCATCGACAGTACGGCAAGCTCGGGCTGATCGTGGTCGATTACCTGCAACTTATGTCGGCCAGCGCCCAAGGGGAAAATCGTGCCACGGAAATCTCGGAGATCTCGCGCGGGCTCAAAGCGCTGGCCAAGGAGTTGAGCGTTCCCGTGGTTGCGCTGTCGCAATTGAACCGCAGCCTCGAGCAGCGCCCGAACAAGCGGCCGGTGATGTCGGACCTGCGCGAATCCGGTGCGATCGAACAGGATGCGGATCTGATCCTGTTCATTTACCGCGATGAAGTCTACAACCCGGATTCGCCCGAAAAGGGTAAGGCCGAGGTCATCATCGGCAAGCAACGCAACGGTCCGATCGGAACGATCACGCTGGTGTTCCAGGGCGAATACACCCGTTTCGCCAACTTCGCCGATCCCGGGCGCTTCTGATTTCCTGCGTGAACCTTAGCGTCTTCTGCCGCCAAGACGCCAAGGACGCCAGGAATGACAAGTAAAGAAAACCGGACGAATACCTGCCGAATTTTTGCCGTTCAGCCGGTCCGGGATATCGCGAGGGAATTTACTGCCGGAATGCCGGGTACCTTCCTTGCGTTTCCCTGGCGCTCTCGGCGCTTTGGCGGCGAAAGGGTTTCAGTTCCGAGCTCACCCGGTGGGCGGATTCTCGTTCGGGAAATTGTTCCTGAACTGGCGCGCGGCCTTTGACAGTTCGATGTCCATTTTTTCCTGCCGGTAGATTGCCATCAGCTTGATCCAGGAATCCCTGTCCTTTGGATCTTTGTGAACCTGGAATTGCAGCAGGCTCAGCGCATTCTGGGTGCGGCCAAGCGCGATGAAGCGATCCACGTCCGTAAACATCGAGCGGGTGTTATCGAGCGCCTGATCCATTTCGTAAAGAACATCGGTCGACAG